>Ga0190347_1000004_pt1 | contig 65087 bp, 58 predicted proteins | sample 48721356_MG_FD_161652 | JGI IMG/M metagenome (GOLD analysis project Ga0190347, IMG submission 161652) | Hydrothermal vent microbial mat bacterial communities from Southern Trench, Guaymas Basin, Mexico - 4872-13-5-6_MG | ecosystem: Environmental > Aquatic > Marine > Hydrothermal vents >...
ATATTGGAAAAATTTTCGCCGAAAACATTAGAACTTCATCGGGCTTTGCAATCATTAATCGAAGAACTAGAAGCCATCGATCGGTATCAGCAACGAGTTGATGCTTCTTCTGAGGAAGAACTGCGGGCCATCCTTGCCCATAATCGAGATGAAGAAAAAGAACATGCAGCAATGCTCTTAGAATGGCTCAGAAGAAACGACGAGGCCTTGGCTAAGGAACTAAAGGAATACTTATTTACCACAGAGAAAATCACTGAGTTAGAAGAAAAATAGCCCCGAAAACATATTCCCTGCCATTTCTTCGAGAACCCCGAATAGAAAAATTCATTACTTATTCTTCAAAATTAGGCTATAATAATTCCGTGACGAACCAAAAAAAAGAGAAGAAGAGGGGAAAACTGATAGAAATCCACAAGGTTTGGGGACCAGCTGAGGCCGAAGTCATCAAGAGTTTTCTGGAAAGTCACGACATTTCTTGCATCCTTAAAGGACTTGTGGTCCAGTCCGTTCATCCCTTCAGTATGGATGGGCTAGGTGAAATAAAAATTTTCGTCGCTGAAAAGGATGCCGAAATGGCCCAAAAACTCCTGGCCGCCCGTTTTGAAAATCCTGATTAGCCTTTTAGCTTCTGAAGCTAATTTCTCCTAATCATTTTTATTTAAAAATTTCCTAATTTTTCCTTGACATAGGGCTATTACTAGAATATATTGTAAAAAAACGGGAATAAATGGGATAAAGTGGGAAATTTATTAATCGGAAGTGCTACTGCTAAGCTAGATAAAAGTGGTCGTCTAAAAATACCGGAGCGTTTTCGAGAAACATTAGAAGAAAATTACGGTAAACATGTTTTTATTACCTGTCTTAATAACCATTCTATCCAGATCTATCCCTTGTCCATCTGGCAAACTATGACCAAAACAACAGCCAAAGGATTTATTCATCTTCGCCCTGACATTTATCGTTTTCTAATCCAAGTCAATCACCTCGGGGCCCCCTATGAGATAGACTCCAAAGGAAGAGTCCTCATCCAGCAAGAACTCCGAGAAAAAGCCGAGCTGGATGGAGAAGTTGAAGTGCTGGGCCTGAATACCCATCTGGAAGTATGGAACAAGAAACGACTGCAAGAAATGATGCTCCAGCATCCATTAACCGAAGAAGACTTTGAAAAAATTTCCAGCTTACCCGGAGAAGAACCTTCCTCCGAAAGAAAGGGCTTTGAGCTAAAAGAGGAAAAGCCATGACTTCATCCGCTGGGGATCATCAACCGGTGCTGGTGGAGGAGGTTTTTGAATATCTGGCCGCCGACCGCCCGGGGTATTATCTGGACTGTACCTTAGGTTTAGGAGGCCACTCCCATTTTATTCTTACCCGCAATGCTCAGGCCAAGATTATCGGTTTTGACATTGACGAGTCATCTCTGCTGGAAGCCCAAAAAAAACTGCGACCTTACGCTTCTCGAGTAGAGCTTATTCATTCTGATTTTCGCTTTATCCCTGATTTAAAGCTCGACTTTCCCCGGGTAAAAGGAGTTCTCCTCGACCTTGGCCTTTCTTCCTTCCAACTCGATAATCCCAGCCGGGGTTTTAGCTATCAACACGATGGACCGCTAGACATGAGAATGGATACTCGCACCAAGCTCACTGCCTGGAAAATAATTCATAAATATTCGGAAAAACAACTGGGTGAGCTCTTCTGGAAATTCGGTGAATTGCGCCAATCCCGAAAATTGGCCAAGGCAATTGTTTCTCGAAGAAAAAAAAACAAGATTGATACCACTCATGACCTCTTAAAAATCGTCGAGGAAATCTGCCGCTGGCGTCCTCAAAAAGGCAAAATCCACCCCGCGGCCAAGGTGTTTCAAGCTCTCCGTATCGAAGTCAACCAAGAGCTTAAAGACTTGGACCACTTTTTAGAAAGATTAGCCTTGCTTCTAGTCCCAGGAGCAAGAATAGTGGTTATTTCTTTTCACTCTCTCGAAGATAGAATTATTAAACAAACATTTAATTTCTTAAGCCGGGAATTTAAACCACAACCTTTCCTTAATATCTTAACTAAAAAACCAATTACTCCCGCTGAGTCAGAAATAAACCGTAATCCTCGCTCCCGCTCGGCTAAGCTTCGAGCTGCTGAAAGGATCTAAAATGGTCAGAAAGAAATATTCTCCTCGCCAACTTTTCACCTTAGCCGGAGGAGTAGTGCTGAGCCTTTTGTTAATTACCTTCTATATTTGGCATCTTTCAGAATCCATTCGCTTAGGATATGAAATCAACCAGCTGGAGAAAAAACTTGAGACGGTTAAAAAAGAAATTGCCCAGCTGGAAGCAGAAAAAACCGCTCTCCTTGATCCAGGAAAAGTAGAAAGAATAGCCCGGGAAAAATTAAAACTTAGCGATCCCCGTCCCGAGCAAATAATTTATTTACAACTTGACCAAGATTTAAACCAAGATGATTAATTTGGAGGCCAGAGACAAAATAAAAAAAAGGGCAATTTTTACCTGTATCATCTTTTTCAGTTGGGTAGTCATTATTTTCCTGCGCCTAATTCAACTTCAAATCATCGACCACCCTCGTCTCAAAGCAAAAGTAATTGCTCAAAACGAAGATATTATCCTTCTCAATCCCACCCGGGCTTCTATTTATGACCGCCAGGGTACTCTTTTAGCCCAAAGCTTACCTGTTTATTCCGTCTTTTACTCGGCTTTTAGTAATGAACCGTGGGACAGCCAATGGGGAAGAATCCAGCCTCTTCTTACCCATCTTGATATTCCCTCTACTAAGGCCGAAAAAATTAAAGAAAGAATAAAAAAGAAAAAATCATTTATCTGGATAAAAAGAAAAATTAGCCAAGAAGAAGCCGAGCAGATCAAGAATATGGACCTCAAAGGAATCTTCTTAAAAAAAGAAACCAAGAGATTTTATCCCCTTGGGAAATTAGCGGCCCAAGTTATTGGCAAAGTAGATATCGATGAAAAGGGACTAATGGGAGTTGAATACAAATATAACTCTTTTCTCGCTGGACAACCTGGAAAATCAATTATCCTTAAAGATGCCATTGGCCGTAAATATCAGGAAGAAATCCTCCATTATCCTACTCCAGGCCAAAATATATACCTTACTCTAGACTCAGTGATCCAATACCTGGCGGAGCGGGAACTCAGCAAAACAATCGAAGAATTCCAAGCTAAATGGGGAACAGTCATCATCTCTTATCCTCCCAGTGGAGAAATTTTAGCTATGGCCAACTTTCCCACCGGAGACCCGAATAGCGCTTCAGTGGAAGCGTTACGAAACATCCAATGGAATGCGGCTATCCAACAAATAATTTCACCCGGCTCAACATTTAAAATAATTACTTATGCGGCTGCCTTAGAAAATCATTCGGTCGCCGAGACGGAAAATTTTGATTGTCACCAAGGTTACATTCAGATTGAAGGAACATCACATCGAGTAAGAGATCATCACCGATTTGATGTGCTTAGTTTTCCTGAAATTTTAATCCACTCTTCCAATGTGGGAACGGTCCAAGTGGCTTATCGATTGGGAGCAGCTAATTTGTGCCGCATGATCCAACAATTTAAGTTTGGAGAAAAAACAGGAATTGACTTACCTGGTGAAGAAAAAGGAATATTCCGGCCTTTAGAAAAATGGTCAAAAACCTCCCTCCCCTCTCTTGCCATCGGTTACGAGATTGGAGTAACTCCAATTCAAATTCTTCAAGCAATTAATATCGTTGCCAACAAAGGACACCTAATTCCTCTCCGAGTGGTTAAGGATAAGCAACTTTATGAGAAACTCTCGGGTGATAAAATTTCTCCCCAAAGGATTCTCTCGCCCGCCACTGCCTCAACCCTTCTTCGGTATTTAATTAGAGTAGTTAAAGAAGGCACGGGTCTCACCGCCCGCCTCCCTGGTTACTTGATCGCCGGCAAAACAGGTACGGCCCAAAAATATGATCCTGAACTTGGGACTTATACATCGTCGGCTCACCAATCCCTATTTACCGGAATAATTTTCCATCGCTCCCAACCAATCTTATCCATGGTGGTAGTTATTGATGAACCTCAAGGCCTCTATTATGGCTCTCAAGTTGCGGCCCCTCTTTTCCGAAGGATAGCCGAACAAGTGCTTCGTTACCTAGAAATCCCCCCCGAAAAACAACAGCCGTCTCTAGTAATCACCGCTCAACAAAGGAGAGTAGATTAATTATGCAGGTTAAAGAGATTATCCAAGGTCTAGAAATAATCAGCCTGCAAGGAGCTCTATCCACTGAAATTAAACACCTCACTTATGATTCCCGCCAAGTCCTACCTCATAGTTTATTTGTAGCCATCAGAGGATTTAAACACGACGGTCATCAATTTATTGAATCAGCCATCGGCCAAGGAGCAGTGGCTATTATCTCCGAAGCTCCTCCTCCGCCCGATTTTAAATTTCTCTGGATTCAGGTCAGAGACGCCCGAGAAGCTCTAGCTCAATGTGCGGCCAATTTCTACAAACATCCCTCCCAACACATCAAAGTCATCGGGATCACCGGGACCAAAGGAAAAACCACCGTCACCTACTTACTGGAAAGCATTCTTGAAGCTAGCCATCTATCTCCGGGAGTAATCGGGACTGTTTCTTACCGCGGTCCGGGATTGTCCTCTCCAGCCGCCAGGACAACTCCCGAATCTTCTGATCTGCAACGCTACTTGAAGATTCTCGTTGACCACGGAGCCACCCACTGCCTCATGGAAGTTTCCTCCCATGCCCTGGAATTAAAAAGAGCCAAGGGCATCAACTTTGCTTTGACTATCTTTACCAATCTAAGTGGGGAGCATCTTGACTATCATCAAAACATGGAAAATTACTACCAAGCCAAGAAAAAACTATTCACTTTTTATAAATCTAAAATGGCTATCATTAATTATGATGACCCCTGGGGAAAAAGATTGATTGAAGAAATCCTTACCCCAACAATCACTTACAGCTTGCACTCTCGAGGCACCATCTATCCCGAGAAATATAGTTTTTCATCCTCGGGAATAGAAGCAACAATAAAATATCCAGCGGGAAAATGCCAAATTTCTTCTCCCCTTCTCGGTCGACCCAATCTTTACAACATTCTGGCTGCCACCGCTGCTAGTTTAACTCTAGGCATTAGTCCCCTCTTCATCAAAGAAGGCCTTCGTTCTTTAACCACGATTCCAGGAAGGTTTGAAAAAATTGATAATCCTTGGGGGATTCACATCTTTGTTGACTATGCACACACTGATGACGCTTTGAAAAATTTACTCGAAACAGCCCGCGAAATCACTTCTGGCCGAGTAATCGTTGTTTTTGGAGCCGGCGGAGATAGAGATAAAACTAAGCGCCCTCGGATGGGAGAGGTGGCGGCTAAACTGGCTGATTGGTCCATAATCACCTCTGATAATCCCCGCTCAGAGGATCCGCTGAGCATCATTTCTGAAATCGAAAAAGGATTTAAACAATTAAGTCAAAATAATTATGAAATTGAACCAGATCGTCGAACGGCAATTCGCAAAGCTTTGCTTATGTGTAAAAGAGAAGATTGCCTCCTGGTTGCCGGAAAGGGTCATGAGGATTATCAAATCATCGGAGATAAAATTATTTCTTTCCATGACCCAACGGTTATCCAAGAAATAATTAAAGAAATGGTGGAAAAACGTGGCTAGCTTAACTCTGATGGAAATTGCCCAATTAACCCGAGGAAAGATTCTTTCTGGTAACCATGGGAGGATTTTTTCCGGATTCGAGTTTGACTCGCGCGAAATCAAGAACGGGGATCTTTTTTTTGCTCTGGTAGCCCAAAGAGACGGCCATGATTTCTTACTTGATGCCTACCGACGAGGAGCCAAGGGAGCCATCATTTCTCGTGATGTTACCCCGCCCCATTCTGACTTTGGACTCGTCAAAGTGTCCAATACCCTCCAAGCTTTACAAGACTTAGCCCGGGAAATCAGGAAAGAAAAGGAACTAAAAATAGTCGGGATAACGGGAAGCCTAGGAAAAACAACGACCAAAGAATACACCGCGGCTCTTCTCTCTAGCCAATTTTCGGTTTTGAAATCCAAAAAATCCTTCAATAACCAAATCGGCCTTCCGTATACTCTCCTCCATCTAGAAGAAAATCATCAAATTGCTGTCTTAGAAATGGGAATGAATCATCGAGGAGAGATTCGGGAATTAACTACCATCGCCCCCCCTGATGTGGCTGTAATTACGGGAATTAATCCCGTCCATACCCAATTTTTTGCCAGCTTAGAAGAAATAGCCGCCGCCAAAAGAGAAATCCTGGAAGGAGCCTCCCCCGGGGCGACCGCCGTCCTAGCTGGGGATGATCGTTTTTGTTTGCGGTTTGCTCAAAACTGGTCAGGGCCAGTCATTTTATTTGGACAAAGCCCGGAATGCTCGGTGCGCATCTCCAACCTTAAACTAGAAGGATGGGGGGGATACTCTTTTGACTTAATCTACCACCGAGAGAAAATTCATCTCCGCCTTCCTGTAGTCTACCAAAGCTATGTCTATAACTTTGCCGCTTCAGCAGCTACCGCTTCGGTTTTTTCTCTTTCGCTTGAAAAAATACAAAAAACAGCCTCCACCCTTAAACCTCTACCCAATCGTGGAGAAGTAATTGATCTAGGTGACGGGATTCACGTGATTAATGATGTCTATAATTCCAGTCCCCCAGCCTTGGAAGCAGCCCTTGATAACTTATCCCCTCTCCCCGCTCGGAGGAAGATAGCTGTTCTAGGTGATATGCTGGAACTCGGGGTTGAAGCCGAAAAAAAGCATTTCCAAATCGGCCAAAAATTGGCTCATCTTGGCTGGGATTTATTGCTCACCGTTGGGCCTCTCAGCTATAATTTTGCCCGTGGAGCTTTTGCTTCCGGATTTCACCCTCATCAGGTGATTTCCGTAGACAAGGCCAAAGAAGCCGCCGAAAAAATCCCTTCTTTGATCCAACCCCATGATTTAATTCTAGTCAAAGGCTCCCGACGGATAAAAATGGAAAAAATTATTGAGCGTTTAAAACAGGATTTCCAAGGAGGAAAAAACTAAAATGCTTTACTGGCTCCTGGTTCCCTTGCGTGATTACTACTTCTTCTTCAACGTGTTCCGCTATATAACCGTCCGGACTGCCCTGGCTGGCGTCTCCAGTCTCCTCTTAGTGCTTTTTCTAGGGCCCTTGACCATTAAGATTCTTAAAAAGTACCAGCTAGGAGAGGAAATCCGTCCCGAAGGTCCTGAATCACATCTCCAGAAAAAAGGAACACCCACTATGGGAGGAATCCTCTTCATCCTGGCTACCTTAGTAACCACCCTCCTCTGGGGAGATCTCAAAAATCAATTTATCTGGGTGGCCATGGTAACGATGCTTATCTTTGGCGCCATTGGTTTCATCGATGATTATGCCAAAATCAAGAAAAAGATAGGCAAGGGACTCGGAGTACGACAGAAGTTTCTCCTCCAAATAATGTTCTCGGGATTAATTGGTTTTCTCCTTGTTTATGCTGGCCTGAAGGGAAATTTTAACCTCCACCTACATTTTCCCTTTTTCAAGGAGTGGACCCCTTATCTAGGCTGGGCTTATCTTCCCTGGATTATGCTTATCCTGATAAGCTCTTCCAATTCCGTTAACCTGGCTGATGGATTAGATGGATTAGCCATCGGGCTGATGGTTATCACCACCGGCGCAATAACTGCCTTAACTTATATTGCTGGACATGCTCTCTGGTCCGAGTATTTAAACATCGCTCGTGTCCCTCAGGCTGCAGAACTTACTGTCTTTGCCGGAGCTCTATCCGGAGCATGTCTTGGTTTCCTCTGGTATAATTGCCATCCAGCTCAATTATTTATGGGCGACGTGGGAGCTCTTTCCCTTGGTGGAACAGTAGGTGTTCTAGCTATTTTAATCAAGCAAGAATTCCTTCTTTTCACCATAGCCGGTGTTTTCATTCTGGAAGCATTATCGGTTATTCTCCAAGTGGGTTATTTCCGCTTTTCCGGAGGAAAAAGGCTTTTACGCATGGCTCCTCTCCATCATCACTTCGAGCTTCTAGGTTGGTCGGAAGGAAAAGTTGTGGTCCGGTTTTGGATCCTAGGAATCATTTTCGCTCTTTTTAGTTTAACCACTCTAAAACTCAGGTAAGAAATGGAATTTAAAAACAAACAAATCGTAGTCGTTGGCCTGGGCCGAACAGGAAAAGCAGTCAGCCGCTTTCTTCTCCAGCGTCAGGCTAAAGTTATTGCCTCAGAAAAAAAATCTAGGGAGGAACTAATCCAAGACAAGGAAATAAAAATCTTGCTCCAAGACGGATTAATCATTGAGGCCGGTGGCCATCGAAAAAAGACATTTGAACAGGCAGATATGATCATTATCAGTCCCGGAGTTCCTCCTTTACCCGAACTGGAAAATCTCAAGGCAAAAGGCAAACAAGTTATGCCTGAAATAGAACTTGCCTATCAATTTTGCAAAGGAAAAATAGTCGGGATCACCGGCTCTAACGGGAAATCAACCACCGCCACCTTAACCCATAAAATTCTCAAAGAAGGAGGTCTCCGAGCTTTTCTCGCCGGAAATATAGGCTTTCCATTAATCAACTTTGTCGACTCCGCTACTCCTGAAGACGTTTACGTGGTTGAGTTATCCAGTTTTCAACTAACCTATATCGAAAAATTTAAAGTTGACGTGGCTGTGCTTCTCAACATAACTCCTGATCATCTTGATTGGCATCCATCTTATGAACACTATCAAGAGGCCAAGTTTAAACTCGTTCTCTCTCAAGATGAAAAAGCTCTGACTATTCTCAACCAAGACGATCCAGTCGTCTGGTCTCTCCAGTCCCAAAAAAAAGGAGAGGTCTTGGCTTTCAGCCTGACCCAAGAAGTAAAAAAGGGCATGTATCTCAAAGATAACTGGCTTCATGTTAACTTGGAGCATCCCCAAAAGTTTCTCAACCGGCAAGAAATCCCTCTTTTAGGTTCTCATAATCTCGAAAATATCATGGCTTCAGCGTTAGTGGGTTATTATTTTGGAGTGGATACCTCATCGATCAGAAACTCTATCTTAACTTTTTCCGGCCTCGAGCATCGATTGGAGAAAGTGACTTCCATTAAAGGGATCACTTTTTTCAATGACTCCAAAGCCACTAATATTGATGCTACCCTTAAATCACTCCGCAGCTTTGCCGATAATATTATTCTTATCCTTGGCGGGAGAGATAAGGGAGGTGATTTCCGTCAATTAATTCCCGAAATTAAAAGAAGGGTCAAAGCCGTCATTCTCCTCGGAGAAGCCAAAGATAAAATCCACCAAGGCCTTCAGGGTATCATCCCGCTTTATCCTGTTTCAACTTTAAACCAAGCTGTGGAAACAAGCTATTCTTTGGCTTCTCCTGGAGATATTATTCTCTTGGCCCCAGGTTGCACTAGTTTTGACATGTTCCAAAATTTTGAAGAACGAGGGCAAAAATTTAAGGAAGCAGTCTTAACCTTAAAGGAGAAGGTAGAAACAAAATGAAAAACCATGGTGAAATCTACCGAACTGCTAGCGTTGATAAACCTCTGCTGATAATTACTCTTATTCTGGTCATTATTGGTTTGATAATGGTTTTTAGTACCACAGCTATTAAAGCCAGTGATGCTTATCAACAACCTTTTTATTATTTCTTGAACCAAGCTCTCGGAGCCCTCCTGGGATTAGCTTTCCTTTTCTTAATTATCTCTCAGCGCTATCCTTTTTATCAAAACCCCCTCTTCATTTTCGGGCTTCTTTTCCTCTCTTTTCTTCTGCTGGGACTATGCCTTCTCATGCCTGCTTTTCGTCACGCCCATCGTTGGGTTTATTTCTTTGGCCTTCGCTTTCAACCTTCCGAGCTGGCTAAATTCAGCCTTCTCTTTTTCTTAGCTTATTATTTAACCAAACAGCCAGAGAGAACAAGAACACTGAAAACATTTTTCATTTCCTTAATTGTGGTTGGAATTTTTTGCCTTCTTATCATCAAAGAGCCTGACTATGGTACTGCTTTCTTTCTCCTGATGATCAGCCTTATGATTTTATTTATCGGGGGAATCCGTCTTGTCTACCTAATCGGTTTAGGACTATCATTGGCCCCGGTTTTTATTCTTTTCCTCGTCAACACAAATTATCGTTTTAATCGTATCCTAGCCCTATTGTTTCCCGGGGAAGACCCCTTGGGCAAAGGATTTCAACTAATCCAGTCTAAACTGGCCATCGGGTCAGGGGGTATTTTAGGTGTCAGCCTGGGAGAAAGTGTGCAAAAGCTTTATTTTTTGCCTTGCGCTCATACAGACTTTATCTATGCCATCATTGGCGAAGAATTGGGGCTTCTGGGAACTTTAACTATTATTACCCTCTTTATTCTCTTTTTATGGCGAGGAATAATTATTTCGCTCAAAGCCCCCAACAATTACTCTCAACTCCTGGCGGCTGGAATTTCCCTGGCTATTTTTCTTCAAGCCATCATGAATATCAGTATCGTGCTCGGGTTGATTCCTCCCACCGGATTACCCTTACCTTTTATCAGTTTCGGTCGTTCCTCCTTAGTGGTAAATTTGATGGCCACCGGGATTCTTCTTCACATTTCGCAACGCCGCAGCCTTGCCCGGAGGAAAACTTGATGGAAAAGGTAATCATGATTGCCGGCGGAGGAACAGGCGGACACATCTACCCTGCTCTAGCTTTAGGTCAGGAGATAAAACGGCTCCTCCCCCAGGGCAGAATCATCTATATCGGCAGCAAACGCCCCCTGGAAGTAAAGCTCATGGAACAACACCAAGTGGAATTTTATGGATTAAACGTGGCGGGCTTAAAAGGCAAAGGTTTGAAAGTGATTAATAATTTACTCAAGCTCCCTTGGTCACTTGGCCAAGCTTGGCGTCTTCTGCACCAATTCAAACCTCGCCTCGTCATTGGCATGGGCGGTTACAGCTCAGGACCGGTTGTCCTGGCAGCTTCCTGGAAAAAAATCCCATCTCTCCTCTTAGAACAGAATGCCCGGTTAGGCATGACTAATAAATTATTACTCAAACGAGCTCAAAAAATTATTGTTTCCTTTCCCAGCACTCTTTCTGCCTGCGGGGAGAAAGGCAAATACATCGGCAACCCCGTCAGACCTGAATTCTACCAGGTTCCTACCCAAAGAAAGACTAAGGAAAAAATATTTACCCTTTTCGTCTTCGGAGGAAGCCAAGGATCCCACTTTCTTAACCAGGTGGTTCTTCAGTCGCTGCCCTTCTTAAAATCCATCAAAGAACAATTATTTATCATCCACCAAACTGGAGAAAAAGAATATGAGGAAATAAAATCTGCTTACGACCAAATAGGATTTTCTTCAGTGATGATTGAACCATTCTTTGATGATATGGCCTCCATTTTGGCTCGAACTGACTTGGTGGTGTGTCGAGCTGGAGCTACCACCATCGCTGAACTCATCGCTGCTCAACAACCCGCTCTATTGGTGCCCTTTGCTCATGCCTCAGATAATCATCAGTACTATAATGCTCTGGAACTAGTCAAGGCCGAGGCGGCTTTAATGGCCACCGAAGAAGAATTTTCATCTGAGTTTCTAGTCGATAAAATCAACCATTTTCTCCAGCACCGAGAGGAACTGCAAAAATATAGGGCCAACCTAGCTCTCCTTCGCAACGACCAAGTCACCGAAAAAATAGCTCACCTCTGCCTATCATATCTTGATGGCGAGAATAAGGAGTAGATATGGTTAATCGAGTTTATCTCAAATTAAAGCATCTTCACCTGGTGGGCATCGGCGGAACCGGGATGAATGGCATCGCTGAAGTTTTGCTTAACCTTGGCTATAAAGTTACGGGCTCAGATCTTCAGGAGAACGCAGCCACCAAACGACTTTCCCAATTGGGAGCCACCATCTCCATCGGTCATCATCCCCAGAACGTTCATGGTGCCGACGTAGTGGTCATCTCTTCCGCCATTAAGCCTGATAATACCGAGGTGGAAGAAGCTAAGCGGTTGAAAATCCCGGTCATTCCTCGCGCTGAAATGCTCGCCGAATTGATGCGATTAAAATTAGGTATTGCCATTGCTGGCTCCCACGGCAAAACCACCACCACCTCGATGATTGCCCAAGTGCTGGAAGAAGCAGGATTAGACCCCACAATTATTGTCGGCGGGCGATTAAACACTCTTGGGGCTCACGCCAAACTGGGTCAAGGTGATTTCATCGTGGCTGAAGCTGACGAGAGCGATCGCTCCTTCCTTTACCTCTCACCCTTCATAGCTGTTTTAACCAACCTGGATGAAGAACATCTGGATCAATATAAAAATATCGATGAAATCAAAAAAACATTCGTTTCCTTTGCCAATAAAGTGCCCTTTTATTGCCCAGTCATCCTTTGCTTGGATGATGCTAATCTTCAAAGCCTAATCCCTTATCTGGAAAGAAGAGTTATCACTTATGGGCTTACCGCTCAAGCTGACCTCTATGCGCAGAATCCTTCTTTTAATGAATTTTCCAGCTCTTCGTCCATTTTCTGGAAAGGGCAAAAACTCGGAACCCTCCACCTGCAGATTCCGGGCTTACATAGTATTTATAATGCTTTAGCTTCGATTGCCGTAGGTCTTGATTTGGAGATCCCCAGTCAAACCATTTTTCGAGGCTTAGAGAAATTTAAAGGAGTAGGCCGCCGATTTGAGTTAAAAGCGCAAATCAACGGAATTTCCCTCTTTGAGGATTATGCCCACCACCCTACGGAAATCAAAGTAACCCTGGACGCTGCCAAATCAGGTTGGGGGCGCCGAGTTCTAGCTGTCTTTCAACCCCATCGTTATACTCGCCTCGCTCACCTCATGGATCAATTCGCCACTTGTTTTAACCAAGCGGATACCCTCATCATCACTGAAATTTATCCAGCGGGAGAAAAACCAATACCGGGGATATCGGGTCAAAGACTTTTCCAAGCCATTCAAAATTATGGGCACAAAGATGTTTATTTTGAGCCCGATATGACTAAAATTCCAGCTCTGGCCAAAAAACTTAGTCAAGAAGACGATATGATTTTTATCCTTGGAGCAGGGAACATTTACCGAATTATCCCTGAGATCATCAAGGTTCTAGGAGGTAAAAAATAGTCATGGCTGTTCGATCGGCAACTATCATTCAACCAAAATCAAGATATATCCATTCCCTTCAACCCCTAGCCAGCAAAAAAAGAAAAATCCGGCAACTCACCCGGAAAAAAATACGGGTGACACCTTTTCATACGCTAGTTGTCTTCATTCTTTTTTGTGGTTTCTTTTTTGGCCTCCAACGCCTTTATCTTTTTCTTATTACCTGGGATAATCTAAACATCTCGGCCATAGAAATAAAATGCTCTCATGAAAAGCTTACTCAGCAAGTCGCCCAAGTTTTTACCTCCTACCCTTTGGGGAACATTCTCATCTGTGATTTAGATCTCTGGCAACAAAGAGTTCGGGCTTTTCCATGGGCTAAAAAAGTCACCATCAGGAAAAGCCTGCCGGCGACTCTTCTCATCCAAGTTGAAGCCCGACAACCAGCAGCCAAGCTTATGAAAAATAATCAATGCTGGTTAATCGACCGTCAAGGCATTTACTTGGAAAAAACAACACCTCAAGAACATCCCGCCCTTCCTTTAATCATTGATCCTAGTCGAACCAATTCCTCTCCTCTCCTCCAAGTCGTTTGGCAATTTTTAGATGAACTCCGCCAGACTCCTTTTTCTCCATCTGATCTTGCCTGGATAAAAATTACTTCTCCTTCTGGAATTACGATTTGCTGGGAAGAAGACAGGACTCCCATTTTATTGGGCAATTCTCAATTTAAACAAAAATTAACTTTTTACCACCAAACTCAAGCAGTGCTGGACCAATACCGTCCCTTGGAATACGTGGACCTTAGATTAGAGGGAAGGGTGTATTTTCGACCAAGTAATCCCTCACCAGCTTCCCCCGCCACCAGTGCTGCTGAGGAGGAAAATCATGGCTAAAAATGGTTATATTGTCGGCCTGGACATCGGGACGAAAAAAACAACCGCCCTTATCGGAGAAATCACTGAAGAAAATAAAGTGGAAATAATCGGTGTCGGCACGGCCGAGTCCCGGGGCCTCCGCAAAGGGGTCGTGGTTAATCTAGAAACCACCGTCGAGTCTATAAAAAGGGCTCAAGAAGAGGCGGAATTAATGGCCGGCGTGGAAATTGATTCGGCTTACATTGGACTCTCTGGAGCTCACATTAAAAGTTTTAATAGCCGCGGGGTTATCGCTGTCTCGGGAAAAAATCGGGAAATCACCCGAGAAGACATCAAAAGAGTTATCGATCAATCGAAAGCTGTATCCATTCCTCCTGACCGCGAAATAATCCATATTATACCCCAGGAATTTGTGGTTGATGAACAAGATGGCATTAAAGACCCTCTGGGAATGAGTGGCATTAAACTGGAAGTAAATGTTCACATCGTTACCGGGGCGATAACTTCGGTTCAAAACTTAAAAACATGCATCACCCGGGCAGGCATTGAAATCGAAGAAATTGTCTTAAACCAGATTGCCGCCAGTCATTCTGTTCTTACCCATGATGAGATGGAGCTCGGAGTAGGTCTCATCGACATCGGAGGTGGAACCACGGAAATTGCCATTTTTGAAAGAGGCAGCCTCTGGTACACATCGATAATTCCCATTGGGGGTGACAACTTTACTAATGATATTGCTGTTGGCCTACGAACCCCCATTCCCGAAGCTGAAAAAATCAAGAAAAAGTACGGATGCGTCACCGCCCCCCTTGGGGACGAACAAGAAACCATCGAAGTTCCTTCCGTGGGAAAAGGGAAAAAAGCCCGCATCCTCTCCCGTCAACTCCTCGCTGATATCATTTATCCCCGGGCAGAAGAAATTTTCCGCCTCGTTGATAACGACATCAAACGCACAGGCTTTGAAAAATCACTAAATTCGGGAATTGTTCTTACCGGGGGCACGGCCCTTCTGGAGGGTCTGGAAGATGTGGCCGAAGAAATTTTCGACTTACCAGTGCGCCGAGGAGATGTAAGCGGCGTAGGCGGCTTAGTCGATAGAGTAAGCACCCCTGACTATGCTACAGCCGTTGGGCTGGTGCTTTACGGATATAAAAAATGGAAAAGCCGCGGCTTTTCCCGAGAAGGCAAAAAAGGCTTCTGGGCCAAATTCCGTGACTGGCTCAAAGAAGCATAAGGAGGAAAAACATGAGCGAAGAATCCCGGAGCAAATTAAAATTTCATTTGGTCGAAGAAGAACCAGGAGCTAACATCAAAGTCATTGGCATTGGAGGCGGTGGAGGGAATGCTGTTAATCGCATGATCGAAGCCAGGATTGAAGGGGTAGAATTTATCACCATCAACACCGACCTCCAAGCCTTGAGCACGAATCAGGCTCCCACCAAGATTCAGATCGGCCGAAAATTGACCAAGGGGCTCGGCTCTGGTGGGAGACCAGAAATTGGTAAACAGGCAGCACTCGAAGACACTGAAAAGATTGTTGAAATTCTCCAGGGAGCCGACATGGTCTTTCTCACCGCTGGATTGGGAGGAGGAACGGGCACAGGCGCTACTCCGGTCATTGCTAGCTTGGCCTCGGAACTTGACATTTTGGTGATTGCCATTGTGACCCTTCCTTTCAATTTCGAGGGAAAAATAAGAACCGACCAAGCCACCGAGGGTCTCACGGAACTCCGGGGTGCCGTGGACACAGTGATTTCCATTCCCAACGAACGCCTGTTGCAAACGGTAAACCTCGACACTTCTATCCAAGATGCCTTTAAGATGGCTGACGATGTTCTCCGTCAAGCTGTCCAAGGCATATCGGATTTAATTACCCGTCCTGGACTAATCAACCTCGATTTTGCCGATGTTAAATCCATCATGAAGGGAATGGGGATGGCCTTCATGGGTACAGGTCTAGCCTCAGGAGAAAACCGGGCTATCGAAGCTGCTCAAAAAGCTATATCTAGCCCTCTTCTGGTGGACACTTCAATTGAAGGAGCCCATGGCGTTTTAATTAATATCACTGGTGGAAAAGACATGACCCTCCATGAAGTATCCAAAGCCTCAGAACTAATTCATGACTTGGCTCATCCAGAGGCTAACATTATTTTTGGTACCGTCATTGATGAGAATTTAAAAGAAATGGTTAAAGTTACAGTGATTGCCACTGGCTTCGAACAACCAAGCCGCAGTAAGCCCATAACCAGAGACCATTTTACCCCTCGCAGTCAAACCCCTCCCCCCGTAGCCGTCCCTCAGGAAACACCCCCTTATCTGTTTGAACCCCAAGGAACAAACGATTCACTCTGGGATCGGCCAGCCTGGGAAAGACAATGGGATATGCTCGAGACTCCTTCCTTCATCCGGCGTAATAAGAGTGGTTCAATCCGTAAAATGACATCATGAAAAGGGCCGACATTGTTTTGCGGCGCTGCCGCCAGGTATTGACCTGCCAAGGAGTAGCTCCTAAAAGAGGTGGGGATTTGGCTAATGTTGGTTTACAGGAAAATGTCTCCTTGGCTATCGGAGAAGGAAAAATAATTTACTTGGGTCCTGATGAAGATTTATTCGCTACAGTGGCCACCGGCTCGGCAACAGAAATCCTGGAGGCGGAGAATTTAATTGTTTTACCGGGATTCATCGATTCACATACTCACCTTCCCTTTGCGGGTAGTCGGGAAGAAGAGTTTGCTCTTCGTCTCCAAGGATATACTTATCAAGAATTAGCGGCCCGAGGCTTAGGCATCCAAACAACGGTCAAGGCCACTCGAGAAATACCAGAGGACAAACTCTTAGAATTATGTCTCGCCCGCTGCGACTCAATGCTCCTCCACGGAACCACCACCGCCGAGGCCAAGAGTGGCTATGGGCTTAATCTGGCCGATGAAATTAAGCAATTAGAAGTCATTCGTCAGGCTAACCAAATTCATCCTCTCGATATTCTCCCTACCTATTTGGGGGCCCATGAAGTTCCACCTGAATATAAAGGCAACAAAAAAGCTTACCTAAATTTCATGATTAACAAAGTTTTGCCCGTCATCAAAGAGAAAAATTTGGCTCGCTTTGTTGATGTTTTCTGCGAAGAAGGGGTCTACGATCTTGAAGAAACGCGCTTCATCATCCGCGCCGCAAAAAAAATGGGCCTTGCTCCTCGGATTCATGCTGATGAATTTTCTCCTTTAGGAGGAGCCCGGTTAGCTGTGGAAGAAGAAGCTCTCTCAGCTGATCATCTCCTAGCTATTGATGACCAGGGCATAGCTCTTCTTGCTCAAAGTTCAACCGTCGCTACCCTCCTCCCTGTGGTTTCTCTTTTTCTTATGCAGGAGAAAAAGGCGCCTGCTCGGGAACTAATCCAAGCTGGGGCCGTGGTGGCTATTGCCAGTGACTTTAATCCTGGAAGTTCGATGACCGAAAATATGCTTCTAGTCATCCAATTGGCCGTTCTTCTTCTAAAAATGAAAATAGAAGAAGCCATCAATGCGGCCACGATCAACGCTGCTTTCTCTCTCGGAATAAGCCAAACCTGCGGGAGCTTAGAAGTGGGCAAAAAGGCAGATCTAATTCTCTGTGATATTCCCAACTATCTCCACTTGGTTTATCATTTAGGCGTTAACCCTATTTACCATGTAATCAAAAACGGCCGTTGGGTGGTGAGGGAACGAAAGTTGGTTTATCTACGCCCCTCCAATTTTTAAATTAACTTAACTAGGAATGTTAACTTATTCTCTAGGGCAAGAAAGATTTTTCTAACAAATATCTATTGCCTTATGTTTTTAGAGCTTAATCATCCGTCAGTTTATCATCAAGAATTATTCCTTTTCTTTTGACTTTCATCTCCCCTTAAACCATAATATTTCTCAAGCATGGTGACCTATCTAATCATTGTGGCGGCCATTTGTTATCTTCTCGGCTCAATTCCCTTTTCTTTTCTCATTGCCTTTTATGGCCGAGGAATCGACCTCCGTTACCAAGGGGAAGGGAATGTCGGCGCCCGCAATGTCTGGCATTTAATGGGCAAAAACTACGGGGTGGTGGCCGCTCTGCTCGATGCCGGCAAAGGATATGGCGCTTACCTGGTGGGGCGTTCATTCAACCTTGATTTACCCTGGCTCTGGATTGCTGGGGTAGCCGTCATCTTGGGCCACGGTTTTCCTCTTTTCCTCAAAGGTCGCGGCGGAAAAGGAGCCGCGGCCGCCTTGGGTTTTCTCCTGGGTTTGAATCCCTTCGGTGTTCTTTTAAGTGGGGGATTAATGGGGATATTTTACTTGATAAGTAAAAATTTCCACATTGCCTTAGGAGGAGGCATGGCCGCAATTCCTTTCCTGTGGCTCTTTCTTTGTCATCGTTCACTTGAAGAAACTCTGAGCACCATTGGCTTTCTTCTGCTTTTAGGAGTCAAACGATTGATTGATGAGCCCCATATGAAAAAAATAAGAGAAATTTCGGGATGGTAAAATGCAATTCTTACCTTTGATGATAACCGGCCTCCTGTTTCTCCTATTTATTAATATGCTGTTCAATCTTCGGAACCTTAATGATGAAACCTTGACCCCAAGTTTAATCCCCGAAGAACACCCGATGCCTCTTGTTTCAATCCTCGTTCCAGCCCGTAATGAAGAACGTAATATTGCTGCCTGCCTTTTTTCCCTTATCAACCAAAATTATCCTCATTACGAAATACTAGTTCTTGATGACAACTCAACCGATAAAACTTTAAGCATCGCCCAAGAGGTGGCCCGGACCTCTCCTCGAGTAAAAGTAATTCGAGGAAGAAAACTTCCTCCCGGCTGGAAGGGTAAAAATTGGGCCTGTTATCAACTTTTCCAGAAGGCTCAGGGAGAATGGATTCTTTCAACCGACGCTGACACCATTCACTCCCCTGATTCCCTATCTTTAGCGATGATGATGGCCCAAAAAAATCAAGCCCATTTCCTCACCACTATTCCCGGTCTCATTATGAAAAGTTGGTCTGAGAAACTTATCCTTCCCATAATTCATTTTGTTTTTACCGTGCTCGTTCCATTTCATCTTGGACAATATTCCAAGATCTGTCGGTTGCCCATTGGGATTGGCCCTTTTCTCCTCGTTAAGAGAAACTTTTTGGATAAAATCGGCAGTTATGAGGCTATTCCAGAGGCTATCGTGGATGATTTAGCTTTGGCTAGTCACGTTCAAAATAATGGTGGTCAGATTACGGTTATTGACGGCTTAAAATTACTCAAAGTTCGTTTCTATCGTTCTTTTGCTGAAATCTGGCAGGGTTTTTCAAAAAATGCTTATCCAGCTCTAGGGGCCCATCCCTATTTAGTCCCAATCATCATTGGGGCTGCTTATCTTCTTTTCATTCAACCCTATCTAAAACTATGGCTAGCTATTCAGTCCGGACATGAGTTAACTCTTCCCCTCATCCAAGTTTTTCTCATCTCAATGATGAAAATATTTTTAGCTCTTAAGTTTGAAACAAGTTTTATCTTTGGCCTTCTCCATCCCTTAAGTATCGCCATCTGGTTGTTAATTCTTATCAACTCCATGCGATTATCTCTTTTCAAGAAAAAGCTCGAATGGAAAGAAAGATATTATCCTATTGATTGAGCAACAATAATCACCGGAGAACTCAACTTAATTTTCCTTAATCTCATTTTTTCGAGAGGGAAAAAAATCTAAATTCAGCTAATCTGAAAACAGCAATTTCTGTTCGCCAAAAATACAGAGTGGTGTAAGGGGAGGCCTTTAGATCTTTTATTCTCCAATTAATCATAAATTGGTAAAGCCAAAAAAATTTGATTCAAGTCCTTTAAAAAGGAGGCTCTTGCGGGGGCAACCTTTCATAGCTACTTCCTCATCTTGTGGATTCCAACATGTTATTTATCGGCTTTGTCCCCAAGGGAGGGGAAACAAAATCGAACGAAAGGCGAAGGAGAAGGTAGGAGCCACATTGAATATTTAGCCTTCCGGAACCCTCCCTCAAAGGAAGCCGACCGCCTCGGGCGCCGAGCGCCTATTGAGCACGGCTCGTTTAGAGTTTTGAAACTCATCTTAACAGAGAATAAAGTCCAAAGGCCCGAATTGATCGGGCGCAGTTTCGCCGGCGCCGGGAAGGGCGGTGAAGGAATGGCCTTAAAAATCTCGACCGAAGCGGAAACATTTTCCTTCGCCTTAACATAGCAACTCATTCCCGTCACTTGGGGACAAGCTCTACTTATCCATTGGTTATGGAAAAAAATAGCTTTTTTATGAATTATTCATGATTCTAGCTCTTGGTTTCAATTTAAACTAAAAATTTATTTATTAGCCAACTATAAGCTAATAAAATAGAATATTAAAAAAATTGAAAATGAAAGGTAGTAAATAATTAAAAATTAAAGTCAATCTCTCAAAAATACTCACCAGTCGATAGCCTAGAATCAGAAACCAAGTTTTTCAAGAAATTTAGAATCAGGCACCTCTTAAAATACTAATTGATTAGTGTTTGTTTCAGCCTGTTTATTATTCCTAACTGTTAAATCCTTCAATGTTGACAATCTTAAACTTGGTTGGCAAAGAAATATCTTGGTTGGCTATTTCCCTTTCCTCTCAATTAACTTAATAGCCTCTAAGGAGGCTTTTTTAATAAGATTCCGGTAAGAAGGAAGCGAGGCGGCCTTTTTAAGGAAAGGAATTTGCTTTTTATCTCCTGTTTTTCCCAAGGCTCTCAAAGCCTCGGCTTGAGCTAAATAACTATCCTCGCGGGTGAAACACTCTCTAAAAAAATCAGCCAATCTTGGTTGGCGAAACTCTCCCAGTGCCTGCAAAGCTGCCGCCCGTACTTGGGAGTGCCTATCACTACACTTCTCCTTGAGAACTGAAATAAATTTGCTATCCCTCCAGGCTCCAATTGTTTCCACCGCTGCTTTTCTCACCGCCCAAAAAGCATCACCTTGAGCAATTCCGGACACGGTTTTCACCACGCGGGGATTATTCTTAAATTTGCCGAGCTCTTTGGTTGCCCACATTCGCCCGATAATATCATCGTTGGTGGCCTGATAAAGAAGTTCTTCCACACTTTTGGGAAATGTCCATTCTTTTAGAAGATAATTACCGCGGTCAAAGCGCACGAGAAGAGGCTTTGCTTGGAGGGGAAACTCAAAATACTCTTCTTGCTTTGTTATCCATATCTTATAAATAATTTCCTTGTTATTGGTTTTATAAATAAGGTGCTTGTTATTAGTTACGTTTGGATCAATCTGTTCTTGCCCTTTTCTCTGGATAATCCCAATCAACACAGGAAATTTGTAGATGGGGATACCTCGGGACGTGTCCTGGACTTGTTTAATCGTCAGGCCCAGGACCTTTCTCTCCTCATTCCACTTAGTGTTTACTTCCAAGACAGGATGGCCAGGCTTGAAAAGCCATTGTTCAAAAAACCAGTCCATATTTTCGCCGGTAACTTCTTTTACCGTCTTCATAAAGTCATGAGTATCTACGGGCTGGAATGAATATTTATGGAGAAATTCTTTTGAAACCCGAAAAAACGCCTTATCCCCGAGAATAAATCGCAACATATGAAGCACACAGGCTCCTTTAGGGTAAGAATGAGCATCGAATACATCCTGGGGAACATCATAATGGTCAGTGACAATCGGGCGAATGTATTTTGTTTTGGCCTCTCTCAAGTAAGAATTTTTATTATTAAGCAACTCGATCGCGCCTTCTTGAGGACCTCGCTCATAGTCATAATAAAGATATTCGAAGTAAGTAGCAAAACTCTCGTTCAGCCAGACATGTTCCCAGCTACGCAAAGTGATCAGGTCACCCCACCATTGATGAGCCAACTCGTGGGAGACAATGCCGATGCTGGAAAAATCCTTTTCAGCTTTTTCATCATGGATGATTCGGTAAGTCATGGCCGTAGCCGAGGTGCTCTCTGCCCCACCCCCCAAAGGCACCGACACTTGGTCATACTTGGCCCAGGGATAAGGGGTGCCGAAGGTTTTAATAAAAAATTCCATCATTTTCGGAGTTTTCTCGTAGGAACGAAGGGCATCCTTTACATGTTGGGGAAACACCCAGTAGTTAATCGGGATATTTTGGTAGCGATCCCGAAGAACCTCGTAGGGCGCTGCCGCCAGAAAAATTAAATATGTCGAATGGGGCTTATCCTGGAGCCAATGATAGGTCACCGTTCCTTCCTCCTGGTTTCTGACCATCCTGACCAGCCGCCCATTAGAAGCAACCTTGTTAGGCTCTTTAACCGTAGCAATAATTTCATTAGTCACTTTATCATTGGGGTAATCGTAACAGGGAAACCAATGATGAACCCCATCGGGCCAGGAATCAGAAGCGACCAAGGCCGGGTAGTCAGCTGAAGCATCATAAAAGCGAAGTCCTTTCTTGCTGACATTATCTTGGTGAGCCTGGGGGTCACTTTCATAAAAAACAGTTACTGAAAATACTTCGCCAAAGCGATAAGCTCGTTCCAGATCAATTATTAGTTTTTTATCTGTCTGCTGAAAAACAAGCGGTTCTCCCCACTGATTAATCACTCGCTCAACCTTAAAATCCTCAGCATCCAGTTCAATTCTCTTTAACTCTTCTCGAAGTGAACTGAAAGTGAGAGTCGCTTCCCCAGTAAAAGATTTATGGTCAATATCCAGTTTAATTTTGACTAAGTAATGCTGGGCATCAAAAGTTCTACTTCTCTCCCACTGTCGTGGTTTTTGACTGTAATCAATTTGTTGAGCATAAAGGCTATTAGGCCTATTTAGAAGGCAAGTTACCCCCAAAATAATAATGGCCATAGCTTTGATGACTAGTAAATTTTTTTTCATTGTTTTTCTCCTCTTGGAATTAAAGTTTCCCTTATCACTGGTTAATATGGAGAAGATCTTAATCTATCAATAAACTTTATTCCTTTTAAGCACCTGGATAATTCCCTCTTCTTTCATTAGCTCTTCTATTTCCTCCACCGTTCGAGGAAGCCCCTCGCCCAAATTAATATAACCTTCCTCAGTGATGACAATCGTATCTTCCAGGCGAATTCCAATTTCTTCCTCGGGGTGAATAACTTGAATATCGCAGGCAAAAACAAAGCCCGGTTTTAAAACTTCACCTGCCCCAGAAAAAGTGGCCATCACATCATGGGTGGCCAATCCCACCGAATGATTATATCCACCATAGCGAATCTCTCCTCGAACCTGATGATCCTCAGGAGAGAGACCCTTCTTTTTTAAGTATTCTTTTATTTTCTCCCCAACCTGTTTTAGGGTTATCCCCGGCCGGTAAGAATCCAAACAAGCCTGACGCACTAGAAATGCTTTTCGATAAAGCTCTCGCTGGCGGGGCGAAAATTTCCCGTTAACCGGAAAAGACGTGGAGAGGTCAACATTGTAATACTTATAATCAGGCCCGGCATCCAGGATGACAAATTCACCATCCTGAAGAGTGCGGTCATAGCGGTGGTAATGGCCAAAGGCATGGTTTTTTCCCGACATAATAATGGTGTAAAAAGCTAGGTCTTGGGCTCCTTCCTTGAGACAGACATATTCAAAAAGCGCGGCTAATTCTTTCTCGGTAACCCCCGGAGCAGCAGAACGAATGACTGCCCGGTGAGCTTTGACCCCGATCCGGCCAGCCTCACGCAATATTTTTATTTCTGCCGGTGATTTATATTTTCTTAAATCCCAAACAACTGGCGAAATGTCTTCAACTTTGACCAAAGGGAACTTAGCTCTTAATTGAAACACAAATTGGAGCTCCCGGGTAAGACGCTGGTCAAATAAATTAAGAACCATCCTTCGCTGGAGAGCATTGTATTTCTCTCGTGTGTTCTCTCTCATTAATTCTTCAGGATAAAACATGGTATAAATAGTTCGCCCTTGATTGTTAAGACGAGAAAGATAAGCAGAAAATTGCTCTATCGGTAGAACTTTCTCTAGTCCGGTTACTTTCAGGGGATCACGAACCAAGGAGAGTGGAATTCCCTCGCCTTCAGCTTCTTTTTCACCAATGGTGAAGAACAGAATGCTTTCTTTTCTTAAACCATCAATCACCAAGACAGCCCCAGGAATTTCCACCCCACAAAAGTACATCATTGTGTTGTTCTGATAAAATTGGGTATCGTTGGGGGGTGAAATGGCCCCAAGAAAGACAGCCACCCCATTATCAAGGTGATCCATTAATTGCTGGCGTCGTCGAGCATATTCTTCGGGAGTAAATATTAGGGTAGCTGAAAGATAACTGACCACCAGCCAGCTGCCCAAAAAAATGGCCAAGCTAATTTTAAAAACCCCGTAAAATCGTAGTTGACGACTCATTATTCACTCTTCTTCCTTTCCCTTTCTAAGAAAAAAAAGGCTAATTTAAATATTTAATTGGTATCGTTACTTTCCCCCCTAGTCCAATTCTTTTATATAAATGTTGCGAAAATAGACTGAGGAGTCGGGGTCGTGATTCTGGAGGCCGATATAACCTTCAGGGGCAAAATCTTTAACTTTTCCCCGGGGTTCAGCCTCCCAATCAATGATTTTTATCCCGTTGAGGATTACCTGGAGATGGCTACCTTGAAAGGTAATCTGCATATGATTCCATTCTCCCGGTGCTTTAAAAGCATCTTTACTCGGGGCCTGAGCATCATAGACAGCTCCAGTTTTATGAATTCCTTCCCCGGCATCATAAATCTGAATCTCAAAACTATGGTAAATATAATCATTGTTGGTGGGAACCTCAGGAACCCGCAGGAATATCCCCGAATTGGTGGTCGAGTGGGAGACTTTGTATTCTAAATCAAGGATAAAATCAGCAAACTTCTTTTCACTAAACCAGAAAAGACCCATTCCCCCGTGAGATTTTAACACTCCTCCTCGGGGATCAAGTTCAAAATACCCGGGGCCATAATGGTTCCAGCCATGTTTGTTATACTGCCTTCGCCAACGAGAGATTAATGCTTGGAAGCCTTCATAGTAAGTAGCTTTCCGCAGGTAATCAAGGCTTTGGGCAAGGGCGGGAAGAGGGTTATCCACTTCTTCCTCGTTCTCATACTCAATGCTCATAAATCCAGCATAGTCCTGCCGGGAAAGCTCCGCCAAAACATCATGGATATTGGCTTTCCCCTGGCCCACCGGCACATCGTAAACTCCTCCAGTGCCAAAATCGCTTCTATCTTTAAGATGGACATCCCGGATTCGACCAGATAACAGCCGCAGGGCCTCCACCGGTACTCGGCCGGCTCGCATCCAATGGCCCACATCCGCACAAGAGCCAAATCTTTCATCTCGGTTGCTAACTTTTTCCAGTACTGTTTCAGGAAGAGCATATTTTGAGGGCAGCGGATGATTGTGAATAGCAATATCAAGGTCATATTCGCGGGCTAACTTCTCTAAGACAGGAAAAGCTTCATCGCGAGGTTCGGTCACAATAATCCAGATTCCCATCTGCCGGGCAAAATCAAAAACCTGCCGGATACTCTCTTCGGTCACTCCGACATCCACTACTCCATAGCTCACCAATTTCAAATCCAATTGCTGAAGAGCGTCTTTGACAGCAGCAATTTCTTTATCCTCCATCTCATGAGAAAACTTCCGGTCGCCAAATTCGCCGCCTAATCTTTGACCAGGATAAGCTTGCAAGTAACGAATTCCAAGCTGCTTAATCTTCGGGAGAGCCTCAAAGAAAGAAAACTTCCGGAAGGTCCACAGCTGGACAGCCACCGGAAATTTCTTGATCCTCACCGTCGAGTAATCCACCTGAACCTTTCCTCCCTGGGAAGAAATGGTGGCTGTTTCTCTCATTTCTTGTTGACAACTAACTAAAAGAAAAATAATCAAAAAGATAAAAATTAAACAATTTTTTCCATTTTTCCTCATTTTACACTCCTTAAGATCAACCTCGAGCTAATCTCGCCCGATAAAATAAGATTAATAATTTCACCTAAAATAAATTACTTTAATTAATCTTTAGTAGATAAATTTTCATGATGATTCAGTCCAAAAACATGTTACTTCCCTCCTTCTTCCCTGGGAAAATTACTTTCGGGGATTCCACTCACCCCGGGCTACTGCCGGGACAAAGTCATCAAGTCCGGGAATAGGAAATTCAATGGTTCGCTCTTGTTCGAGGCTCATATAAGCCGCCATCAACAGCTCAGTTACATTAAGGCCATCGCTGAAATTCTCCTCAGGCCGCCGGCCTGCCAAGAAAGACTGGATCATATGGCGATTTTCATCAACATACCCATATTCCACTTCTTCACAGGGGATAACCGGCATTAAGCCAGTCTCAGCATTTTGCTTTTCGATAAAATCCTCGCCAGCCTCTCCCTTAACCTGGCGGCTGAAGAAAACCCGCAGGCTCGAATCCAGGGTATTGACCATTACTGAATATTCGGGCCCAAAGAGCTCCATCGTTAATCGCAAACCCGCTCCCACATAGCACCAGGAAGTGGTGGTTTCCACCACCAACATATCCCCTTTCTCGTCGCGATACTCAATCAGCGAGCGGGCAAAATCTTCGGAGGGGCGCTGTTCATAATCGGTTTTTCCGCCGCTTCGCTCCCGAAGCAGGCGAGCATAATGTGGGTGTTGCCATTTAAGACAGGTGGCATATGCCGTCAGCTTGACCGGAGTAAGAGTTTCCCGCGGTTTGCCTGGAGGAGTCAGCATAAAACGTGCTTCCTCGACAGAGTGACACATCATATCGTTTAACACTCCCCCACCCTGGAGACTGCCTTCCCAAAACCAAGGTTCATGCGGCCCACTATGTTCTTCGGCTGCCCGAGCCAAATACGGGCGGCCACAAAGCGGGGCCCCTCTTCGCCAGATTAACTCCTTACCCCGCATCACTGCCGGAGCAAAGACCTGATTTTCCAAATAACCATCAAGAAGGCCTCCTTTTTGGGCCAATTCAAGCATTCTTCGGGCTTCTTTAACATTGCGTCCTAAAGGTTTTTCGCAGGCCACACCAATCAGTTCGCCTCGGCCCCTCTCGAGAGTATCCACTATTTCCTCCATAACTTCCAGCCGGGTATAGTTGGGGGAACAGATCCAGATAGCATCGATGGCTGGGTCAGCAACCATGGCTGAGAGAGAATCATAAACCTTGGGTTCCCCAACTTTCAACTCTCTAGCTAGCGCCGCTGCCTCCTCTGCTCGCTCTCTTCGTCGGGAAACTATACCAAGTACATCAGCATCCCGCACTCCCACCCAAGACCGTAGATGAAAGCGGGTGATAAAGCCGGCGCCGATAAAGCCAACTCCTAATCTTTTTTTGGTCATCGGATACCTCACTCTATTTTTTATTTATTTTATGATTATTTTACCTTTCATTATCGCCTTAATGGCTCAAAACAAAATTAGCTCCATTCAGCTGGCTGACTAATTGGTTAATTAGAAGCAAATTAACCCTATTCAAGGCCCTTAATCCCTCATTCTTTCCCTTAGGAATGAAGCCAATTCTCACTTACCTCGAATTAAATTGCTAATTAGCAGCTTCCCTTACTACCTTTTCCTGGTCCAAGCTGGATTGTCTTATTCCTACCCATGATTCCTCCTTACTTAGTCTGGTTATTTCTAACTTGGCTTTCAATCTCCATTTTATTTTCCCAATATTAACCACATTTCTCTGGAAGATTAGCTCTTCATAGGGGGTAAAATCAATAAACTTAAATCCCTAACTAGCAATAACGAGAAACAGGCTCTAACCCCTCTTAATCTAAACATGGTCATTTAACTTAAGTTTTCAATAGTAATTATTTATTGATAATCATTGTCGTAATTCTAACTTAGTTCCAACTGCTTTTTTTCCCGGAAAAAGCAAACAAAGGCCACAGCGCAAAGAATGGTTAAGAGAGCCGGAATGGAAAAGACACCTCGCCAATTAGTCCCTGTCTCTGAGGTAAAAAGAGTTTGAATCCAGCCAGAAAACAGGCTTCCCAAAAAGTTTCCCAAGCCGAGAACCACAATGGCAATTAAACTCTGGGCTGAGGCCCTAATATCCCGGGGGGCTACTTCATCAACAAAAATAAAAGCCGCGGTAAAGAAAAAAACATAGCAAAAACCATGCAGAGCTAAGGAAGCGATGACTAACCAAGCAGGATAGGCGATGACAAAAATTATATATCGCACGGGCCAAGCTAGAACACCGATAATCATTGTTTTCTTTATTCCATATTTAGGCAAAAAATAAGGCAGAAGAAGAGCCATAACGAAGATTTCAGCAATCTGAGCGATGACCATCACTCCCGAGACAGCTGAGCTGCTTACTCTGATCACTTCGGAAGTCAGATAAGGAGCTGTCAAAACATAATAAAACTGCAGCTCCGTGGCTACCACAAAAGAAATAATCATGAAAATCAGGAAATTCTTATCTCGAAGCATCTTGAGGGCTTCGAGGAAAGCCCATGGTTTAGCTGCTTCCTTTTGCGGGGGGGTATGAGGCAACTTAAATGAATAAAATCCCATGATAATCGAAAACAACCCGGCTAAAAACAGAGTGTCGCCGCGCCAAGAAAATTGAGAGGCAACTTCTCCTAAATATCGCCATCCGGCCAAACTCAAGCCGGCCACAATCCACCCAATAGTCCCCCAAACTCTGATGATGCCAAATTCTTTTTCCGAATTTTCCAGATGAATAAAAGCAATCGAATTGGTCAGAGCCAGAGTTGGGGCGTAAAGCAATGAATAAAAAAGCATCAGGCCGACCAAAGTCGAGTAGTTAGTCACTGTTGAGGTATAAATCAAGAGGACTCCCCCCAAAAGCTGCAAAAAGGCAATTACCTTTTGGGTGGGGAAATACCGATCAGCAATTTGGCCGCCAATAAAGGGAGAAAGGATCGTGGCCAAAGGCAGCAGGCTGTAAACAACCCCCACTTGAGCACCACTAAAACCTAACTTGTTGATTAAATAGTCAGACAATACCGGAGCCCAAGCTCCCCAAATGGCATACTGGAGAAACATCATTACACTTAAGCGAAATCTAGCACTCATCACTCCCTCGCTTGTTTTTCCCTGCCAAATTAAATTAATCCTCGAATTAAACTATTTTCCGGCGTTGAGGATCCCAATAAACCTTCCGGCCTTCCAGATAAGAGCGAGTGGCCATATGGCAGGTAATAGCTTCCTCAAAGCCTCGGTCAATGTTACAACTAGGCTGTCCACCTTCCCGGATACAAGTTAACCATTCTTTCAGATGAAGATGAGTTGTATCCACCCGTCGACCATGGCGATAAGTATAAAGCAAACCACGTCGGGCAAAATACCTTTCTGTGGCAGAAGTTACCGTGTCAATGCCCTTGGCTCCTGGACGAAAAGTAAAAAGAGGCAGTGATAAATCAATTATTTTATTTTTGATCTTATCCTTATACCGAGTCGAGCCATAATCTACGGTTACCACTAAATTACTTCCTACCTCCATCGAAGCATCATGACCCATGAAGAGCCGACCTCGGTCTCTACCACTGGAAAGAGTGGCACTGTAAACTAAAGTCAAATCTCTCTGCGGATACTCAAAGACAACCTGAAAAACATCGGGCACATCACGCCCATCTTTGTAAAAATAAATCCCTCCCGAAGCAACAGCTGCATGAGGTATCCCCAAGTCCATTATTTGGTTGACAGCATCATACTCATGAGAGAGAAGGTCACCGGAAAGTCCGGTTCCATAATCAAACCAGCAACGCCAGCGGAAAAATCTCTCTAAGCTGAAAGGAACTTTATGGGGGGCAGGTTCTTGAAACTGAGCCCAATCTATATTGTGCGGACCAGCATCCTCATGGATGGAATAAACCCAGGCACCAACCGGGGAATTTCGATTAGTGGTGGTTTCCACCAGGTTAATTGGTCCGAGTAGTCCGCGCTTAACTATTTCCCGAGCTTTAAAATGACTTTCTAACTGACGATTTTGATGCCCCAATTGAAAAACAAGCCCACTGTTTCGAACAGCTTCGTAAACCTGATGAGCCTCTTCTTCAGTCCGCGTCATACATTTTTCACAATAAACATGCTTGCCGGCTTGAACCGCATCAATAATCATTCGCGCATGCCAATGGTCAGGCGTGGCAATGATGACCGCATCAATATCCGGACTAGCCAAGAGCTCTTGGTAATGACGGTAGCGCTTGACTGGAGGAAGCTTGCCTTGGCCTCCGCCAGGACGAACGTCGTTGGAAGCAGTAGCCAAAGCTCTTTCCGCCCGAATATCAAAAATATCACAGACACCAGTGATGACCACCTTTAAATCTTCCTGGCTCAAAAAATCTTTTAAACCAGTATCAAATCTGTTTCTCTGAGCATCTTTAGTTTTTTGTTTCACCCAATCTGGATGAGCAAAACCAAGCGACTGGACAACACTTTCTCCCCGGCCCCCAAAACCAATAACTCCCACTCTGATCAACTCCTTCGAGGAAGGTGGAGAAACGGGTTCTCGAGATGAGGGAGCTTCTTCAATCAATCCCAGTTCATCAAGAATTAGCTTCCTCTTCGCCCTCTCCCCGGCAATCTTCTCCCAAGCGCTAACAGCCAGAGCACCTCCAAAAGGAACTCCCACCAATCCTTTAAGGATATCGCGACGGGTCAATTTTAATTTCGGTTCAGAGTTTTCTTGTTTCTTCTCTTTTTTCTTGTCTTGGTGTTCATCGTTACTCATTTTATTCTCTCCTTTTATTTCTGGATTAAGGGAGCCTGTTTTTTCCGGAAGAAAAAGTAATCAAGGCCATATACCCGACTGGTGTGGAAAACGTTTAAAACAAGTAGAGCGACCAGCTCAATAAGATTCTTATTAACGATGACATAACTTCCTTCCTGGGGTATCGAGTATGAATAACCACTAAAAGGAGGAGTCGCTAAATAATAAAGAAAAAGCAAGATGGCTCCGGTCCAACAGGCAACTTTCTCGGCAAAACCGAACATCAAAGCTAAGCCAATGAGGATCAACCCCCAGATATTAAGCCAGTCAACAATCTTTAAAATGGTTGGTGAAGCCGCGAGGGCTTTAAACAAGCTGGAAAAAATCCATTTAGATTGCAATAAAAAGTCCGCTGATGTCCAGTAGGGATTGAATAATTTGGCCAAACCTTCATACAAAAAATGCCAGCCGATTAAAATCCGCAATAATGTTAACAGATAAATTTGGCCCGGCCTTAAGTAATTCCCATAAATTTTCTCATGGTTTAGAGGGCTCATTTCTATCCCCTTTCATTTTTATTAAAGCTACTCTTTCTTAGAACCTTTTTAAGTGTTTTTTTATTTTTTTTCACTACTATTTATCCTTAATGTTCAAGGAAGCCAGATTGAGTCAACTAAACCGAGAAGAGGCTCTCGAATAACTAGTTAATACTCTTCCCCCAATCCACTCCAAGAAATTCATCGCCATAAGAGATGGGGAGAAAAAAAATAAGGTAAGACAAATAAACAAAAGCAGAAGAGAAAATGCCTGAAAAATTAAGCCGTTCACTGAAGCCTCAACTTATAAAATCTAGTTTTTTTTGTCAACCATTAAATCATCTTGATTAATAACGAAAAACCAGGCTATTACCTCCGTGATTATTATGTGATTCTCTTCTATGTTGGTGGGGCAAGGGAAACAAGATTAAATGGGGGTCAAAATTAAAGAGGGGCTGGTCGCCTCATTTGACCTTAACTAATTAAAAAGCCAGAACTCAAAGCAGCATCAAAAATTTTAACCCCGGTCGGGTTCTTAAAAGAAATTAAGCTTGAACGTGGAGATCTGGCCGCTTTTAACCCGTTAATCTTTACTCCCCTCACCTGACCTGGCACCTCTTAATCCATTATTTTTTTTCTGTCCTCACCCAAGGTAAATAACCTTATTAATTCAATGGTTCCGGCCAGATAATAACTCCTTTGAATTAAAAATCATTTCTTTATCAGGAATACATTTTAGAGATAAATTGATAAAAACTGACAAAGCTACTGTTTTAATGAGTTAATTAGCCCAGACAAAACTAGCCTAAATGAAATTTATTTTAAGGAGGCGAAAGATACCAGCTGTCAGGGAAAAACATATGGTATAATAAGTTTCCTATAATGAAAAAAAATTTAAGGCTTGGCCTAATCAACAATCTTTTTCTTGGCTTTATTTTAATCTCAGTACTTTTCTTTTCTTCTTGTTCCTCGTCCAAGAGCTGGCACCAGACAACCATCGTTTACTTTGACACTCTTTGCGAAATTCGCCTTTATTGCTCTTCGTCCTTATATAAAAAAGCCCTGGATTCAATTCACCAAATCTTTGCCTCCACCGAGCATAACTTTGGGCCCCAAGCCACCCAGGTTGTCTCTCCGCAAGTTATTGATCTCTACCACAAAGCTTATCAAGTTCACCAAGAATCAGAGGGTGCTTTTGACCTTACAGTAGCCCCTCTTTCCCAGCTGTGGGGTTTTCTTAACGGCCAACCTCACCTTCCTTCTCCCGAAGAAATAAAGAAGACCCTGCCTCTCATCGGGATGGATAAAATCAAGGTGGAAAATAACCAGTTAATCCTTGGCCCTCATCAAAAATTGGACTGGGGAGGTATTGCTAAAGGGTACGGAGTGGACTTAGCCGCCGAAAAAGTTCAGAACTTAGGAGTGCTCCATGGTTTCATCAATGCCGGTGGTGATCTCTATTGTTGGGGTCAAAATCCTGAAGAATCTTCTTGGAAAGTGGGGATAAAACATCCCCGAAAAAATGGTTTCCTTGGGGTTCTCTCAATTACTAATTTGGCGGCCACTACCACCGGAGACTATCAACGATACTTCATTCACCAAGGAAAAAGATATCATCATGTTCTTGACCCTCACACAGGTTATCCTGCCCGAGGCAAAACAAGCGTCACGGCTATCGGCCCGGAAACAGCCATCTGTGATGCCCTCTCCACCGCCCTATTTGTTTCCCCTCAACCCGAAAAAATCATCAAAGCTTTCCCGGCTTATGGAGCAATAATCTACGATGAGCAAGGCCATCTAAACCAGATTGGTAAATCATTTACCTTTCAATCTTTTTTTCCTTAGAAATAATCTTCTTAGGTTTAATTTTCTCAATTTTAATGATTTTTCGCCAATCAATGTTGGTCGATACAATTTACCCAGAGTCTATTTTTTGCAGTGGATTTTTCCTCCCGGCCATAACTTTTCCCGCCGGTTCATCGCCAAAATGAGTACCTGAGATAAAAAAAGAGGGGACATCGTAGTAATTTCCTAATTAAAAACAAACCAATGAAAGGAAGGCTCACCCCATAGTTTTCTAAATATTTTAGTATGCGTTAGGTCTTTACAGCTACCATCATTTAAAGGCAGAACAAAGGGACGGGGCGATATATTTATTAATTGTTAAAGCGAAGAAAAAGTTTTTCTTTCACTAACTTATTCTGGCTCCCCCCCTTATCCAACCTTAACGAGGGAAATCAACTACGTTGGTTTAACCTCCCCAACGTTGTCCCTATTCTCTTCTAATTTATGAACGACGTTAATAGCCGTTAATAGCAATAGCCTTAATTTTCTCCACCAATAAATAATCATAAATTATCTATTTCTCTCGACAGCAAAATTATTGAGAAAAATAAACAAGATCAAGCCAAAGAAAGTGGCTATTTCTCTACTGGTCTTGGTTTAATCGGGGGTTTAAGGTCGGAGGGCAGAGGGGATTTATAAGGCTTTCCAGCTGTTTTTTTCACCCATTCCTCTTTCATCTTTTTCAGTATCTCGGGGTTGGTGAAAAAATCCACTGCAGTTAAAGCCATCACCTTGCTAGCGGTTAACATGGCCTTATGGCCAATAGTCATCCCCCCGCAAGCTACCGTCGACCAATGATGCCCCGGAGTATCAAGAGGTTTACAGGCAATACCCAAAGTTGTGGTTGGGGTTATCCAGCTCACATCAGCCACATCGGTTGACCCGCCGCCCCAACTTTGGCCTGGTAATTTTAAAGGTTGGATCTCAGTATCAAGGCCCTTAGTTTCCACCCCCAGGTTTCTTTGAATTTCTCGAGCAAATTCTTGCTCCTGCTCATCAAAAGAGGGGGAGCCAACAAGGAGAAGATTACTATAAACAACCTCGCAGCCCACCCGATTAGGAAGAAGGTTATAAACACCACTGATGAAGTGGACCTTATACTTGGTTCCGGTCATTTTGGCTGCCCCATCAATTATATCCAGCACCCGACGATAGTCCTCCTCGACACTCTCTCGATCAGCATCACGAACGTAATACCAGGCCCGGGCATAATCAGGGACTACGTTGGGAGCCAATCCTCCATCAGTAATCACGTAATGAATTCGAGCTGTTGGTTTGAGATGTTCCCGTAAATAATTTAAGCCGATATTGGTCAATTCAATGGCATCGAGAGCACTTCGACCATGCCAAGGATCACCAGCTGCATGGGCAGTTTGACCGAAAAACTCGACTTCAAACTGATTTAAAGCATTGGATGAACCCAGAGAAACTCCATTCCTAGCACTCGGGTGCCACTGAATACAAGCATCTAAACCATCAAAAAGTCCTTCCCGGGCCATAAATACTTTGCCAATCAATGTTTCCTCAGCCGGGCAACCAAATAATTTGATCGTTCCGGGGAGATTATTCTTGACCATAACCTCTTTCATGGCCACGGCCGCCGCCGTCGAGGCCACTCCAAAAATATTATGTCCACAGCCATGGCCAGGCTTCCCCTTTTCTAGAGGTTTCTGGTAAGGAACGGTATCTTGAGAAAGGCCAGGCAAAGCATCATACTCAGCTAAAATGCCAATAACTGGCTTTCCCGTGCCATAGACAGCTACAAAAGCAGTGGGCATGCCCGCCACTTCCCTCTGGACTAAAAAGCCATTTTTTTCTAAAAAATCAGCTAATAGAGCGGAAGATCGATATTCTTCCATGGCTATTTCCGCATACTCCCAAATTTTCCGATTGAGTTCAGAGAGGGGGGTGAAATGCTCATCTAACCAGCTCAATACCACCTTTTTTAAGGGAGTCATTGAGGCTGGTTTAACCTTAATCACGGAAAAATCCTGCTCACGGTTCCTGGATTGAGCTAAGATCATCAAACTTAGACAACAAAAAAGCATAATTGCCAGGCTAACCCTTTTATTCATTAGACTGTAACCTCCTTTCCCCATAGAGATAACTCAAACTTCTTGTTTTGACAAGATAAAAATAGTTTGTCCGGAAAAAATAAAAATTTTTCAACCCCCGCTGTGGCGGGAATAATTAGTATTTTTTTAAATTTTAACCAAGAATAATGCCCATCTCCATACATCAGGCAGCGCTAGCTACTTCTTTTTTTACCCTAATCCTGAATAACAAGACCATCTCGATGATAATAAACTCAATGGTGATAATTCTCTTTTTCTTATAAAGGCGAAATTTAATCAAAATAGCCGGATAAATCGGCCCGGCTCAACCTCAACTCCAAGGCTTTTCGAGCTACTGCTTGAGCCACCCTCCGGTGAACCTGGCGATCAAGGGGGTTAGGTACTAATTCACCTGGCGGAGTAGATTCAGCAATAGCCAAGGCAGCCGCTTCCAGCATTTCCTCGGTAATATCTGAAACTTTGGCATCGACTGCTCCCCGAAAAATTCCAGGAAAGCCCAAAATATTGTTTACCGAGCGACCATCGGCAGCAAAAACTGCTCCAGCGGCTAACGCCTCATCGGGTTTTATTTCTGGATTTGGATTGGATAAGGCCAAAATAATCTGTCCCGGTTGAATCATCTCGGGCTTGATTAATCCTGGAACTCCGGTCGTGGCAATCACTACTCCACAACTCTGCATAATCTCTTCGAGGTCAGCAGGGATCCCTCCAGCCCTAGCGAGTCTTTTTTGAGCATCTTCATTGATATCAGCACCTTTGACTGATTGCCCAAAATAATGCATTAACATCTTAGCCACGGCCAGCCCCGCAGCCCCTAGACCAATTTGCCCGAAGTGAGTACTTTTGAGATCAACTCCCGACATCTTGGCGGCATTTAACAGCGCGGCCAAAACTACCACTGCGGTTCCATGCTGGTCATCATGCAGGACCGGGATATCAACTTGTTGTCGGAGCCTTTCTTCAATTTCAAAGCACCGGGGAGCTGAAATATCCTCTAGCTGAATGGCACTGAAAGTGGGGGCGATAGTAACCACTGTCTTGACAATTTCGTCAACATCTTTGGTGTTGATTAGAATTGGTATCCCGGAAAGACCAACCAAGGTCTCCATGAGACAGGCTTTGCCCTCCATGACTGGCATGGAAGCAACCGCTCCGATATCACCCAACCCTAATACCGCCGAACCATCGGAGACAATGGCCACTAAGTGATTGATCGCCGTAAATCGCCAAGCAAGGTGAGGATTTTCTTTTATCCTCAAGCAAACTTCGGCCACTCCTGGAGTATAGACTCTCCTTAATTGGCTTAAACTATCAATTTTATATCGGCTGCGAACAGCAATCTTACCTCCCTGATGAACTTCTAATACCTCATCTCGAACTTCAAGCAAATTAACATCAGGATTATCATTAACAATCTTAATCAATTTATCTAAATGACTAAAATTGTCAGCAAAAACTACGATATCTCTTATCACCACCGACCGACCCATATGAATTGTCTTTATTTCTCCCAAAAAGCCACCAGCATCCCCCAGCTCAGCTAATAAATGCCCTAAAACTCCTGGGCTCTGTTTCAACTGACAGCGGAAGGTTCTCATTATCTTGTTTTCCCACCACATGGTAATTCCTCCTTAATTTATTCTTAAAAAACAAATGATGATATTTCTCATCTAGATGCTCGTTAATTTTTTTTGTAGTCTCTCTATTTTACTACAATTTCGTTATTTTAGGCTTTTTCTCATTTAGATTACAAGGCAAGGCGATTTAATCAGCTGTTTAAGTGAGTAATCTCTTGGTAACCGAAGATTCAGCGTTAAAATGGTCAAAAGAATAAATGTCCTCTTCTCTCCAAGGACAACAATTCTTCTACCCCAGGGATAATCAGATCCACTTACTCAACCAACTGGAGGGTGAATTTCAACTTGAAGCTCAGGGCTTTTCAGCCCACCTTGCTTTTTGATCAGATATTTACGTTCCCCTTAACTGAATCCCAGCTCTATCTTTTCCCCAGAAAGGATTTATCCTCCTTTTGCAAATGATTATCGAGGATGGCTTCGATATCTTTTTGGGGTCTAAAGCCCACAATCCTTTCGGCTTCCTTTCCCCCTCTAAAAATAATCAGGGAGGGAATAGCCATTATTTGATACTTAACAGCTGTCTGCATATTTTCATCGGTATTCATTTTAAAAAACTTCACTTTGTCCTTGTACTTTTCGGCCACTGCTTCCACTACAGGGGACACCATGCGGCAAGGAGCACACCACGGAGCCCAAAAATCTACTAAAACAGGCCGATCTGACTCCAGGACCTCTTGTTGAAAAGTACTATCTGTCACTTCCGGTATATTAGCCATTTTTCTCTTCTCCTCCAAAATACATAATTAAAATTTGTTTGATATTCTTATCCGCGATTCGATAACAAATGCGGTTTTTCTCCTTTTTTCCCTTAACAATTCCCGCCGTCCGTAGAACTTTAAGGTGCTGAGACGTATTAGGTTGAGATATCTGTAAGCACTTTTGAAGTTCGCCCACACAACATTCTTTTTCCAACAAAGTATGCAGCAATTTAAGTCGTGCGGGATGAGCCATCGCTTGAAACTTCCGCGACAGATTCTTATACTTTCTTAAAGTTCTTGCCATGTTAACCTTCCTCGTAAGATATTTCGAAAATATTATATTATCTTTATATTATATGTCAAGATGATTTAATAAAATTTATTTTTCTTTTAGATAAAAACATTCCTTTTTTAACCAAGTTTAACCTCGTTATTTTCGGCTCCAGTGAGTCTTTTAACTTTTAACTGTCTCGTTTTTTCTTTTCTGGTTCTATTTCTTCCTGCCATCTGATGGTAGTTTTTTTATCTCACTTTAAAATATTGCCTTTCAAATTCAGGATTCAAAAATCGGGTTTATCCAGCAATCGGTACTGAATTGCTTCAGCTAAGAATTGAGGTTTAAGCTCCGGAGAGTCATCGCCATCAAGGTCAGCAATTGTCCGAGCAACTTTGAGAATCCGAATATAGGCCCGAGCACTAAGGTTTAAATTTTCCATGGCCCTCTTCATCAGCTGGCGCCCTTCTTCATTCAATTGGCAATAACGTTTAATGTCCTTCCCGCTCAGCTTGGCATTTCCTCCCGAATTTTGCCGGCCATTCCTTTGCCATTGAATCTGGCGAGCAGCAATAATCCGTTCTCTGATTGCCGTCGAGTGTTCGCCTCGTTTTACCGAGTTTAAATCCTGAAAGGTAATTTTAGGCACCTCGATTTGAATATCAATGCGATCCAGGAGAGGTTTAGAAATTCGAGAATAAAACCTTGTTTTTTGAGAAAAATAGCTCCCCGAAGACGAATAAACATTGTAACTATCTTCAAAAGAATTCATAGCGGCTACTAACATGAAGGCCGAGGGAAAAGTAACTCGACTATTCAAGCGGCAGATAGTGACACAGCCATCTTCGAGAGGTTGTCGTAAATTTTCCAGAACCTGTCTTTTGTACTCAGAGAGTTCATCTAAGAAGAGAACTCCTCGATGCGCTAAGCTAACTTCCCCTGGTCGCGGAATAATGCCTCCTCCAATAAGACCGGCATCCGACACACTATGATGGGGGGAGCGAAAAGGACGATGGCTAACAATCTGACCTCCGGGGAGCAAACCAGCCACACTGTAGATCCGCGTTACTTCGATTATTTCCTCTTCTGTCATTGGGGGCAGAATGGAAGGAAGGCGCCGAGCTAACATCGTTTTTCCTGCTCCTGGCGGCCCAATCATCAATACGTTATGATTCCCCGCGGCCGCAATCTCTAAGGCCCTCTTGGCTTGATACTGGCCACGCACCTCCTGAAAATCAAGAGGATAGTCTCTCTCCAGGCACACCTTTTGCAAACAACAGGTAGCCGGTAAAAATTTTGAGGCATCTCTTAAAAACTCAATGGTCTCACTTAAAGAAGCTAAACCATAAATATCAATTCCCTGCACAAGAGAAGCTTCTTCAAGATTACCCTGGGGAATAACCAAGCCTTCGAAATTTTCTTCACGGGCTAAAAAGGCGGCTGAAAGAACCCCTTTAACGGGTTTCAGTTGACCGTCGAGAGCCAATTCACCCATGAATAGATACTTACTTATTCGGGTTGAAGGAAAGACTCCTTGATGGGCCAAAATACCCACGGCAATAGGCATATCAAAGGAGGAACCTTCTTTGCGTTGGTCAGCCGGGGCTAGATTAATAGTTACCTTTTTCCGGGGAAAGTCGTAGCCACAATTTCTCAAAGCCGCTCGCACTCTTTCCCGGCTCTCTTTAATCGACGGATCTGGTAACCCCACTAAAATTAATCCCGGTAATCCCGTTGAGACATCAACTTCAACCTCAATCAACTTGGCTTCAATACCTACTAAAGAAGCACTGGCTACTTTAAAAAGCATTTTTTTAAGTCCGGCTAGTTTTGTTTCTAATCCATTAGAAAAACAATTTTGAACAACCAATGGATTAATTCAAATATAAAGACGACTAGATTAAGCTCTTTTTTTCACTAGGGAAGATCAATTAGATCAGGTTAGACTAGATTAATCTTTTAATCATTCTTAAGAGAAGCAAATTCCTGGGCTAGCTTTTCTAATTCTTCCTCGACGTCTTTGGAAGATTTCAGTTTTATCTTCGTCACCCGCAGCGGAACAAATTCTGGAACAGGAGCCTCTTTCTCCTTTGCTTCTTTGGGGCGAGGTTCTTTTTTCCCTTTCTTTTCCTCCACTAATTGGACTTCGGCTTCTTTTCTTGGTTCACCAAAAACCTTTTCTTTAATAATCGGAACCACCATTTTAGCCATCAATTTCAAACTATCCAGCACTCCAACTCCATTAATAGCAATAGCTTCCACGTGAGGTAATTTCCGAGGATTTATCAGGTTATTAAAAGTTTCAACTGGAATCAAGTTGGATAAATCTCTCTTGTTATACTGAAAAACAATGGGCGTTAAGTTTAAATCTATCCCATAGTCATAAAGATAACGCCGCATTTCATCAAAACTCTCCAAGTTAGCATCGAGAAGAGGAGCCTGAGAATCAGCTACAAAGATGATCCCATCAGCGCCTTTTAATACACTACGACGCGAAGCCTCGTAAAAAACTTGTCCTGGAACAGTAAGCAGTTGAAAATGGACTTTGTAATCTTTTATGAGCCCTGCCTTTACGGGCAACAAGTCAAAAAATAGAGTTCGTTCGGTATCTGTTTCCAAACAAACCAGCTCTCCCCGCGAATTTTCATCCAGTCGAGAATAAATATATCTTAAATTAGTTGTCTTCCCGCTCAAGCCCGGACCATAATAAACAACCTTAATGGCCAGGGTTTTAGTTGCATGATTAACAAAGGCCACTCTTTTTGCCCCTCTTTTGGTTAAACTATCATAATCACTAGAGAGAGTCAAACTAAGGGCTATCAAGCACTAAGCCCAACTTTCCAAGTAACTATAGCCGATTTTTGGCTAACATCCAAACCATGCCTCTTCCTTGTTCTTAACTTCTTTCTCACTCGCCTTAGTCTTACTTTGGTTAGTCTCGGCTGGCCAAATACTCAATAATCTTGTCATACTTAGCTAACACTACTTCCCAAGAGTAATTCTGAGCCACATAGCGCTGGCCATTTTCACCCAATCTTTGTCTTAACCTATTTTCAGTTACCAGCAACTCCAGCGCCTGGACAAACTCTTGTTGATTAGCGAAGTAAAGCCCGGCCTGACCTTGAAGACAGTGATCTCTAAGAGGTTCAGTTTTCTCTTGAATGAGGATAGGCGTCCCGAGAGCAAGAGATTCCAAAGCCGCCATACATAAACTCTCGAAGTGGGAGGGATGAATCGTCACTAGAGCATGCTTCATCAAGGCGTTTTTATCTTCGGGAGAGACAAAGCCAAGGTACCTAACCTGGGGATGGTGAGGAAGGTCCATTAATTTCTTTCCAATGAGGATAAGCTCAATATCTGGGTTCTGTCGAACAAATTCTAAGAAATAGTCGACTAATTCTTGGCATCCTTTTCCAGGTTCAATCCGCCCGGCGTAGAGAACAAAAGGACGGAAAAGGCCATATTTCAGGCGCATCGAATTCCAGTCAGGGATGGCCTCGGGGAGATCAACTCCCACGCCGACTATATCTTGATATTTATCTTGAAGCTCAAAAAGTTTGGTTAACATCCTCTTTTCAGCCAAAGTATTAAAGACAAAGGCATCTGGCGAGTTAAAAACTTCCTTCATTATGTCCAAATAGAGCGCCGGTTCATCATGAGCCGTGGGAACAAGGGCTTTCGGACGCGAAACTACTTTCAACCCCCAATAAGTATTGAAATAAAGATAGGTAAAAAAAATGAAGGCATCATAATCTCCCTGATTCTTAGCCAAAGCTTCCACCAATTGGGGCGAATAGGGACCTTGTTGCTCCATCCATCGCTGCTCATCTTCATGAGAGTGCGAATTGTGAAAAATCCAATCCGAATAATGATTGAATTCCTCGATATTCCTTTCCCTCTCGATTGGAAACCTTCTGATCATTACTTGATTAAGGAAGGAATCTCCGGGGGGATATTCGTTTTTCCAAGTAATATAATCTTGAGCAGTGGTAGTAAAGACGGTGCAATCATAACCACGGCGGGCTAATCTTTCAGCAACCAGGCGACAATGAAGTTCAGAGCCGCCCATGACTTCTTCTCCGTAGCGTTGAATCACAAAAGCAATCCGGTGCATGTTTAGGTTAAGTCCTTGATCACTCGCAGTAATTTTTCTTCCAGCCCTTCGGCGCGCAAATCTTTTAGTCTTTGACGTTGATGGTTAATGATTTTTTGGCGAAGATTCTCCTGGGTAGCCACCAAATGAACTAATTCAGCTACATAATCAACCCGTTTGGTCCGCAAAAGAATTCCTGCTCCACCTAAGGTATAGGGCACAGCCGTGGCCTCATAGGCTATAACCGGCAAATCAAAAATCATACTTTCTACTAAAGGTAGTCCAAAACCTTCATGTTCGCTCATAGATAGAAAAACGTCAGCTGTCTGGTAAAGGGCATACATCTGCTCGTTGGTGATATGACCGGTGAAAACCACTTCCTCAGGGCGAAGATAAAAATCATCGACCAGTTTGATTAAACTTTGATAGTAAGCCGGTAACGAGTTTGTTTTCCCGACAATAATCAACCTAACCAGAGGCGAAATGTATTTCTTGTAATAAAAAATTGTCCGGATAAGGTCGTCAATACCCTTATTAGGAACAATTCGCCCCACAAAAAGAATGTTTACCCGTTGGTCACGGAAAAGTCGCTGAAAAAAGGGGTCGGCTGGCCTCTGGTACTTAGCAAAATCAATAAACAATGGAAAAACCTCGGTTCGTCTGTACCCTATTTCTTCTAGTTCCAAACGATTAAACTCAGAATCAGCTAAAGCCACGTCGACATGGGAGGCCATTAACTTAACCTCTTCTCTTCCTACCTGAGCAATATGAGCCATTTCTTGACTGTAAGGTAAGAAGAAATGGGCTGGGGTAATATTATGGTAGATTAATATCTTCTTCGAAGAGAAAGTTATGAACTTGGCAGTTAAAGGTGAGGGCAAGGCAAAATGTAAAATGGTAATATCTGTGGAAGCGGGGGGAGAAAATTCAGAAAATAAAGTCGAATGTTTCTCCAACCCTTCATCTCGATCAAGGCAGTAAATCTCTGATTGAAATCCACGGCGGCGAAGGAATTGCTTGATATGGAAAGCCGTATCTCCAATGGCATCCCCCTGGTGAAAAGCAGGCACCAGTTGATCGACTCTCAACGTCCGGCCACCTCGGTAATATGATGAAGGAGAATTTGCGCCACTTTTTCCCGCTGATACTTGGAGAGAGCTTGGCGCTGACTAAATATGATTTTTTTTCTCAGTTGTTTGTCTTCATCTAGCTGATGGATAAGAGAGGCAATCTGTAAATAATCCTTCTGTCGAAGTAAAATGCCTCCTCCATTCATCGTCTCTTTTACCGCTCCCCCGGGAAAAGCAAGAACAGGCAGTCCCAAATAAAATGATTCTAGCAAAGGAACGCCAAAACCTTCGTGCTCACTCATGCTTAAATAATAATTACTCAAGCGAAAAAAAGTTAATAACTCAGCAAATTCCACGTGCCCAGGGAAAAAAACATCTTTTACTTTTAATTCATCGATAAGCTGAAACAAAGCCGCTAAATATCTTTCCATTCCTCGATAGTCACCCACCAAAAGCAATTGGGAGGAGGGATTGAAATACTTTTTATAAAAATAAAAAATCTTGATAATATCTTCAAATTTTTTATTGGGAATCACTCGGCCGACAAACAGGATAGTTTTTTTCTCAGTCGAAAAAAGTCGCTCGACAACCGGATCGCCTGGCCCATCAAATTTGGAAAAATCCATCAAAATAGGGAGAACAGCCGTATGCCGGTAACCCACTTCTTCCAACTCCTGACGATTATATTCGGAATCTCCCAAAGCTAAGTCAACTTTATCGATAAACATCTTTAATTCTAACCGTCCTTTGTAGCACTCCCTGGCTAAAAGGCGATGGTAATCCAAAAAATAGTGATAAGGAGTTATATTATGATAAATCATTATCTTCTTGTCAGGGACTCTAAAAAACATCCGCGAAACCGGCGAACCAATGGAAAAATGAAAGATGATAACATTCTCAGGTGAGCTGTGGGCTGGATACTCCCGATAATCACGAGCCAGATTAGCCAATCGAGGATCATAAAAACGAACAAAAATTTCTGACTCAATACCTCTCTCTCTTAAGACCTTTTGAATCTCCAACATTTCATCGGAAATAGCATCACCGTAAGTCAAAGAAGTGGCAAACTGATGGACTCTCACTTGTTTTCTTTCTCCTCTTCGAGTTTAGAAATAATATAGTTATATTTTTGCTCAATAACTTCCCAAGTGTAATTACTCTCAAAATAACGGCGGCCATTTTGGCTCAAAATTTCTCTCAGTTTATCATCCTCGAGGAGAAGCTTTAAGGTTTCCTCAAATTCGGCGTAATTTTCGTAGTACAACCCTCCTTGGCTCCTTTGACACTGGCCCTGCAGGACTTCACAGTGGGCATTGGCCAAAACCGGCTTTTCTAAGGCCCAAGCTTCTAAGGTAACCATTGATAAACTTTCATAGAAGGAAGGCATGATCAAAAGCAAAGCTCCTTGGAGAATAGCAAATTTTTCTTCCTCGCTGACAAAACCTAGATAGATAAGGTCAGGATGATGAGGAATGGTTAATTTCGTGCTGCCCACCAGAACGAGTTTTACGGGATAATTAGTTCTTTCTTTAAATTTCAAGAAATATTGAAATAACTTATCACAACCCTTGTTCTCATCAATGCGACCGATGTAAACAAGGTAATCACTTGCAATTCCTCTTTGCTCCAACACCTGCTGCGTGGGCCAAGAAGAAGGAATTTCAATACCGACCCCAACTACTTTCCCTAAAATATGGGAATTATTGGCCACGCGCTGGATCATGTTTTTCTCTTCCTCAGAATTATAAATGAAAGCTCGTGGTAAGCTAAAAAGCTCTTTGAATATCCTTAAATAAACCACCGGATCATGTTCGGCGGTGGGAACTAAGATGCTTTTTTCAGGAACAGTCTGAATACCCCAATAAGAATGATAATAGCGATAGCTGAAGAAAATGAAATAATCATAATCAGCCCGGTGCTGGTCAATATACTTGATCAAAGCCGGGGCTAAAGGCCCCTCCTCCTCCAGCCATTTTAACTCATCATCAATTTTATGCTCGTGATGGAAAACAAACTGCTGAATACGGCCAAACCGCATGGGATTGCGGGGACGAGCAACCGGAAAACGACGTACAAGAACCCCGTTTATTTCTTCGATGTCGTCAAGATAGTAATTTTCCCAAGTAATATAATCATAGGCCTTAGTTGTCAGAACTTCCACTTCGTAATACTTCTTCATATGTTCAGCAATCCAGCGACAATGCAGTTCCGCTCCTCCATTAATTTCCATTCCATAGCGCTGGACAACAAAAGCAATTTTCATGAGAAAACCTTCTTTTCTACTTCTTTCTCCCGGCGATTGAGAAAGGCTAAGTCTTTCTCTAAGATCCGGGATTGGATTTTCAGGTGATCTTTTTCGATTTTCAACTTGGTCATCTCAACCACTAAATTATGGGTTAATTGATGCAATAATTTCGTATATTCTTTGGCTCGCCCCAAATCCTTAAAACTTTCATTGACAAGCTGATGATTAAGGTCAATTTTACTTTCTAATCGCCCTAAAATTTGGTCAATTCGACTAAGCTCCTGATGAAGTCGTTCAGTTAATCCATCTAAACGACGATTGCTATAATCCAAGTTTTCGACCGTTTCTCTTAATTCTTCATCAACAGGCAAGACCATTAATTTGATCAACGGAGCAAAAGGACGCATTAGCTTCAGCAATATCCGGCGAATCTTACTTCTCAATCCCCCCGGAGGCGAAGTCAGTGGAGGAGGGATTGTCTCTCGGTAATCATTCCTTGTCTCTTCTTCCTGTTGCTCTATTTCTTGGGCGGGTCGAGAAGCTATTTTTCTCTTGATCTGGTTCATTATCTCTTCCACATCAATGTTTTCATAGTCTATTTTTATCTCCATTTCTTCGGCGGAAAATTTCTGTTTTTTATCTTCGCCCATGATGATTTCCCTCCTTAATATTTCTCGTCTTGATACATAAAATCTTCATAAACACTTTGGACATCTTGAATATCAGGGAGAGGCTCAAGTTGCAAGTGCTGGATTTCCTCAACTTCTCGCTCGGTAAGAAGGCCCTGCTGCAATTTGGCTTTTATTTTCTTTTTAATTTCGGCCGCAAGAGCCTCTTGCTCTTCTGCCGACAAGCATTTTATTTCAATAAATTTTTCATCCTTCATTTTTGCTCTTCCTTTCCCTTAAATAAATTATTGGTTATTAAAGCTTATAACTAAAGAGGGAGAAAAACATTTTTTTTGTTTAAAGCTTAATCTAGCATCAACTTCTAGGGCAAAAATAACCCACCCGCCGGTTCTTGTTTTTTCTTTCATTTCTTTCCGAACCAAATCTTCCTTTTAGTTGCCTGTTCTATTTTATATATCCCAAAGCTCTTAGTTGCTCTTTTAGCTTTTGAGTCAAACGGGCCTTTCGCTTATCTCTTTTCTTGGCCAAGCGAAATAAGTCCTCTAGGTGGCGAATTGACTGGCGAACTAGCTTTGGCTTTTTAGCCCCTAGATTCTCTGTTTCTTGAGGATCTTGGATGAGGTCATACAACTCCACTTGTGGTAATTGGGGAGGTGGGTAGGCAAAAAATTTAAAAGCTTCGGGTTTAAAAGGTTGGTTAACGATGAGTTTGTTCCCCTGGAAAATTAAGGCTGTTCGCTGGGGAAGATGGGAGCTAAGAACATCGGCCGCCACCTCAGCCAGCGATTCTCGAAGACTATTTTCTTTTCCTTGGATCATTGGCAAGAGGGAACGACCATCCACTTGGGTTAGGATTTCATCTTCTCCTTTTAATCCCAAAAAATCAACTACCGTGGGCAAAACATCGATTAAACGGACGAGTTCTTCAATCCTTTTCCCCTTAACCCGCCCGGAAGCTACTTCCGGAAACTTGATTATTAAAGGAATCCGTAAAGATTCATCATATAAATCCTGGCCATGACCCCAACTGCCATGTTCATAAAATTCTTCGCCGTGATCACTGGTGATAATGATCAAACTCCGATGATAAAGATTTAACTCCTTTAAGGTCGTCATCAATTCACCGATTAAAACCTCATCAGTGTAGAGAATTTCCGCATCATAAAGAGCAATAATATTTTCTTTCTCTTCAGTAGGCAAGGGCTTAAAAATGCCTTGTTTACCTCCTAAATAACCAATCAAATCCAAGCTACCCCACTTGGCCTGCGGGGAAAGAAAACGAGTCTTGTAGGGCAGAGGGCAAGCATAAGGTGTATGAGGTTGATAGGTGTGAATAAAAAGAAAAAAAGGCAGATCTTTATTTTGACGCAACCATTCAAGAGAAGCCTGGGCAACTTGGTGGGCCCCTTCTTGCTTAAAAACCCCTCCCAAATCATCCCGGTAGAGATCAAATCCCCTGGAATAGCCATAAACAGTGCTTAAAAAGCCGCCGCCCGTAAAAGCCGCACAATAATAACCGTTTCTTCGCAAGATATCAGCCAAGGTTGGAATAGCTGGGGAAAGACGATCGTTTTCGGTTTCCACTTGATGATTATAAACATAAAGCGAAGTTAAAAGAGAGATATGGCTGGGGAGAGTCCAGGGAGAAGGAGCATAAACTTGCGAAAATAAGACTCCTTCCTTGGCCACTGCATCCATATGGGGAGAGGTGGCTCTTTCATAGCCATAACACCCCAGATGATCAGCCCGTAAGGTATCGATAGAAATCAAAATAATGGGCCTAAGCGGAGGTCTCGAGGGAGAAATCAGAATCGGGTTTATCCAGAAAGAGGAAGCCTCGGAAGGCCCCTCGGTTTGAAAAACCAATCGGGCTTCCGGAGCAGTGGTCGATAAATTAACTTTATGAAAACTAAATGATACTCCCTGAGAAGGAGAAGGAAGAGTCAACCGTTTATAAAATAAGGTCTTTTCCTTTTCCTTAAATTTGAGAATCACTCTAAAAGTTACCTGAGGTGATTCCGAGCTTAAAGAAGATATCCCCTCCGCGGGGGAAGCTACCCCTATCCCAAAATTTATCTCGGCCCCAGAGTGAATTGGACCTCTGTAGTCAAACTTAGTTGGTGGAGGAGCAGCAATTATTTCCCTCTCTGTTCCTCCCAGTTTCCATTTTCGGATCAGTCCCCACGGATTTTCCTTCTCTTCGACTAACTCTCTTACTTCCGTTTTACGAGGCACCCGAAAGTCGATCCTTTGTTTTTCTCTCCCTCTCATCGGAGTGGAGTGAATATTTTCTCTACTTAAAAAATCAGCCACCCGGATCAAGGGGAGAGAAAAAGTCTTATCACCTCCTGGAGAACAGGCATAAGTAACCACTAGACTCAATCCCACGATTAATAACCACAATCTCTTCCAGTTAATCATTTCTCTTTCCAACGAATACGGAGGCATTTTAAATGATTTGAGCTTAAGATTCAATCCAGGGGGGAAAGACAGTTAGAGGTAACTTAAAATTTTGCTGGCTCCTTGGATTAATTTTAGGATTAGACCAATAAAAAATCTTCTCTCTGGCCCTGGATGGTTAGGCAGCAGCTGTTCAAACCCAAGTTTTTGGCTAAACTTGACAAGGAATATTCCAGAGTTAATCTGTAATTGGATTTTTTTAATTATTTTCCAAAATAAGTATTATCTTAATAAATGGGAGGATTAAATGGTGAAATTTGATTTCAGAAATAAAGTAAGGATCGCGGTTATCGGCGGCGCCAACCCTGATGAACAATCCTGGAAAGAAGCCAGACGAGTGGGCGAGCTCATTGCCGAGAAAGGCGGTATTCTGGTTTGCGGTGGGCTGAGTGGAGTTATGGAAGCCGCCGCTCAAGGAGCCAAAAGCAAAGGAGGACTAACCATGGGAATTTTACCTGGTTACTCCAGCCAAGAAGCAAATCCTTATATTGACTTACCAATAGCTACGGGGCTCGGCCCCTTAAGAAACTCACTTGTGGTCCTCAACGCGAAAGCAATCATTGCCATCAATGGGCAGTACGGCACGTTAAGCGAAATTGCCCTGGCCAAGATTCACGGACGTCCGATAATCGGCCTTAACACCTGGGAGATTCCCGGAGTGGACATCGCCTGCACCCCAGAAGAAGCGGTTTCTTTAGCCTGGTCAAAAGGCCGCTAAAAAAGAATTGCCGTAACTTTCCCGACCTCTAAATCATTGCTTTATATCTTTCCCGATAATGAACCTGGTATAATGATAAATACGTTATAAAATAATATTGAGTTAGACATGGTTAATTATCGGATATCGGTATGTTACGACGGGTTGGATTTTTATGGATGGCAACGCCAGCCTTATCTTAAAACTATCCAAGGAGAACTAGAAAAGGCCATTGAAAAAATCACTGGCTTGCCCACCAAAGTCATCGGTGCAGGCCGGACTGATGCCGGAGTTCACGCTGTGGGTCAAGTGGCTAATTTTTACACAATCTGTCATCTAGATAATCCCACTTTCGCCAAAGCCATCAATGCTCGCCTGCCAGGGAGTATTCGGGTAACCAATCTCCAGATAGTTCCGCCCAATTTTCACGCTCGTCGCCTGGCGGCTTCCAAAATCTACCAGTATCGCCTTCTCAATTCTTCCTCTCTCGACCCTTTTCGATTACGTTACACCCTCTTCCATCCTTACCCTCTTGACATCGCCGCCATGATCCAAGCAGCGGCTTTGTTCCAAAGAAAAGATGACTTTTCGGCTTTTTCCTCCAATGAGGATAAAAATCCTTTCCGAGAAGTGATCCGGTCCGAACTAAAACAAGAAAAAGATGAGCTTATCTACACCATTGAGGCCAAAGGATTCCTGCGCTACATGGTGAGAACCATTGTCGGAGCTCTCCTGGAAGTAGGAAAAGGCAAAATTTCCCTAGAAAAAATTAACCAATTATTTCTTACCAAACAAAGAGTTAAAGACATCCCCACTGCTCCTCCCCACGGTTTATGCTTAATGAAAGTTATTTACCCTCCAGAATTCTCCCCATAACTAGGGCATTCTCGGACGGATTTTTATAATAATTTTTCCTAACTCCGATGACCTCGAAACCAAGTTTATGGTAAAGCGCCCGGGCTACCTGATTAGAGGGCCGCACCTCCAAGACGACGTACCGAACACCCTGTTTCACCATTAATTCTAAGATCTGTCTAATAACACTTTCTCCAACTCCTCTTCCTCGAAACTCGGGATGAACGGAAACATTGGAAATCTGGGCTTCATCCCCGATTTTCCAGTAAATAATGTAGCCAATTACTTGCTCGGTAGGTCGATAAACAACCACGAAAGGGAAAGAAATACTGTCATTTTCTATCTCTCCCAGGAAAGAGGTTTCAGGCCAAGGATTAGTAAAAGACATCCGTTCAATGGCCCCCACATAAGGAAGGTCCTCCTTCTCCATCGGCCGTAAGTAGTAAAACCGGGGGGGAAGCTTTCTTCTTTTATCTATTTTTTTCCTCCGCCTGAGATTTTCTCAGGTAAAGAGGTTGAACCTCATGAGCCGAGATTCCTTTGCCCGCCTGGAGGAGATCTCCTCCGAGGAGACCTATTTCAAAAGCAATAAAATTCGTCCGTTGATAAAAAATAGCCTTTTCTTGGAAAATTTGTTTTATTTTTTGCCCATAGACTACAAGCCCACTACCAAGAAAGCCGATTTTCTGGTTTTGGGGAATCTGGGCCAAGAAATCATCTGGCTGATAAGCACCAGGTAATATTTTTTCTTTTAATTTTAATTCTTTTTCTTCCTTCCGGTAAAGAGCAGTATAGATTTCCCCTTTTTTAGCATCGATAACCGGAGAAATTAAAGAAATTGGTGCCTCCCGAAGCTTCCAAGCTAAAGCTTTTAATGTGGATACTGGAGCAACGGGTCGGCCCGAAGCCAGGGCCAAGGCTTTAATCGTGCTCAGGCCAATCCGGATACCCGTAAATGACCCAGGACCGACCGAGACAGCATAACCATCAATATCCTGAAGAGAACAACGGGAAAACTTGAGGAGTAGCTCTACGGCTGGCAGTAACCTCTCCGAAAAGGTCACCGGACTATCTAGATTTACCTCGCCAATTAAGCGCTGATTCTCTAGGAGAGCCACTGAGCCACAAAATGTAGTTGTATCGAGAGCCAAAATTAGCATATCAAATTTATCTCTCCAGTTGATGAGCATAATTAAAGAGACCACCAGCTTGAATGATGGCTAACTGCACCCCTGAAAAAGGAGTAAAACAGAAATCCAGATTTCTGTTTACATTTCGCCCTTGGCCAGTGGCAAGTTTTAATTGAAGCCTATCACTACTCTTCAGATTATTTCCCCGGATCCATTCATCTACCTGGGCCCAACGGATTACGGGCAAGGCGGAATTAACCGCATTTCGGAAATAAATAGCTCCAAAAGAAGGAGCCACAATAGCTGCAATTCCCAAGGCTAAGAAACAATCGACCGCCTGTTGGCGAGATGAGCCGGCCCCAAAATTTCTTCCCGCAACCACGATATCTCCGGGACGGGCCTTTTGAGCAAAGTCTTGCCATCCCTCCAGATTTCCCAAAGCATATTGGCCCATCAATTTCCGATCCGTAAGATGAAGATAGGCATTGTGGTAGATCTGATCGGTATCGATATCCTCGATAAGAAAGCCATCTTTATCCACCAAAACCCAGCACCGACCTTCAATGATTATCTCTGACATTTCAAATCTCCTCCGGAGAAATGATCTCTCCGGCTAGACAGGAGGCAGCGACTACTGCTGGACTGGCCAAATAAGTCTTGCCTTTTCCTTGTTTACCATAAAAATTGCGGTTGCCGGTTGAAATCTGAACTTCTCCTTCACCGGTTAAACCAACGTGACCTTCGGCGCATCCTCCACAACCAGGATTACTTACTATTGCCCCACTGTTAATCAAACTCTCGAGAATTCCCTCTTCAAGAAGTTGCCGATACACCTGTCTTGTTGCTGGTACACACTTAAGAGTAACTCCCTCTTTTATTTTCTGGCCCTTAAGTATTTGAGCCGCCTGACGGAAATCTTCTCCTCGTCCATTGGTACAGGAGCCAATAAAACCAGTATCAATCTTAGTTCCTTGCACTTCTTCGATATCTCGAACTTGATGAGGCAAATAAGGCACCGCTACCTGAGGACCAAGCCCGGAAACATCAACTTCAATGATTTCCTCATATTGGGCCCCTTGATCAGAGGCAATCCAATTCTTCAGATCAAAACAAGGAAGAGCCATCATCTTGGCTTGGACCGCTTCATTAAGCTCGGGCACAAAACCCACAATTCCCGCCATTTCGGTTACCATACTGCACAAGGTAATTCGGCCATCAAGAGAGAGCGCGCGGACTGCCTCCCCATAAAATTCCACTGCCTTCAAAGCCACTTTTTTTGTCCCCAAGCTCTTACATAAAAAAAGAGTTAAATCTTTGGGGGTAGCCAAGGTAGAAGGTTGCCCTTTAACTTGAACCATCACCGTGGAGGGGACTTCAAACCAGGTCCGACCTGTTCTAAAAGAAAAGGTAATATCTACATCTCCCATTCCTTGACCAAAACAACCAACTGCTCCCAAGATGTTGAGATGACTATCAGTGCCGACCACTGTTTTCCCGGGGCCAGCTAATCCTTGTTCGATCATCACGTGAGAGCCTATTCCTTGATCAACGTCAAAAACACGAAATCCCTGCTGGCGAGCAAACTCGCGACAGACCTGTTGGTTATCAGCATACTTCAAAGTACATGCCGGCACACAAAGGTCAAAGGTAAACACAACTCGAGAAGCATCAAAAACCCGGGCATCATCATATTCCCTCCGGTAATGCTTAACCACATTTGGCCCCCCAAAATCCCGAGCCGAGACCAGGTCAAGGTTCATCCAAACTATCTCCCCGGGTTTTACTTGCTGGCCACTATGATTTGAAATTATTTTCTCGATTATGGTCAGGCTCAATTTTTTACTCCTCTTACTCGATTGGTTTAGATTCTTTCGGCCACCGCCCGGGCCATGTCTAAAGTCGAGGAACCTCCTCCCATATCATAGGTTCTAACCTTACCTTCTTGCAGCACTTCGGCCACCGCTTTTTCTAGCCGGCGAGCCAATTCTTTCTCTCCCAGCCAATCTAACATCATCTTAGTGGCTAAAATCATGGCCGTAGGATTAACTTTATACATTCCCGAATACTTAGGAGCTGACCCATGGGTAGGCTCAAAAACAGCATAATTATCCCCAATATTTCCGGCGCAAGCAAATCCTAACCCGCCGACCAGCTGGGCCGAGAGGTCAGAGATGATGTCCCCAAACAAGTTCTCCGCCACCAAGACATCATAATCTTGCGGATTTTTGACCAACCACATAGCCATGGCATCAACATTAGCTTCTTTGAACTCAATTTCTGGGTATTCCTGCGCCATTTTACGGGCCAGATCAAGAATAAGGCCTCCCGTTTCCCGGAGAACATTTGGCTTTTCCACGATAGTCACTGACCGGCGCTGATTTTGGCGAGCATACTCAAAAGCGCGGCGTAAAATTCTTTCACAAGCCTTCTTGGTCATAATCCGCGTGGAAAGAGCAATTTCGTCAGCGGGCACATCCGCAAATTTTCTCATCTTGGGATGAATAAGAAGAGCCTGGCGAACTTCGTCAGGGAGAGGGTGAAACTCAACGCCGGCGTACATCCCTTCGGTATTCTCTCGAAAAATCACCAGATCAATATCATCTCGATAATTCAGGGGATTGCCCGGATAAGCTTTACAAGGCCGCAGGTTAGTATATAAATCGAACTCCTGGCGTAGCCGGACAATAGGGCTGAAATAGGACAATCCTTTATCTCGTAGTTCGGGGGACAACTCCTTCCAAGCATCCTCTTTGGGCTTGGAAGTAATTGCTCCAAATAAACAAGCGTCCGTCTGTTTTAAAAGATGGATAGTGCGATCAGGTAAAGGATTTCCTTCCTGGCGCCAAAATTCCCAGCCGATATCCCCATATAAATACTCGGCATCAAGATGAAGTTTTTCCAAAACAATCATCGCTGCTTCCATTACATCACGACCGACTCCATCCCCAGGAAGGACAGCTAGACGATATTTAGCCATATGATCTCTCCTTTAATTATAATTTCTATTTCATACTAATTATTAATTAATAATAATTTGCGCCTACTCTTACTGTTTTTTCTCTTTGAATTTTATTTAAACTATTCTTTTTTCTCTTAACTCATTTAAGCCTAACGGCCAGCACCATTTCTGGGACCATTTAACATTTTACCTTAATTTTTTACCTTGCCAAGCAAAATGAGAGCAAGAGCTAAAACGACGAGGTTTACTTCTTTTGCCGAGAGAGCTTTTTCTTGGTATAGGGAATTAATCCCCCAGCCCGGATAATCTCGACCACCATCTCTGGGAGTGCCGGCAACCTAAAGCGAGCTCCTCTACTCTCCAACACTCCCTTTTCAAAATCCAGTTCCACTTCTTCTCCTTGGCTAAGATGGTCGACTAAGTCCTCATCAACAAAAACTAGGAGCCCTTGATTGATGGCATTACGAAAAAAAATACGGGCAAAGGATTTGGCGATTACGGCTTGCACCCCCGCAGCTTTAAGACAAATTGCTGCCTGTTCCCGGGAACTACCGCAGCCAAAATTTTTACCACCCACAATAATATCGCCCTGTCTGACCTTCGAGGCGAAGTTGGGATCTAAATCTTCTAAAGCATGCTGGGCCATCTCTTCCGGAGTCTGGGGACTATAAGTATATTTGCCGGGAAAAATTACATCGGTATTAATATTATCGCCGTATTTCCACACTTTTCCTTTCATGACCAATACTTCCTTGGATCTGTTATCTTTCCTTCCAGGGCCGAAGCGGCCACCGTGGCCGGAGAAGCAAGATAGATAAACGAATCCCGGCTCCCCATCCGCCCCCGAAAATTACGATTTGCAGTACTGAGGGCCACTTCTCCTGGGGCCAAAACTCCCTGGTGAGCTCCTAAGCAAGGGCCACACCCAGGGTTCAGCACCAGACACCCCGCTTCAACAAAAATATCAATTAAGTCTTTTTTTAAGGCTTTAATTAACTCCTGATGAGAGGCCGGGATGACCAACACCCGCACCTCCGGGTGAACCTGGCGACCCTTAAGAATTCGAGCGGCTATCTCCAGATCCTCGACTCGCCCATTGGTACAGGTGCCGATTAAGGCTTGATGGATCTTGATCCCCTCAACCTCAGAGACAGGTCGAACATTATCCACGCTATGAGGGCAAGCCACCTGAGGCTCGAGCTGTTCCAGATGAAGAATAATTCTCTCCCGGTAATCGGCGTCAGGGTCGGAATTAATTACTTCGTAATCTTCAACCCCTCTTTGGTGCAAATAATCCAGCGTTTGTTGATCAGGTAAAAAATACCCATTTTTAGCTCCCATCTCGGCGGCCATGTTGCACAGTACCATCCGAGAGGCAATCGATAAGCAAGTTGCTCCCTCTCCAGCAAATTCAACAGCTTGGTAATTAGCCTTATCGGCCCCATGCTCACCAATAAGACTCAAAATGATATCTTTGGCCGCCACTCCAGGCGGTAAAGATCCTTCCAGCTGAATTTGGATTGTTTCCGGCACCCGAAGCCATATTTCTCCTGTGGCCCAAACGGAGGCCACTTCCGAGCGTCCAACCCCTACCGCCAAAGCTCCCAGAGCTCCATAAGTTGTAGTGTGGGAATCCGCGCCGATAATCAATTTGCCGGGAGCGGCCAAACCTTGTTCTGTCAAGACCTGGTGACAAATTCCGTAATTTACATCAAAAAAATTATTAATTCTCTGCTCTTTGACAAATTCTCTGATTATCTTATGGTTAAGAGCATATTTTTCTGATGAAGCTGGGACAACATGGTCTAAAATTACCACTAACCGCTCTGGATGAGGAAGATGCTTAAGCCCTAATTCACGAAAACTTTTAATTATCGCCGCGGTGTTATCATGAGAGAGGATGCGGTCAGGAGAAACAATGACAATATCACCAGCCTTAACTTTCTGCCCGGCTTTGGAACCTAACAGCTTTTCCGAAAAAGTCTGGCCCATTTTCCCTCCTCATAATCTTTAATCTACTCCGTTTTAAAATTAATCTTTCTCCTTGAAAAGACCATGATCACCGCCCCCCTTCTCTCAACCAAATAAAACAAAGCCTAGGGGTCTTATCTCTACTTTCGGTATGTTCTCCTTATTTACCCTTAAAGATGAAAAAAGTTTTAGACTTCTCATCTTCTTCTTTCTTTTTCAACTCTATCGCCTCTCTTGAAGGGAGGTTCATTATTTAAAAGGCTCAAAATTGACAAAATCAGCATGATTAACGATGATGGCCTCAATGGTAGCTCGCCGACCATCCCCTTCTTTGGAATGGCAGGCGATAATATGGAGCACATCTTCAGGTAATCCCAATTTAGCCGCCAAAACTGCTCCAGAGAGGGGATGCCGTAATAAATTACCCGAACGGCTTTTCCTGAACTTTGCCCCTGACTTTTCAAATTCGAAAAGTTTGCCCACATCATGAAGAAGGGCTCCGGCCAGGAGGATATCTCTATTAATTTTTACCTGATCCTGATAAACTTCCTCCATAGCTTGCGCAATGTGAAGGGCAGTCTGGGTCACGGCCCGGGTGTGATCGACAATATTAATTTCGGTGCGATCGATAAGCAGAGTGAACGGCATAGCCAACAAATCTTCCACCTGCCATCCTCTCTCCAGCATGGCTTCCTTCCAGACCTCAATCGTCTTTTTCTTGAGGCTTTCATCCTGGAATTCATTGAGTTCTGGAAACAAGGCCACCAACTGTTTATCCATGGCTTCCTCCCTTATTCTCTTTCCGAAGGTCCGTCGTATTCAAAATCCTGGGGGTCTATTTTTCTCATTGGTCTCATCCTTGTTTTTTCCTCGTAAATATGAGCAACAAGACCCGGCAGGCGGGCAATCATAAAAAACGCATTACCAATCTCGGGAGGAATTTCCAACTCAGCCAGGAGAGCAGCGATAGCTCCATCGACATTGATGGGTAATTTCTTTCCGGTCATTTCCGATAAAATCCTCTCCACCACCAGGGCTGTCTCAACATATTTCCCCGTTATCCCCAATTCTTCAGCCAGAGAAAAAAGCTTGGTGGTGCGAGGATCCTGGGTATGGAGACGATGGCCGAAGCCAGAAAATCTTTTTCCTTCCGCTTTTAACTGCTGGAGAATTTCTCTGGTAGCCTCCTCGAGACTGATTCCTCGCTCTTCACTTAGATCAACAATCATTTTTAACTGGCGCATCCCTTCCTCGATGGCTCCTCCATGATAACGAGAAATAGCTAGAACACCAGCCGCCACTGCCGCATTCAATTCCGCTCCAGTGGAAGCTACTGTTCGGGCAGCTAAAACCGATGGCGGGGTAGGACCATGATCAATGGAAGAAACTAAAATGGTCTCAATTAGTTGACCTACTTCCGGGGGCGGAAGCTTTCCTTGAAAAAGCAAATAGACCGCCTGGCCAAAACTAATCTGGCCCATCAAGCCATCAATGGGATAACCTCTGACCAAAATTTTATTGGGCTCGACTTGGGAAATAGAGGTCTTCCAATGAAGTTCACCCATTAGACCCTCCTTTAGATTGTCTTTAACCTCTTTTTCACTTCTCGAGGAAAATCAAAAATGGAATCCACCACTTTTACTCCAGCTTCCTCCAGGCATCTTTTTTTTGTTTCGTAGGAACCACGGCCTCCCTCAATAATGGCACCGGCATGAGAAAAGCGAGTTCCTGACTTGGCTGCCTTACCACCTAAGTAAGCAACAATGGGTTTGGTTATTTTCCCTTGCTTGACCAAATCAGCTACTCTTTCTTCCTGGGTGGTGCCAATTTCTCCAAAAAGAGTAATTATTTCCGTTTGCGGGTCGTTTTCAAAAATCGCCACAATTTCAGGATGTCCTAACCCAACTACGGCATCTCCCCCGACATGAACGATACTACTTTGACCAAGGCCAGCTTCGGTAAGATAATAAGAAATGGCGGAAGTCATTCCGCCACTGCGGGAACAAACCCCCACCGGGCCGGACCGAAACCATTGCCGGGCTCTCTCTGCTCGCCCACCAATCATCCCCACCAATGCTTTCCCGGGACTTACCAACCCTAAAGTATTTGGCCCTAAGCAATGAGCCCTTTTGCTGGCCGCCATTTCCAAAATTTCCAAAAGATCATAAATCGGAACTCGATCAGGGATAAGAACACACATCTTGATCCCGGCGGCTAATCCTTCCAAAGCTGCTTCTTTAACCAAGGAAGCAGGAACAAAGATGACGGAAACATCCACTGGTCCCTGGGTTTCGATGGCTTCTTCGACTGAATCAAAAACAGGAACACCTTCCACTTCTTCTCCGCCTCGACCTGGAGTCACACCGCCAACCAGGCATGTCCCATATTCTTTCATGAGTTTGGTTCGGACTCTCCCTTCGCGTCCAGTAATCCCCTGAACCAGAACTCGGGTGTTTTCATCTATTAAAATAGCCATCAGTTTTTTCCACCCTTAGGTCTCGTTTGAAAAGCAATAATCTGGCGGCGGTATTCTTCAAGTCCAGGAATCGGCAAATAAATATAGATGGCCTCCTGCTCGTGAAATTTGCAAAATAATTCACAAGCTAAGCATTCAGTACATTTGCCTCTTTGAGCTTCAGCGGGAGAAATATTGAGCACGGGTCGACCATCCTGATCCAAAGTTAGAATTCCCGCTAAACAGGCTTTGATACATCCCTTGGTCTGACAACGAGCACATGCCTGATGATCCACCAGAACTTCTCCCGTCATCGTTGAAAACCGGTAAGAGAAACGGGAAAAATCAGGGTAAACTAAAGGAGAAACCTGATGAGAGAGAAATCCATTCTCCTCGACCAGCTCAGCTAGACGTTGGGCGCAATATTCAGCCGAGTCAGCATGGCCATAGCCTTCCACAACTCCCTTTACCCGTGATAAGTAAGTATGCAAGATCTGAACGGCCAAATTTTCGTAATTACCACCCAGACGGATGACCGCCGGAATAGCTAAGTTTTCTTCCAAAAAGGCCTTAACTAAACCCCGGGCCGAATGATATTGCTCCTGACTAGCTGCCCCAGAACCCGAGGCAAAGTACCCTTTTAAATAAGGCTGCGAAAGAATGATCCGGGCCGCCCGATAAACTTTGCTGGCGGGAGGGTTGCCGCTCGTGTCACAATAATTGGCTAGTTTAAATCCTTGGGCTAGAACGGCATCCATCGACATCATCGATCCCCCACCTCCAGCGCCATGAAAGCCAATCATTTTATCCTCTGGAGAAACATCTTCGGCCATCTGCAGGAAATAAAACGTCCCCCGGTAATCTCTTTTCTCGACATGATAGGCAATTTTTTCCAAAGGAGTGGGGGGGCGGTCAAATTCCCGCGCCACTTCGATGGGCAGCTCGGGATGGCGGAATACGGCATAATCATCAACGGCTAAGTGACAATCAGCCGCTATCAGGTCCCCGCTTTCAGTTAAAACGAGGGGATTAACTTCTAGGCTTCGTGCTTCTAGCTGCCGTGCCAGAGTATAAAGCTTGGTCAAAGTAGCCGATAGTTGAGCCAAGAGCTTTCCTTGAAAACCCCTTCGCCGCAGTAAATTTCTCATTTCAAATTCTTTTATTCCCTGGGAAAGACTAACGGTCAAGCGGAGAACTTTGGCGGGATCTTTTTGAGCAAGTTCTTCAATCCCTGTTCCCCCCACCGAACTGAAAACTATGACCGGTTTTTTGACATGATCATCAATAACGAGACCAGCAAAATACTCGTGGGCAATGGCCAGTTTCTCCTCAACCAGCACTTCCTCAACCGTAAACTTCCCTATTTTCCGGCCGAAAAGCTCTTGGGCTTTTTGTTTAGCTTCTTCAGGCGAGGAGGCAAATAAAATTCCTCCTTTCTCGGCTCGGCCGGTTAACCACACTTGTGCCTTGAGCACCACCGGCCGGTTCAGTTGGACCGCGATTTGATACACTTCTTCAGGCGAATGGGCAACCTCTCCCCGGGGGATCTTTATTCCTTGCTCTTTTAGAAGCTTCTTGGCTTGATACTCAAACAATCGGGCCATTTTCCACCTGATAAATACCAATATTATTCAAAAGCCAAATTGGTTTGTCAATCAAGAGAAGAAATTAACCTTGGTCGATCACATCCCCTCCTTCGGCTTCTAAGCAACTTAGGGGAACTCCAAGCTCCAACCGGCAGCTCCAGATAACGGCCCCTAACTCTTTCTGGCCAGTTGATCTCCCCTTGATGGCTGAGGAGAAGAAATTAATTGGCTTCCTTAACCTTGGTAATAATCAGCACCTCAGAGCTGCTGATTTGACTCCCTCGTTCTTGAAAAGTGAATTACCGAAAAGTTATGCTCTTAATCTCTATTTCTTTGACAATCCTCTTCCAATGGGCGACGGCTCGCCCCCTTCAATCATTCCAGCCAAACCTTAACTAACTCACCATCTTCCTCACTGTAGATTTCAATTAGGGATTTGGCTCCCAATTTCTTCAGTTCTTGCCACAGCTCTCTGATTTTTAGCCTTTTTTGGGAACAATCTATTTCCAATTCCTCATCTTCAACAAATTGAATCATCCATTCAACTAGCCCAATCGGCAGGGTTATTTTGACTTTATTTCTTTTCTTCTCCAGATCATAAACCACAAATTTAAACCAAGTCACTTGTTTTCCAGCGCGATAATTTGGGTTTTCCCGCACAGCCTTCCTAACCACTTGCAAATCTTTATCAACGATATTAAAGTCAGAAAAACAAATTCCGGTAAAAATGATTAATCCAATTAAAGCTAAGCTTAATTTTTTCATTTGCCTCCTCCTTATGAATTGAATTTCATTCTACCCAAATCCGAACGATTGAATCTTCGGACTTTATTTCTAAGATTTCGCCTTTAAATTCCTTTAATTCTCTCAAAATCCGGTCAATGTCATAGCCTTTTTTTCTAAGGATCTCCTTGCTTTCTTCATCTACTGTTCTTAATGCTAAATCAGCTAGACTCCAAGGAATAGCTAGGTTGACCTTTAAATTTCCCTTTTCGTAAACTTGCAGGTGCAAGGTCTTTATTCTGGCCGAAGTTTCTTGCCGTACAAATTCTTGGAAGATTTCCGGATCTACCCGCAAGAGGGCAACTTTAGCTCGATCGCGAAGTTCTTCATCTTTTTCTTCGGCAATAATATCTTTTAACACCTTTATACTTCGGCGAGCATATTTTTTTTCGCCCGCATAGCTTAATTTTAAGGCCGCGTAATATTTCACTACTTTGTTGGGACTCTGGAGTCGATTAAGGAGCAAAGAAAGGTAATCTTTTTTGCCTTTTTGATACAAGCGAAAGGCTAGATCAATGATGGAAACTTCGGCTTCTTCCTCCAAGCTGGGAATTTTTCTCTTCCGGCGCAGAAACTCTTGGTAGGCAGCTAGAGCCTTTTCCTCTTGATTAGGCAGTTCTTGTAAGCATCTCGCTCGATAAAATAAAGCCTCCGTCACTACGGGACTCTGAGGGAATTTTTGAATAAGGGTCGCCAATCTGTTTTCGGCTTCGACCCATTGCTTATCAAAAATAAGAACTTTGGCTTCCTGAAGGAGGTCAGTCGCTGATTTTTCTTGGGCCCAATTAAGCCCTGGTCCCAAAATTAACCATACCAAAAGGAAACTGGTTATTTTTCTCAATTTAGACCTCGCTTTCTTCTAATTCTTTTTTGATTAAATTTATTTTTAACAATAACTGTTTTTCCTGAATAAATTTTTGAAGTTGGATAACATCTTCGTTGGAGAAACCTTCGCTTACTCGGATCAATTCATAAATCAAAAATTCTATCTGATCACAAATGGCCTTCACCCGGGCCATTCTCAAATCATCAAGCTGAGAGTTAAGATATTTTTTCTTGAGAAGTAAGTTTTGAATCTCCTGGCTGGATAATTTATCCTTCCAAAATCGTTGAGCTTGATCACTAGGAAGCTGGAGAAATTCTAGGAAAACCAATTGGCTCTTTTCAAGATAATCCTTCGTTTCTTCTCGAGCGAGGTTTTGCTCTATTTGAGTTAACATGGATGGAGGAAAGTTAAACGGGGCTTCCTCTTTCTGCCTCTGAATTAATTGCGGGCGAAAGAAAAGCATACTCAAAGCCCCAATTACTACCCCTAAGAAGAGTCCCACCCAAAGTGGCCGAGGAAACCACAGTCGCAATTTACCTGGCCATTTATCTTGCTTAGAGGCCTGCTTCTTTTTCGCTTTGGCCTTAATCAAGCGGGTTGTTTGCCAGGGAAAAGATGACCAGTCTATTTTCTCTTCTTCTTTTTCAATTATTTCCTTCCAAGAGTCGAGGGCCTCGAAAATTTTCTGAAATTCTTTAAGCTCAGCCGCACAAGATGGACACTCTTGGAGGTGATGGAGTAAACTTTTCTCTTCTTGGGGGGATAACTCATTAGTTAACAATGCCCCTAAATTTTTCCTTGCCCAATGACAGCCTTTCATGTAATTCTCCCTAAAACCGGTTTAAGAATCCGGCGAAGATTTCGAAGCGCTTTAAAATGAAGGGATTTCACCGTTCCCTCGGCTATACCGAGAACTTGGGCAATTTCCTCAAACTTTGAGCCATTCATATGTTTAAGAATGACGACCAATCTTTGTCGAGGAGTCAACTCTTCTAAAGCTCTAGCAATTAGGGGCTGAAGCTCTTCTTGCTTCTCTAGAGAACCATCATTGGCCATCTCAGCCATATTTCTTTCTCCGAAAGGAAATTCGGGCCTTCTTTTCTTGCTTGTCTGATGGCGATAGCGGTCAATACAAATATTTCTGGCTATCTTTAAAAGCCAGCTTTGAACATTTTCTGTTTTTTGGAAATGAGATATTTTTTCATAAACTCTCATGAAGGTCTCCTGGACAACATCCAAGGCTTCTTCTCGATCTCCAAAAAATGCATAAGCTAACCTGAAAATCTTTTGCTGGTAAATTTGAATAAACAAATTAAGGGCTTCCTCGTCACCTTCTTGAAGTTGAACCAACAAGTCCTGGGCTGAATATTCATTTTGCCACTCCTTCGACTTCATTCAGTTGACTCCCCATCTCTTTGGCATCAATAACTCTTCGTCACCAACAACTCTTTCCTTACTCCTTTTCTTTATTTCAACCTTCCTTACGCAAAAAAAGAAAAAAAAGTTTACGCCAGTAATAATTATCTTCACCTTTCTAATTAACCTTACTCTTCCTAGCAATCCAAAGCTAGCTATTATCGCTTCCCCTCGTTAAGTCTTCTTTTAGGGGAAGAATCCTTTTCCTTAAAAATTTATTAAGCAGAGACCAACTCCAGCTTCAGTCCTCTCTTTTTCATCCTCGTCCCCAGGAGAAGGCTTTGAAAAACACCTTGCTTCTTAAGGGAAAATCCAGGTAAAATCCCCCAACGGGAGGAGAATATGAAAAAAAGAACCACATATCTGCTAATCATCATCTTCTTTTTTATGTTTCTGATTGCCGCAACTCTTTTATCTCTAGTCTATCTGGAATTCTCCCAACAACCAACAATTAAATCCCAATCATATCTGGTAATCGAGCTTAAGGGTTCCCTAGTGGAAAAGTCAGTGCCCGATATTTTTTCCCGCCTGTTTACTTTAACCCCCCAACTCTCAATGCATGACCTGTGGTTAACTTTCCGGAAAGCTAAAGTTGATTCCCGCATCAAAGGAATTATTCTTAATCTTGGTCCCTTGGGCTGTGATTGGGGGAAAATAAATGAGTTGCGAGAGTATGTGCTCGACTTCAGGCACTCAGGCAAAAAAATCTATGCTTACTTCGATGAGGCTATCGATGTTGATAAAGAATACTACCTGGCCACTGCCTGTCAAGAAATCGTTCTCCATCCTCTTGGAGGAATGGGGATAAATGGTTTGGGAGGCTATGTGCCTTTCTTTAAGAATACTCTAACAAAATTAGGGGTTGAATTTGAAGTTGAACATATAGAGGAATATAAAACAGCTTATAATATGTTCACTGAAGAAAGGTTTACTCCAGCCCACCAAGAAATGATGGAATCGATCTATCAAGACATTTTTCAACGTTACTTAACCACTATTGCCGAAGCCCGCGGTAAGTCCCCAGAAGAAATGAAAGCTCTCATTGACCATGGCTTTTTTCAGGGCAAAGAAGCTTTAGACCAAGGAATAGTTGACCACCTTTTTTACCAGGATGAATTAGTAGAATTCCTAAAAGAAAAAGAAGGAAAAATAAACTTTACCACTTTCACTCGTTATCGAAAAATAAAACCCACTTCTCTTGGTTTAAATAAAGGAGCTCAGATTGCGCTTGTCTATGGAATGGGAGCTATTTACTCGGGTGAAAGCACCTTTCAAACCATTGGCAGTAAAACTCTAGCCCAGTGGTTTAAGACTATCCGTAAAGATAAAAGCATCAAGGGAGTGATTTTCCGTGTCGATAGTCCTGGAGGATCGGCTGTGGCATCCGATATAATCCTCAGAGAAATTTCTCTGACTCGTAAAGAAAAACCAGTCGTAGTCACCATGAGCGATGTAGCTGGCTCGGGTGGTTATTGGATCTCTCTAGCTGGCCACCGAATCATAGCTCAACCCCAAACTTTAACCGGTTCTATTGGGGTTATTTCCGGCAAAGTCAACATGGTGGAGCTATACAAAAAAATCGGTATTACAGCCGAGAAATTAACCTATGGAGCTCATGCTGACCTTTTCTCCACTTTCCACCGCTTGACCCCTGAAGAAAGGGTATTGCTCAAGAACCAAATCCTCAAGATTTATGATGAATTTCTAACCAAAGTTGCTGAAGCAAGAGGAAAAAGTAAGGAAGAAATTCATAAAATAGCCAAAGGTCGTGTCTGGACGGGGGCCCAAGCTCAACAACTAGGACTAGTTGATGAGCTGGGCGGTCTAACTTTGGCCCTGCAAAAAGTTAAAGAACTAGCTGGCATAGCCCCTGAGCAGGAAGTAAAATTAGTTGTGTTTCCCCGGGAAACTTCGCTGTGGAGTCTTCTCTTTTCCTCCCCAGGAATCACTACAAATTCTCTCTTTAACTTGATTAAAAACTCAATGGAACTATCGTTTTCTGAACAGGAAATAGTGAAAACCTTCCGGCTCCTTCAACATTCTTCAACCTCCTCAGCTTGGGCAATAATGCCTTTCTGGCAAGCACCTCATTGAATAAAATAACTCAAGCCTTGAGAACTTAGCCAGAAGAAGAAGAAGAAGATGATGATGATGATGTTGTTGTTGTTGTTCCCTGGCGAGAGACTGTGTCCATTTAAAAAAACAAAAATATAATCAAAGCCAATT
>Ga0190347_1000007_pt1 | contig 58827 bp, 69 predicted proteins | sample 48721356_MG_FD_161652 | JGI IMG/M metagenome (GOLD analysis project Ga0190347, IMG submission 161652) | Hydrothermal vent microbial mat bacterial communities from Southern Trench, Guaymas Basin, Mexico - 4872-13-5-6_MG | ecosystem: Environmental > Aquatic > Marine > Hydrothermal vents >...
ACTTTTTTCTTTAATAATATCAAATAGTTAAACCCTAAAATGGCTCTTTTGACCCAGGGCCACTGCTTTTTTTATAAAAAATTTTTTAGAGCAGTGGCCCTGGGTCAAAATTGTTAAAAATTATTTAAGTAGCTTATATATATAGAGATTTTTTGGGCCACTACATATAGAAGCAATGGCCCAAAAAAATATAATTCTTTATATATCAGAAACTTATCTGGGACACTACTATTAGAGCAGTGGGGTAGGGAAAACCCTACACTTTTTTGCAGACTACATAACGCACGGGAAAGTTAAAGAGAGATAAGGTCCTTATATATAAAGAGTTTTTATTCACAATTATTAGATTCAACCTCCCATGTCCTGATTCTTGAGCCGCCAAAACGTTTTCGTGGTTCAGTCACCTTAGCTCCTAATTTTCTCAAAAACTCACATAATAACGTTCTGGTGAGTTTTAAGTTTTTGAAGCGTAGTTCCTCCTCTAAATGAGTTAGTGTGAAATAGAGTATACCCTTGTCGACCACACAGCTATTTTTTAGCATAGCCGGAAGGCTGATATGTTCTGAATTTTTCTGGCGATTCCATTGAATGAGCCATTCGCCGAGGATTTCTTTTATGACTCCAAGCTCTGACTCTTCAACGGCCACTTGTACCTCTTCCGCCGAACCAAGCCACTGTCTCACAAGATCGAGCCATCTATCCTGCTTGGGCGGGTTAAATACGACACGGGTTGCTTCTACTATCTTGTTGATAGTCCTGCGGCTGGACATCAAGTCATCCACGACGAGCAAAGTTGTTCTGCCTTCTCCGAGATCCATATTATATTTAGTAGATCCGTCCGGATATTTCAATATAGTAATTTTCTTGACCGCCTCAGCTATACCATAAAAATGTTTTTGCTCATGTTCTTTGTAGACCGATTTGACAATTTTCTTAATGTCTTTTTTGGGAAGTGGTTGAGTATTTTTTTTATTCCATTCTTCCAGAAAAATTATTGTCTCATCTTTGGTATATTTCTTTTCGAGGTAGCTTTCTGCCTGCTGTGTGGCGAGTACGCTTACTTCTATAGCGGTATCTGCTCCGTTGCTGACAGTTGTTTTTGCCTCTGGCTCCGGGAAGTCCGGCATATTATCTGATTTAATAAAATCGAATTTAGCCACTAACGTTAGAAGGTCCTCTTTGTTGTGGCCCATTGCAAACCAATCCGAAACATCCCCTTTTATCGGGAGACCGGGAAGCTCAATAATTTTAACCGATCTGGCTTTACCGTCCAGCGATTGAGCTATTCTTATTGCATGCCTGAGCCCCGGTTCATCATTGTCTGGTAAGATGATGCATTCTCTATTATTCAGAGAATCAGAATATTCAGTGATCCATTTATTGGCGCCGCCACAATTTGTTGTGGCGGTTAAACCTTGGGCATTGAGTGCGGCAACATCCTTTTCACCCTCACAAATAAATACCTGTTCGGAAACCAAAACTTTAGGCAGGCAATAGAGAACTCGTCTTGTGTTTTTCAGGTTCCAAATCCAGCCGCCTTTGCCATTCGGCCTGCGTTGTCTGAAATCTTTGGGCTCGAATCGGCACACCTGATAAAGTAAATTATTATCTTCATCAACATAGTCATACGTTGCGACTATTTTCTTTTTTGTACTTTTCTCAACCCAAAGATTTTTCCTTTTAAGCTCTTCCAGGACCGCTTCTTGGGGGCAGCCAGCGTGGCAGTAAAATAAAATCTTGCCATTAGACAAACTGACGGTGAGGCTGGATTCCTTATCATCATGCACAGGGCAATGACATTGCCATGAATTTTCTCCGTTGGGTTTCCCTCCAAGGGCGCTGACAATTTCTGAAATATTGTTCATGCTTGATCCTTATTTTTTTGGATACATCCATTCTCCGTTTCTTTAAGGAATTTCTGCATCTGGATAATTGCACCGTGCATCAATATTGCACTATGCAAATCCTTAATTTTTATCGCTTGGAATTCGTATTCTTGGAGTTCGGATATTCTTGTTTTGAGAGCTTCTATGAAATTCATATTTGATTTTTCACTCTTCTCAGCACTTCCTTAACATCCGCCACTGATCGCACGACTGCGCTGAGACCGCCTGCCTCCACATTCTTGTTGAGATATTCGGCTTGAAGCGGCGTTGGCTCTTTCAGCCTGGTTTTTACCTCCATAACCAGGGAACGCCCATGGTAGCAACCAACAATATCAGAAACCCCTCCCTTACTCCAAGGCCCTTGAGCTATCTTAGCAAAATTTGAACATGGAACATTCTTCAGGAAAGTCATTATACTACTTTGTATTTTCTTTTCAGGCCGGTCGTCATCGGCAAGGTGAAAATCCATCACTTGAGGAAGCAGGGGTATGAGGGGCTTCTTTTTTTTCATCCTTCATCCTTCAAATTTTTTCCCATATTAAAAATTTAACAGCTTTTCCAAGACTTTCGGAAAAATTTATTTCATCTTTTATGCCAGCCGAGCATTCCCAGCCCGGCAGCATTAGTATCCACACCTCATCGGCCCATTCGATAAATTCGTGATTTACTTTTTGCCAATATTTATAATCTTTTGGTAAATTACATATTTTTGCTATCGGGTGGCTGTGAGCAATGGGCGAGTATACCAGGAATCCAAGACTCATTATTTCCCCAGCCTTTTTACAGACAGCATAGAATCTTTGTTCTTGTATTGCTGGGTCAGGATTTGAGTAAGGGCTTGCGAGATAGACTTTCTTTTTTAAAGCCATTTTAATATCCATCCCTTGCAGGATTTACGATTATTATGTAGGCAACTATTGACATTACCTACATTCAATCTTTGTTCTCTGGCGAACTTACTTTGACTATAATGTCGATGCTCTACCTCCATTTTTTTGTTAATGGCGATAAACCAACGCCAACGAGAATCACAAGATCTTGGTTTATTTTGTTTTCTTATTCTTCTATTATTTGCTTGTTCTTTTGCTGTAGCCCACCGACAATTTCCGGGCTCATAATTTCCATTATTATTTATGCGATCTAATGTCTTTTTTCTTGGTTTGTCGCCCATATCTAAATAAAAATTTTCAAATGAGTGCCACTCGTCACAAACAGAAATACCTCGGCCACCATAATCTTTATAAGCTGCATCGCTCAACCGCTCACAACGAGAAAGCATATGTTGCCAACTCCAAAAAATAGGAGTTCCCGTTTTCCCGTGTTTATAGCTTGGATTATTTTTCCCTTTTGCGCTTTCGCTTGTTCTCCCCATTTTCCCATCCTAGCTAAGTATTTTACATTACAACAGCCTGTATGTCAACTATAGCACAGATGTTTTAGCCTCTTGACTTTTAGGATTGTTATGGTAAAATGTTGTGAATTTATTGGAGGTGTAGTGAAACCTTACTACGACCATAAAGGAATTACCATTTATCATGGGGATTGCTTTGAAATAATGTCAGGGCTTGAGCCAGTGGATCTCATTATGATTGACCCTCCCTATGGAATTGGGCAAAGCTTTGAGAAAAACAGAGCAGGAAGCAACAAAGCAAAGGCAGGAAATTATGGTAATAAAACTTGGGATGATAAGCCTATAGACTTTAACTTGTTGTGGGAATTATTATCCCTTGGGAAATATGCTTGTTGTTTTGGGGGGAATTATTATCCTATGCCTCCATCAAGTTGTTGGCTTGTATGGGACAAGGAAAATACAGGTGATTTCGCCGATTGCGAGCTTGCCTGGACTAATTATGGAAAAGCTGTAAGACTTATCAGACATCAATGGAACGGAATGTTAAGAAAGGGAAAAGAACCACGATATCATCCTACGCAGAAACCGCTAGAAGTGATCAGGTGGGCGATACAGCACGCACCAAAACATGATACTATCCTTGACCCTATGATGGGATCGGGTACTACGCTTAGAGCAGCCAAGGATTTAGGTCTTGAAGCAATAGGCATAGAAAAAGAAGAAGAATATTGCGAAATAGCGGCCCGTCGCCTGCAGCAGGAAGTTTTGTTTGGAATATAATATGCAAGTTAAAGTTAAAATAGAAAAAGATAAAATCAGGCTCTCTTTTCCTTATGATAAAGAAAAGGTTAAATGTTGCCAGACAATGGCAATGCGCTGGAGCAAGACAAAAAAAGAATGGTCTACTCCAAACAATTATATGAACCGTGTTTGCTTAAATCGTCTTTTCCCGGGCATACTTCCACCTGAACAGAAAGAAGAAATAAAAGAATTAGTGATACCCTCTTTTCTGATGGATCACCAGAAGGAGGCGCTGAGAAGGGCTGCACGACAAAACAGGAGGGGCATATTCCATGACACTGGTACCGGAAAGAGTTGTACTGCATTAGAGATATACCGGCACCATAAGGTAAAAACCTTAGTTATATGTCCGTTAAGTCTAATAGAAGGGGCTTGGTTCGAGGAAATCTATAACAGATATACAGATATTGACGCAAGTAATCTGTGGGCTGCCAAAAAAAGAAGCCCTGCGGCCTTCGGCAAAGCACTTGAAAAAGATTTGTGTATTATTAATTATGAGTCTTTTAGAACGGTCGACAAAAAACTTGCGAACGCAGGTTTCAAGATGGCTATCCTGGATGAGTCTGCCAGGATACGTACCTGGAAAAAGAATTCAACGGCTGACAAGGTAATTAATTTCTGCGACAATGTGAAATATGTTTATTTATTATCAGGGGTTCCTGCCCCTAACAGTATGCTCGAATATTGGTCACAGATTAGGATACTCGATCCTCTACTGTGGGGTAAGTCTTTTTACAGATTCAGGATAAAATACTTCAACCCCGGGGGATATGGTGGCTATACCTGGGAGGTAAAGCCTGAATGTGAAAAAAAGCTCAAAGAAGATATTAAAACTGTAGCCGAGTATGTAAATAAAGCGGATGTCTTGGACCTCCCCGGACGCACTGAATCGATGAGAGTTTTTCAGTTATCGGCAGAAGAACGAAAACATTATAAGAATATTAAGAATGACCTTGTGACGATTATTGAAGAAGAAGGGACGACAGCGGTAACGACACCGAGTGCGGTAACAGCGATCATGAAACTGAGGCAGATATCATCCGGTTTTCTCCTGGATGGAGATATCTGCCATACAATAGGAAATTCGAAAATCAAAGAACTTTTACAGCTTCTCGAAGATATAGGCGAAAAGCAAGTTATTATCTGGATACAATTTAAAGCTGAAGCCCAAAGAATTAAAGAAGCCTTACAAAAGAAGGGTATCGATAGCGGTATATTGAATAGCACAACTGCAGAAAACGAAAAGCAAAATTATTTGAAAGCTTTTAAAGGTGGAAATATTCAGTATATTATTTGTCATCCGAAGTCAGTGGGGTATGGCCATACCCTCACAAATTGTTCAGAGGCTATCTATTATAGCTATTCGTATAGCTACGATGATGATTATCAGTCGGGCGATCGGATTTACCGTTTTGGGCAAAAAGAAAAATGCTCTCTCTATTACTTGATAGCTGACAAAACAATGGACTTAGCTATTTTAAGGGCTGTGCAAAAAAAAGACAGCACGAGTATGGCGATCTTAAATTATCTCAAAAAATAGCTTGCAATGTTTGTATAATGTTGTATAATGTTGTATAAATATAGGAGGGGAAATTATGTTTTTGTACAGAATTTCTCAGGATGTAAACAATGATTATAATACCTACGATTCGGCTGTTGTGTGTGCCGAGAGCGAAGAGGATGCACAGATGATACATCCTGATAAAGATTATAGTGACTGGGATGGAAAATGTGAACCATTTTTCGATTGGTGCGCCGCAAAAGATGTAAAAGTAGAAATAATAGGGATTGCCTCTCGTATTTTGCCGAGAGGAGTTGTCGTAGCCTCCTATAATGCAGGATAAGATAAAGGGTGAGATATGAATTTTAAAGAATTCGGATCAAACATATTTAAAGAGGATATCAAGAGTTTGCCAAAAGAAATGGCAGAACTCGCAGAAGAATACGGCAAAGAAAAGCAGGCCATTAAGTCTGTGGAAAATGAAATTAAGGCCCGTAAAAAAATACAGGCGGAGAGAGAGGAAAAGCTCTTCGCCTTGATGGATGTTACGGGCATAGAAACTTTCGGCACAGGGGAATATACTTACTACAAGAGGGTTGATTCCTACCCCTCAATCGCCGACGAAGAAAAGGCACATAGGTGGATCAAAGAAGAAGGTTTCGGGGATATAATAAAACTCGCAGTAAATCTCAGGTCCCTGGGATCGGCCATCAAAGAAATTTTTGAGACAACCGGTGAAATACCGGGAGAGGAAGAAGGAATTAAGGTCCGGACTGTCAATAGAGTGGGGGTGAGGAAGAGATGAAAAAGGTCGAATTCATGTCAACGGCAAGCAGACCAATTACTATCTTTTTAGATAAGATAACGGCTGTAAGCAAGTTTGATACCACAAGTAGCATCGTATATTCTATCGATAATTCGAGTGGACCAAAACCCAGCAATTTCGTTGAGGTTGAGTTGGATGACGGAAAGAGTATTAACGCCGGAGAATGGATTCGGCGTGGGAAATATTGGATATTACGCATAACGTCCTTACCAAAAGAGGATGCAATACGAAAGATTGAAGAGGTAGAAAAAGAAAAAGAAAAAGAAAAAAGGGAGGGATAATTGAAATTACGAGTGAAATGCTCATTGTGTGGTGGAGCTGGCAAAGATGGGTCTTGTATTCGATGTTTTGACGGATCAGAGGAAATCCGAAGTTGGCACGCTTCACGTGGGTTAAAAATACCATCTGTAACCAAATCAAATTCGGGTTATTTTAGAATATCTTTTGGCAGGCAATCTTTTGCACAATTCCCTGTAAATTTTAAAGGTATCCTGAGCGACGAGTATATTTTTCAACCAGAATGGAATCGACAAATGTTTAATGATTTTGAACTCGTATAATTAATATCAGAAAACCATAATACAAAGCAAAAGGAGAAAGCACAAAGATGACAAGTAGAAAGACAGAGACAACAGATTTTACAGCCCATGGAGTGGCTACAGAAACAACAGATGTTGCGGTTCTCAAAGAAGCAAAAGTGCCGATAGTCGGTGGCGAGCTTTTTGACATGAGTGACCAAATGGAAGGGATTGAGGTCCGGCTACCCCAGATCAGGATTGCCCATCAGGCACAGATATTCATTTTTCCTGACGGGAAAAAGGTAGAGACGTTCCGTGGTGTAATTTTGGACATGAACAAAGCGAACGCCTATTGGGCGGAGAGCTTTGAAGAAAGTGGCGGTGGCACTCCACCAACCTGCTCAAGCCTTGATGGATTAGCCCCTGAGCCCGGCTCTGAGGATATCCAATCCAGCAGTTGCCTCACCTGTCCCCAAAACAAATTCGGGAGTGGCAAAAAGGACGGGAAGGCATGTAAAAACATGAAGAGGATACATGTCTTGATGGATGGCTCCATGATGCCATTTCGGCTGACCATCCCACCATCAAATTTGAAGGCTGTTGATCTTTATGTAAGCCTTCTTACTGCCCAAAACATACCGTACCAATTGATCGAGACTGAATTCTCGCTGCGGGTTGCCCAAAATAAGGAAGGCATAGAGTATTCCGAGCTACATCTGCGAAATTGCGGCCAAGCCCCTATGATCCAGAGTGTCGAAGATGCTCAAAAGATGAAAAGCCTCGTTGCCCAGTGGAAGGGTGTAATGCGGGGTGAGATGATTACCCAAAACGAGATTTAATGTTTCAAATTTAATATCAAAATCATTAAAATCTTCCGGCTGGTCATTTACGGACGGCTGGCCGGATTTACTTTCTGGAAGAAAGGGAAATGAAATATTTTGTTTTGAAGCCAAGAGCTAAAAATGGAGATGATATGTTCGCACGTGCTTCACAGGTAGCAATGATTGCATATAGCGAACGAATAAGAATAAGCGATCCGTTACTTGCAAATCAGTTACTTATGTGGGCAAAAAAAGAAGGGATCGCACAAAGCAGGCTATACCATCAGTCGTGCAAACAGGAGAAAACATAAAAATGAGAATTACTTCGGAAATAATAGAAAAGACAAAAGACCGTGCAGGTGAATTGCTAGATTCATATATTGCCGAAATACAAACGGCAATAGATAATGAAGGTGAGGTTTCGATCGGGCTTCCTATTAAAATTAAGTTAAATGGAGAAAGATTTGATGTCCAGATAGGGATTAGTTTTGTGAAATCTCGCATCAAAGATAATATTACCTTTTCTCTCACTGACCAACAAATTGAAATGTTCGAAGATAAAGATTAAGTAAGACATTGCCCCAAATCTTTAAAATAATTGGCCCCCCGGGGACGGGGAAGACAGAATATCTATTGAGGCAAGTTGAAAGAGCTTGCGATAGATATTTCCCCAAAGACATAGGGGTTGTCTCCCACACAGTAGCCTCTGTGAGCGAGGCCAAGGAAAGAATAAAGAAGAAGCTTGATGTCGATTGGAAAGATATCAGGAATGTCCGAACCATACACTCTCATTGCTTTGATTTGTTGAGAATCAAAAAAGAAAATATAATGGAAACGGCAAAAAATATCAGGGGATTTAACAAAAATTATCCTGCTTACCAATTGACAGTGGGGCTCAAAAATGACGAAGATATGGAGCCCGTAGGAGATAATGATCTAATTTTCAACCAGATGCAAATTTTAAGAAGTCGGATGGTCCCCCGGGAACAATGGCCCTTAGAATGCCAACATCTTGGCAGGGCTTGGTTCGAATACATGGAGAACGAAGGGAAAATTGATTTTAATGGAATGTTGGAACAATGCATTGCCCGTGAATTATCCCCGGATATTAAGGTTCTCATGGTAGATGAGGCCCAGGACCTGCCCCGCCTGCAAATAGCGTTAATCGAGCAATGGGGCAGGGAGTGTGACACAATATTATACGCAGGCGATGCTAACCAGTCCATATTTCGGTTTGCCGGCAGCGACCCCGACAACTTCATCAATTTGAAAGCTGACAAAACCATCCCTCTCCAGCAATCTTACCGCCTGTCTCCTGCAGTGCTACGGAAATCCATTGAAATTATCCGGCAAGCCAATGTAAAAGAACTTGTTGATTTTAAGGCAACGAACAAATATGGTAAAGGACAGATCGTATTGGTCAGAGAACCGGATATCTCTCTTCCTGGTAGTCACATGATTTTGTGCCGATGTCAATTCCAGGTTAAGCGCTACATAAAAGCTTTAACGAAAGCCAATATCCCTTTCTGTAATCAATATCGGACAGAAGATAAAACCTGGAACCCTTTAGAGCTTGACGGCGCTGAATCTATCCGAATATATCTAAGGTTTCTCAGGGGTGAGGAACTGAATATTTACGAGATTAAACAGATGATCAAGAATTGTGTCGCCAAGCTTTGTTTGAGAAGAGGAGCAAAAAAGAAAATTGAGGGCCTGCCACTTACCGAAAAAAAGACTTACGAATTTTTCGGCCTACTTAATATGGGTTTTTTGGGATCATTCCTTGACAAGCAGGGCAATATATCAGATTACTTCAGGATAAATGCGGAGGCCAAGGACCTGATTTATTATTTAGCTGAAAATGAATCGGATCAATTTTTTAAAATTCCCCGAATTTGTGTGGGGACATACCATAGTGTTAAGGGTGGGTGTTCACGACATGTTTGGATTGATCCAAGTATAACCCAAAAGATAAAAAAAGCCATACAAAATGATCCTGATGCTTGGGATGACGAAGTACGTTGTGCTTATGTTGCGTGTAGCCGAGCCCAGGAAACAGTTGGAATTCTCCCTACTAGAGGATATAGAAATCCATTTTTATAACAAGGAGGTTGAAAGTGGGGCGCAAAAAGAGTGATAAAAAATTAGAGTGTTTGGAATGCTTACATTGCAAGACCAGGGTTTTCAAAGAAAAAAAGGATCTATTGTCCTGGTGTGGCAGGAAATCTATCAAGCCAAACGCCACATGGATCAAAGAAATAGCTGATTTTGGCTGGCTTCGCCTCATCTGGTGTGAGAAGCAAACAGATCAATACAATCTGCACGGCTTTTCTCCCAGGAATGGGAGTCCTCGCTATGCTACAGATATTAAGGAAAGACTAAAGCAAGAAAAAAAGTCAGTGTTTATTTCAAACCGTAACAAAAAACCTTTTATTCTTAATGCAGAAGGCGTATGCCCCTTTAAATCGATATGAGTTGCCAAACTTTAGCCCTTGCTCTATTACTTGATGCTGTTGACGATGCGATTGGGAAAGATCGCACTGCCTACAATGAAGTAGTTTATAGAGATACATCAAAAGGGGAGGGAAAAAGGTTAAAAGATAATGCTCTTGATTTTTTCTTTTCAAAAGAATCTGAGCCATATTGCCAATTCTGGTGCGATATGGCCGGTGAATCCTTATCCAGTTTTAGAGAAAAACTCCGTCATTTAAGGGAATAAGATATTTTTTCTCCTTTAACTCCCTGAATTTTTTACACTAAAAAATAATTTATATTTTTTCAAAAAAAGTTGCTTTTAGGGGTTGACTTTTTGGACCAGGAGTGTATCCTTAAAATCAAAGGAGGAAGAAAAATGGCAAAGACAACAGAAATGTCTATAAGCGCACCTTGCGATGACAGTGGGTGCAGTACCAACCTGCACGGCCCCTGCTCAGGGGTGCCCACTCTACGGCAAAAGGTTCGTAACAGAAAGGGCAATCCCTTTTCTGCCATTTTTCTGTGTCCGGGGCATAAAAAGCCCCGGAATGTTGGTCATAATGATCTTGATCTATCGCCTCTTCTTCACCGGGGTCGAAGATATCGGCGAAGTCAATTTCGTCGTCGGTGTTTGGTATAATACCCATCATGTAAAACACAATACACTATGTTGAAGGAGGATGCAATGAATAAACTTAGAAAAAAGAAAATTACGAAACAGGCTGATAAGTTGGTTAAAGGTTTTGTTAAAGAAAATCAAGAATTAATCAAAGAAGTTTTCCAAGGCAATGATAAAGCTTGGGGCGCATTATACAACGGCGTTCCTTTTTCAATGGCTTGGGGTGCATTATACGACGACATTCCTTCTAAAATCAGCAAAAGGAAGTAACAATGATTGGACTCGGGAAGAAGATATATTATTGTCGGGACGGTTCGCTGGACTGGCTAAGGACCATTGTCAGGACAGTCTACTACTTTAGCAAAAATGATGCCATTTTGGTCGTCTCCATAGCAGCAAAGAGAGCCCAGAAGCTCTATTATAAGAAGACAGATATACGGTCGCTATTAAAGGAGGAATACCATGGATAAGCTTTTTAAAAATGACAAAACAATCACCTTCACTACATGTAGTGGTGGAATGGAAATTAAGATGGCCAAAGGTGGCAAGATACTTTCATCTGGCAATACAACAATATGTGGCGGTGGAATGGAAATTAAGATGGCCGACGATAAAATAATATGCGATAAAGGGATAAAAATTAAGATGCCCACTGATAAAGATTGGCAAAATCAACAAATAGATGATAAAGAAATGGCCATGATAAAAGACCGTGGAAAATTAGAGGAGTTGAAGAGAGAAAAGGATGACTATTGGGATATAGTTAATTTCTTGGATACAGAAGAACTCCTCCGCTTATTAAAAACGGAGATACTTATATACAACATGGAGAATACAGATGGATAATAAAAGACTCGAAGATATCAAGAAAAAGCTCCGTATGACAAATAAAGAGTTGGCCGACATGTTAGGCGTTGAGATGAGGAGACTGTTAAAATGGACCAAAGGGGAACAAGAAATACCTCTTTGGGCTGAGAAATTTTTACACATATTACTTGGTATGAGAAGGGGGAGGGAATAATATGGAAGGGCATAGCACAAACTGGCAAGACCGACAAGTGGAAGATGAGGACTATGAAGATGCCTTTGAAGATGAAGAAGAAGAAAAACTCTTCCGCTTATTTAAATCTGAGGTTCTTAAAGGGATTAGAGGAAAGCTCCGGTTGACAAACAAGGAGCTAGCCGAGGTATTGGGTGTTGGGATGGGGAGATTGAAAAAATGGACTGAAGGGGAAGAAGAAATACCCTTTTGGGCTGAGAAAATTCTCTATATTTTACTCGATATGAGAAGAAGGGGGAAATAATATGGGTCGAATGCCTAAGAAAGTGGAAAATCTAAGGAGGTTCATTGAACAGTGGGTAGAGTTTACCAATACCGATACCTTTACAGATGATGACGATGCAGAATACATTGCAGAAGTTTTAAATATGGAAGGCCCGGGCCTTAGCAAATACTATGCAATGGCTGATGATGATATGGAGATATGAGATGACTACAGAAAAGGATTTAGCTGACAGGAGATATCTGGCTACATATATTATAGAGTCCGCCATTATAGATGCCATCAGCAGGGCGCACCCCTCCTTGACACTCCACTCGGCAAGAGACATTTACAAAGAGTGGAAGGACGAAGAGGATGGTATGATCGCCGTAGATAGGTTGGTGACATTAGTTCTCTAATATGTGGCGTCTTTTTATAATATATAGTATATTGTTTGTTGTGCCTTATGCTAATGCCGGGGATGTGTTGACGGAGATAGAGCAACAGATAATCAGGCACGAAGATTTCCGGTCTAAAGTTTTTGTAGGCCCGGAAGGTGCCACTCTCATTGGTTATGGCCGGAACATAAAAGATAAGGGCATCACGAAGGTTGAAGCCTTGATGTTGTTGAGAAGCGATATCAAGGAATGCGAAGCTGACCTGTACAGAATATTCGGCAAGCTCTTCCTTGAAATGGATAGTAGCAGACGTAGAGCCTTGATCGATATACGGTACACCCTGGGGCCTAGTGGTTTCAGGGAGTTTAAACAGATGATAAAGGCGATAAAAGTAGGGGACTATGCCCTTGCTGCTGAAGAGATGAAAGATAGCCTGTGGTATAAACAGGTTGGCGTCAGGGGTAAAGAATTATATGATATGATGCGAGATAATTAATTAAACATATCAATAACTTAAATCCTTTTTTTAGGATAATGGCTTAAACTAAAATAATCATTTAAAAACAAAGAGAATATTATGAGAGAAAAAAAGCGATCTGATAAATGTAAAGAACGGCATAAAGCGGTATTGCTGGAATATCTAAGCAATCCAGACAATAAGCCGGTTAATCGAAAGGGTATGTCTATTGATGTCCTTGGCTTTGCTGACGGCACAGTACTATATCAAGTTTTTTCTCCCGAGGAAATCCGGGATATTGAACAGGAAGCCCTGGAACTTAGACGTAAGTGTTATGCGACCAAACTTGCAAAAGTCGATGACGGTCTGTTAGAGCGAGCCATGACAGGTGATCCTGCAGCCGCTAAACTTGCATTTCAGAGATATGAGCAGTGGTCCGAAAAACAAAAGCAAGAGATCACTTTTGATGGGCCCATGCTACAACAAATCTTCGCTATCTTCCCACCCGAGATTGCGACAAAGATCAAGCTTGCCCTGATTGCTAAGCATAAGGAGCTTGCCAAACCTAAGGAGTTAACATGATTAGTAGCTGCCCCTATTGCAATGCGAAGATAGAGGAGTCCTTGCAGGAGTATTGGCACGGCAATAAAGGACCTTCTCTTTTCAAAATTCGATGTCCTGTGTGTGGGGAAATAATGGATGTGGTTGCGGAGGGGCAACCTTCGTTCTTGACCTTGAGGGAATTAAAACAGGGTGGGAAGGGGCACAAAAAAAGCAAGCAACAGGGCAGATGATACCCTATTACTTGCTTTAACTGTAGCCTGTAATTAGGCTACAAAAGGTTAAATTCTACCGCCAGGCGGTAGATATCCTTCCTGGGAGCTTCAGAAAGAATGATGTCCGCAATCCTTTTCCGAAGCTCCTTATAATCAACTTCAACGGGGATTTTAACCCCATCGAAGTCGATTGTTCTGCCGTCCTCAGAGAGGACAGCCTCTCTGAGATTAAATAACAAGTCCTCTGCCATTACCTCCCAGCAAAGGCTACTGTAATCATCACCGTACCAATAGGAGTAGCCAGCGTCACTCCCGTCTTGGTTTGTGTGACTAATACGAAAATCTCCTTGCTCAGCCTTTGTATTAAGATACTCCTGTAATGCCTTGATTGGATCACTCATAGTTTTTTCTTCCTCCTTTAAAAGGTTAAATTCTACCGCTAAGCGGTAAATATCCTTCCTGGGAACTTCAGAGAGATAGTCTACAATCCTTTTCCGAAGCTCCTTATAATCAACTTCAACGGGGATATTAACCCCATCGAAGTCAATTGTTTTGCCATCCTCAGAGAGGACAGCTTCCTTGATAAGATATTCCTTTAACATTTCGATCGGGTCTTTCATATTTCTTCCACCTTTTTGTTTTATAATCATATATACCATGGCATAATATTATTTGTCAATAGGTAATAAGTCTTTTTTAAAAAAAAAGGTCCGGCCCACCATAAATCCCCTTTTTATTGGCCTGTATCCTTAGTGCCACTAGGGTGGCCGGACCTTTTGGAGCAGTGGCCCACTACTTTCTTCTATTATATTAGTAACTTATAGCTTTTTGGGACACTACTCAAAAAGGTGTGGCCCACTTTTTTCTTTAATAATATCAAATAGTTAAACCCTAAAATGGCTCTTTTGACCCAGGGCCACTGCTTTTTTTATAAAAAATTTTTTAGAGCAGTGGCCCTGGGTCAAAATCTTCAAACTCCTTATATATAGGGGATTTCAGACGGGCCACTGCTATTCGAGTAGTGTCCCAGCAAAAAAAACTACATAACGCACGGGATTAAAAAAAGCAATAAAATTCCCTATATATAAAGAGATTTTTTTAACGTTTGGATATTTTTTTTGGGCCACTACTCGAAGAGCAGTGGCCCATTTTGACGTTTTTCTTTAATTTTAGGTAGGCAATATCAGCCCATTGCTTTATCAATATGGGCCAAATTTTTAGCTTTTATGGAAAAATCAGTTCAAGGCAGGCGTCTTTGTCATCAATGTGTTATAATATCTATTATCAAGAAAGCGGATATAATGCTTTCTAAGCAGTCTATAATCCAAAAGGGTATCAATGTACCTTTATTACTGTTTAAACTCAGTGGTGGGCTAGTGGGGCGGGTAAAATGGAGTTAAAACAATGCCATTGAAATCAGGTAAGAGCAAGAAAATCATAAGCCGGAATATCTCGGAGATGATAAGGGCTGGTCATCCTAAGGAACAAGCCATAGCTGCTGCTTTAAATAAAGCTCGGAAGAAGAGAAAAAGTAAGGCTCGGCGCACCCTATAATGTCCGAACTGAATTTTACTATGACAGATGAGGATATTGATCGTTTCGCATCCCTCATTCTTCAGCAATCCAAGCCCGAGTATATTGATTCCTTTCTCGCTGGTTCGCAGTACCTAGAATACAAGGATGATCCTGTTGGGTTTTGCGAGCAGGTACTTAGAGAGACGCTGACGGATGATGTCAAAGCAATGATGGAGTCTGTCAGGGATCATCAAGTCACCGTTGCCGTGTCCGGTAATGCTACAGGCAAATCTCATGGAGCGGCGAGAGTAGCCGTTTGGTTTTATCTTTGTCATAAAGACACTAAAGTTTTTACGGCTGCGGCTCCTCCTTATGATAACCTTAAAAATATTCTTTGGGGGGAAATAGGGAGTATAGTCCGTGATCACCCTGAACTTTTTGGGGGTCATATTATTACCTCGATGGAAATCAGGAGAGGACCTGAAGATTATTTGATCGGTGTGACTATCCCAAGTGCGGGGACGGAGCAGGAAAAGGAAGCCAAGTTCTCGGGAAAGCATCAAAAGCACATGCTTTTTTGTTTTGATGAGGGAGATGCGATCCCTTCGCCTGTTTATAAAGGTACTGAATCGTGCATGTCCGGTGGCTTTATTAGGCTTCTCATTATGTTCAACCCACGTCATGCTGCCGGTCCTGTTTACAGGATGATCCGTGATAAGACAGCAAATGTCGTACATCTTTCAGCTTTTCGCCACCCAAACGTTATTACGGGTAAAGACATTATACCAGGGGCAGTAAGCAGGGATGTTACTGTGCGGCGGATAAACGAGTGGACCAGACCACTCAGGGTAAACGATAAAGTCAGTAAGAGAAGTGTTTATACACTTCCCGATTACCTGGTGGGAGCGACCGGAAAATCTCACGCTGGAAAAGCTTACTCTCCCTTAGTGGGAGGGGAATACAAAATAAAAAATCCTGCTTTCAGTTATATGGTTTTAGGGCAATATCCTGCCCAAGGTTCCAACCAACTCATATCTGAGGAATGGATATCAGCGGCCAGAACCAGATATGACCTGTACGTTTCTAAGTATGGTGAGGGGCCTCCAGCCGGGACTACAGGGGTTATGGGCCTCGATGTTGCAGAACTGGGAGATGACAGAAATGTTGCTGTAGGTAGGTATGGTGGCTATCTCACTCCTTTTGATTCTTGGGGCGGTGTCGATACCGTTGAAACGGGTGATATTGCGATCAAATGGTACAAAAATCACCCTGGTATTAGCCGAGCGTATGTAGATGCTAATGGGTATGGGGCCGGTGTAGCCCCATACATGCAAAAGTTTGGGAAAGGGGTAGTTGCGACAGGGATTAAAGTAACCTGGAATCCTACTATAAAAACAGAGCTTGGCGACTTCAGAATATTAAGGGATGAGCTTTTATGGAGGGTGCGGGAGTGGCTGAGGACTGATCCTGGTGCGATGTTACCGCCGAACGAAGATTTACTTGAAGAATTGCTCGTGCCTACATACGACACTGACACTGGTTATGTTGATGTTATGCCTACAAGAGAGATGAAGGAATTGCTTGCGAGGAGCCCTGATCATTTAATGGCTTTAGCTATGACCTTCGCTGGCGCAGGTGGCTTCTTCGATGGTTGTGATTTTCAGGCTTTCCCCGAAGAATAAAAAGTCCATTAGTTGCGCAATTCTCTATTGTTATTGTATTATATAACATATAAAATAACCAATAGGAGAAAAACTTATGAAAAAAATGTGGCCCGTTTTTGTCGTTTTCTGTATTACCCTTGTCTTGCTATGGGCGGTTAGCACGGCTGCCGTCGCCGTTGCCATGGACCAGTGCGAAGTAATAGGGAACTCATACACAATTACTATAGACGGGAATGATATAGTTTTGTCGGACTTTGTTGAATCGTCCCCTATGTTTTCTCCGGCCCCCAAGTGTGCCGGTACTGTGACTCTTTTAGGCCCAGCGGGGCAATATTCTACTCTTGATTGGTGTGTTGGACATGATGGGCTCAGGATATCCGGGCTCCACGCCTTTCTTTCCGAGGATGGTTTGATGGTCTATCTTTTGCCATCAGGTCTGCATACTTTATGTATCGGCGACACAGTTTATATGACGGAGCAAAAGATTTCACAGTTTCTTTTTAAGTGATTTACACATCCTTCCTCCTTCCAACAAGGCCGCTTGGTATTTTCGGGCGGCCTTTTATTTAGGTAATAATGGGGAAAAATATATCAGCACAAGAACTTAAAGCTCACCCTGCCCCCGGCTATTACAGGTGGAAATCCGGGGATGGTGTCACTTATCATAGCGGCCTTGCAAAGGTATTTTGTAAACGAGGCACCTGGTTCTGTGATACTCTTTGACATATTTCAGAGTTAGACAGGGTGTCTAACGATTTGTCTTTCTTTGGTCCTATTTCTATGGCAAGAGATGTATTTAAGTAAAAGGAAAAAAAATGGAAATAAAGCATGATCTGTATTTAGGGGATTGTGAAGAAATACTAAAAGAATTGTCTGATAATTCAGTCGATTTAATTTTTACTTCACCTCCGTATGTTGACCAAAGGAAAAAAGCATACGGAGGAATCCATCCTGACGATTATGTTGAATGGTTTTTGCCTAAAGCCGAGCAAATGTTACGCATTTTAAAGCCAGCAGGGACTTTTGTATTAAATATAAAGGAGAAAGTTGTAAATGGTGAGCGTAGCACTTATGCCATGGAACTCATTATTGAAATGAGAAAACAAGGGTGGCTTTGGACTGAGGAATTTATATGGCACAAAAAAAATTGTTATCCTGGGAAATGGCCTAATAGATTTAGAGATGCTTGGGAACGACTATCACAATTCAATAAGCAGAAAAAATTTAATATGTATCAAGAAGAAGTAATGGTGCCGATGGGAGACTGGGCAAAAAGCAGATTAAAAAAATTAAGCGAAACTGATAAGAAAAGAGACGAGTCTAAAGTAGGTAGCGGATTTGGGAGAAATATATCTAACTGGCTCAATCGTGATATGGCATATCCAACAAATGTACTTCATTTAGCAACAGAATGTAGTAACAAAAAACACAGTGCTACTTTTCCTGAAGGATTGCCTGAATGGTTTATAAAATTATTTACTAAAGTTGGCGATACAGTTTTGGACCCATTTATGGGCTCAGGAACTACAAACATCGTAGCTAATAGGATGCGCAGGAATTCTATTGGTATTGAGCTAGTCCCAGAATATTATGAAATGGTCAAAGCGCTCCACCTGACCGCTGTTCCGCTGGCGCTTCGTAGCGGCAGGTGAGCTTAATCGTTATACGATGCCGATACTAAACACGGAAGATATTGAGCACAAACAAATCAAATGATTTTTTATGAAATTGGAGGTTATTATGAAATACGATTTTGATGGTAAATATAAGCTTGGAAAAGGTTACAAAGGACAATTCACTTTCTCGGTGGTATATTCCCAATTCTGCCAAAAGCATCGGGAAAAGGAACGAAAAGGGGTAAAGCAGTAGTCCATGTTAAAGGACTTTACTCTGATCCTGATCCGGTATATGATAAAGCAAGAGAAATTTGCTGGGCTCTTGAAGAGGGAAAATACCAGGGACCAAAAAACGTGGTGATAAAATGACAAAAATTAAAGTAGGCGATTATATCCTTCCGAAATGGTAGATTAAAAATGTTTTCTTTAACAGAAATAGATTTGAATTGTCCTTCAAGCCTATCTTTTTCTGCCTCTGATCAGAATGGGTGGACTATCCTCTATGAGCCGGAACCGGAGATTATTAAAGAAGATGAAGAAGATTTATGGATGCTCTTCTCAGAATATAGGAAAAAGAAAGCATACATAAAATCATTGTGGTTGGAAACTTTGAGAAAGAAACAAAAGTTGAATCTGTTTGTAGAGAAAAGAATAATATATTACTTACGATTAATGCTACCAATATCTGGATGGATTTCACGGGCTGGCTACCGCAAGAAAAGAGACTGACTTTCTTATAGTTTTCTAGATAACGGAAGTGAAAGATAATTAAGAAATATCCGTTTAAGTAAGTCGATTGGTTGCGGTTTTACCTTCTGATACAGTATAATACCTTTATGAGTAACATAAAAGGTAAAATAGAGTTAATTACTCATCCTTACTCTTTTAATCTTTTACAAGCACGTATGGATTATGCGAGATTAACAGGAACAGAGTTAGTTGAACGGCCTTATTGGTTCAAAAATATAGAGACTAAGCAACTATATTATGATCTGTACGCCTGTCTTGGTTGGCCTACGGAGGTAACAGACAGTACAAATGGCCTTCCTGGTTATGCTGCTATAGTTGGCGTTGTTCGTCCGAATGATTCAATTACTGATCCACCTGATCCTCTCAACGCAAACTTTCAGCTTCTTGACGAGGCTGAGTCAAAAGATGTGCCGACATTACTCAAGGAGTGCGTTAGACTTCGGGGAGAGTATGGGTTTGGGGTTCATAAGAACTTGCTTAGGGTGTGGCTCGGGGACCCGGACCGTTTTTTTACTCCTCTCGCTCTTTATAATGAGGCACTTATTGCTGAGGGCGGAGAAAGGGCGGCTATATTAATAAGCCCTCCCGATGATTTTTACACCCAAAAGATTTTTGATAATTATGTCCGGGCGCTGAGGTCTACACTCTTAAAGGATACCCAACGTTTTTTCTTTGGACACAATTATATTTTGCAGAACAGATTAAGGGAATTCAAGAAGGACGATCCTTGTGTTTTTGCGGTTGGTGGTTTGGTATTTTCTCTGTTGAACCGTGTACGCTGGATGGATACCCTGGGTGAAAATGCCTTTACAGTGAAGGAAGATGAAAATGAATTTTGAAGAATTTTATATAAAATTAGAGTACGATTTTTTTGAGCATATAATGTTTCGTAAAGCATGGGACGCTGGCGCAACCGCCATGTTTAAACGACTCGTTGATCTTGGTTATATTGATCAAAATTATGAGTCAGATGCTTGGAGGGATGTACAAAGTATATTGGAGAGCGAAAATGGATGAATCGACTTTAATGTTTATTTTTTTGGTAGTAGGATATTTTATGGGTATCGGATCGGTTTTCATTGGTGCCTATATACTGCCTAAGACAATGAATGGGGATTTATTCCCGGATGCTTTCTCACCAAAGGGTGATGTCTTCACTGTAGATACCCCTGATGACATGGCCCTGTTTCCTGACGATCTTAAAAATGAAGCTGAAGAACATATCTTAAAAAAGACAAATAAATTCCTTGAAAGTTTTGGCTCTGTTCGGGAGGGTAAATAATGTCGATAGGATTAGAAGGTTTTAAGGTCAGATGCATGTCATGTGGAGCAGTTTTTTATGAAACTACTAAAGATTATATTTGCCATAAACCTTTGACAGGGAATATGCTTAGGCTACTCCCCCTTTATAAGGATTGGCCTACCTATGATGGCTCCTTAGCCGTGGAATCAACAACACGTTTTCTCATGTTTTGCTCGTCCTGCGGTGGGTATATTTGCCCAAGCGGGAAACTGGATTTTGCGGACTTCCCTGATGAGAAGGTACATACAATATCAGAGGAGCGGGGCAAACTGGTTTGGCGAGAGGCAGGCGAACCAGTTAAGAAAGCTCATACTTTGCATGATAAGCCAGTGATTGAGCCGGAGGCCAAGCAGCCTATTTCTGAGGCTGAATTATTCACCCCCGAAGATGTGATTAAAAAGATGGAAAAAGAGGCTTCTTTTTCCGGCAAAAAAAGGCGGAAATAAATTATGTCAGATTTGTTCATACCTGAAAATACAGATCATATTATTATTAGGGTACCTGTAGGTATTCCAGGGGAATTTTTATTTAGATATAAAACTTATCGAATTAATCGAAGTAAGTAAAGGAAATAAACCATGCCAGCCATAAGTAAAGAATGGTCCCTTTCCAATATACCGCCCAAAGGACATAAAGATGTCGCAGCCTTTGCAAATAATCTCTTCGAAATCTCCCGTTTAGAACTTGAGAGGCTTGGAAAACATGACGACCTACTCGCCAACTACAGCCTGTACAGGGGCAAAACAGTTGGTGGGACACGTGGTAAGTCTGTTGGTTTGACGCCGGTTAATCTATATTTTTCCAACATTGAAAGGACTGTGGCAAACATCACGGCCAGAGAGCCGGTTGGAGAGGTAGTTGATCTTGATGGCACAGATCAGGATGGGGCAGAGGATATCCTGGACTCCAAGCTGAAGAAGTGGTGGAAGGAGACCAATCAGCAAAAGAAAATCCGGTCTTCAGCCCGCACTATGGAGATTTATGGTATAACGCTTGAGAAGCCTGGTTGGAATAAAGAACAGGAATGCCCGGATATTGTTATAAGTGATCCATATACCTTCTATCCTGCTCCCGGATTTTTCGAGAATCTTGACACTGACCTTCCTTTTGTCACTTTTGCTTATTTGAGATATGTAGATGCAGTGGAGTCTGAGTTCAATGTCAAAAATATAGTACCCGATGAAGCATACGACTTGCTCGGAACAGTAAGGGAAGAATATAAGGGTACAGGTTGCACTGATCTTGATGTCTCCCTTACGGGCAAATATCAAGACCCGATGACAAAGGCTGACATAGACAGTAAGGGAGCCATAGACAAAAAGCTTGAACGTTGCTTGGTCAAAGAGGTATGGGTAAGGGATTACAGAAAGACCAAGGTGAGCGAGGAGCATCCGGTCATTAATCCTGAAACAGGGTTGCCTGAGGTGGACGAAAAAGGGGAAATGATTATTGAGAAAATAACGAAGATGGTCCCTGTTTATCCTGACGGAGTAAGGAAGATAACTATTGCCGCTACAAGCGGCGAAGACCATGAGGGTTTCGTTGTCCTGGATGACTGCGCAAACCCTAATATTAATCCGGCGCTGGATATTGAAATTGCTAAGACTACTCATCCGTGGGGCAGATTTCCGATTTACCACGCAAACAGTTACAAGGACCTTGTGTCCTTATGGGGATTTGCCGCCGCTGAACAAGTGGGTGATTTGATCGTTAAGATCAATAAAATAATTGCCAGGCTCATTAATTACGTTATCAATGTAATGAGTCCGCCGCTTATAATTCAAAAGCATTGTGGTATTACACGTGAGATGATCGAAAACCAACTTAAAAAGTCTGGCCGCTTAATATTAATGCCGACAACTCCGAATGCCAGAATCGAATTTATGGATATACCGAGTTTGCCACCCACCTTTTTTCAGGTACTTGAAGTTATAGTCGGTTTCTTCGACAGAGTATATGCTATTGAGAGCGCAGATAGGGGTCAGGCTCCGAGGGGGGTAATCGCTGCCGCTGCCATTGTTTCATTGCAGGAGCGAAATCAGGAGTTGATGCAGTCAAAAACATCATCGGTTGAGAGTTTGGCGGAGAATAGATCAAGATGGTGCATAGGACTGTATCAGAATTTCGGTGTAGCTTCAGAGTATGTGGAAGTGGCTGACGGACCTTCAGAGTTTGTCGGTACTAATTTTGCCGGTCGGAAGTTCAGTTACGTAGTTGAGTCCGGTTCTACTACTCCAAAAACCAGCTTACAGGTGGCCGAACAAAGTGTTAAATTATATGGGATGGGAGCTATCGACAGGCAAGCTCTTTTAGAGTCTGTTAATTTCCCTGATTGGAAATCTATAATCGAGCGGGTTGGTGAGGGTCAATTAGGACAGGCTTTGCAGATATTAATTGACGCAGGTTTACCGGAAGAGCAAGCTATGATGTTACAGCAATATCTTATACAGCCGGGCCAAGGTCCCGGTGGATCGAATCAAGAAAAGAAAAACATTGAGCCTCAGCCCGGGGAAGCTGGTGCTTCAAAAACTCAATAGCCTAAGCAAAAATGGATAATTGATATGGAAAACAGAGTACTCAAAACCGATTGCGCAAATAAAATCACGGTAATGGATGAACCCGGGGCCGGAGGGGCTTGCCATAGATATCTTGTGTCGAAAGATCATGTGTCCCTATGTTATGTCAAATTCCAGGAAGGGCCGGTAGGTGAATTTGGTGTTGCCGGTTGTCAGAATGAAGATCTCCTTGCTATTGTGATTGACAGGCTTGAATGTTTTCAGGCTGGGCCTTATGCTTGCGAAGAAAATGAGAAGGCATTAAAGAAAATAAGAGAGGGCCTTGCTTGGTTACGCCACCGAACGGCAGATCGTATCAGGCGAGGCGTTGAAGGAACAAATAAAAAATAGAGAGGTAATATGGACGAAAAACAAACGGAAAACCAAAAAGAACCAACGATCTTAGGGACAGTTAATATTCAAGTCTTCAGTGATGGCAATGTAAAGGTTATGGGGCCAATTAATAATCCTGCAATTATGTTCAATATTTTTGGCAGCGCCATGGCGGCCATGGCCAATCATATTGCAAAGAGTGCGGAGGAAAATCAGGATATACGGAACCCATCAATTGTTTCAATGAACTAAGGAGGTAAAAACATGAATGATATTACCCTTGCTATAGTAGTCATTGGTGTATTATCTGTAGTGGCGATGGCCGTAGCCGGATCAGCCGAGATTTTTACAATATTGTCATATACTGTGACTGCGGTTGGCTCCCTCGCTACCGGGCATACATTAAAGAGGTCTAAGTAGAACAGTGCCTCTTTATACATACAAGTGCGAGGATTGCGGTCTTGAGATGGATAGGACCTTCCCTATTAACGATTTCCCACGTGAGGTTGAGTGTATAGCCTGTGGCAGGAAAGCGAAGAAAATACTTTCTCCGACCGCCATCCAGACGGATGGTAATGTCCCATGGCTTGCCTCGGCCTGCGATACTCTTTTAACTCCCAAAGAAAGAAGAGAAAGGCCAATTACTACCAGGACAGAGTGGAGGGAATGCATGAAAAGGAAAAATCTTATCCCTATTGGTTAAAAATGGATACATAAAAATTGAAGCCCGCTAAATGCGGGCTTTTTGTTTTTCAGACTTATTGTCACCACTTATCTTTATCTGGTGCATGGAATAAAAGTCGAATAATGGCGAAATAAAAAAAAATGTGATAAATTTATTATAATAACATTTTATTTCAACTATTGCAAGTTTTATTTTATTAACCTTAGAGAAGGGAACATCCTTTTGTGACGGCCTACGGGAATAACGTCAACAACAAGAGGCCCCGGAGGAAAGACATGGAAGACGACAAAAAAGACATTAAAAGCACTGAAGGCAACCCTGATGAAAATGGTGCAGACGATTATTTTCTCGGTTCTTGGAAAACCAAGGAAGATGCAGAGGAAGGCTTAAAAAATCTGCAGGGAAAATTATCGGAACAGGGTAATGAGACTGGCATGCTTCGGAGACAAGTCGAAGAGAGTCAGATGTTACTTAGTGAATTACAAGCTAAGATAGAAGCTGGTGAGAAGGCCAGTAAGCAAGAACCCTCTAGTGTGGAGGAAGACAGTATCAGAAAAGAGCAAGAAAAAATAGACAAGAAAATTGAGGAGTTAGACCCTATTGAAGAGGGTTACACTTCCAAGCTGATTGCTCTTATTCGTAAGTCAAATTCTCTGGCAGCCGAGATGCAGCACGCCAGAACATTGGCTGCCGCAACGGAGAAGTTTAAATCGGAACTTGACGAACGGGATATCAGGTCTGCTCATCAATTATTTGAGAAGGAAAATCCTGATTTCAAGACTCCTGAGATGCAGGCTAAGATCAGGGAATATATTGCCAATGACAAAACCGGCATGTCTGACGCTTTGGTTGCGTATAGAGAGATACAGAGAGATGAGGCAGCCCGAAGAGCCAGAGAACTTGAGGAACAGAACGAAGAATTAATGAAACGCCTTAATTTAAAGAAAGGCACAGACGAAACTGGCACTGTTATCCTGAAAAGTCAGGGGACACAGGGCCAAACAAAACAACCAAAAACAACAGGAGCAGCGAGGAACGCAGGAATGCAAGCTGTTCTCGACAGGATGAGGGCAGCATAACCCCGTTGTTCTTTATACGGGAGTAATAAAATGAGCTTAATTAATCAGTTAAATGCAACTACCGAATATTACTGGCTTCAGACTGAGCCGGTTGATATTCTCAACAAGGCTTCTGCCCTGGTGTGGCGCCTTATGGGCAATGCCATAGCTCGGGATAATTGGGAGGTACAGCCCCACGAAATGGTTGACGGAGGGAAGATGGTTAAAATCCCTCTTGAGTATGCCAATTCTCATCGTGGCGGGTATGGTGCAACTACCGTAATCGATCAGTCTAAGAAGGATCTCTTTGATGCCGCTCGTTTCCGTTGGGCCGGTATATATGGCGCCAACTCCCTGAACCTGGATGATCAGGTACAGAACCAGGGGGATGCTGCAATTATCAGCCTTACCAACCAGTATATGAAGAGCATTAAGAAGGCCGCCAGGGTCCAGATGGCTGAGGATGTTATTTCCGCCGCCGCTGATAGTACTCGGATTAATGGTCTTGGCGATCTCTTTAACACGACTACATCCACTGAATATGGGAGCATTGCTACTGATGATATGTCGGACTGGAAGGCCAATGTTATTGATACCGTTGAGCCTATCAGCTACGCAGTCATGCAGAAAATTTTCCGTGAGGTCGATATGGGTGATCACGCCTGGGCCTTACCGAACTTCATCGTAACCACTGCCCTGCTTAGGGACGGCTATAAACAGAGTCTCCACCCGCAGCAGAGATATTCTGACAAGGACATGGTTAAAGCCGGATGGCAAAATATCTGGCACGAGAATGCCCCTATCGTCGCCGATCCGTATGTCACTGCCGGCGAGCTTATGGCATTGAACCTGAATTACCTTTCCTTGAGGAGCCACCCGAAGTTCAATTTCACTACTCCTGTGTGGGTAAGTAAGGAAGTGCTTGGAAAGCCGGATGACATTTCGGCTAACACCCGCTGGGTAGGTAATCTCTACTGTTCCAACCGGAAAATGCATGTTCTGCATACCAATCTGACCGCACCTGCATAGACATAGATAAGGGGTAGCTTGCTACCCCTTTTTAAGGAGTAAATATTATGAGTGAACGAATAGTAACTGTCGGGGGGCCTAATCCTACACGCCTCATGACAGAATTTACACGTAAAATTGTTGGAGATGAATTTTACGTTGACTACACCAACGGAGATAACGGGAGGTCCGGGAGATCAAAAGAATCATCGGTAAAGACTTTGGCTTATGCCCTTTCTCTCGCAACCGCTAATCAGGATGACGTGATTTATTTGTTACCCGGACATGCGGAAACAATATCCGCTGCCGCCGGTCTTGCAATAGATAAGGCGGGAATATCCATAATTGGCATTGGTAATGGCTCTTTACAGCCAACCTTTACGCTTGATACCGCTACTACTGCTGACATTGATATTGACGCAGCTAATGTGCTTATTCAGAACGTTCATTTTGTAGCCAACTACGCCGACATTGTGGCTGCAATTGACGTAAACGCCGACGACTTTACCCTTCGTGGTTGCCGCTTCACTGAAAAGGCAACTAATATGAATGCAAAAATATGGGTACAGGATGCAGCGGCTACGGGTTCTGATCGGATTACCATTGAGGATTGTTACGCAATAGCTCGTGATGCGGCCAATACCCATTTTGTGAACTTCGCTGGGACAGGGGACGGGCACATCATTAGACGTAATATCTTGATCGGTGATTGGGGAACCATGTGTATCGGTGGAGCCGGGGTTATTACTAATTGTGTAATTGTCGATAATGTGATTTCCAACGCTGCATCGGACAATGATTCTTGCATTAACTTGCCAGCCACCTCCACAGGGATCGTTATGCGGAACTTGGCATGTGGTGCTGCTGCCCAGGCTAATGGTATAACTGCTACAGCATGTGCGATTGCAGAGAATTATTATGGCGTCGTGTCCGAGGATCTCAGCGCAATCCTTGAACCGGCAGCTACATAGAAATTAAAGGAGAAAATAATATGAAAAATATAATCACTAATTGTGTGGCGCTAAATGCTGGAAATATTTTGTATATTCCTGTGCCGTGCCGTGGAAATGTGGTTTCAGTGAAGGCGACATCAGGGGCCACCTTAGTTGCCACTAAAACGATTACAGTTGCCCGTGGTGGGGATGCCGTCAATACAGCAACGGCTCCAACCGGGGGCACCGCCGCCGGGACTATTCTTGAAGGTGTGCCGGACAGCACGAACAAAGCCTTGATCTTTGATCCTGATTCATCTGATGCAACACATAAAGTGCTTAAAGTTTCTTTTGAGGCTGCTCTTTTAGCCTCTGATGGAAATATTACACTTACCATCGAATATGATGACAGCGCTTACGTAAAGCAGAGCGCCTCAGAAGCATAGTAAAATGATAAGGTTTCCCTTTTTGTGAAGCAATATTAAAGAGGGTGCACCCCGTCAAGCAGAGACGGGGTGCTATTTTTTTATATATTAAATTTTGAGAAGAAGCCAAAATGAAAAAATATTTTTTAAATCTTCTTATTAGTATAGACCAACTATTTAATACAATTCTTGGTGGCTACCCCGATGAGACAATAAGTTCTCGTTTAGGAAAACTAAAGCGAAAGCACGGTGGCACTATACCTTGGTATCATCCATTTGCGAAAGTAATAGATTGGGGGCTTGATCAGATAGACACTAATCATAGTATAGATGCCATAGAAGAAGATGAAGGGGAACTGTAAGATGTGGGGCTCTATACAAGGTTCGAACAAAGCAGATCAAATTTAACGTATAGATTGACAACTTAAAAAATATGGCAACTTTAACTAAACTTACAGCAGCAATACAAAATATCATTCAGGACGATTCTTATACTGACTTAACTGATCGGATAAACGATGCTGTCAATAATATAGCCGGTGGGATTCGGATGCCGAACGGGACAACGTCTCCTCCTTTGCCTGATTTGTATTCAACCGCTATCGTTTCAACTACTACTGATGCTTATGCGGACCTTCCTACTGACTATCAGCGTAGTCTTTTCTATGTAGTAGACTCCGTGGGAGATCGTATATTGCCACCTGATGGCGGCAACTATTACAGTTTTATGTTGTTCTTAAACCATTGTTTCAAGAGGGATTTAACTGAAACAGGATCAGTAACGAGCGTTTGCGTAAAAGGTAGGAAACTTTATTATCAAGGTATACCAAGCGAAGCAGAGGATCTTCTTATATCGTACTACCGGAAACCGGTAGAGATGGTGAATAACACTGATGAACCGGACGGGATACCCGACCATTTGCAAGTTCGTCTTATTAAGCATTATGTGTGTAAGGAAATCTTCGGGGAGGGCCTGGAGGATGGGGCCGAGGCCCATGGTGTAGGAACAAGATATCATACCGATAAATTTTACGAAGCCATGATTGACTTAATAGATTTTATCGGAGTGGATGCTGAGCCTGAGTACTATGCCAGTAGCTCACTTTGTGATGTGAATTGCGTCATAGGATATTAATAATGGCTAAAAAAACATTAGCAGAAAAACTCAGAAGGAAACTTCAGGAATATATATTACCTGAAAAGAAAGAAAAAAAGGTATTCAAAGGTAACCTTCAGGGCGCTACATCAAAGATAAATAGACGCAGAAAATTATTAGAGGAATCCCTAAAATATTAATGGCAAAGACTTTACCATATTTAAGATCATCGACCGGTCTTAATACAGTCGATGACCCGACAAGGATAAGATATAAATCTAAGTCCGGGATTTCTGATCTTGCGGTAGCTGTCAATGTTATGATTTCTCCATCAGGGAGAATTAATAGGCGCACAGGCAAGACTTTAAAAGTGCCTCTGGACGCACATAGTCTTTTTTGTGATGGAGGGGAATGCGTTTTTGTCCATGACGCCGGACTTTATTTGCTTGAGACAAATTTTTCTTATCGGCTTTTGCGGTCTCTTTCTTCCAATAATCTTATGGCTTACGCTCAAGTCGGTGACCGGATTTATTTTACAAATAATCAAACGTTGGGCTATGTAGAGAACGGTATTGCCTGTACTTGGGCAAAGACCAGGGATTATGTCGGGCCTGTTACACAGAGAATTTTTACAGGTCCTTTCCCGGGGAATCACCTTGCCTACCATGGTGGGCGAATATATATCTCCAAGGGGAATATATTATGGTATTCGGAATATGGTGCACTGGATTGGTACGATATGGCCCGCAATTTTTTTCTGTTTAATACGCATATCCGAATGATAAAGCCTATGACGTATGGCCTTTTTGTATCTACCGAAAAGGCAATATATTTTTTAAAAGGGCTGGTCCCCGGAGATATGGTGCAGAGTAAATTAACAACCTATCCTGCCCTGGAGTGGTCTGATGCGATAGATTATGTGGATGGTACAGACATACCTGAGTTTGAAATAAGTGGTCCTTGCGCTTTATGGATCACCAGGGAAGGGGCAATGCTTGGGACACAGGAGGGTGGCGTAATAAATCTTAATAAAAAGAAAGTAGTTTATCCTCAAGGGACAAAAGGAAGATCTTTGTTGAGGGGATTAAATTTTATTCATACCATAGAATAAAGGAGTAAAATTATGGCTTTTAGATTTTCAACCAAAGTACGAAATGATATGTTGGGCTTGAAGGCTACATGCAATCAGCTTGTTACAGGGACAGATATTGCTATCGTTGATGGTGGCACAGGGAATGATACTATTACCCAAGTATCAAATGGTCTTGGCGGGTTTGAGGTCGGAGATAAGGTTACTATTCAGGGTTCTGCTGCCGATGATGGTTCTTATGAAATTCTGGCAGTTGCCGATGGGCAACTTGATATCCCCACAGGAAGCATCACCGGTGAAGGGGCTGGTAGCCAGATAATTCTTGGTTCTGCCAGGGGCGGGGCTTTAATCGACCAGTTCCGTAACATGACTATGAAGATTTTCACCGGTTCACAGCCAACTTCGGCAGACGATGCCGAGTCCGGGTCTGAACTTATTCAGATCACAGAAAGCAGTGGTGCCTTTACAGGTGGCTCTGCCACGAACGGTATCAACTTCGGGCAGGTAGCGGATGCCGAACTTCATGCTGCCTCCGGCGAAGTATGGTCCGGTGTGGCCACGGCCACCGGTACAGCCGGTTGGTTCAGAATTTATGATAATGCTGCTGCCGGTGGAGCAGATGACCAGGTTATTGACGGCGCTATTGCGACATCCGGTTCACAGATGAATATGGCAAATACATCTATCACATCGGGAGGAACCACTACTATAGATGAGGTTAATATCCCGATGGCTGAAAGTGTGTAAAGGGGGCATGATATGGCTGAACCGACGACAAGGTTTAGATTGATACCACAAAGTACAGCGGTGGCAGATATTGATACTGCTGCTGAGAGGCTGGCAGCGATATCGGGCCAAAGTGTCGTCTCGACAGGGGAGGGAAACGAAGCTGACTTTGGAACAGTGGATATTTCCGGGGGGGCTGCAAATTCTTCGGTCCTTACTCTTTTGTGGGACGTAACGGCTGACGGTGGGAATACCTTAGCTGAGACTTTTAAGCTTTGGATGTCCAGTAACGGGTTTGACCAGGCGGGGAGTGTCTGTAAAGTGCAGCCGTTATCCGGCGGTGATAATGCAACTCCATCGTCAACAGAGAATTATGTGGCTAATGCAACTACTGCAAGCTACACTTGGGCTACCATGGATGAATCAGAGCCAGGGGCAATTAATGTATGGCCCACCGACGAAGGATCAAGCATGGTATTATCCACCACGTCTGATGATGTCGTCATGTGGGCTATGTATCTTGCTATTGCTGCAGGAGAAACTACCGGGACTTACAAAGGGACGGATGCCGGGTACGAGCTCCAATATAGTTTTAAATTTTCCTATAGCTAAGCACAGCAAAGGAAACAGGGAATGAAATATTTACACCTTGATTCGGAATACCGGGATCGCTGGGTAGAGTTTCATCTAGCCAACGGCACGGTTGAAGATTCTCGTTCGAAGAACTGGCGACAGGTAGCATGGGATCAGGTTATTCGTATAGTTTGCCACATGGTAGGCAAGGTCCATCAAGTTGATTGCAAAGGCCCTGGGTTCAGGGCCTTTTTAAATTTTCGCTGGGGAGGTAGGGAAGCTACCTTTGACAAACAAGGGAAATATGCAGGGCATAGAGAAATCAAGATATGGACCATTGGCTGGACTGATGGCCGATATTGTTTTTTGAAGGACATTGATTTCTATACAGGGAGATACGTTAAAGGTTATATTGCTCCCCTTTCTCAGTTCATGGGTCATATTCATCCACTTGTCAGAGATAAGGTTTTAGGGTTGTAATATGGGCTGGTTGTCTGGATGGGATAAAAGAATAAAACTTACCATCGACTCTTCTAAAGTTGATACCGCAAATCTGACTAATTTTCCAGTTCTAATTCATTTGTCTAGCACTTCAGGTATTACTTCTGCGGATGTTTCCTGTGTTTTTGATGAGTTAACTTCCGATGCAAACAGAAAAAAGATAGCTGTAACTACTTCTGACGGGGAGACACAGTGTTATGTTGAGATAGAGAGATGGGATGATGCCAGTGAAAAAGCCTGGCTTTGGGTTAAGGTTCCTTCAGTAGCTTACAATTCAGACACCGAATTATACCTTTATTATGATAAAGACCACGCCGATAATACTACCTACATAGGTGATACTGGCTCAACTCCTGCCCAAAACGTTTGGGATTCAAATTTCATTCTTGTCCATCATATGAGCCAAGACCCGTCAGGTGGATCGGGTTGCATGAAGGATTCCACTTCAAATGAATTCAACGGCACTCCAGGATCAGCACTTACATCTGGAAGATTGGTAGATGCGTTAATTGGTAAGGGCATTCAATTTGAAGATGGAACTCAAACAGATACTAATGACTATATAGATGTAAGTGATCTTGCCGCATTAGACAATTTATCCAATATAACTGTTGAGGTTAGTTACAAACAAGAATACCCAGCTAATTCATCCCCCGCCTACGAACAAACATTAGTAAGCAAACGATATGACGGATCAAATCATAGCTTTAGGGTCTATATAAGCGCAAGTAGCAACAAAATATTTTTTGCCTTAGCTACTGATGATACAGATACAGATAGTCCTGCGGGAACAAACGATGCTATTGTCGTAGACACTAATTACTGTTTTGCTGGAAGGTGGAAATCTTCTTATGATAAAATTGAATGCTTTTTAGATGGAATTAAACAATCATCAGAGATAGACAGAATTGGCGATACAGTTAGAAACAATACAGCAAAATTTGTAATTGGCGGGGAAGACTATGCAGGTACTATGATGCGTCCTGCTGATGGTATTATTGATGAAGTTAGGATATCAAATGCAGGGAGGGCTGATGAGTGGATTAAAGCAACAACTTATTCTAATAAGGATAACTTAGTAACATTTGGGTCAGAAGAAGCATTTTTAACCAATTTCTTTGACGGCAAAATTAGAATAAAAAACGTAGCAACCAATCTTCTTGATGGCAAAGCATTTATTGATACTTTCGATATCGATCTTCTCGATGGCAAGGCTAGAATAAAAAATATAGATACCAACCTATTAGATGGGAAAGTAATAGTAAAAAGTGCAGCAACCAATCTTCTTGATGGCAAAACAGGTATTAAGCATTTAACCACCAACCTTTTAGATGGTAAGACATATATTACATATACAGGACAGATAAATGGTTACTGCCCAACCCCGACCTGCGAGATGTCGGCTGTTTTCAGATATGCTCGCATTGATGCTTCTCCACCGGTTCCTACTGCAAGTTTTAGAATCGGTAGGATAATAGAAGGCGATTGTCCAGTCCCCGAATTTACATGTATAGCTTACAGCGGCAGAAATCCTTCAATTATAGCCAACGCTCCGTGCCCGACCTGCTCAATGCGGATCGGTCTTAGTTTTAGCGGAGACGTTCCTGTTCCAACCTGTGATATAGTAGCTGATACTCACCATCTTGCCACTATATATGGTTGGGCACCAACTCCCCTGTTTACCTGTATAGGTGACACAGAGAATATCACAGTTATATCCGGTACAGTTCCAACCCCTACAGGATTATTTGAAGCTACTGTTGGCAACGTAGCCTCTATCCTCGGGAGAGTGCCTTGCCCATATTGTACCATGGTGGCTTTGACAGGACAGGTTGTCACTTTGTCCGGTAGAGTGCCGGTACCTGGTTCCCTTGTTCGTTTTTATGCGTCGCTGGCAAACGATACCATAATACTTACAGGCACGGTTCCGACTCCTACTATGACATCAAGCGTTGATTGCTTCACAAGTTCGATATTGAGGCATGTGAGGGGGAAAATACGATAATGGCTGATATAAACGGATACGCTCCTACCCCAACAGCAGATATTACGGCCTCTTTCGTGCCATATAGCTCTTGTATGTTTGTCCTGGATCATACTTTACAGGCAGGGGCTACAACTCAGTACATTAATTACGATTTCAATTCTATGGTGAAATTCGGGGATATTTACCTTGGAGCGTCTGCCGATGGTATATATGAGCTTGGCGGCGACACAGACGATGGTGATGCTATAGGAGCCTATTTTGAACCGGTAGTAACGGATTTTGGAATCAATAATCCTAAAAAGGTACGGTTCATATTTTTAGGATATGAGGCTGATGGAGACCTTATAGTAACTCTCGGGGATAACCGTTCGTGGGTATCCAGGACTGTAGACTCGGTAAGGACCGATCAACAATGGAGAAGGATAACGGGAACCAGGGAGATAAGGGGAAGATACCTTACCTTTCAGATATCTAATGTAGATGGCTGTGACTTTGGCATTGACTCTATTGATGTTGCTCTGGTTATAATGCCGAGAGGTTTTAAGGTATGATAACCTTACCTTGCAAAATAACTCTCTTGGGCGATAAGGAAAGAGCCAGAGATTTTATAGGCGCTGCTCAGAGCCAGATGAGAATACTTGAAAATCAGATGAGTTTTCAAAATTTAAAGCAGGGCGCAAGAAGAGTGAGGCTTAATCCGAGGGTGACAATTAGTGCCTTGGCTTGCTTTAGTCTCAGAGAAGTTATCATTGAGTGCATTCCTCGCAAGGTTAAAAAAGCAGAAAAAAGGAAATTGAAGTTAATTCCGAGGTTCTTCGCTTATATTGTTAAGGTTGATCCGATTACGGAAGTACAGACCAGGGAATATAAGTGGATATATTTTAATAATAAAGAAGACTCGGTTGATTTAAATGAGTTAGAGAGACACTGGTCAAGGTTTGATTTAAACGATACCTACGAATTTCTTATAAGGAAAACGACAAATTCACATCTTGAAATGATGAGAAATACTCCTATTGGAGTCCCGGAAACATCTATATATAAACATCCCCATAAACATACCAAAGCATTTATGATGGATGGGAGGACTACGGAAGAAAGGGAAGCCGATAAAGACGAAGAGGGCAATATTATAGAAAGACCTGAGCGTTGGGTAGCGGCTGCACACATGCTTACCAAGAATAGAAATATAATGTTTATGCCACTTCATGCGTATGTTGCAGAGGATGGTACTCAGCATCCTACAGTACCCGGTGATTATTTTTGTGATATACTTGATACAAGTAAATGGCCTATGTACCCATTACCTTTTCCAGACTCATTATGGGCGGAACATAATAATATATTATCAACCGGATTAAAATTTCCCGTTCCTCCAAGACATTTTTACGCCGATGTCGAAAAAGGAATTATGGCCTGGTATAGTACAAATATAGATTGTTGCTGTGATATGTTAGACTTTATAGGTGGCATAGTTTATGATATAAGAAATGAAGCCTTCTACGATTTTCTGGTATATCCTGATGAAGCTAATGGAAAAGGTTATGAAACTTGTTGGGCGCTTTATTATGGACATTCAGAACTACCTCAGAATTTAATGTCTGACATACAAAGTCTAGATCAGGATAAAGTAGTAATTGCAATGAGTTGGAATAAAAGACCAATTCAATATACTTATGATTTAAAAAATGATACAATAGCAACAGCAGAAATAACATCATGTACCAGAGTTAGATGGACTAAAGAGGATACAGGATTTGAACATGAACTATTGACGGAATGGACTCAATTTTATGAAGATCCTCCAGCGGTATATCAGGAAGATTCTGTTCCATCAATATATATTGATGATGACTATGCTCCATGTGGAGAATCTGGTTTTTTAGATGGTAGTGAATATAAATATGATGGTGGGGATATTACTGGATTTGTTGACCTATCTCATAGACACTCAGACCAAAGTTGGGATCTTTTAGGTACTGAAGTTAAGTTATTAGTTGATGTAAGAAGTCAAAGTGTTAGCGAATATTGTTATAATTATGTAGCTTTCTGTGAAATTACCGGACCATTATACGATCATGGAATTGTTCACAGAACATATTCAAAATGGAGAAGTGTCCAAGAGCAACTTTTCCAACAAGAAAGTGATGATTACAGAGGATGCTGGGTTTGTAATAATGCTCTTGATTTTAGATATAGGAAACATCGGCAGTATATTGACGGAGAGGCATGGACACATGCTTATCATTCTACGACATTAGGTTGGCGTCCAGGATATTTTCCTCAATGTAGTGGTTGCTCTTGTGATTCTACTCCAACCGAAGATGACTTTAATAGCAGATGTACTTGGGATAAGAATTTTCCGCCTTCATATATAGATGCGTCAGGATTTTCCTTCCCTTGTTTTTATACTATGGATGGAGATGAAATGAGGGGCGATGATTGGATAGCTATAGATTCTGATACAATTAGCTGTAAAAGTGATCGTTGGGAGTGGTTAAGAGAGTCGAACAAGGACGATTATCATTATTATGATAAAGATATTTTTAATATAGATGGGGAAATAGAGTTTTCTTACGACGATGTAGATCATGTATATTATCTTGATGATAGAGCTACTGAGGACAATCAAGGACTTATTGCTGCAGGGAAAGGTGACTCAATCACAGAGCTTTATATTAATGATTGTACGGGAGTGACAGAATACAAGCCGGATTATTGGAAGATATACTGGAAAATACAGTGGGATGAAGAAGATACGGAAGATATGGAATATCTGGATATAACCGAGAAATTGTTAGAAGCTTTAGGTTGCGAGAACCACGAATTGATTGACCTTGGGCTTATATAGGGAGAATGCCAGGAGTAGCAATGGGTTAGGCGATCCCTTATTGATATATCTTTACGAAAGACCCAATATGATAGAAAAGAGGTAAAACAATATGAGCACATGGGTGCCAGTACCGGAATGGGCAGAGGGCAGGGTTGGGGATATTTCTATCCCGGGGAAAGTAGAAGATCGTTTCGATAAATGCCAAAGATTTGCAGAAGATCAGCTTGATACAGCACATGGTTTTATGCAAAATATGGAAAGCTATCTCAGGGAACTTGAAGAAGATGGAACCGATTTTGATGTTGAAAGATACCATCCTTATCCTCCCAACATAGAACCTATTGATTATAATGAAAGACCTGTTCCTGAAGACTATCCATTAGAAGATATACCGGAGAACAGTATTGCACAGCCGGTATGGAGAGAAATTGAACATATAGAAGAGCCTGATTTTGACAATTTTACTGAAACCGCTCCAGATACAAAAATAGAGTGGCCTGAACATGATGTTATTGCAAAGCCAACCGGTCCGGCAGCATTAGAATCTATCGAATATCCTGCTAAGCCGGATAACGAATTGCCGGCGGAACCTAATATTCCGGACATTACTTTTCCGACAGCCCCCGTTATTACAGTATCGGAATTTGAGGGAGAAGTGCCTACTGAAATATGGGATATGCCGGAAAATTTCTCATATACCGAAGCAGATTATGGTTCTGATATATGGGCTGATTTGCTTGCCAAGGTATTAAATGATATCCGCAATGGCGGAACCGGTCTTGGTGCTACAATCGAAGAAGAACTTTATGATAGAGCTTTAGCACGACAAGAAACCGAGAACGAGCGTTTATACCAAGAAGTAGAAAATTATTTTGAGGCGAGAGGTTTCACCCTTCCTGTTGGCGCAATGGCCGGTCGCCTGGCTGAAGTTGCGAGAGAAGTGTCGAGGAACAATACCGAGATTAACTCAAAAATAATGATCGACCAGGCCCAGCTTGCCCAGGCCAATACACATTTTATAATTGAGCAAGGGATTCGGCTCGAAGGAATGCTTAGAGATTTTTTCAATGCCCAGGCAAACAGAGCATTTGAAGCATCCAGAACTATTGCTCAAATAGGTATTGAACTATTTAATGCCAATGTAAATAAATTCAATGCAAAGGTCGGGGCATATCAGGCACAGGCTGCGGTTTATGAATCTAAGATCAAGGCTGCCCTGACACAGGCCGAAATATATAAAGCACAGATTAGCGCATGTGAAGTAAAATCCAAAGTAAACAAGAATACCATAGATATGTATAATGGAAAAGTTGAGGCGTTCAATATTATTGCCAAACTATATACTGCAGAAATGGAGGCAGTAAAAACTAAGGCTGAAGTGGAAAATTTAAAACTCGAAAGGTTTAACTTAGATATCCAGAATTATATTGCTCAGATTAATGCAGACAAAGCTATCTTTGATGCTACTGCTGCTGAGATGAATGGAAAACAAATAGAGATGCAGGTATATTCTGAAAAAGTAAAGGCATATTCCCAAAAAATAGAAGCTCAGAAAGTCAAACATGCTGCTCTTATTCAAAATGCAGAATTGAGCTTAAAAGCAAATCAATGGGATATAGAAGAGTATAAAGCCGAACTTGCGGGCTACGAAATGGAATTGAAGGGAACCTCAGAACGAAATAGCAAAATTTTGAATAAGCTTGAACAAGATACAGCAAAATATATCGCTGAGTTGGATTCTCAAAAAATGTATTTAGACAAACAATCAAGACAGTGGGCGCTCGAAGTCGATAATGCACATTATCAACTAGATAGAGCGATAGCGCAGGTTAACGCATCGATTGAAGGATTCAAGGCTCTTAAATCGCTTCAGGGTGCAGGTGTTGAAGGGCTTATGAATGTAGGTGCCCAGCTAGCCGCAGCATCCATGAATGCTATTAATGCCAACGCTTCAATGGGGACTACGCAAACAGGCCAGGAAAGCGAGAGTTGGAATCATCACGAATCTATGACTGAAAGTCATCCATACGAAGAGCAAGCGCCACCTAGCTAATAGGAGAAAATATCATGACATTAACAGAAAAACGAAAAAGACTGGATTCACGAGTACCATTTTATACAAATATACCGGGTGCCAAACCTCTTCCCTCTGGCTCACGTACTGCAAGGTTTTCTAATGTAGGTACATTTAATGCGCCTGCACAGTCAGGGAATAATATAGGACGGACAAACACATATACCCCTTTACCGTTGCCTGAAGCTGCCAGGAGAGGGAGGCTTACAGGCTTGACGGGAGAGCAATACAACGCTTTACGGGGAAGTGCAGAGACCAAGAGAAGAAGAGCTGCTGAAGAGGCAAGATTAACTAATATCGGACAACTAGCTCGCCAAAGATTGATAGGCGAGCAGCAAAGGGAAGCTGCCACAGCCAAGGCAATCAGAGAGGCAAATGCCGCAAGCATGGAATACGGTCGTAAATTAACTCTCGGTGAACTAAAGCATTCTCGTGACATAGAACTAGCTAAAACCAGAAATGAAGATAAGTTTGAGTCTTTATTCTCTGAACCAGGCAAAACGGCCAGTGGGGAGATTGGAGAAAATCAAAAAGATTATACTTTTGCACAATTTGCGGAAGCATCTCCAGAAAAACAAAGAAAATATATGGCATATATGAAAAAGTTTGACCCTGAAAGATATCTTGATTTTGCCAGACAATATAAATTGCTCTATGCCCCGGAAAAGAAAACCCCTTCCACTGTTCAAGATAACATGAGTCGACCAATATATCAGTCAGATAGTAGCATTTACAGGAATTATTAAGTATAATAGTCAATGCTGAGGAGAAAATATGTCTATAAATGATATAATGAGGGAATTTGATAAAGGCGTAGCTGATATTGAGAGGGAAAAAGCTCTCAAAAAGCAGAGGTCCTTTGTATCCCCCGGCATTGTATCTGAAGAAAAAGCTCCAGAAATGCCTTCCCGTGATTGGTTAATGGACGAGTTTGATGCCGGGGTGAAAGAGATAGAGCAAAGCAGGGCAAAAGAAAAACCTTCTATCGCTCCAGTAGAGTACGGGAAGGGTTTTGTTTCCGGTGTACGTCACAGATTGCCCGAAATGGTTGGTCAAGCAGGGCAGGCAGTAGGCATAGAAAAAGCTAAAAAATTAACTGAATGGGCACGCAAAGGAGAGAAGCCCAAAGAACATGGAGCTTTTTATCAAGCGGGTGAAATGACTCCTGCGTCTGTGGCTCTTCCATTAACTCTCGGGACAGCAGCTAAGGGTGTTGCAATGCTGCCCGTTCCCGGTGCTCGTCCGGTAGCAGCCGGATTACAAGTAGCAGCATGGACTATCCCCGCCATTATGTTTGGCTTGTCTCAATTCCAATCTACAAAAGAAGAGGCTCAAAAAAGAGGAATTGACCCCGGTGCGGCTCCTTATATTACTGGTGGTATTGAGACGGCAGGAGAAACAGCAGGGAACTATGCTCTTACGAAATTACTCGGTCCTCTTGCTCCGGGTATTCCGGTTGCAAAGGCTGGGGTGAAAACACTTTTAAAATCGTCCCTTTTCCGGGCAGGTAAAACTTTAGCACTTAAAACTGTACCGACTGAAGTTTTGACCGAGATGGGCCAAAATTGGGGAGAAACTTTAACAGAGAAAGCTTACAAAGTTAGACCAGAGGCTAAACCTGTTGAAGAAGCAATGTCAGCTATCTGGCCTACGGTGATAATGACTCTGGTTGGCGGAGGTGCAGCTACAGGGATACAGCGATATCAATCAAAAGTTGTTCTAGATACGCTTCAAGACCCAAACGCAGATATAAGAAAAAGGCAGAATGCCGCTGATACAATAACCGGAATTATTCTCAGCCAGGAAGAGGCTGAGAATAAACCAATGGCTAAAATTTTCCATGATTATGCTGTTGATCGAATTGCAAAAAAAATGCCTATCAATATTGAAAAACCGGTGGGCGAAATAAAAGAAGAAATTTTAAATGACATAGTATTGGGATATGAAAAAGGTGAGCAGGACATCGATCAAACTCAAAATTTAATTATAGAAGGATATAGAAATCAACTCTTCGACGATAAAGACTTAGAGAAATTATCAAAAAAATCTCCTGATCTGAAAGATAAAATAGAGACTATCCGTGCCGCTGCCCGGGCTGGAATAGTTAAAGATACTTTAAGTGAAGCTATTCACCATGGACTTGCAACCGGTGAATTCAACGGTGAAGAATTTACGCTCGACAATGCCATGGGTTTTATTCGCAGTGGTTTAAAAAATAATATTTTTACAGATGAAGATGTTGATGAGTTTAAAGAAAAATATCCAGACCTTAAACATGAACTGAATAATCTGATTGCTGAAAAAGTTGTTTCTGATATAGATTCGGAAGTTACCAGGTTTAAACCTGAACCTGTCGTTAAGACCGAAAAACCTGCGGACGAATATGCTATAAAGGATATTGAAGACACTTATCTCAAGGCCAAGGAACGTGTAAGGACTGAGCCGGTATCCCTTCAGGAGCTACAAGAAAGATTTAAGGAGCGCCAAGGGCGTGAGGCCACAGAGAAAGAACAAAATGAACTGAACCGTATTTATGAAAAGGCTAAACGCAGATCACAACAGAAAAAAACATTTGAAGAAAAAAGAAAGACAGAAGAAGCTCCGCCGAAGACAAAGGAAGAATTAGAGCTTGAAGCTTATGAGCCTGAATTACCACTGGGAGTAACTAAAGTAAAGGCTGAGCAGAAAGCAAAACCGAAAGCGCCGGTGGTAAAACCGGGAGCAAAAGAACCCTGGGAAATGACAAAAAAAGAATACGAGTCTTCCCCGTATGCTAAAAACAAAAGTTATGATGTCGCTGTTGAAACATGGAAGGACGAGGGTAGAAAAATTACCCCGGCATATGGGAAGGAACCGTGGGATATGTCTCTCCCCGAATTTACGAAAGCCCTGAACGACGGGCTTGTTCCTCCTTTGGGGAAAATGAGCGGATCTGAAATTATAAAAGATTACGATAGATATGGCAGGAATAAAACCCAACATCGGTGGGCTATAAAATATGCTCTCAAAGAAGGCAAATTAACCCCGGAGAAATACGCCGAATTTCACGAAAAAGAGTATGGGCCTCTTGATGAATTTATGCCGGGAATAGCTGATAAGCAACCTAAGATCGAACCAAAAGAACCCAAAAGCGGCCCCAAAGCATTTTCGATATTAGGGGAGGAAATTTCTACCCATAAAAATAATATTAGAAATTGGTTCAAAGAACCTGCTAATTGGGAAAATAAAAAAAGGCTAACTTACAAAGAGGTTGCTGAAAAAATAGCGGGTGATAAAGATGTTACATTAAAGAAAGAGGAAATTCCGATAGATACATCAAAGCCATTAGGCAAAACTAAAGAAAAATATGTGGCTTATTATGATGGTAAAAGATTAAGAGAATTTCCGAAAGAGGTATACGATTATGTGCAAGAAATAGTTGAGAAGCCTAAAGAACCCCGGGGAATGACTACAGATGAAGCTATAGCTAAAGAGAAAAATAGAGCAATTGAAGCGGAAGCAAAGTTAATCCCCGAATTTAAAAACACTGAAGAGGCTCTGGCTTTTGGAAAAACTGCAACACCTGAACAAATCAAAGCTCTAAAAATTAAAAGGGATGAAAGTTCAGTAAAGATAAATGCTTTAAAATCCAGGGGCGACATACAAGGCGCCATGGATGAGGCAGTAAGAGGGCAATTTTTCAGAGAAGCAATTGAATCTGCTAAGCTAAAAGCAGAGCCAAAAGCAAAGACTGAGGTAAAATCGAAGGCCAAAGACCCAGTATCTTTCCTTCTTTCTTCCAAGAAGAAAGCGGGCGTGAAATATGAAATGAAAGTAAAGGTTGCTGAGACAAATGAGATTATTACTGTGACTAAAGATGCAGGAGTAGCACTGAGAGAGACAAAGGAAGAGCTTGATAAAATGAACAAATTCCTGGAATGTCTGACATGAAAACGATATCGAAAAAAGACCTGGATAAATTAAGAGGCAAAGGCTGGGAGTTAACACCTGATAGTAAAAAGGCCATACGAGACCAGAACAGGGCCGCTATGCGATCTAAACAGGTCGAGGCTATAACAAGGCTCTCTGAAAGTGTGGACGGCATAAAGGATGCTTTGCGGGCGGATACCGGGAAAGATTATACACTTATCATTAATAAACTCATAAAGTCGATTAGTGATATAAAAATAGAGCCTGCACCTGCACCGGAGCAGAAGGACTACAGATTTATTGTAAAACGAGGCCAGGACGGTCTCATAACAGAGATCGAGGCCCATACAAAATGACAGCAGTCAGAGTAATAGATAGCCATTTGGAGCTTGCGGATATAGGCTTAAATACTCATGATCAGATAGATACTGAGCTGTCATCATTGAGGCATATATCAAGTTCAGCGGATTCTCCCATGATAGTAACAGGTGGTGAAGTAACCGAGGGAACTAACGCCGGAACTTTTAAGGTAGCGGAGCTTACAGCCTTATTAAGGTCCACTGACAGCGCAATTGGAAATCTTGTATCTGTATCTCTTGCTGAGCATGATAACCAGTCCATACCGGTAGCGGATACAATATATATAATAAGCCTGAATTATAATGGTGGGTCTCCCACTATAAGCCTGAGCGTATCGAATCCTTATAGCCTTGATAAAAGAAATATTCCTATTGGAAGAGTAATGAAGGATGCCGCAGGCACTGTACACTATATAAGTGGCGGATACAGATTTCAGGACGGAGTGGAAAAATTACATGACAGGGCAAGAACTACAAGAAAGATTGAGCTTGAAAGCGGCTCTACGATTGCTTATTCAGGCACAAATAATTTTACAATGACGGAAGGTGTGGCATATGGTGGGATTAACAAGTTCTTACTTACTTCGTACAATTCTGCCACCACCACATTCACTCCTGTTTATCAAGATGGGGGTGGTGGTTGGACCGAGGGAGCTGCTTCTAATGCAATAGATCACACTCACTATGACGATGGTAGTGGGGTTTTGGCAACTATAGGGAATAATAAATATGGGTGTTTCTGGGTTTACAAACATATAGGGGATGGACACGTCTATGTTCTCTATGGAAGAGATTCTTATACCCGGGCAAAGGCAGAGGCGGAAGGTGAACCAACCAGACCTGATCATCTCATACACTTTGGCCTTCTCGTTGGTAAAATAATAGCTCCAAAAGCAGGTGGCAGTTTTACCGAAGTACAAATGGTAACTGATATTTTCTTTACTGGTGTAGCGGTAGCTGATCATAACAACCTTGGTGGATTGCAGGGTGGAACGCTTGGCGAATATTATCATCTTACATCCGCAGAATTAACTAAATTAGGAGGGATAGCAGAGGGAGCCGAGGTCAATGTTCAATCTGATTGGGATGCTGTTGACGGGGACGCACTTATTCTAAACAAGCCATCAGATATAACAGATTTATCAGGGCATAATGTAACTGAACTCTCCGATGTTACCGGAGCAGGTAGCGGGATAATAATATCTGCCGCTGAACGGACAAAGCTTAATGGAATTGAAGAGGGTGCCACTGCCGATCAGACGAAAGCTGATATCGACAGTCTGGGTTTATCGCACGATAACTTGGTAGATGTCTCAGCCGACGATCATCATGCAGAATTGCATAGCATAGCAAGCCATAATGATACCTCGGCTACCGGAGCCCAGCTTAATACTCTAACAAATAACTCTATTGCCGATACTTTGCATAGGCATTCCGAGCTTGTGGCGAGTGACGGCAGTCCTGATCCTGTTTTGAGTATTAATGCCTCTGGACAGGGTGAAATAATTGGAAGTACTTATCCTGTCTTTAGAAATACAAGAACTACCTCTGGTTTATCTTCAGCTGGGGCTTGCTTTGATAATCTTCTTAAAACATCAGGGGATATGGCTGATGGTTTTGGACCAGGCATCACACTCTCCATACAGGATGATACAGCCGGACCTTATTACATAGCTGGAATCTATGCAAGAAGAAAAGGAGCGGATGACCAAGGAGATTTGTTGTTTTACACTAATGGCGTAAGTTGGGGTACTAAAATGATCTTAACTTATGATGGTAAACTCGCTGTTGGGACGACTTCACCTGTTACGTCTGCAAAATTACAGCTTGATTCCACAACAGGAGCTTTACTCCTGACAAGAATGACAACAACACAAAGAGATGCTTTAACTGCTGTCAACGGAATGATACTGTATAACTCAACTTTAAATAAATTTCAAGGTTATGAAAATGGGTCATGGACTAATTTAATATAAGAGGATATTATGGCAAAGGATATAAAAGAGATAGACGAAGAATATATTGCTGTTGTTGAGACAAGTGTGAATGAGTGTTTAATTGCAAAAGCAACACTTGAAGCACAAAAGGCTGCTTTATTGCAACAGATAGAAGAAATTGATGAAATGCTTACTCATTTTAAATCTAAGGAGAAATGATGACTAAAGAGGAAAGGATTCAGCAATTAGAGCAGGAAATTATACAGTTCGATTATCAAAGAATGAAGAAGATAGAACTTGCCCAGGAAACCCAGGCTACGCTTCAGAAAGAACTTGAAGATATTAATAGCGGAATACTCACTCGTCGGGGTGAAATTATCTGTTTGCGAAGATTAATAGCCGAGGAAAAGAAGGCAGAGGAAAAAATAGATGAGTCTGACGATTCCTAAAACATGCAGTATGGGTAGTTCTCAGACCGGGCTGGTCGGGACTATAGGTGTTACTCTACTTAATTCCAATGGCACTGTCCATACCGCCAGGACAACAGATGGTATATTCGAGATCGGAGGTGGCTGTTATGGCAAAAATATCACCTTCCCCGATGATTTTAAAGGTTCGATAAAATGGGATACTGGCGGCGGTACTCCTTTTTATGCTGTTGAAGATTATTTTGTTGATGGTAAAGTAAACAGTATATACGATATTTGTGATACCGAGATTGGTGAATATTTGCATGATCTGTGGTTAATTCAAGGTTTAGATACAGAAAATCCTATGACAGTAACACCATCATCGAGAGTGGCCGGGACCATACGGCAGACTATTTCAGGAGACGGGGAGACGACTTCGACCATCACAAGGACTGCTTAATGTATGTTGTTCTCTATAACAATAGCAACGCAAGGATATATCGAGAGGGGAGAATGTCCTGCTCTCTGTATAGCTACCGATGGATTGCTTTATTGTCCGCCGATCCAAAAGGCCATACTTGATGTAGGCGGCGGGGTAATGGGCAAGGTACAGGAAGACTTGTACCGCTGGCGCAAAAGGGACGATAAGGAAATTATTGAAATTATTATGGGCATAGTTTTATCCGGGGGATTATAGATGGCATCTATTATAAATTGTTTCAAAATACATAAGAACCTATTCACGGTTGAAGAAAAAAAGGCTTTGCGCTTAGAATCCGGCAAGCTGGCGACAGAGAAAAAAATATCGTTCAAAGATGCCATGGTGCAGATTGTAACAGCCCACAGGGACGAACTTCAGGCCGAGTATGACAAAATAATTGATGTTGTAAGAAAACATTACAAGTTGCCTGAGAAAGCAGTAGCTAAAGCTGAAGTTCCAAAAGCTAAGCCTGAGAAAAAAGAACCCTGGGAAACCTCCGACTTAGCTAACAATCCCAACATTCCTATTAGTTATGTCCAAGCCAAGAAGCAAGCGAACGGAAAATATAAGCTCTTCTTTACCGGAACTACATCGGAAGTTTTTGAAGGCGAACTTTTTGCCTCGGCTAAAGAGGCACGATCATTCTTTAAAGCTCAACAAGCGAAGGCACAAGAGGCTGCGTCTAAAAAAGAAGTTGCCCCGGAAGTTCCGAAAGAAATAATTGCCAAAGATACTATTAATGGCAAGCAATATGAGTACAGGGTAGCAAAGATTAAAGATACTGAAACCCCTCAACTTACACATCATATTGAAATGCGACCTGTAGGTTCCAAAAATTGGGAATCGGCTCTGGTAGGCAAAGCAACATCAAGAAAAAATGCTATCAGATTCTTGGCCGAGAGATACCACAGGGTAGGCAAAGATATCGCCGATCTTGAAGTTTTAGACCCTACGCTCAAAAAGTTTGTAGATGAAGAAATAAAAATAAAGGAAGAAAGGGCTGAAAAGGCAAGAAAGGCTGAAAAGGCAAGAAAAGAAAAAGAAGAAGTTGCCCAAACTGAACGTCAAGAGCGGCAAAGATTTATAGATAAGGTTAATAAAGAGAAAATAACAGGCAAAAAAACAACGATTTCAATAAAATCAGACACAGAAGAATCGCTAAGAATAGATGCTGTTGTGTTTGGCGATTACGCTGTTCATAACAGTCTTGGGACACAGGGATATACTGTAACACACATACCATCAGCTCTTAAAATCTTTAGCACTGATACATTAAAAGAGGCTCGAACTGCTGCAAAAACATTTTTTCTTTATGCTGATAAAATGCTGGCAGATAAAAAATCGATGTCCAAAGAAAGCATTTCAAAGCTGAAGGAATTAGTGAAAATCTTTACCAAAGGGGAAGCCATACCGGATTTTGTAAAAAAGATCGAATCTAAAACGGCGGCAAAAAAAGAGGCAAAGCCTACCGCAAAAAAAGCAGTAGGGCAAAGAAGCAATAGGAAGGGCGTTGAATTTTATAATCCATTTAATGTAAAAACTCGGAATAAAGTAATTGAAGGTAAACTTAACTCCGCAGGAGAAGTGAGACAGGGTTACCGTGACGGCTTTTTTACCCAAGGACATTATGCCGTAAAATTACCTGAAGCACCCAAAACTAAAAAACCATTGTTAAAAGGGAAAGATGTCCCTGATATTCTCAGTATTGTCCCCAGCAAAACAACGGATGCACATTTTGTCGGTGAGCTTAAAGCAAGCGAATCAACTGTTACCCTTGCTCATGCCGTGGCGCCTGGTATACAAGATTGTTTTTTTAACGCCAATTATATTGACATTATTCTTACAAGATATCCTGATGCAAAATTCAGTATTGGCCCGAAGGTATACAACGGACGATATAACGGACGACTTGGAATTTTTACTGTAGATAAGGATGTTGTCGGTCTTGTTATGTCAGCTCATGTTGATGCCAACGAGATGTTGGATGAAATACAAAAAATAAAGAATAAAGAAAGTGGTATCAAGCTACCTGTTGCAGAAGCCGGGGAAGCAGAAGGGCGGGGATTATATGGAGAAAGGACTGGACCCAAAAAAGAACAGCCTTCGCCTGAAATCAAACCTATTAAAATTAGCGCACAAGCTGAGCGTAGGATTAATACATTAGCTGATAAGAAAAATTTAACTGTTGCGGATTTGAGCGATCCTCAAAAAGGACTTGATCCAATCGTCCAAGGTAATCCCATTGGTGCCTTAAAGTATGCTGAAGAGCAAGCCGGAAGAGACTGGGAAGATCAAAACTTCAAAAGAAATTTTGGCAAAATTGCAAAATATATTGAAAGAAAATGGCCTACTATCAAGGAACCTGAAGCCGAGTATACAGTAGCAGAGCCCAAGCATTTAACAAAAAAAGAACTATTAGAGAAAAAACGCCTTTTCCGAAAATATGGCGCAAAAATTAAAGGGAATAAAGTCATTTTGTACCGTGGAGGGGATGTCCCAAAAAGTCAATTAAAAAAATTAAGATATGGAGATTATTTATCTGCTTCAGGCAAAGGCCCCGATATTACAGGAAATGAGGGAGCTGATGCATATGGGAAAAATGTAGTTCGCTTTGAATTACCTGTCACTGACGTAGAAGTGACAGGGGCCGGGGAATTCCAATACAAAGGCAGATCGGCATCTCTTGAAAAAGGTGGAAGGAAATATCCTATTGCAATATACAAAGCATATAATGATTATCACGGGTCTAATTTTACGGCAGAAGAAATAGATAAAGAAGATGATGTAAGAAGGGCTGCATCTATGGCTTTGCCGGGTGGCCGTGAGGAATTTGATGCACTTATGGCTAAACATCTGAAAGAAAAAGATGGTTTGGGTATCAAGGAATCTGAAGCCAAGTATGTAGTAGCAGAACCCGAGCCATCCATGTACTCAGCTCTTACTCGTGCAGCCGAATCTCAAAGATTTCCAGCTAAGTTACCTGCCAAGTCCATCATAAATCGTCTCAAAAAAGCCCCTGGCGTAAAGCAAGCTGAAATAGATGCCGTGGGCCTCGCTGAATGGCTGGAGGGCAAAGAGAAGGTAGCTAAAGATGATTTGGTGAATTTCTTGAGGATGAATGAAATTCGGGTTGAGGAAGTTGAGAAAGGTGCTCTTGATATAAAACTAAAAGATATAAAAGTTAATTTTCGCCAACCATCTACTACCCAAAGATATGCAACAGTTACATATAATGGTAAAAATATTTATGGAGGAGAAATTGAAGTAGGTTTAAATGAATCTGAAGAAAGTGTAAGGCTTAATGCAAAAAACTGGTTGTTAGAACCGGATCAACGTGGTACTGCCACAGAGATAACAGATTTGCCCAAATTCTCCGAGTATACTCTCCCCGGCGGTGAGCCTGGTAGTTATCGGGAGTTAATTCTTAAAGTACCTATAGATATTGTTCGGCAAAAGCAATACAGCAAAGCAAAATCCGAATGGTTTGATAGGCACATGGGGCCACAACCAACAGAAGAAGAAGTTGAGCAAAGTGATTTTTTTGATGGAAGAATTTTAGATGAGGCATTGGAAGAATTAAGAGAGGATATAAAAACAATACCTCAATCAGTAACCTACAAATCTCCCCACTGGGAGGACGAGCTCAACGTAATAGCCCACATCCGAGGCGATACTCGTACAGTAGACGGCAAACGAATCTTTCATATAGCTGAATTTCAGAGTGATATTTATAGCCGGATAGTTGAACTCGAAGCCATTGAGTCCCCCACTGATACTCGGGAAAAAGAACTTGCCAACCTAAAAAAGCTCTTCCCCTGGGGCGGAAACTGGCACGAACTCGTATCCAAGAAAGCCATTGAGTATGCCATACGGAATGGCTTTGACGGCATTTCATGGGATACTGCTAAGACACAGGTTGACCGGTGGGAAAGTGCGCTAAGGAAGAGTGTTGATACAATAGGTTGGAGAAAAATATCAAAAAGAGATCAGGTCCGAATAACTGGTGTTAAAAACGGAAAAAGTGTTTTTAGTAACTTGATCTCTCTCTATGGCGAAACCACAATAAGCGGTCAGCGTGTAACCCTCAATAATCTCATAGGTAAAAATCTTGCTAATAAAATCCGGGAATCCTCTAAGACTACAGGTAGTTTTGAAGGAGAAAATCTTACTATTGGTGGGGAGTTCTATAAAATTCTCTATGATCAAAGAATCCCTGGCTTCTTAAAAAAGTATGGGAAAAAGTGGGGAGCAAAAGTCGAAATAGATAGCCTGGAAACCGGGCAATATAGAGTAGATGAAGCAGGCGGCGGAAGATTCAGGATTGTTCGTGGTGATGGATACGTATTTGAAGACAGCACTGGAGACCAGTTATTATTTAATACAGAAAAAGAAGCTACTGAGTACATTGACAGCCAAAAATTTAAAAATATTCATTTCATGGAAATAACTCCCCGTATGCGCCAAGCCATTCAGACCTATGGCCAGGCTATTATGGAGCCCGCTGGCGAATACAGACAATCCGAAATCGATTTAGCCTTTGGAGGTAAAAAGAAAGCAGATGAAGCAATCGAATCAGTCGCAAAGAAAGTCGATTTTATATCCAGAAGAAGAGTGCCGGATCGGGGTCGGGTGGACAAATCAGGGTCCACGTCCAAAGTTGCTGAAGAAATCAGGAAAAACAAGCGTGTGGATCTTACAGGGAGAAAGCTCACAAAAGGAAAAGAGTCACAAGAAATAGCCGAACTTTTCCAGGTCTATCGTTCTCCCAAAATGGAGATATTGCATGCTATCTATACCGCTGAGGACGGAACTATTCTGGCCCACAATGCCATAACTTCCGGCCAAATAAATTATATTCAGCCAGAGAATGCGGCACAGTGGATTTATAAATTAAAATCTGCTGCTGAGCGTTTAGGTGCCTCAAAAATACATTTCTTACACAATCATCCATCCGGCAATCCTGCTATGAGCGAAGAGGATATCGCCCTGGCAAATATGCTGCACCGTAAAAAAATAGGCAAAGATTTGATGGGTGAATTTGTTGTCATAGACCATGGTAAATATTCATTCATACCAAGATATGATGCCGGAGCGTTATGGGCTGAAGAAGGAACCTATAAGGTTCTCCCCGGCACTGGTGAATGGATGCTCAGGAAGGGGCCTAAATTAACCGGGCCAAAGGTAGTGGCGGCCTTTGGCAATAGCCTCTCTCATGATAAATCGAAGGCATGTTTTGTTTATGTCGATAACAATAATAACGTTATGGGCTGGTCTGCCCATGACAATACAATATTAAAGAAAAGCGTCCCTGAGCTTGAGAAAGTTTTAAGACAGCAAGCAAGAGCACATGGTGCAAAAAGGACTGTAATTATAGCAGAGGACATGGCATTGTTTGAGCCGATTGCCGAGCATGGGGATGTGGGAGACTGGTTGCTGGATGCATTGGATGCCAAGGGAAAAAGTTTAAGAGAAACTGTTCCGAAGGCATTTGAAATAAAAATGCGGCCAATAAAATCGGCAAGGGTATTGTTTTCAAAAAAACCTTTGCATGGTAAGGGTCTCACAACATCAGATGCTCGCCAAGAACTTGTTGAACGCTTAGGGGAAAAAGCGACAAATACCCTTCTCACAAAAGGGCTTGTGCGACTTATCACAAAAGAAGAAGCAGACAGAAAAAAGGGTTATACTCTTCCATCCAATATCCAAGGATTTTATACAGATGGAATTTCATATCTGGTTACAGATAATATTTCCCCGAGGAGAGTATGGAATGTATTGATGCATGAGCTTGGAGTTCACCTTGGGTATAACAAAATCTTTGGTGAAAAACTCGCCAAGGAAGTCTTCAGGGCTTTTGTAGAGAATAATGGGAAAAAGACTCCATTGGGCAGGGCCGTAAGCCGAGCTATGGGTAGAGTACCTTACGGAACACGTGCGGACCTTGTTAATGAGGAAGCTGTGGCTTATTTCATTGAAGATCATGCCAATATAAATCTGCCCTTGTACCGGAAAATTATTGCACGCATGCGGTTATGGGCTGTTAAGTATCTTGGTGTCAAACCTGATGTTTTTGTGATGGATGATTATGTGGCACTAGCCGCAAGTGCTATGAGAGGGGAAATTAGAGAAGCTTATAAGGCGCCTGTGAGAGCAGGGGAAAGCCGGGAGGTATTTTATTCTACTAAAGCATGGCACGGAGGTCCTTACGCCTTTGATAAATTTCAAGTGGAAAAAATAGGCGAGGGCGAGGGTGCCCAGGCATTCGGCTGGGGTCTATATTTTACTGACAAGGAAGATATCGCTCGCAGTTATGCGGAAATGGCTAAGAGTAAATTTTTGCTATTTGATGGCAAACAAATAACGTATGACGATTTAGCTAACAAAATTAGCAAAAAATATGGTAAACAATATGAAGACCTTATATCTAGGATAATATATGATTTTAAATCTGGTTATCTAGCTGATGACATTCTGGAGCACGTAAAACAATTTAGGGCATCTGAATATGGTATAGCAAAAGAAATAGTCGAAAAAATGGAACATATATCATTAACGGATGTTAATAGATGGACAGTAAAAGTAGGTGGAGGTATAAAAACCGAAAACAAGATGTCGGAAAAGGAACGTTTAGCATTATTTGATATACAGGGGCGCATAGGTTGGTACAAAGAAAATGTAAAAAATCCGTTAGAAAAGGTTAAGAGTGAGCTGGAGCGGACAGTCTCAGCGCATAAGGAAAGAAAACTGAAGGCGGATAGGGAAGACTTGCGCAAAATAAACAAAATAATAAATAATGCACAGGCTGGACTTGATGTAATTAAAAAATATAATCTTAGCGTTACTTTTAATAAACCTATAAGGAATCTTTACAAGGTAACGCTTCATAAAGGTAAAACGCCTGATGAATATGATTATTTGAGTTGGGAAGATAGCATAAGCAAAAAAGAATTAAGTAAAGTAATGTCTCAGGCTGAAAAAGAAGGAATTGCAAAAGATCTACATGGAATAGTAACTAAAGAAGATTCAGAAAAACGAAATAAGCCAAATTTGAAAAGTAAATATGCTACGCCTGAAGTTATAGCTGCTACAAAAAATGCAGGATATGGATATCAGGACTTAACACTAGCTGTTGAAAACGATGAAAATGCTTATCTTTCCATTATGGAAAATTTCCCCGAAATGGTAGAAGATGAAGAATGGGCTGAAAAAGTAGTAGTGGATATTTTTGGAACCGAGACTCTAACATCTCCATCTGATGGCGAAGCTTTATACCGAAAGATAAGCGAAATATTAGGCTCAGATAAAGAAGCTTCACTATTTCTTCTCCGAGCCGGTATTGATGGGATAAAATATCCGGCAGGAATTTTAAGCGGTTACGAAGAAGAAGGCGTATTTAATTATGTAGTCTTCGACGAGAATGCCATTACTATAGATGAGCACATTCGCTACTCTATAGCAGAGAAAAAGGACCTCCAGTCCTGGGCCGATGATCTTATTAAAAGTGCAAAAGACCCAAGTTTTATCCTTGATACTCAGAAAGCATCCCCTGAAAAGATCAAAGAATCATCCATTAAAATATTGGCTGATCTTGATTTTGAAAAGCTGAGTCAGCCTGCTAAATCCTTTTTGGCGGGCATGAGTCCGAAAGGCAAGGGAGCGGGAGCAGCTATTGAGAAATGGCTGGCCTCCCCGGAATGGTACCAGCACCCGGTTCTTAAAAAGATCGTTGGACATGCCCTGAATAAAGCTGAAAAATTCCATACTACATTTAATGAATTCAATGCTGTAGATGATCCTTTTGCTGAATACGATACAGTAGCAAAAACTCTTGAAGCTCTGGCCCGAAAGGGTGGAATAAGTAAAGCTGCCTTTACCCTGGGCCGAACCTCAGCCGATTTCAAAAAACTTGAAGCTCTCCTGGATGATGCCGATGTATATGGCGAAAAACACACAGTCGAAGAACTAAGGAAAAAAGGATATAGTGAAGATGTAGTACATGCATGGTCGATTGTCAGGGAATCTTACGATAAGCAACTCGATGCCCTGATTAAACCGATGAAGGACCTTGTTGCCAAAATTAAGGAACAGGCTGCTTTTATGGGGACCGAGCCTGTATATCCCGACTTCGGTGATTTTATTATCGAAGGCAAAAAACGTAGACTCACCCTGAAAGAGGCTGTTATGGAGATGGGCCGTTACAAGGGAACATACTCTCCTCGTATCCGGGATCGGGGGGCATGGGTAGTTACCGGAAAGAAAAAGGGTGTTATCTCGGAGGGCGGGGACGAATATGTACGTTATAATAGGAAAACAAAAAGCTTTGCCAATCTTTTGAGAGATAAATTAAAAAAGGAAGGCTTTACCGATATTAAAGTTGAAAAAGAATCAAGACTCCCTGAAGAAACTTTCCAAGCTGTTCGTATGGCCGAGATGGGAGCTATAATCGAACATGCAGCCTCAAAAGGACTTGATAAATATGATGATAAAATGCAAATGGCCTTTATGGACGAAATTATTACGGCATCCGCTGACCTGATCAAGTCCAGGGGTGCAAGGGCCACTATGATTCGCCGTAGGGAAGGAGCCGCTATCAAGGGATATATAACTAACCCCTTAACAAGATTTATAAGATACACGGGGACCAATGCGGCAGGCATAGCCAAAAAAGAAATGGCCGAACGCATGATTAGGGATTTATACGGTACTTATGTGAACGGCAAAAAAGTTGGCGGTATTGATGTAGCAAAAGAGAGTGAGGTTCATTCCCTTGCAAGAGCATATGTCGAAGAACAGTTGAGGAATACTGAAACCGGAGACCGGATAATCGGGGTAATGAAGGCACTTACTACTTTCAAGTTTTTAGGCTTCAACCCACGGTCTGTCCTGGTTAACATATCGGCACTTGCAACATCCGTACCAATATCTTTACATACTTATATTATGGATGGCAAAGGGAGCCTCCTGAAGGTTGGCAAAACTTTATCTAAAAGCTGTAAAGATTATACAAAGATTATGGCCGGGAAGCGCCTCGCAAATGTGGATGAGCAAACTTTCATCGATGAATTCAGAGCAAGTGGTTACACTAATGCTCAATATACAAGAGACGCTATAGGAAATGTTCAGGGAGCTTATGGAACGGCATGGGCGAAACTTATGGGCGGATCAATGTATGTGTTCGGCAAGTCTGAAGAGTGGGTGCGTGGAGGGACTGCTCTGGCTGCTTATAGATTATGCCGAAAGCAAGGTCTCTCTCATACTAAGGCAAGCACCAAAGCGATAGAAGCAACTGCTAAAGCCCATGGCACTTATGGGAAAGAAACCCTGTCGATGATAGCCTGGGGTAAAGGGGTAGGGCGCCTTGGGCAAGCATTTTATACTTATATGAAATTCCCACACAACTACCTTCAGATGCTCTATGACGCCGGTATCAGGAAGAAAAATATCAAGGGTGTCATATTCGGCATGGCCGCTCCTGCAGTACTCGGCGGGATAGCGGCGGTCCCGATGTATTCAACTATTATGGCCATAGCAAATGCCTTAATGTCTGCGATAGACGATGATCGTGACGCAGAAAAATTAGTATATGATACCATCAATGAATATATAGGTAAAACAGGGGAAGAAACTATAAGGGGCGGTATCCTTGGCCTTCTTGATGTTGATATATCAGGGTCGTTGGCTATGGGGCCAGGGGCTATACCTACAAGCCTGTTTGAGTTAACGGGTGCGGTTGGCGGCATGGCAGAAGATATTTATAAGGGCGTTGGTTATGCAGTAGAAGGTGAGTATGGAAGGGCCTTTGAAAAATTGACGCCGAAGGTCATAGGAAATATTGCTCTTGCTATTAGAGAAACAAGGGAAGGTGCGACAACAAGTAAAGGTAACAGAGTGTGGGACGAAGAAGGCAGACCTTATATGCCGACATTGAGTGAAACAGTTAAGAGGGGCCTCGGCTTTCGGTCCGCTCGTAGGGCATTACTTACTCAATCAACTTGGGTCTCGAAGCGTGAGGAGCAAAGATTCAAAAAAACACGATCCGACATTTATAGAAAAATCAAATACCTGACAGCAGGGTCAGAAAATGTTATAATAAATAAAGAAGTAGGAGATGAAATCAGCAAATATAATAAAAATGCGTTAAAGACTAGTAATGTACCGCTTATTACTCCAGCGTCCATCGAACTTCAAATGGAAAGGATGAGGACCCCGACGACGAAACAGAAAGTCAGAGTCACAGGTTGTGAGAGAGCTACAATGTTTGAGGGCGATATATGGGCAGGGGCTTTAGGTGTCGTTGATGAAATGGACGAAACGCAAAGCGAAGTTAAAAGGTTGTCGGACGCTGGTATCCTTAAATATTCGGCTCCGCCTTCCAGGAACATAAACGCCGGATATGGTATAAAGGTTAAGTTGGATGATGACCAGTATAGACGGTATGTAGCAGACACAAGTGCAATAATCAAAGAGGCCGTTGATCGGTTAACACATCGTTCGGAATGGCGAAGGTGGAACGACAAGAAAAAAGCTTTTGCGATTAAAACAGTGATTAATAAGGGACGGAAAATTGTTAGAGATCGTCTCAAAATAACAATATTGAGAACAAAATTAGAGAGAGGTAAATAATATGGCAGGCTCAGCTACTATAATATTCAGCAAGATCGACACCCCTTATACTGGCACTCATGGGCTGGTCAAGGTACATATTGCGTGGGTCGGAGATTCTGGCGATGGCTCGGTGCCGGAAACGGCTTTTGATTCAACTGATACCGTTGATATCCTTGGCAGATATTGTGCCTTGGGAGTAACGGTCCCGGATGACACTGCTGCTCCATCTGATAACTACGACATTGAGATACTTGATGAATATGGGTGCGATATTTTTGGTGGTGAACTCCAGAACAGGGATACCGCTAACACGGAGCAAGCTGTGCCAAAGATCGGTAATGCTTATGGAACTCGGCTATGTGCTGGAGGAATGACCTTTAAATTGACAAATAATACGGTCGGTTCGGCAAAGGGCGAATGTATATTATATTTTGAAATGTAGGAGGATGCCGTTATGGGCATGGGTGACCCTGAAGATTGTTATCCGATAATTTTAAGAACTCATCTTTCAAACAGTTGTGTAGGTAGACATGGCTTTCGTCTTTATTGTTGTTATCTGCCTCCTGTTTAAAATATAGAAAATAAAAAAGGAGTAATACTATGAGCCAAGAAGGAAGAAGAAACACAATATTAGGGATAGCCGGTCTGATCAGGTCAATCGCAAGTATAAAAGACAGCGTTATTCGGGCGAAGGCCGATGGTCAGATTGATAAAGAGGAAGCCCTTGGACTTTTTGGAGAACTGGCTGAAGCTATCATAATAAATGGATTAGAGGTCGCTTTATCGGCGGCCGAAAGTAGGAACTAATGGAAACTTCAAAAGAATCCCTCTTAATGGCCGAAGACTCCAAGACCAGGGATGCTATCCTTTTTGATATGATGGAAAACATATCAAATAAGATAGATAGAACGAATGAAATCGAAGATAGAGTCAAGCGATGCGAGAGCAATATAACTTGTATAGGAAGAATAGGGGCGGCTCTGGCGACTCTTTTCAGTATAATAGCAACTTGGTTTAAATTTGGGTAAAAACAATTAATTCCGGTAATGTGCAGGAATCGCAAGATTAATTAAGGATTCTACTTCCTTATTTAATTGTACATAACGTCTCCGAATAAAGAGTTCTTTGTCAGTACATAATGCCTCCGGCCTTTCAAAATTGCACATTGGGGCTAGTGCCTTGATTTGGTCGATTAGAATCCTGAACATTGTTTTTTTCATTGTAGCTCCTGTCTTTTTCTTATATCATCGAACTTATCATCTCTTTCTTTTTTACTTTTAAAAAGAAAAACTATATCGGCTAATGGCGGGTAAAAATTTACAGAGATTACCGGACACTGTGTCCGGGCAAGATTGTGTGATATAAGATTACGTACTTTTTTGGGATTTATTGATAATCCCCCTATTTGAATAAAATTCATATTTCCTTCTCTGAATTTTCAGAATTTTCCAATTTCTATTCCACCCACCAAATTTACGTGCGTACATGAATGTCGATATAACGTTTGTCTTTTTTCTTTTTGATGTAAAAATCGATCCTTGCTACACCCGGATCTATTGGTTTAAACAATTTTCTGCTTGCCCATGTGCTATATTCCCCTTCCAAGTAGGTATCCATAAATGATCCGGTATTTATGAAACGTTTTCTCTGTTTCTCATACTTGCCGTTTCTTGATATACCTGTTCGGCAAGTCCTTGTTTCCCATATGTCGTGAGTGTGCCCGGCGAGATAAATATCTGCATCATGTTCGGACGCAAGATCTTCCATTTTATTAACCTTGCTTCCCCTCTTCCTGCCACCAAGAAACTGTCCGTGAGTGCAAAAGATGGAAACCAATCTTTTTGAGCTTTTATAGTTAAACCTCAAAATAACATATGCCGGATCAGAGAGAACCGGTTTTTTAATTGCGTCTGCAATAACCTGCGTAGGGTCGTAACTGTAATGCTTTTTTACAGTTTCTTCATGGTTCCCCCCCATGACCGCTATAACCTTCTCTTTAATAGGATCAATCAGTTTTAAAAAAGCTTCTACCTGTTTGTGGTGCAAGTTGTCTAAATGAACTTTAAATTCATCAGCTATGGATGTATTCTCAAATCTGCGATCCTTTGGGCATATACCATCGATCATGTCCCCGAGCAATATTGTTGAGGCTCCTTTTTTTGCCATCCAGTCTATCGTCTTCTTGGCGAAATCTTTATCATGGTCTACGTGGCCAATATGAACGTCTGAAATAGGGATGAGACAAAATGGGTTTTCCCAGTCAATCTCTACATCATGCATTATTACTTTCATTTTTGCTCCCTGTATATCCTCTTAAAATAAAGGATGTTTTTGAGATAATTCTTTTAACGGGCCTTATCCTTCTACATGCTGGGCAATAAAGTATCCATTCTAAATCTGTTATTGGATACTTCGTTGGTATAATCTTTCCACATTTCAAGCATTGATGTTCGTATTCCATCTCAACCCCTAAACAAAGTACAATATTATAGTCGATCTCTGGTATTTTGTCAATATCTGATCTGAAAAATTCCGGTTTCCTTTATAAAAATAGATATTTACCTTAACAGGCCACTGCCAATTTAGCAGTGGCCCACTACTTTCTTCTATTATATTAGTAACTTATAGCTTTTTGGGACACTACTCAAAAAGGTGTGGCCCACTTTTTTCTTTAATAATATCAAATAGTTAAACCCTAAAATGGCTCTTTT
>Ga0190347_1000012_pt1 | contig 53167 bp, 52 predicted proteins | sample 48721356_MG_FD_161652 | JGI IMG/M metagenome (GOLD analysis project Ga0190347, IMG submission 161652) | Hydrothermal vent microbial mat bacterial communities from Southern Trench, Guaymas Basin, Mexico - 4872-13-5-6_MG | ecosystem: Environmental > Aquatic > Marine > Hydrothermal vents >...
TTTATACTATCTTTGAGGAAAAAAGGAGGTTGTAAATATGAGTAAACGACTGACTAAACAGGAATTAGAGGAGGCATTAGCTGAGAAAGAGGTTGAATATCAGAGACTTAAGAAGTTAAATGATGAGCTGAAAAGGGAGCTTGAGCTCTTTAAGAAGAAATACTCTTCTCTGGAGAAGGAAGCACAGGAATGGAAGAATAAGTATCTCTATAATCTTGCGGATTATGACAACCTTCGAAAGAGGACAAGAAAAGAACTGGAAGATGGCATAAGATATGCAAATGAGAAGTTTCTCCTTGAACTACTCAAGGTAGTGGATAATTACGAAAGAGCAATTAAATCATTTGAAGACAGTGATGATATCAATGCGATAAAAGAAGGAATTGAAATGATCCATAAAAGTTTTGTTGATTTTCTTAAAAAAGAGGGTGTGGTTGCTTTTTCATCCAAAGGAGCTAAGTTTGACCCTAATAGACATGAAGCCTTTACTGTCGTTGAAACAGATGATTCACCACCTGAAACTGTGGTGGATGAATTTGAAAAAGGTTATATTTATAAAAATAAGATTTTAAGACCAGCCAAAGTTGCTGTTTCTAAAGAAAAATCTGAAAAAAAGGAGGTGGTTGAAGATGAAAGAACCGATAATAGGAATAGATCTGGGAACGACTAATTCTGTTGTTGCGGTAGTTGAAAAGGGTGAACCTCTTGTAATTACCAACCCAGAAGGTGGTAGGACGACACCATCCGTTGTTTCTTTCAGAGAAGGAGAACGGATCGTAGGCATTCAGGCAAAGAGGCAAATGGTGGTTAATCCTGAAAGTACTGTTTATTCTATAAAAAGGTTTATGGGAAGGAGATATTCAGAAGTAAGTCAGGAAATCAAGTATGTTACATACAAGGTTGAGAAAGGGCCTCATGGTGATGCAAGGGTAAAAATAGGAGATAAACTTTATTCTCCACCTGAAATATCTGCTATGGTTCTTCAATATTTGAAAAAAGCTGCAGAAGCTCATCTTGGTAGAGAGGTTAAGAAGGCTGTTATTACTGTTCCTGCATATTTTAATGATGCTCAGCGTCAGGCCACAAAAGATGCTGGACAAATCGCAGGACTCGAAGTTGTAAGGATTATTAATGAACCTACAGCAGCCTCTCTTGCTTATGGATTGGATAAGAAGAAGAATGAGAAGATCGCAGTTTTTGATCTTGGTGGTGGAACTTTTGATATTTCAATTCTCGAAATTGGTGAAGGTGTCTTTGAGGTTTTGTCAACAAATGGAGATACTCATCTTGGTGGGGATGATTTTGATCAAAAAGTAGTTAATTGGCTTGTAGAGGAATTCAGGACTGAAACAGGAATCGATCTTTCACAAGACAGGTCAGCACTCCAGAGATTAAGGGATGCAGCAGAAAAGGCAAAGGTCGAATTATCCACAATGCTTGAAACTACGATTAGTCTGCCCTTTATATCGGCAGATCAAGCGGGTCCAAAACATCTTGAGAGGAAACTTACAAGAGCGAAGTTTGAATCCCTTGTTGAAGATTTAATTGCAAGGGTAGAAGGTCCTGTAAAACAAGCACTTGAAGATGCAAAGCTAAAGCCCAGCGATATTAATGAAATTATACTTGTTGGTGGTATGACAAGGGTCCCAAAGATTCAAGAGAAGGTAAAAGAATTCTTTGGCAAAGAACCACACAAGGGTATTAACCCTGATGAGGTTGTTGCAGTAGGTGCTGCGATTCAGGGTGCTGTGCTTGGTGGAGAAGTTAAGGATGTCCTTTTGCTTGATGTCACTCCTCTTTCCCTGGGAATTGAAACGTTGGGTGGAGTGATGACCAAGATAATAGAACGGAATACAACGATACCTACAAAGAAAAGCCAGATCTTTACAACTGCGGAGGATAACCAGCCAGCGGTTACTATCCATGTACTTCAGGGAGAAAGGCCAATGGCAAGTGATAATAGAACGCTTGCCAAGTTTGACCTTGTGGGTATCCCGCCTGCACCACGGGGTGTTCCTCAGATAGAGGTTTCTTTTGAAATTGATGCTGACGGTATACTCCATGTGTCTGCCAAAGATCTTGCAACGAATAAGGAGCAGAAAATACAGATTAAGGCATCAAGTGGATTATCAGAGGAAGAAATCAAGAAAATGGAAGAGCAGGCAAAAGCACACGAAGAGGAGGATAAGAGAAAACTTGAGCTTATTCAGACGAGAAATCAGGCAGATACATTAATTTACTCCGTTGAAAAATCCCTCAGGGATCTGGGTGATAAGGTGGCTGCTGATGAGAAGCAAAAAATAGAGGATGCAGTGAAAGATCTTAAAAAGGCTATGGGTGGAGAGGATGTATTAGAAATCAGGGCTAAAATGGAAGCCCTTCAGAAGGCATCCTATAAGGTTGCTGAAGAAGCATATAAGACAGCTTCTCAGCAAGCTGGTCCCCAAACTCAAGGTCCATCACCTGAACAGGGTGCCAAAAAAGAAGGAGAAGAAGAAAAAAAGGCTGGCGAGGAAGAGGTTAAGGCAGACTATGAGGTGATAGACGAGGAAGAGAAAAAAGACTGAGTATGAAAAAAGACTATTATGAGACATTGGGTGTTTCCAGGGATGCAAGCCCTGAGGAAATAAAGAGGGCGTATAGAAACCTTGCCAAGAAGTATCATCCCGATGTAAGTCCTGGTAATAAAGAAGAAGCCACTGAGAAATTCAAAGAGATTTCAGAGGCATACGAAGTCTTAATGGATCCAAATAAAAGAGCCCTCTATGACCAGTATGGTCATGAGGGCGTTTCTGGAGCCTTTAAACAGGGTAATTTTACCTGGCAAGATTTTACTCATTTTTCAGATATAGAGGACCTATTTGGAGATCTCTTTGGTGGAAGGGGTGGGGGTTTATTTGACTTCTTTTTTGGTGAAGGGTTTGGTGGAAGGACTGGCACATCACAGAGGCGGAGGGCGACTGGTGAGGCAGGGGGGAATATCACTGTTAAGCTTCCATTATCACTTAAGGAAATGACTGAAGGTGTTGAAAAAGAGATAAGGCTAAAAAGGTTTATAAGGTGTCCTAAATGTGGAGGAACAGGTGGAAAAACAGCAACCTGTCCAACCTGTGGAGGAACAGGTCAGGTCAGAAAGGTTCAGAGGTCAATATTAGGCCAATTTGTATCAGTTACAACCTGTCCCACCTGTAGGGGTACGGGTGTAGTCATAAAGGAGCCCTGTAGTTATTGTCATGGTGAAGGTAGGGTTAAAAAAGAACAAAAGGTAAAAATCAGGATACCCCCAGGTGTTGCTGAAGGTAATTATATTACACTCAGGGGTCAGGGACATGCAGGCCCAAGGGGAGGTCCTGCTGGGGATATTATTGTTATTATACAGGAGAAAAAAGACAGTAGATTTCAGAGGGTTGGAGATGACCTTATTGTTAAGATCCCGGTTAGTTATAAAACCCTTATTCTGGGAGGTGAAGTAGAGGTCCCTACATTGAATAGTAAAAGAAATCTCTCAATTCCAGCAGGAACTGCTTCAGGTACAAAGTTTAGGTTGAGGGGGGAGGGGATAACCCACCTTCACAGTCATGGTAAAGGCGATATAATAGTTGAGGTTGTTCTCTGGACACCTCGAAGGATTTCGTCCAAGGCGAAGAAACTCATAGAAGAGTTGGATGCTGTGCTTGGGGTTCCCCCAAAGGTATAATTCATCCCCTGAGTGTCAGTCTTTAAATTTTAAATATTGCAAAATATATAAACTTCTAAGAAACTTCTATGTTGCCTTCTACATATGACATTTATAATAGTAAAATTTCGGAAATTTATAAATAATAACTATAAAAATAGAAAAGTCATTGACATTATCGGTAATAGTGATATAAAATTAATATAAGAAAAAAAGATATTTTGGATAAGGCTAAAAATTATCAATTGGAAGATTCATAACTACATCTTTCGTTTAAAAAAAAGGGGGTAAAATGGAAGAGAAAAAAAAGCCTGAGCCTATTTCTTCTGAGGAAGAAATTGAAGATGGAAAGATTTATGCATTTCTTGGTTATTGGGGTATTCTTTTTTTAGTCCCAATCCTTGCAAAGAAGGATAATCATTTTGCAGTATTCCATGGTAAACAGGGACTTGTGCTATTCATATTAGAAGCAATAGTCTGGATACTGGGGTTTATCCCTATTATTGGGTGGTTCATTATTAGGCCTATCGGTTTTATCTTTTGTGCAATTATGGCTATAATGGGAATGATTCAATCCCTAAGTGGAAAGTACTGGAGTATGCCCTGGCTTGGCAGATATGCCGAAAAGATAAAGGTTTAATTTATTAAGTAAACAGATAAGAAAACAAAAATAAGAGGTTTTGAATTAAATTCCTTTGAATTTTTTTGTTTGATATGACATAAATGATTACAATAAAATGCGCACGGTGCAAAAGGAAAATGTTCAAATACCATAAAATTGGTAAAGGGAAGTTGTGGCATTGTTGGAAAGACAGGATTGTAGAGGATTACAGTATCAAAAAGGGAAATAAAATTTTTTGCCAGTGTGGAAATTTAATTGGTATAGATCAAGGTAAATGGATTAAAATGAGGCAAAATTCCTTTACTTATTCAGGAGCAATAGATAAAAAATAGGAGGAAGTATGAAAGCTACAATAGTTTATGATAACACCGCTTATCTCAAAGAGCTTGAACCTGATTGGGGTTTTTCCTGTCTTGTAGAAGTAGAGAATACACCAAAAATTCTCTTTGATACAGGGACAAACGGCACTATACTTCTTTCGAATATGGAAAAACTCCATATAGATCCTTCATCTATTGAGGAAATTTTTATATCCCATGCCCACTTTGACCATACCGGAGGACTTTCTGATTTGCTTAAGGTAAATAAAACAGCAAAAATTTATGTGCCCCCTTCATTTTCAGGCCCCAGCGGGAGAGAAGTAATTACTATTCAGGGACCCACTAAAATCCACGATAATGTTTTTTCGACTGGTGAACTTGATGGTATTGAACAAAGTATGGCAGTTAAGACAGAGAAGGGGATTGTCTTACTTGTCGGATGTTCCCACCCAAGGATGACACATATCCTTGGGACAGCGGCACAATTTGGCAAGGTTTATGCTATTATAGGTGGATTACATGGGTTTAATGAATATGAATTATTTAAGGAGATGAATGTAATTTGTGCTACCCACTGCACCCAGCACAAAACAGAGATAAAATCACTCTACCCTGAAAAGTATGTGGAAGGTGGGGCAGGTAAGGTAATAACTCTGTAAGTAGAGAAATCTCCTCTCTTTATGGTGTAGGATACATAACTTTTAATTTTACATAGAATGGTAGGCTCTCATAATTATCTACATTTTCGTCATAAAATTTAACCACAAATTTTAGATAACCTATGCGATTATTTGGGTCTGCATTTTCAATATCGCCAGCTATCCTTTCTGTAATATAGAGATCAATGTTTCCTATAGATAACTCTCCGTTACCTTCTACTTCCTTTGGTGGAATATAATCTATATTTGCTGCAGAAGCTGAATAATCACCATTCGCATCATATGCCTTTACTTCAATACCAGTCACATAGGCAATGTAACCTTTCGTTTCATGAACGGTAAGTGAAAAACTTACTGTATCCACACCAGTATCCCAGGGTTGCCATCCGTTTTGACCTCCTTCAGGGATAATTGCCGTAATCATAGTAGTATCTGCCTCAATTTCAAGAATTGGATGAACAAAATAAAAACCTGTAACATTACTACATCCTAAAACCCAGAGAAAAAATATAACAACAGATGGTATAAATAACTTTTTCATAAGAGCCTCCTTTTTTCGACTATAATATGTCAAGAATAAATTTTTTATCCTTCTGTTTTTTGATATCAATTTTCTCAATATTCTATTTTAATTCCTAATGTTGGGGAAGTTCATTGGTAGCCTTTATATTATTCACAATTGTTACAACGCCTTCTATAATCATCCATATTTCGAGCAGGAATACGACTAATCCTATGCCGAGAAGGAGGTGATTATGTTTTACAGTGAAGTCAACGATATTTCTTATCATTGCCCAACTCGTCGTAATAATCATAAATATCATATGGAGAAGTGTATAATAGATAGCCGTTCTTTTTTTTTGCCAGGTATACAGTAGCTACAAGAAGAGCAAGCCCTGCTAATAACTGGTTTACTATACCAATAAGTGGCCAGAGGACATGAAATAGTTCCACAGGCTATGATTACAAAAATCATTGGGAAAATAGCTGGTACACCAAGCGGATTATAATTAATAACAGGTACAACTATTCTTGGATGAGCAAATATTGTGCCAAGAAACAAAAGGTCATAGCTATGATCAATTCGTGACTGTTAATATAATCTCTGGGTTGAAGGAGTGATCATACTGGTAAGGTTGAGGCAAAGAAGGAGAATTTAAGCAGGATGAGTAACCATATTTCTATTGAGGAAAAATGTGTAAAGCCAGGAATTTTTAGAGGTCAGTATGTCCCGATGATAATTGTTCCATACATAAGTAAAATTACAATGATTGAGAGAACATTAACACAACCATTCTTTTTATATACAAAATATCCAACTACCATAGCAATGGGGATTTCTGCCCAGACAGGGAAAACTGATTAATGATAGAGAGAGCATTAATTGGTAATTGATAATGGCTGACTACCTAGTTACTGATTAAACGCTGACACTGACTTTCCCTATATTAATTTTGCTCCACAGTTTCCGCAGAAGTTTGTTCCAGGAGGATTTTCTGCACCACATTTGGGGCATTTTATCATCTCTAAGGGAGCACCACAATTTACACAGAACTTTCCATTGCCAGCAGGTTTCCCACACACTGGGCAGATTGTTACCTTGCTTTCCACCTTTCCTGTAAATGTTGTTGTCTCTGCTGCCTTTTTCCATATTTGCTCTTTTGTCATCGCTGCCTTTGCTGCGGCAACTTCAACATTAACGCGTGGCGCACATTCTATGCATAGCCCCTCTTGTTCGTTCCAGCAGTTTTCACATACCCATTTTGTGCATTTTGGACACCTGTGAAAATGACCTTTCGCCTCATTCTGCGCCTCTTCAAATGCCTTCTCATGTTCCTTATGCCATGCAGGAGACATACCCTGAAATCTCTCGCTAATAACATCTGCGCTTCTATCAATGCCATAGCCTACATTGTATTTCCCAGTCATCTGTGCTGCTGCACCTGCAATTCTGCCAAGACCTCTTAAAAGTCGCCCCCTCTTATAACTTTTTGATTCAACAAACCTTGTTTTATAGCCTTCTTTGCAGTGGTCGCAGAAAAATGTGAACTGGAATCCTGCTTCGGAGCTGTTATCTGCATAGTTGTCTGTAAAACTTATAAGTTTACCTTCTCCCATCATTACCTCCTTTCGTATAAAGGTTTACCACATTTTATACATTTATCCCCTATTGGGGGTTGTTCTGTCTTACAATGGGGACAGACTACAATAAGCCTCTCCCCACATTTGTCACAATAATCTCCAAAAAATGTTTCCTCCCCACAATGAGGGCATTTTATTTTAAGATTTAATCCACAGTTGGGACAAACCACATAATTCTTCTGGATAGGAGACCTGCACTGTGGACATCTCAATGGACCTACAGGATTTACCTTGCCGCAGTAGGGACAAACATTTGCATCAGGTGGCACCAAATTCCCGCAGTATCTACAGGGATGCATATATCCAGGCATTATTCTATCTCCTCAGTAAAACAGGATTTAAGGTCTTGGGTTATATCGCCAATAACTAATGGATTACCATCTAAACCAATAATCGCTCTCTGATTTTTGTTAACCATAATACCCTCTTTACCTTTTTTCTTGGAAAAATGCAATTTGCCTTCAAGCACAGAAAGGATTGTAGAATTATCCTCAAGGTATTCAAGAATAAAATTAGCCTTGGTGGAATCCACCTTCACTATGACGTTCTTTGTAGTAAAACTATGAACCTTCCCCTCTCTCCGAATCTCAACATGGATGTATCCCCGTTTTAACAAAGCATCGACTTTCCCATCAAGCACAGCTTGGGATGTAATCTCAACTTCAGTCTTATGAGCACTGGTAATCTTAAGATATTCAGTTACATAAATCTCAACACAGCCATCTTCTGGGGTTTTAACAAAAAGTATATCACGGGTTGTTTTAATCAATGTGCCATTTGGCAAAACCTTGGTTTTACTTTTTAATCCGGAAGACACTACCATCTGGGGAAGAGATTTTCCCATCTCCACGATATCATGTTTCTTACAAACCGGGCCATAATTTAACCACCCAGTTAATTTTATCTCCTTAAACTTTCTATCAATAATGAGTGTTTTTTCGTTCTTCTCATCAACTTTTAACTGGAATTTCCAAGGCAATGTGAGATCTGGATTCAAGAAAAATGGTAACTGGAATAGCGGTCTTTCGTCGATTCCCGTAAGCGGAGGCTTCCCAGCGACATAGGTCACAAATTTTGTTTTCACCTTGCCATCAATGGTGAATTGTTCAAACATATAATTTTCACTAATACACCCCGAAAATTTTGCGATGACTGGCAATACAGTTGACTTACTCTTTCGCGCCCTCGGATTTGCGTAGAGTATCATCCCTTTATAAGGGGTTGGATCTCCTCTAAGGAAATTTCCTTCAAGTTTTGTAAATCTCAATTCGGCAATCCCACTGAAATTAAGGTCCTGTTCGATTATCATCTTTATTATCTTAATCCGAAAAAATGGGTGGAGAAATTTTACTTTCCCAACGAAAAAAGGAAATGTTCTGCATTCCTCCCCGATATAATCTACGGCAATCTCACCATGCCATTGACCAGGCAAAAGTTCTTTCAATAACTTATTTTTAGGCACTATACTCACACTCCATTCTTTAAGAGGGTCTTTTCCATTTCACACTATCCTCCTTTGAACAAACATTGAATTTTAATAAATCCATTACATCCTCCTGCCACTGTTCGGGAGAACGATGGATAACCCTACCAATGAATAAACTGCGTAAGATTCTGAGGGAAGGTATCTTCTGAATGGCAAATCTGTATTTGAGGTATCGCGGTTCCTCTAATCTCTCATCAGGAAGATATATGGGTTCTCTTCTGAAATTTATGGCAAGCATACATTTGTTCATCTTTTTTATAAAATCATCGGTCTTCTTATCCATTTCTTCCAGAGATAATTTTTGGTATTCGTCCCTTCCTACAATTCTGAAAAAGTATGTTGCCTTTCCTGTGCCTTCTTCCGATGTTGCCTCCATTGCTATCGCATTACCAACCTCTTTTGCACCATCTCCGTAAAGAGGAATCAAAAACCAAATATATTCCCCCGTTAGGTCTCCTAATAAACCTCTTTTCATACCAATACATATTTTTTGTTCCCGCGACATCTTTTTTAAGAAATCATATTCCTTTTTTATACCAAAAATCCTAAGTTTGTTCTCCAGTTCTCTCCATAATTCAGATGAAATTGATTCGATATCGCTTCTTTTTGCCGCCTTTCCCTCTTTCATAAGTCTTGCTGCTTTTCTTATAATCAAAGGATTTGCATCAGGAAGAAGTTCTTTAAGGTAAGACTGAACCTCTAATTGGCGTTCAGTGTAAACCTCTGAGAGGGTATCCCTGAAAGAATCAAATTTCATCCCCATCATCGAAAATTCTATCTTTTCACCATAATCAGTAGTTATGGAAAGTGTATAATCCTCATCAGAGATTTGAGATATTTCAGAATAAGGAATTCTGAGAATTTCTCCCTTATTGGGAATGATAACAATGCCTGTTTCGTATAATCTTGGGTCACATTGACCTTCCTGCTCTTTCTCTCCTGCTTCATTATAAAAGGCAAATGTTGCTTCAACACCTGATTTCCTAAGCGATTCATTCATCAGCAAATCTTTGAGAAGAACTTCGTTTCGCAACTTAGAAAATATCCTTATAAAATCATCATAGGCATATCCAAGATTAGAAAGTATAACTTTTTCTTTTGAGGTCAGGTCAAAATAGACTTTATAATCTGATGCTTTAAAACTTAAGACATCACGAAAGGTAATAGAAAGTGGTTCACCAAATTTTGGTAGAATGGAAAGAGTTTCTTCCTCCAAGCGAACGACACACTCGCTGCTGTTAATTTTTCTATTTTCATCTACAAATATCTGATAGTTACACTCACATTCCATTGTCCCCGATACTCCCACATTTGTTTTATCTACTATCAATATTCTGTAAGAATATAGGCAACAAAATACAATAAGAATTCAGTCCTTTGGGCAGTTTTAATAACATTAGAAGAATAAGCATTTTTTGTTTTATTGTCAAGTTTTTTTTAAGAATGTAATTATTATAAAATAATGTCCAAAGTTTTATCAAAAAAATATCACATTGTGGTAGGGTATTGATGGGTAAGGTAAGTATTGATTTTCTACGAAAATCGACTCCTAATTCCTTCATTCCTACCCCCTATAATGTGACATCTATAATAGTAATAACGGACAGGGTTTTTTGCTTGACACACAATTTATTTTCTGCTATATGTTAAAACACAATATCAAAAAGGAAAACAATGAAAGGAGGTGTAGATGAAGAAATTCTTGTTGGTATTTGGGTTTGTGCTTGTATTTTCACCTATTGCCGCAATGGCACAGATGCCTGCTTCTACAGATGCCTGCACACAGGCGCAGCTGGATGCCCAGGCAGATATCAATTCCACCCTCTGGTTGGGGGCAGGATGTTTATTTGGAATAATTGGCGTTGCCGCCGCCTATGTAATTGAGCCATCTCCGCCTGCTACAAGATTGATTGGGATGCCGCCTGATTACGTAGTAATGTATTCGGATTGTTATAAGGCAAAAGCAAAATCCATACAGACGTCAGCAGCTACAAAAGGTTGTTTGTTATATGCAGTGTGGGCTCTGGCTGTCTATTCTCTTGGTATTGCTAGTAGTTTGTAAAAAAGGCGGGAATTCCCGCCTTTTTGTTACCTAGATAAATAGATTTTTATTCCCTTTTCAATGCCTCATTCAGGAGTTTTATTGCGCAGTACTTTCCACACATAGAACATACATCCGATATATGAGGGTTTACTTTTTGCCTTATTTCTCTTGCATGCTGAGGGTCCATTGAAATCTCAAGTTGTTTTTCCCAATCTAAATTTTTTCTTGCCTTTGCCATTTCCATATCCCAATCAATTGCACCCTTTACACCTTTTGAGATATCAGCTGCATGGGCAGCGATTCTTGTGGCAATTACACCATCCTTAACCTCATCAGCGGTAGGAAGGGATAAATGTTCAGAAGGTGTAACATAACAGAGAAAATCTGCACCCTCAGCGGCGGCAATTGCCCCACCTATTGCAGAGACAATATGGTCATAACCTGGTGCTATATCAGTAACAATAGGACCAAGGACGTAGAATGGAGCATTGTGACATAATTTTTTTTCCATCTCAACATTCATTTTAATCTCTGGAATAGGGATATGACCAGGGCCCTCAATCATTGTTTGTACCCCAGCCTTTAATGCCCTTTGCTGGAGCTCACCAAGAAGGATTAACTCCTGAAACTGGGATCTATCAGAGGAATCCACAACTGCACCAGGTCTGAACCCGTCTCCAAGACTTAAAGTGATATCATATTCGTGTGCAATATCGAGTAATTCGTCGAAATACTCATATAGAGGATTCTCTTTTTTGTTATAGAGCATCCATACAACTGTGAATGTTCCACCCCTAGAGACAATATCCATCACCCTTCCCTCTTTTCTTAGCCTATCAAAGGTTGAAAGCGTTACACCCACATGAACAGTCATAAAATCAACTCCGTCTTTTGCCTGTCGCTCGATTACCTCGAAAATATCATCCTTTGTCATAAATATTATTCCATTCTTTTTTTCTGTTACTTCAATGGCAGCCTGGTATAGGGGGACGGTTCCTAATGGAATATCAGTATGTTTTATTATTTCTTTTCTGATGTAATTTATGTCTCCACCTGTTGATAAATCCATAATGGCGTCAGTGCCAGCCTCTTCAGCAACCTTCGCCTTTTCTACCTCTACATTTACATCTGCAAGATCACTTGAGGAACCAATATTTGCGTTTACTTTTGTTTTCAATCCTTCCCCAATCCCACATAGTTTTTTTATATCTCTATTTTTATTCTTAGGGATTATTATTCTTCCCTGAGCAATCCCTTCCCTTATATATTCAGGTGAAAGGCCTTCTTCTTCTGCAACCCTTTTTATTTCGTCGGTTATTTTACCATTTTTTGAAGCCTCAATAAGCGTCATCTCATTCCTCCTTAAAAATAAAGTTTTCTGGATCTACTGCCTTCCCATTCATATCTACTTCATAATATAACATTGGAAATGGAGTTTTGCCAGTTTTCCCTACCTTCCCAATATGTTCACCCCTTGATACCTTATTATCTTTTAAGATTTTGATATTTGAGAGATGCGCATATATAGTTTTATATGTATTGTTATGATTAATGACAATATATTTACCTAATTCTCTGTTGACACCAACCTTCTCTACAACCCCATTGGCAGTTGCAAGGACAATGCCTCCATAAGGCGCAGATATGTCAATACCGTTGTGGGGTTTCCACCTTTCTGTATAAGGATCCCAGGCTTTCCCAAATTTCTTTACGATCTTACCATTAACAGGCATAATAGAAGGAATATAATCACCCTTTTTCTTTATCTTTGCTATTGCATACCCAAAGATTTTATCGATTTTTTTTACACTGCTTACAAGTGAGTCAAGGGATTCAAATTTTAGAATGAAGGGTGAACTGTTTAAGGAAAGTTTATGTTCCTTCAATATTTCTTTTTGAGCAGTCCGAAGAGAATCGATTTTTTGCTTGACGGCTGCTTTTTCAATTGCGAGTTCAGAAATTTGCTTTTTTAAAATTCTGTTATCTCTCTCCGTTTCCTCAATTGAGCTCACATCAACATAATAAGAAAATTTAGAAACAAAGAAAATAAGGAATGCAAAAATGACTAATAATAATACAAATAAAAGAAATAAAGGAACACTAATGATCCTTTGATTTTCAGATCCTTTGTGGGGGACAATATGAAATTTAATTTTTTTCATCATTGTAGAAGTAGGATCTCAGTTTCTCAAGGGCTCTATTTCTAAGTTGTCTTACCCTTTCACGGGAAAGGCCCATCATTTTTCCTATATCCTCTAATGTATGAGGATTCTCACCGTCTATACCAAAATAGAGTCTCACTATATCTTTTTCTCTATCGTTTAGATTGTCCATACCTTCTCTGATTTTATCAAGAAATTTTTTCCTGAAGAATATTTCTTCAGGAGACTCTATATTTTCGTTTTTTACAACATCCCTATATGTTAAGTTGTCTGTATGCTGAATTTCATCGTCAAGGGAAATATCCTGTCTTGCGACATTCATTGCCTCAAGTATTTCTTCACTTTTTACACCAAGTTCTCTGGCAATCTCACCAACCGTTGGTTCTCTGCCAACCTCCTGGCTTACTTTACTTTCAGCTTTTGCTACCTTTATTATTTTCCCTGCCCTGCTCATAGGAAGTCTGTACGATTTTATATGCTCTGTAACTGCTTTCATTATCGATTGTTTTATCCACCAGACGGCATATGAAAGAAAACGCACCCCTTTTCTTTCATCATATCTCTCTGCTGCCTTTACGAGTCCAAGGTTACCTTCATTTATCAAATCAGAAAGAGGGGTTCCAAGATTCTGGTATGTCTTGGCTACACTCACTACAAATCTAAGATTAGATTGTATTAATTTATCCCTGGCTTCCTTATCGCCAAGGCGGGCTTTCTTTGCAAGTATTTTCTCCTCCTCTTCTGATAGCAGAGAATATTTTTGAATCTCTTTTAAATAGAGAGATAAAGTTTCATCTTCAAATCTTGCCATTAACCTTCCTTCAACGCTATGAGAACTATATAGCCATTTCTTTTTTTGATGGTGAACAGGACAGGTCTTTTATAGTTCTTGTATTTTTTCATAGCATTTGCATAATCAGCAGTATTTTTTACCTCAACATTACCAATCTTTTTTATAATATCACCAGGTTCGATACCTGCAAAATCGGCAGAGCTCCCGGATTTTACTTTAGTCACAACTACCCCCTCCTTGTCCTGTATACCGAACATACTGGAGAGTTGGGGTGTAATTGAGGAAACATTCATACCAAACCATTCTGTAACAGGAGATGATTCCTGGATATTTTTTTTCTGCAGAGTTGCAAGTTCAGGCCTAACACCAAGTTTTACAAATAGGTCTTTTTTCTTGCCATTTCTTATAACAATGATCTTGACCTTTTTCCCAGGCTTTGTGTTAGCCACCATTATTCTAAAGTGGTCGAGGTCTTCTATCTTTTTTCCATTGAAAGATACTATAACATCTCCACTTTTTATTCCACCCTTTTCAGCGGGTGAACCTTTTTCTACACTGGCAACTATTACTCCCCTTGTTTCTTTTTTAAGTCTTAAGCTTTCCTTAATATCATCTGTCAGAGTCTGTGGTATAATTCCAAGATAACCCCTTTTTATCTCTTTTCCTTCTATGAGCATCTTTGCAATACTAATTGCCCTGTTTATTGGAACTGCAAATCCAATTCCTATATTTCCAGGTATTACACTTCTAATTGCCGTATTGATGCCTATTACTTTGCCATCTATATTTATCAGAGGTCCACCAGAATTACCAGGGTTTATTGCAGCATCTGTTTGAATATAATCAGTAAATACAGGGGTTGGGCTGAGATTTTCTCCTGGCCTACCGAGGGCACTAACTACACCAGTAGTAACTGTGCCATTAAGTCCAAAGGGACTACCAATAGCAATAACCCATTCACCAACTTCAAGTGAGTCTGAGTTGCCTATAGGGATATAGGGGAGTCGTTCCTTTGACTTAATCTGTATTACGGCTACATCTGTCCTCGGGTCTGTTCCGACCAATCTCACCTGCTTGCCAGAGAATGCTCTATTATCATCAAGGGTAACAATTAAATTCTGTGCACCACCTGCAACATGATTATTTGTGAGTATATATTCTTTTCCGTCTATCTTTACAATAAAGCCAGACCCCAGCCAGGATTGTTTTACCTTTTTTGGTTGTGTTTGTTCTGGTAATCCAAAAAATTTCCTCAAGAAGGGATCACTAAAGAAATCATCCAGAGGATTTTTAATAGTTATAACCCTTTCACCACGAATTGAAACTACGGCTGGTTTTGCGGATTTGACAACATTTATAAATGGGCTTTTTTCATATTTTGATACCTGTGCTGTGGGTTGATCTGCACTTAATTTTGCAGGCAGATTAAAGCTTGCAGCAGTAATAAGCCCCATAACAAAAGCAAAAATAGCAACAAGAGCAACAAATCCTGCACTTAAAAAGATAACCTTTTTATCTTTCATTTCTACCTCCTTTATCTGTCTTATTAATAATAATATTTACACAATTCTCATATATGTCAAGTTTTTTTTCATCCACATATAGGGCAAAAAAACTTTTTATTATATAGATATACCAAAAACCAAAAAAGTTCCTTTATATTAAATGGGATAATCAAATATTTAGTACCTTTGGTACTTTACAATAAAATAATATTTTGTCAACACCTTTTTTGAGTTTGTATTGTTATTATAAAAAAATGTTACATAAGGCTAAGGTATAGAAAATGCGGAAGTGAGAGGTGGGAATACGGAAGTTTAAAGACGGTGAGCTTTTCTTTACAGGAGACCGGGACAGACAGGCAAGGTAGATGCTGGAATGGAAAGAATAGCAAGGTAGGGGTCGATGTAGAACGAAGAGCAAGGTAGGAGAGAAGTAGAAAGAGAAGCAAGGTATAAGGAAAACAGGAAATAACAACTACAAACGGCAAAAGACATTAGCCCAGGAATTCTCACACCTGCCTGTACGTTGCATGCAGACAGGTCGCTGCGCTCCTCAGAATGAAACCATAAAGATAAGGTAAGAGGAGAATAGAAAGAAGAGCAAGGTAAAGAAGGAGAGGATATTAAAAAGAACGACTTGTATAAAATGTGATGTTTTCATGATAAAAACATAGGAAATCCTGCGTAAAAATGACACGCTTTAAAAAAGTTTTTCCCTTGACAATACTTTATTGAATGATAATAATAAACGATGACGTTGGAAGAATATATTAATAAGGAAAAAATAGAGTTGATAGATTTGAAGTATGCCGATATTCATGGCGGTTTACATCATATTACCTTTCCTAGAGAAAAACTGAAAACATTTCTAAAGAATGGTGTTGGTATTGATGGATCCAGTGTGCCAGGGTTTGCGGCAAAAGAATACAGTGATATGAGAATTTTCCCCGATACGTCGAAATTTTACCGTGATCCCTTTTCTGAGATACCGACAGTAATTCTTTTTGGAGATGTTTACTGTGCGGAGGGAGATAAACCATTTACAGATGGCCCAAGGACAGTTCTCGTAAATGCATTGAAGCTTTTGCAAAAATTAGGAATAGGTGATGAATTGCTTATTCTTCCTGAGCTGGAATTTTATATCTTTAAAGATGTTTATTACGACCTTAACGTTCTTGTTAGCTGTGTAGAAATTGACCATGTAGACAGTGTTCCACCTGATAATGGTTACCATATTGACGCCCCATATGATGGGTACAGGGCATTTAGAGATAGAGTCACTATGTATTTACATAACCTTGGAATTCCAATAAAATATACCCACCGTGAATGTGGAAGGTATTCACAGCATGAGATTGAAATTGATTATAAGCCCTCTTTGATTAACGTTGAAAATATACTGCTTTCAAAATATATAATTTTCCGTTCAGCAGAGGAGGAAGGACTAAAAGTAACTTTTATGCCGAAACCTATTCATAATGAACCTGGCAGCGGTTTACACCTACATATGATGCTTATGAAGAATGGAACATCTCTTTTTTATGATAAAGAGAAGGGAAGTTTTATTTCTCAAACAGCCAGATATTTTATAGGTGGTATACTTCATCATCTTCCCGCTCTTATTTCGTTTACCAATGCAAGTACTAATTCGTATAAAAGACTTTTCTCAGGCTTTGAGGCTCCCAAAAAAATTGCATATTCCATTGCTAATAGATCAGTTGCTATCAGAATTCCAGGTTATGAGAAAGGTAAAAATGTTGATATAGAATATAGACCCTCTGATGCAATGTTTAACCCATATTTAGCGGTGGCAGCAATATTATTGGCAGGTATAGATGGGATAGTAAGCAAGACCAATCCTGGAAAGCCAATTTCTGGTGATATTGACAATGATTCGAACGTAAAAGATGTTCCCAGAGGGCTCCTTGATTCATTGGAGGCGCTTGATAATGACAGAGTTTTTTTGAAAAGGGGGGATGTTTTTTCTGACTTCCTTCTTGATAAATGGATTTATCTCAAGAAAAAGGAGTATTGGGAGGTTGAGTTAAGGCCCTCTGTAGCCGAATATATCAGATACTTTGGCCGTTAACAATGAAAAAATACCTTTGGTTTCTTTTTTCTTTTGCAGTTGGAGCAATTCTTGGTTTTAATGTATGGATTTTACATTCCTTGCCGAATATAGAAATCCTTAAGAATTACAACCCTGTTCTTGCAACAAGGGTATATGACAGGAATGGTGAGTGGATTAGGGATCTTTACACGCAACGAAGAATTCCAGTACCATTAGATTCTATCCCTGCTTATGTAAAAGGTGGATTAATTTCTGTGGAGGACAAGGAATTCTATCATCACCATGGACTAAATTATAAAAGAATGATAAAAGCAATACTTATAGATATAATCAAGAGAAGAAAAGTGCAGGGAGCAAGCACCATTACACAACAGCTTGCAAGAAATATTCTCTTGAGTCCAGAGAAAAGCTTTATCAGGAAATTTTCTGAAATTTATTTAGCCCTTGAACTTGAACGATATTATACCAAAAATGACATACTTGAGATGTATCTAAATCATGTATATTTTGGTTATGGTAATTATGGTATCGAAGCGGCAAGTGAGTATTATTTTGGAAAACGGGTAGGTGAAATTTCTCTTAAAGAGGCTGCTGCCCTGGTAGCGATAGTTCGCTCTCCTGGATATTACTCCCCTTATTATCACCTGGATAGGTGCTTAAGAAGGACAGATTTAGTGCTTAAGAGTATGTTGGAAGAGGGCTATATTGATTCTTCTCAATTAAATGAAGCTTCCGCGGAAAGTTTAGTATTTATAAAGGCCGAGGAGAGAAAAAGAATTGGCCCATATTACATTGAAACAGTAAAAAATAGATTGAAGAGTATTCTTGGGAATTCTTATCTTACTATGGGAGGCTATTCAGTGTATATTGCAATGGATAAGCATTTTCAAGAAGTAGCAGATTCTATTGTGGAAGCAGGCATTGAGTTCGTTGAAAGGAAGTACAGGCTCAAACCAAAATCTGAATTCCCCGATTCTGTCGCCTGGAGAGGTAATACCCCTTATCTACAGGGTGCACTTGTTTGTATGGATCCGCATACCGGTGATGTACTTGCACTTGTTGGTGGTAGAGATATAAAACAAAGTCGATTTAATAGGGCAACAATGGCAAAAAGGCAAGCAGGCTCTGCATTTAAAGTTTTTTTATATACAGCTGCTATTGACAATGGTTACAATCCATCCGATTTTATCCTAGACCTTCCAATAATTGTGGAATCCCAAAACAAGGTTTATGCCCCCACTAATTTTGATAGCACCTTTATGGGTAAAATTACATTAAGGAAGGCTTTCTATCTTTCGAGAAATCTTGCAGCGATACGTCTTACTCAACAGATTGGTGTCTTTACTATAATAGATTATGCAGAGAAAATGGGAATTAAAAGCTCCATTGAGCCTGTTTCTTCCATTGCACTTGGTCCTTCTGGTGTTACACTTCTTGAGATGACCGATGCCTTTGGAACGCTGGATAACTATGGGGTAAGAATTGAACCGGTAATAATAAAGAAGATAGTAGATAGGTACGGTAATATTGTATATGAGGGTAACCCTGCAAGGGAAAGGGTGTTAAGTAAACAATCTGCATATATTATGATAAATATGTTGGAGTCTGTTTTCAACAAAGGGACTGCCCACCGTGCAAGAATGATGGGATTCACAAGACCAGCAGCAGGGAAAACTGGTACTGCTAATAATTTTACTGATGCCTGGTTTTTGGGGTTTACTCCAGATGTTGTTACTGGTGTATGGGTAGGATATGATTACCCACACAAAATAGCAAGATATGCCACAGGTGCAGGTGCGGCTCTCCCTGTATGGGTTTCCTTTATGAAGGCTGTCCTTGATTCAACTGGCCCTGACTTCACTGAACCTAAAGGGATAATTCATAGGTTGATTTGTGAACAATCAGGGTTGCTGGCAACTCCATACTGCCCCATTGTAAAAGATGAAATATTTATTAAAGGTAATGAACCGGATGAGAAATGTAATATTCATACCAAAAAACAAAAAAAACCGCCCACCTCGAGTTTCGAAAAAATGGATAGATGGGATTTTTAGGAGGAATGCATGAAACGTTTCTCAATTGTTATTTTTGTTCTTATAATCCTTTTTGCAGGATTTTTCTCATATTTCTTCCTCTTTAGATATATACCTGTTAGAAATATGCTTGATTCTTATAAAAAAGAGAACTCAATGCTTGTAAGCGAATTAAACAAAATGAAAAGTGCCTTGCCGAAAAAGGAGAAGAAGGTTGAGGTGATGGGAAGCTTAAAAGAGCAGATAAGTGATTTTCTCGGGGACGTCAACGTAAACGAGGTTCAGAATAAGCTTGAAATCACTCTTCCAGCCCAAAAGTTATTTCCTCCTGGAAGTGTTGAAATTAGTAAAGAGGGAAGAGATCTACTGAAGCAACTGGGTAATATTTTAAAGGGGATAGAAGGCAAAGTTATATATATAGAAGGCCATAGTGATAATGCGAAAATTACAGGTAGTTTAAAAAGAAAGTATCCCACAAATTGGGAATTGTCAGCAGCAAGGGCAGTTAAAGTTGTACGTTTTCTTATTGAAGAAGTTGGAGTTCCTCCTGAGAAGTTAGCAGCTGTTGCTTATTCAGAATACAGGCCCATTGCTGATAACGCTACATCCGAAGGAAGGGCGAAGAACAGAAGAATAGTTGTTACACTTGTTCCACGATGAAGGCCGTTGCACTTTTCTCAGGTGGCCTTGATAGTATCCTCGCCATAAAAATCATTGAAAAGCAAGGTATAGATATTATTCCTGTTGTTTTTAAGAGCTATTTTTTTGATTCTGAAAGGGCTGAAAGATTTAGTAATATTTATCAACTTAACCTAAAGGTAATTGATTTCAGTAATGATCATCTGAAGATTGTAATGAAACCTATTTATGGATACGGAAAGAACCTGAATCCCTGCATCGATTGTCATGCACTTATGATAAAAATGGCAGGAGAGATAATGACTCAGGAGAAGGCGAGTTTTTTGATTACAGGTGAAGTATTGGGTGAAAGACCGTTCTCTCAGAGCAAGAGAGGATTGGATCTCATTGACAAGCTATCGGGTTTAGGCGATATAACGTTAAGACCTCTTTCTGCAAAGGTTTTAAAACCAACGCTTCCTGAAAGAAACGGGTGGGTAGATAGGAAAAAGCTCTATGGTCTCCAGGGAAGGAGTAGAAAAGCCCAGTTTGAGCTGGCGGTGGAATATGGCATAAAAATCTACGATTCACCAGCGGGTGGGTGTCTTTTAACAGATCCAAATTTTGCAAAAAAAATGAAAAATTTACTAAAGACTAAATTTGAATCTGATGATATATCTTTACTTGGTATTGGCAGACATTTTTTTATTGATGGGTATCATTTATTGTTGGGAGAAACGAAATGGAAAACAAAAAGCTATTAGGGATTAATGGAATACATATTTATGCAATAGATAAAAAAGGTCCAGTAGGATTATTGAAGTATCAACCTGGAGAGAAGACTGTTAAAAAAATGTGTAAGATTCTTGCCAGGTACTGTTCACCATACGGAGAGACGAGGGTAAAGGTTCACAAAATGGGAGAATTTCAGGTTCTACCTTACTCGAGAGAAGATGTAGAAAAACTTTTGAGATAAGCATAACAAACTATAAGTTCAGTATTTTATAACTGAGTAGACCTTATAGTTCTTGAGTTTCTCTATTCCATTAAGGAATTTTAGCTCGATAAGGAATGTTATTCCAACAACATTTCCACCAAGTCTTTCAATCAATCTCGCAGTTGCCAAAGCAGTTCCACCTGTTGCAAGGAGATCATCAACTATTAAAATATTTTCACCTCTTTCTATTGCGTCTCTATGGAGCTCAAGCGTATTGATACCATACTCAAGACTATATTTCTCTTTTATTGTAGCAGCAGGGAGTTTTCCTGGCTTTCTTGCAAGTGTAATGCCTACGCCTGTTTTATATGCCATAGCTCCTCCAAAAAGAAATCCTCTTGACTCGATACCAACTATTTTATCAATCCGTTCATTTTTAAAGGGCTCTAACATATAATCCACTGCCTTTTTAAAGGCTTCCCCATCCTTTGTCAATGTTGTAATATCTTTAAAAATTATACCTTTTTCAGGGAAATCTGGTACGTCTCTGATCAATTTTTTCAATTCTTCCATTAAAACCTCACATCAAAATTGTTAAATTTACCTGTATACTCTTCTTCAGTTAATTCAATATCACTGATATGGGCGGATATTGGACCTATCTTTAATTCTTGTATAAACTCGTTAAGAAGGCCTTTGTCACCTTCAGCAACGACTTCGACACTTCCATCAGGAAGATTCCTGACCCATCCTGTGATGCCGTAATCATTTGCCTTTCTTATTGCAAAAAATCTATATCCTACACCTTGTACTATTCCTTTAACAATAATATGATACCTCGTCATCTCCATGTGGAAATTTTAATAAAAAAATTATTTATGTCAATGATTAAGGTCATATTAATGAGACCCCTTTTAGAGGTTTCAATTTACATTGGATATGCTCATTTTAGGTTGCTTAATCCAGGAGGTGAACAAAAAGGCCACTTTTCAGTTTGGGCTCAAACCAGGTTGATTTTGGAGGCATATATAGGTGTGCATCTGCCACATTAATAAGATCTTCAATGCTTGTTGGAAACACTGAAAAGGCAACCGAATATTCACCTGAATCCACCAGCCTTATAAGTTCATTAATTCCCTTTATTCCACCAACAAAGTTTATTCTTTTATCCCTCCTGGGATCCTTTATTCCTAAGATAGGCTCAAGAAGATAATCCTGTAGTATTGCCACGTCAAGAGATTTTACCGGGTCCTCTTTATTTATTATTTTAGGGTTTGCTCTCAATACAAACCATCTTTTGTTAAGATACATACCAAATAAATGTTTCTCGGCAGGTTCGACGGGGCATTCAGATTCTTTTATTATGAATTTATTCTTTAAGGCACTTAGAAATTTATCAAAACTAAGGCTATTCAGATCCTTTACCACTCTATTATATGGCAGTATTTTCATTTGATTGTGTGGAAAAATCACAGATAGAAAGAAATTGTATTCCTCTTCACCTGTATGAAGCGGGTTTTCTTTTTTCTTCAGGTTTCTTACCCTTGCTGCGGCAGCCGATCTGTGATGACCATCAGCTACATAGAGAGGAGAGATAGAACTAAAAATTGTCTCAAAGGTCTTGATATATTCTGGACTATACACTATCCAGATAGTGTGCGTTACATTATCCTCTGATGTAAAATCGTATTCAGGTTTCTCTAACTTTATTTTTTCTACAAATTCATTTATTTCAGGTCTCTGAATATATGTCAGGAAGACGGGCCCTGTTTGGGCATTGAGTGTGAGAATATGTTTTGTCCTGTCTATTTCTTTTTCTTCCCTTGTGGCTTCATGTTTTTTTATAATATCCATTTCATAGTCATCAACAGAGGCACAGGCAACAATACCCGTCTGTGTATGATTGCCCCATATCTGTCTATATATGTAAAATTTAGGTGAATTTTCTTGAAACATAAGTCCATCACGAATAAACTTATCAAGATTCTCTTTTCCTTTAAGATATACCCTGTCATCATATATACTTATATTGTCAGGAATATCAATTTCAGGTTTTATAACGTGTAGGAATGTAATTGGATTCTCTTTTGCGATATTACGAGCCTCTATTTTATCTAAGACATCGTAAGGGGGAGAGGCAATTCTTTCTGCAAATTCTTTTTTTGGTCTTAATGCACTAAAGGGTCTTATCTTTGCCATCTAATTCTCCTTTTTAATTGTTCTATCTCTTCGATCTCCTCAACAGCATCATAAAAGATCTTTTTTCCTTTTAGACCGTCTACGAGGAAACTTCCTTTTCTCATAAAAGGTATACCGATTATCATTTTTTTCAATGGGTCTATTTTAAATTCATAGTTGAAAAGCATATTTTCCTTTTCTATTGAGAATAAAACAGATTCAATAAGTTTTACAGCATCGATAAATCTATATTTTCCGCCAAACATTGGTTGGGGAGAAGTAGGTGTTATTTTTGGAGGAGAAGCAGTGAATATCATACCAAGATTATCCATCAAGAGATACCTATTTGTTGTCCCAAATGAGGGTAAAAAGAAATCCATTGTGACAGTGCTATTCTTTTTTTCAAATAACATTCTTAAGGTTGAAAGAAAATCGGGGTTATTAAGCACCTCTTTGGTTAGTTGAGAGGTATCTATTCTTATAATCTTTTCCAGTGATACCCTCGTTCTGATTACCCAGAATGGAAGGTAGTAGGAGGGCTTTCCCCTTAGTGCAGGACGGGCATAATATACCTTGATTTCTTTCCATCCCCCTTTTGCTACCTCATAGCCTTTTCCACAGTTTGTGCAGAAAAAAAGGTTATCCCTATCGCAGGAATTAATCCTCTCACCGCAGTTTGGACATTCAAGTGGCAGTAGTTTAATCTCCATAGTTCTTTGTCAACAGCATTAAAAAAAATACTATAAAAATACCTGTGGATATTTTCCAGTTCAGGAATACAGATGATAGGGAGAGTATTGTGGTGAGTATAAATGTAAATAGTGGCACAGGGATTCTTTTCCTTTGACGGAGAGAAAATTGAGTATCCTCTTTATTTAGCAGAATATTTCCATTTATACCATCTATTGAAATCGTTCCACCTTTGTACCGAGAGAGGATAACTGGATAATAGTATATTCGCATATGAGTAGACACAGGATTTAATCTGTATTTTAATTCATCGAAGTTTCTATAATCCTCTAACATCTTGTCCTTCATCTTTTTAATAGCAAGATTCAAGTAGAAATCAATATTTTCAGGGAGATCCAATACACTTCCATATTTGTGCATTTTTTCATCATCATAGGGCTTGAGATTTAAATCCTGTAAATCTAATCTTTCGAGCCCAAGGGGGATATTTTCTTCAGGGAAAATTGTAATATTTTTCATTACATTGATGCTTTTTTTTATTAGCTCTCTCCCCTTTACAGTGCTAACGGGTTTTGATTTGTACTGACTGTCCTGTTCGTAATGTGTTACTATTTTACCCTTTTTGTAGGCATATATCCAACCGAAAATTTCAGAGTTCACTACTATTACAGGTGCAAAAAACAGGTCGATATCAAGGATTGTACTATTTTCTTTCAGGTATTTTAAGATTGTATTTTTTGTAGGTGTAATTTTGGGTTCAACAAAGTATCTCTCAGCACCAAATAAGGTGGATAAAACAAATTTACTGCCACAGTACGAACAAGCAGCAACTCTTACACCTTCTCTAACAGAAATTTCTCCACCGCAGTTTGGGCAGGAAAACCCTATTGTGTTAGCCATTGGCTACCCTCTTTTTATAGAGATAGAATCCTGCAAAAGAAATCGGTATCAAAGTTTTTAATACAGGATGTGGGAGCGTTATCGCAAGTAGTCCAGAGAATGCAAATATCAGCAGGGACAATGGTTCCTTTATTTTTCCTTTTGGCTTTACTTCAGAATTGTTTGATTTCGTGAAAACCTTTCCCGTCACACCGTCAATGAATACCTCAATATCCTCTGTTTTTGCATAATAGAAAGGGGTATAGATAATAGCAACAGAACTCAAATTTTTCTTACCTGCCTTATGAACTACATCTTCTATCCTTATTTCTGGTGGTGGGATTTTTTCCTTTATAGGGTGTCTATCACCCTGTGGTCTGAAAAATTGAATTCCTGGAAACAGTTCTTTTATAGCCGGGATATACCAGACCTCAGTATCTGATTCAATTCTATAAAAGGGGATTTTTTTTAGTTCCAGGTTGAAGTTTTTTTTATTTGTGTAATTTTTTACAATTTCAAATGCAGCAGGGCGAGAAAGATCGGATTTTATCTCTTCAGTAACCAATGAACCCTTAGAATCAATATATATACTTGTACCACAGTATGGACATTGATAGATCTTTAGTCCAGAAACTATATCTAATTCTGCATCACAATTTGGACATCTTACCTTCATTACAATTTATGGCCACAATGTGGGCAAAACTTTGCATCCCCTGGGACAGGATTGCCACAATTATGGCAGAATTTTTCTCCCTCAATTTTTTTACCACAGTTAGGACAAAACTTTGCATCCGGGGGTAGGGGAGAGCCACAGTAAGGGCATTTGTCTTTACTTTTGCCCGTTTTTTCCTTTGGCTTTTCTCCCTTCTCCATACTTTCCTTTATCATCCCAGGCATTATCATTCCCATCCCGACACCTGCACCCATACCAATTCCTGCCCCTGCTGCTCCACCTTCCTGCTTTGCAGCGTCCCTCATTGCCTTCGCAGCTTCATATTTAGTGAAATCAGAAAGGTCGCCTACTGCTTTCATTCCGGATTTTTCGTCAATCATTTTTTCTACTTCTGGTGGTGGTGTTATAGACTTTATATAAAAATCAACAAGTTTCATTCCATACTTATCAAAATCCTCTGTTATTCTCGATTTTGCACCCATAGAAAGTTCGTCATAATTTTTAGCAAGGTCAAAAATAGAAGTATAGGTTTCTCCAAGGAAATCAGTAAGCCTCGAGATTATTACGTTCTTAAAAAAGTTATCTATCTCTTCCCTTTTTAGGATATGTTGTGTTCCTACTATTTTATTTACAAAGAGCTGTGGCTCAGTTACCCTATAGCTATATATCCCATGTGCCCTAATCCTGATAATGTCAAGTTCCTTATCTCTAAATGGAATTGGTTCAGCAGTTCCCCATTTTGCATTGGTGAAAACCCTTAAGTTTACGAAATATACTTCAACTCTGAATGGACTTTTGCCATTAAACGCGAGGCCGAGAACATTTTTAAGCAAAGGTAGATTCATTGTAGTAAGCGTGTGCCTGCCTGGACTAAAGGTATCAAGAGCCCTTCCATCTCTGAAAAAGACCGCAGCCTGATTTTCTCTCACTATTAACTGACTTCCTACGGATGTATCTGCAGAGCCCTTTTCAGGGATTCTGTGAACTATGTCCTGGCCTTCTTCATTGAAATATTCAATAACATCAAGGAATATACCCATTATCCCTCCAGTATATTTTTGAGTATTTTTAATCTTTCCTCAAAAATCCCGAACCCCTTCTCTATTTCACTTGAGATATCATCTACATCCTTTTCATTCTCAATATGTTGAGGTATTTCGTTGAACCACTCTATCAATTCAAAATCTTTCTTTATTATCTTTTTGAGGATATCTTCGCTCACAGAGTTTAAATCAAAAAATCCAGTGTAGCCATAGTTTGAATATCTGATGGTATCATTTAGTTTTTCGATCCTCTTTGTAAGTGAGTTTAGTCTTTCAAGAGCAGCCATATCTCCTTTTTTTGCAACCCGTCTTCCATAGGCATATATTGAATCCTCAATTTTTTTTAGCCTGTTTGCAATACGTTCCCTCAGATTCCTATCCTCTTCTCTCCTTGTTTCTTTCTTGTAGTAGCCGTTAAATCCAGGAATTACCTTTGCAATACTATCCACCATCTTTTTTAAGTCTATTTCTAAATTCACATTACCCCCTCTTTATACAGTATATAAAAGAACGCCAATATTATTCAAATTAAAAAGGAATCCTTAGGCCTATGCCTCCCCCTACATAAATGTCTAATGGGGGAAGAAATCTTATCCCAGGAGTAACGTCCCAGAAGAGATCAAGATTCCCAAAGGGAAAGTTAAGCCCAAAGGCTACCTCACCGCCGAGGTTCAGTTTGTCTGTATACCCGGGCGCAAAGGAAACCATAACAGATGGGATTGCATAATAGTATAATTTATATTCAGGGTTATTGGGAAAGACTGCCCTGTTGAAAGCAGCAAATTCACTATGTACAACTCTTAACCCTATATCTGCCCTGAGTGAATTGCCCCAGTACCAGTATCCACCAAAACCAGCATACACGTTTAGATCATACTTTCCAGCAGGTAAGACAAGATTTATTCCTATGGGATCCCCAAGATAACCACCTATCCATCTTTGACTCGCTGTCAGGGAAAGGCCTGTAGTGAGTAAGTATACACCAAGAACAAATTTTTTCATAAATACCTCCTTTTTGGCATTATAGGGGAAGTAAAGGATTATGTCAACTAAAAAATACTGTTTGTTATTACTAATGATATGGTCTGTAAAGATTAAACTTTTTTTAATATTGTTTGCCCTTTGTCTTTCTCTCATCTCCTTCTCTAAATTCTGTCTTATTTGTGACATCAATTTTATAGGGTCTTCAATACTTCGCTCTCCTGTAAAAGACAAGGTAGAAGTAGAGTAGTGAGAGAAGCAAACTATACTCTCTTCTACCTTGTTTTATATGACATTTTTTTGATAAAACTTTGGACATTATTTTATAATAATCACATGCACAAGAATTTTCTTGACAAGCTATGCCCTTTTTTGTATTATAAATGTATGCAAGTAAAAGATGTGATGAATCCAGATCCTGTTGTGTTAAAGAGGGAAGATCCAGTAATAAGAGCAATAAGAGTTTTTCTTGATAGCGGGGTTTCTCTTATACCCATTCTTGATGACGAAGATAATTTTATAGGTATTGTAACGATGAAGGATATTCTATGGTCCTTTCTTCCCCTTCTTGAGGAGGAATCTAATGAAGAAGGTTCAATTTTAAATCATTATCCCACTATTTATTTGATTGATGATGTTATGGAGTGGGATGCTTCAACCATCCAGGAAGATGATGATCTTATTTCTTCTATTGGTAAAATGGAAGCCGAAAATTTAGTATGTATAACTGTTTTAAGGGGGCAAAGGGTTGTTGGCATTTTGAATAATATAAATCTCTTTCGCGCTATATTTAGCAAAAAATAGCACTTCTTACTAAGAATAGAAGAAGAATTATCTTAATTCCTTTTCCAGTATATACGAACAATGCTATGGTCAGAATCAAATTTTATCTCTAAAACCCCCTTAAATGAGGAGTATATTGCTTTCCCAATTCTCACTGCAAGATTGTCTGTGAGGGTTTCAACCGTCAGCCTATCGCTTTCCTTTTTCAGGCGCAGGATTCTTTCTAAAGGATTTATTCTTAGAACTTTTTTCTCCTCATTCTGTATCCTTCTAACAATTTCTTCATAGTGTTGTCTGAGGAAATCACCTGTAAGTGTGATAATGCCCATATAGTACATATCGTCTATTTTCCTACAGGCTGGGCATTTCTTTTCAAAATATTTTCCCTCATTCAATATTTTTGTTTTTAGCTTTATATCGAAATACCACCTTTTGTTTGTATAAACTGCTCCACAAGAAGGGCATATAGTAGAATCTTTGTATTTTTGTTTTAAATATGGATCATCCAGAACTGCATACTTACTTTTTCCAGGTCGAATTTTCTTATACGAAGGTTTTTCCATAACATATCCCCATTAATGAGAAGAAATGGGCGAAAGAGGATTTGAACCTCTGACCTCCTGCTTGTAAGGCAGGCGCTCTCACCAACTGAGCCATTCGCCCGAGAATGTTATACATATTTTTATTTATTATAGCAAAAATAAAAAAATTTTCAAGATGTTGACAAAAAGATTAATGATTGTAAAATCATTATCATGAAAAAATTAATTGTAATAGCACTCATTGTGGTTTTATTTGTATCTTGTATAAAAAAACCCACTGTTAAGCCTTCTATAAGCGAGATAGAAAAGTATCAAAATGTTCTGGATCAAGGCAAAGACTATTATTTAACCGGCAAATTTGATAGGGCAATGGTATACTTTAAACGAATAATAAATGAATCACCTGATAGGAGACAGAGAGGGATTGCTTATTATTATACAGCCCGAATATTTGAGAAAAGGGGAGGTCTTGACAGTGCATTTATTTATTATGCTTCTGCTTTAAAAAGCGGATTGGATACCAAGAGTAAGATTGTTAATATATCGAAGAAGGCCAACCCCATTTTTATAGAACAAAACATAAATATATTGACAAAGGAACTGCAGCCAGAGGTGCTCTATTTGCTTGGAGAGGATTACAATAAATTAAACGATAAAGATAACGCTGAAAGATTATTTAAAAAATTGATTAGGAAGTTTCCTGATTCAGAGTATGGTATGAAGGCAAAGACCTTCATTTTTGAGAAGAAAAAATTCGATGTAGCAATTTTACTCCCTCTTACAGGCGAATACAAAGAAATTGGAGAGGCTGTCAGGGAGGGAATAGAGATAGGCGCCAAAAAGGGAATGGTATTACATATATATGATACTAAAGCCAACCCTGCAAACACATTCAAGATAACCAAATCACTTATTAAGGGCAAAGGCAAATTTGCTGGTATAGTTGGGCCGCTCCTCTCTATAAATGCAATTATATCTGCTGTCCTCTCCAGCTATAAGGGACTTCCTCTCGTTACACCTACAGCTACAAGTTCTGTGATAGATTCCATTGGTAGGGGCATCTATACTATCAACAAAAATTTACAGCTTGAAGGATACGCCCTTGCAGATTATGCTATTAATACCCTTGGGATGAATACCGCAGGTATTCTTTTCCCCGAAAGTGAATATGGAAGAAGGCTTTCTGATTCCTTCTCGCGTGAATTTAAAGCACAGGGAGGAAGCGTTTTAATAAAAATTCCATTTGCTAAGGGAGAAACCAATTTTAAAGTAAAACTGAGTAAAATTAAGGAAACAAATTGTCAGGTTCTCTTTATACCTGGAACTGAACAAGAACTTGTGGATTTAATTCCACAATTAAAGTATTATGGTGTAAAGTCACAAATACTTGGTTCAGACGGATGGAAGTCTCAGCAGATTTTAAAGGAAGTAGGGGAGGGTTATATGGAGGGGGTGGTTTTTGCAGATGTAATTTTTAATGACAATGAAGCATTTAGAGAGGCCTTTCAGAGTAGGTTTGGGCAGGATCCCAATAGGTATTCAGCCCTGGGTTATGATTCAATAAACCTTCTCTACTATCTTTTAGTTAATAATATTCCTCCTAAAGATAAGGTAAAATTAGAACTTATTTCAGGATCAATATCAGTAAAAGAGGATGTTAAAAAGGTTCCACTATATATCGTTAGTAATGGTAAATTTATTAGATTGAGATAAAGGAGGTAAAATGTCAAAAAAGAAGAAAGAAATTAGGCAAAAGACAGACACGATGGTTTTCACTCTTAAAAATTGGACATTCTTTGGTATAGGTTTGCTAAGTATAATTGTAGGTTATGTGAGCCTTGCAAAAGGGTCAATTACCCTTGCACCCATACTTTTAGTGCTGGGATATGCTGTTTTTATACCCATAGGCATAATTCTGAAAAAATAATGGATGTCTTAAAGATAGGTATTCTTTCTGACAGGATTGGATATTTGGTGAAAGGCATTAATGATGCAGAAAGGATAAGGATACTTGAAATTCGTGATGGCAATATCGAAAATGATAAAACTTATTCATTGGATGAATCCTTTAAAATCAATATTATGATAGGAAAGTCCTTTAATAAAAAAATAAAAGAAAAATTCGGAGATACCTTATTCCTTATTACAGATGAAAGAAGCTGCATGGGTGCAATCAGGGCTTATTTAACAGGTTCTGGAAAGTTAAAAAAAGGATAGGAGGCTTTATGGAACATCTTTATAGGGTTGACCCTGAAATAGGGGATGCAATTCTTAATGAAGCAGAGAGAGAAAACTCAAAATTAGAACTTATTGCATCAGAGAATTTTGTTTCGAGGGCAGTTCTGGAGACAATGGGTTCTGTTATGACAAACAAATATGCAGAGGGTTATCCTGGAAGAAGATATTACGGAGGATGTGAATGGGTTGATGTTGCAGAAAACCTTGCAATAGAGAGAGCAAAAAAATTATTCAATGCAGAACACGCTAATGTGCAGCCTCTCTCCGGTGTTCCTGCCAACCTTGCCGTTTACAATGCCTTTTTGCAACCAGGTGAGAAATTCTTTGGTCTTGCACTTTCGCATGGAGGTCATCTTTCTCACGGTTATAAGGTAAGTGCAACGGGTAAACTTTATAATGCTATTCAGTATACCGTTGACCCAAAAACTGAGCAGATAAATTATGATGCACTCTGGAAACTTGCGAAGGAAGAAAAACCGAAACTTATAATGACAGGAGCTAGTGCCTATCCAAGGATACTTCACTGGGATAAATTCAGGGCAATTGCAGATGATGTTGGAGCATATTTTATTGCAGATATTGCACATATTGCTGGTCTTGTTGTTGCTGGGCTTCACCCAAACCCCGTTCCTCTTGCAGATGCAGTGACAACGACGACACATAAGACATTGAGAGGTCCAAGGGGAGCGATTATCTTATGCAAGGAACAGTATAAAAAAGCAATTGATAAATCCGTTTTCCCTTCCCTTCAGGGAGGCCCACATATGCATATCATAGCTGCGAAGGCAGTAGCATTCAAAGAAGCAATGAGTGACGATTTCAAAAATTATCAAAAACAAATAGTAAAGAATGCAAAGGCATTAGAGGAAGAATTTAAAAGGCTTGGCTGGAGATTGGTTGCTGGTGGTACTGATACCCATTTACTCCTTATTGATGTCAAAAGCAAAGGAATTACAGGAAAGGCAGCTGAAGAGGCATTAGATCAAGCGAATATAACCGTAAATAAAAACACTATTCCTTTTGATAAAGAAAAGCCTTTTATTGCCAGTGGAATAAGGATTGGGACACCTGCATTAACAACAAGGGGTATGAAAGAAGAGGAGATGAAAAAGATAGCAAAACTCATAGACAGGGTACTTACGCACATTGAGAATAAAGATGTATATGAAGAAGTAAAGGGTAATGTAAAAGAGTTAACTGAGGCTTTTCCACTCTATGTTGAATATAGGAATGAACTTAAGAGTAAAAGGAGGAAAAATGCATAAAAAATTATTTATTCCGGGACCAACAGAAGTTACTGAGGAAAATTTGAAGAATATGTCTGTCCCAATGATGGGGCATAGAAGTAAAGAGTTCACTCAACTTATGGAAGATGTTTACCCAAAGATACAGAAATTGTTTTACACCGAAAATTTTGTTTTTATTTCTACCTCATCCGGTACCTCACTTATGGATTCTGCTTCAAGATGTATGATTAAGAAAAAGGGATTGCACGCCGTATGCGGAGCGTTCGGGAAAAGGTGGGCAACAATTTCTAAGGCTAATGGTAAGGATATTGATGTTATAGAGGTGGATATGGGGAAGGCTATTCTTCCAGAAATGGTTGATGAAAAATTAAAAACTGGTGATTACGACACCTTCTTTCTGACACATAATGAAACCTCTACAGGGATAATGAATCCAATAGAAGAAATTGCGGATGTGGTTAAGAAATACCCTGATGTAGTATTCTGTGTTGATGCTGTTTCTTCATTGGGTGGAGTAAAAATAGAGATGGATAGATTGGGAATAGATTATCTTCTTACAAGTTCACAAAAATGTATTGGTTTACCTCCAGGAATTGCACTTGGTGCGGTAAGTGAAAAGGGGTTAAAAAGAGCAGAAAGTGTTGAGAACAGAGGTTATTATCTTGATGTGATTGCAATCAAGAAATACTGGGATAAAAAGCATCAAACGATGACTACTCCTTCTGTTTCCCATATTTATACACTTAACAAGCAATTGGACAGAATCCTTAATGTTGAAGGACTTGAGAACAGATTTAAAAGGCATAGGGAAATGGCAGAATACACGAGGGAATGGGTCAGGACAAACTTCGCTATCTTTCCTGATGAGAATTACCTTTCCTGGACACTTACGGCAGGGAAAAATACGAGGGGAATAAGTATTGCAAAACTAAATGAGGAATTAGGGAAAGTGGGTGCGACGATTTCAAATGGTTATGGTGATTTAAAGGAAAAAACGTTCAGAATAGCACACATGGGTGATCTTACCCTGGATGATATGAAATGGCTCTTGGGATTGATGGATAAAATTTTACCAATGCTTTAATTCAATTTTTGGGGCAGCATTTGCTGCCCCTTTTTCATTCAAGATTTCTGGAGAGTTTTCTAAATGAGTTCATACTGAATATAAAAAGGTAAATTGTCAAAATTAAACCAATTATGAATGCGATTAAGGTGATGTTGAAGTAGGAAGGATGATTCTTTAAATATAGAAATAGGCTCGTTGTAATGGGGTGATTACTTTTACTTAATCTACTGAAAGTGACGTATCCTCCTACAATTAATAAGAAAGAGATAAACAATGAGCCAAATTCAATACCGAGTGATTCTACCAATGTAAAAACATTCTTTTTGTTATAGTCTCTATCTGGATTCCTTATCAAAACATAAACAGAGTAGCAGGAAATAGAGAAAAACAAAAGGGAAACAAATGGTATAAGTATGTACAGAGCAATATTTGCTCTATCTACAAAGAGAATTAAAAGAATATAAAGGATTGTGAAAATGATCGATGGGAGTAATGGACTCGATAAAATTAGTATTTCTTTTCTTAAGGGGAGTGTGAGAGGGAGTGGCATAACATTTATGTCCTTTGTAAAAAGTTTTGATGTTACAAGGGCTGAATAGAATGGAGAATACAAAAGAAAGACGATAAAGGGTACCAATATATTTTTTGAAGAATAAAAGAGAATTATTGGGAAAATAACAGTTAATGCAATAATATACAATACCTGGGGATCTCTCTTTATCAATTTCAAGTTTTTCTTTAAAATCGGAAAAGAGGAAGGGCTTTTCTTTATCTTTAATTCACGTCTAATTTTTCTTCTTGTTATTGAAAAATCAAGGTAATTGCCAATTTTATATGTTATGTATATGAGAGCAATTCCGAAAAAAAAGGGAATGATCATAAATAGAATATTCCCTTTTATACCCTTTATAAGCCAGTTAGTAAACATGTAATGAGAGAATATAAGGCCGATAAGAAATTTTATTTTTGCGATATAGTATGATATTTGTGCACTATTTTCTGTCTTTGCAAGGGGAGAATACATTATTAAAAAATAAAACAGGACAGCAACAAAATATGCTGACATACCCCAAAATTTTGCTGCAGTTCTACTTATTACGAATGAAACTGCAACACCAAGGATATTTGAAAGTGCAAGAATTAAAATGATCAGAAAGATTGTTGAAAGAGTTGCATATATCGGATTTGCGTGAACAGCAATAGAGTAAATAATTGGTAGAGGGATTAACATAAAAAGGGGGATCCCAGCCATAAAAAGACTCTCTATGGAGGATGCAAAAAAGATGGAGGATTTTTTAATTGGTAACGTCAACAGGAACGGGGTGTCATTACTCTCAAAAAGATTAAGTGAGATGAATGGAGCGTAACTTATTATAAAGAGGAAGGAAAGCATCAATATCCAGATACCAAAGATAAAATCCAACATATTGTATTCGTTATACACCATAATTGGAGGTATAGACATAAAAGTTTTATAGAAAAGGACCCCCAATACAAATCCAAATACGGCACCTGGAATGAGTATAGCTGAGAAGGATCCAAAGGATCTCAAAAGGTTATAGCCCTTTTTTTTTCTTCTTTTTAAGCCATATTTTAATAGTATGTATACATTTCTCATAGTTCTTTTATTATGTCTTCAAGTTCTTCTCCACCTGTCAATTCAAGAAAAAGGTCCTCCAGGTTTTTATTCCCCTCTTTGCTAAGGGATAAAAGTTCATTTAACGTTCCTTCGGCTATAATTTTACCGTAGTTGATAATCCCGATCCTGTCACACATCTTTTCAGCAATTTCAAGAATATGTGTAGACATAAAAATTGTAGAGCCCTCTTCTGTGTACTTCTTGAGGAGCATCTTTAAAATTTTTGCAGACCTCGCATCAAGACCAACTGTAGGTTCGTCAAGAAATATAACCTTTGGTTTTCTCATTAAAACAGATGAAACCATCAATTTTTGCTTCATACCATGAGAGTAGTCCCCAATATACCCATCAAGGTAATCAATTCCAAAGGCATCGGATAATTCATTCAGTCTATCCAGCGTTTCTTTTTTGGAGATTTTATAAATATCAATAATAAAGTCGATAAATTCTAATCCCTTAAGATTTTCATACATATTTGGTTCTTCAGGGACGACGCCTATTCTTTTCTTTATCTCTATACTGCGTTTATTCATATCCATCCCCAATATGTATATCTCTCCAGATGTAGGCGTAAGAGAACCTGTTAGCATTCTAATTGTTGTTGTTTTTCCTGCCCCATTAGGGCCCAAAAAGCCGTATATTTCACCCCCTTTTATGGAAAGGTTAATACCGTTTACGGCAATAAGATCACCAAATTTTTTCGTCAGATTTTTAGCTTCAATCATTTAACCTCCTTTATCAGGGATAATCTTGTATAATTTTTTGATATTGTCAAGTCGAAATTCGGTTTTTAAATGAGTAATTAATAGGTCTATATTCTTAGCTTTAGCCATACCATACGTGCATACTCTTAAAATTTTTTTGTAAAACTTTTGACCTCTTTATAATCGCCATTGTGAACGATCCTATTTGCCTGTAGCGCTGTGTAACAATCATGATGTTATCTTTTTTTTACGGTTCACGAATCTCGGTCTTTACCTTTTTCTCACTTTTTGTTTTCCCCACGTTTCATGTTCTTTTGGTTTTCACTGTTTTTTACTTCCCAGTTCTTACTTCTTCTACCTTGTTTTACCCTCTCTCTTAACCTGATGGCTATAGTAATCTTTTGTTTGCCCTTCAAAATTCATTTAAAAAATATATGATTATTTCAAAAATTTCTTTCTATTTTGAAATTATACTTGACAATGAGATTAATACGTTTAAGATTTAAAAAAAGGAGGTAATTATGAAAAGGTTTATGCTTCCTATAGTTTTCGTAATATTACTTTCAGGATGTAAAAAGGTTGAAAAATTCGCATACAGGGGTGAGCCTGGTGGTTCTTTGATCGTTGCGACATTTGCTGAACCATCAAATCTCAACCCACTTTACCCTACTTTTAAGGGTATCTCTCCTGTTACTGATTTACTTTTTTCCTCCTTACACAAAGATGGTAAGAATGGCAAAGTAGTGCCCTGTCTTGCTACCTCATGGGAGTACTCAGAGGATTTCAAAAGGATTACTTATTATATTGATAAGAATGCAAAGTGGTCAGATTGGACTCCTATTACAGCAAAAGACATAGTGTTTACTTTCGAAAAGATGAAAGACCCAAAAACGAAATACCCTTTACTTGGAAGGCTGAGATTTATAAAAAGTGCCAGGGCAATCGGAGATTACACTGTTGAATTTGAATTTAAGAGGATGTATGCAGATGAATTGTTGAATTCAAATTTATATCCTCTTCCATCAAAGATATTTAAAGGAGAGGAGTTACAGTATGCATCGTATAATCTACAACCTGAAGTAACAAGCGGTCCGTATATATTTAAGGAGTGGAAAAAGGGTAATTACATACTCTTAGAGGCAAATAAGGGTTATCTTTATGGTAAGCCCCCGTTCGATAGAGTTATATTCTGGTTTCCTAAGTCTCTGAATGAATTAAAGGATGAATTGAATTTGAAGCATGTCGACATCGTTCTTGATTTTCCGCCATCGGAGGTTGAAAAGTTTGAGGGGTATAAAAATGTGATTGAGCCAGGGAATGCCTACACCTTTATTGGATGGAATCTGAAGAAATACAGTAACAAAAGATTGAGATTGGCATTCTCTATGGCAATAGACAAGGATCAACTGATAAAAGATGTGCTGGGCGGATATGGAGAAAAAGATTATGGACCTATTCCACCTAACCATTGGGCATTTAATAAGGTTTTACAAACAAAGGATATTCCATATAAGCCTAAAGATGCTACAGGGATCATTTCTTCTCTGGGATATGAAGATAGAAACAAGGACGGTTATTTTGATAAATTGTCAGTTTCCATTACGGTGGATAAGAATGACAAAATTAATGTAAATGTAGCAGGTGAGATAGTGAACTATCTAAAAAAGATTGGTGTTAAGGCAAAGGTAATTCAACTTGATACACCAGAGTTTATAAGTAGTCTAATTTCTAAAAATTTTGATGCCTTTATTCTTGGTTGGACAGTCAAAAAAGAACTTGATCCTGCCCCAATTTGGAGTTCCAAAGGAGTATATAATTTTGTTGGTTATAAGAATAAAGAGATAGATGATTTGATTGAGAAAGGCATTCTCTCTCTCGATAGAGAAGAAGGTAAAAAGATATGGGCGAGCTTTCAAACAATTATATTGAATGATATCCCATATACTTTCTTATTTGTTCCATCCAGAATAAATATAGTAAAGAATGGAATAAGGGGTATAGAAAAAGGTGATCACAGATTGCTGGCTGAACACCTGGATGAACTATGGATGCCTGCAAATAAAAGGATTACATTTGATTATGCCTCACTTGGTTCCCATTACCAGAAGATGCAGAAAAAAGTTACAAAAAGACCAATTCCTGTTGCTAGGGCCCCTATCGTAACTGCCCAGAATTTATTACAAGAAAATTTGAATTTGCAAACAGGTAAGGAGGATACTGCAAAGGAGACCGGGGCAGTGAAGAAGGGTGAGGGAAAAACGGCAGAGAAAGCAGGAAAAACAAAAACGGAAGAAGTAGTCCCTATTATCAGGACGCTTCCCCAACCAATTCCAGAGTATACAGTACAGCCTATCTACCCTGAAGCTGCAAAGGCGGTTGGGGCTCAGGGCGTTGTCTTTGTGCAGGTAACCGTGGGCATCAATGGAAATGTAAAAGATGTTAAGATTTTGAAGAGTTTTGGAAATAGTGCATGTGATGAAGCAGCCATTGCTGCCGCTAAAAAGTGGAGATTTAAACCAGGTACAATAAATGGGAAACCAAGTGAAATGACAAGAACTATTCCATTTAATTTTCGGTTACCTTAATGAGAAGAAAATTATTGATGACACCCAAAGAAATAAAAAACTCCCTTGAGAGGATTGCTTTTGAAATAAAAGAAAGAGAAGATATAAAAAAACTATGCATAATTGGAATAAGAAATAGAGGGGATATCCTTGGGAAGAGAATAAAGGAAATATTTATGAAAGAAACCAAGGTATCAATTCCAGTTGGGGTTATTGATATAACGCTATATAGGGATGATTTTACTACCCTTGGTCCCAAGCCCTTAATTGGGTCATCAGAAATTCCTTGTAAGATAGAGGGAAAAACAATTATTCTTGTAGATGATGTACTCTATACCGGTAGAACAACGAGGGCTGCCCTTGATGAAATTATAGATTTTGGTAGGCCAGAAAAAATATCCCTCTGTATACTTGTGGATCGGGGAGGAAGAGAATTCCCGATATGCCCTGACTATATTGGTAGAAAAGTAGAAGTGGGGGATAATGATATTGTTGAGGTACATCTTAAGGAGATAGATAAAGATGAAGGTGTATTTATTGTAAAAAGAGGAGGCAAACATTAGAAAACATCTTCTTGGGATTGAACCCCTTACAAATAAGGAAATTAAAGAGATTCTTGACACCGCCGAAAAGATGAAATTTATTTTAGAGAGGCCTGTTAAAAAAGTCCCTACATTGCGCGGAATAACGGTAGCAAATCTTTTTTTTGAGCCCAGTACAAGAACGTTAAATTCTTTTGTTGTTGCCGAGAGAACACTTTCAGCTGACACTATCAACATTTCAAAATCATTTTCCAGCGTGGCAAAAGGTGAAACCTTACTCGATACTGCGAGGAATATAGAAGCGATGATGGTAAATATGGTTGTCATCAGACATAGTGTTCCTGGTGCACCACACTATCTTGCAAAACGGATCAATTCATCAATAATAAATGCCGGCGATGGTGCCCATGAGCATCCAACTCAAGCACTTCTCGACCTCCTTACAATAAGAGAAAAATTTGGCAGGATAAAGGGGCTTAATGTCTCTATTATTGGTGATATCATCCATTCAAGGGTAGCAAGATCTCTCACGCTGGGTTTAAAAAAAATGGGAGCAAATGTTGTATTGTGTGCTCCTCCGCCAATGCTTCCAGAGTGGTTTTTGCAATACGGTGTAGAGTTAACGTATAGACTTCCAGAGGCGATAAAAGATAGTGATATTATTTATACACTTAGAATTCAAACGGAAAGAGAGGCTGAGAGTTTTATTCCTTCTATAAGGGAGTACAGGAAGTTTTATACCATTAATTATGGAAATTTGAAAAAATATGCGAAGGAAGGTATTATTATTATGCATCCAGGACCTGTGAATAGGGGGGTTGAGCTCACACCTGATGTTGCAGATGGACCCTGGTCTTTGATACTTAACCAGGTTACCAATGGAATAGCCATCAGAATGGCAATTCTTTACCTCTTAAGTGGAAGGAAGGAAGAATGAAAATTTTAATAAAGGATGCAAGAATTGTCGACCCATTCAATAAAATAGATGAAGTAAGCGATGTTTACATTGATAATGGGAAGGTAAGAAAAGAAAAGAGCAAGAAGATTGATCGTATTTTAAACGCGAAGGGACTTTTTCTATTCCCTGGTTTTATTGATATACATACTCATATTAGAGAACCTGGTTGGGAGGATGTTGAAACGATTCAGAGCGGATTGAGGGCCGCCGCAGCAGGTGGTTATACATCAATTTGTATGATGCCAAATACAAAACCTGCTCTTGATAATGATGGCGTGGTTCTTTCAGTCGTAAAAAAAGCAAAATCCATAGGTTTGTCAAGGTTATTTCCCATTGGAGCAGCTACGAGAGGAAGAGAGGGGAGAGAGTTAACCGAGATAGGGCATTTGCTGGAGGCAGGTTGTGTTGCATTTAGTGATGATGGCAACCCTATTGAAAATTCACTGATTTTAAGGAGAATACTTGAATACACAAAAGGCTATCACACAACCTTTATAGAACATCCAGAGGACAAAAATCTTACTGCATCAGGCGATATAAATGAAGGGTATCTTTCAATAAATCTAGGGATGTTAGGTATTCCATCAGTTGCTGAAACTGTAATTGTGATAAGGGACATTTTATTAGCAGATTACTTAAATTCTTCTATCCATCTTGCACATATAAGTACTGCTGGTTCCCTTAACTTAATTGATTTTGGCAGAAAGAAAAATGTTAATGTTACAATTGAGGTTACCCCTCATCATCTTGTTCTCGATGAAGGCTATGTGTCTGAACTTGATACCAATTTTAAGATGTATCCACCTTTAAGGAAGAAGGAGGATAGAATTGCACTTGTTAAGGCATTGAGAAAGGGTTTTATAGATGCCATTGCAACTGATCATGCGCCCCATCCTAAATATACAAAAGAATTAGAATTTTCACTTGCTCCATTTGGTGTTATTGGTCTTGAAACTTCATTTTCTGTGCTTTTCTCAAAACTTGTAGAAGATGGAGAAATTAGCTTAAAAAAATTATTAAGATATTTTACTTTTAAACCAGCGAGTATACTTGGCCTTCCTTTTGGTCAAATATCTGAAGGTGGACTTGCAGATTTTGTACTTTTTGATCCGCAGAAGGAATGGGAAGTTACGGAAGAATCCTTCCATTCATTGTCAATAAACTCCCCATTCTTAGGCTGGAAGTTAAAGGGTAAAACCAGGTATACCATTGTTAACGGTGGCCTAATTTATCAAGATGGTGAATTTCAGGGGCATCCCAATGGATGGTGAGAAGATGACAGATTTTCTTCAAAGTATCCTTAAAGAAACAAGCTTGAGCGTTGAGATTCTTGCCCTTGTTGAGCGAAGAAATTTTATAAGGTTTGCAAATTCTGTTGTGCATCAAAATACAGGAATAAATAATACAGAATTAGTCATAAAGGTCCTTTCTGGTAAAAATCTTGGGATAAGTGTAGTATCAAATCTAAAAGAGGAATTGATAAAGAAAGGCATTGAGGATGCATATTTGTTATCCAAAAGTTCAAAGGCTATCCCCGATTTCCCCGGCTTTTCTACTCCTGAAGAGTGTGGAAAAATTAATCTGGAGTATGAGGAATCAGAGAATTTAGATGTTGTTTTTCAGACATTAGGTGATAATTTTAAAAGGTGCAGTAATTTTGAATTGCATGGGTTATTTACTTATGGCACAACAACAGTTTCTATCGTAAACTCCAATGGGGTGAAATGTACACAAACCTTACCTGATTCATTCTATAAAGTTATAGCAAAACAAGATAATATATCTGGCTATGCTGATTTTAGTTCCCATAGTTATACCGATGTTCCCTTCTCAAAAGTAGCTGAAAGTGCCTGTGAGAAGGTCACACTTTCTCAACCTATGAGGGAACTTAAGCCAGGAAAATATAGCGTTATCTTAGGATCAAATGCAGTTGCGCAAATTCTGCAATTTATGTCATACCTAGGTATGAACGCTCTGGCAGTTCAAGAAAAGAGAAGTTTTATAAAGATTGGGGAAAAAATCTTTGATCCAAAGGTTACAATTGTTGATGATCCATATAATAAAGATGGATTTCCTTTACTGTTTGATTTTGAAGGAACTCCCAGTAACAGGGTTGTTATTATTGAAAACGGAATTGCAAAGAATGTTGTATATGATAGGATCACAGCTGCTAAGGAAGGAAGGAAATCAACAGGACACAGTACGGGTTCTATCAGTGCTGGCCCAATTCCTATGCATATAATGATGAAAGGTGGGGGAAGTACGTTAAAACAAATGATAGAAAAGACTAAAAGGGCCATTCTTATTACAAGGTTTCACTATGTGAATGTTGTTGATCCTATAAGTGTTACTTTAACAGGAATGACTCGTGACGGCACGTTTTTAATTGAGGATGGTGAAATAGTATGTGGACTGAGGAATCTTAGGTTTACTCAGAGTATGGTAGAAGCCTTTAATGATATTGAGCACATATCAGAAGAGATCGATTTTGTGCGTTCTAATGAATTCTACGATATTTCATTCCCTTCAGGTTATTTTGTGCCATCCGTTAAGATTAGAAACTTCAACTTTAGTGGGGTGAGTAATGGGAATAAAATTAACCTTTCTTGAAGCAGCAACGGAGCTGAGTAGTAACTACTTAAATTTTCTCAGGAGAATTATAGGGGAAAGTGAATTTTCCAAAGAAATTGTTAAGGATATTGTAACATTTTTTAGAAATAGAGAGTTTTCTGAGGATTTTATTAATTTTCTTTATGAGCATAATTGTAAGATAGTCGTTGAGTTAAATAAAGAAGAAAAATCATTGTTGAATTCGAGTGTAGAGGATATTCAGAAGGTTACACCTATTATTTCTGAGGTCTATAGAAATGCGATTTCTAATTCTGGTATATATGCAATTTTGCTGGAGGCATTAATCATCAAGACATTTCCAAAGATATTTTCAGATATTTCACGTGCCAAGGCTTATGGCGAAAAAATAAAGAAAATATTTAATGATAATCTATCTTCCGTTGATGAAAGCCTCAAGAAAATATTTATGGCACTCCATAAACCCCCTTTATTCTTGGGAATAGATTTACAAAAGATAAATTTATCCGATCTCTACAACTATATGTCTGACTATGGTTTTGACGAGGAAATTTTCAGAACAGTGCATCAAATGCTTATTGATTCTTTTGTTAAGAGAGAGGAAGAACATATACTGAAACTTTTAGCCTCTATGGAGATAATAGATTATAGCGATTTAAAGAATTTTCCATTCAATGAATTCTTTAAACCATCTGTAAAAACTCTTACAAAATTAGCGAAGATGGTTTCCTCCAAAGCTGCTCAGAAGGAAAAGGTACTCAAAGAAAAGGATAGAGATTTGGATCGTATGACTCAAAAGGTAAGGGGTGAAACCAGCAAAATTCTTGAGAGCTCTCTCCAGGAATTAAAAAATATTTTAACAAAAGGGAATATGCAGGATGTGGGTGCTATTGTAACGAGTGCACGAGAAACAATATTGGAGCTACTTGGTAAAATAAAATTATTAATGAAATCTGTTAAGCAATATAAAGAAAAAATGATAGAGTTGGGAGGAACGATTGAAGAAAATCGGAGACTTCAATCAATTACACCTGAGGAGCTGAGCAAATATTTCCCTAATCCTCCAGAATGGGAGATTGAAAAATTGGTGACAGAATATTGGAAATCAAATAAGTATCTTTCAGTAGTTGAACCAAAAGTCTTAAAACAATTGCAAAGATATATTCAAAAAGAATATAGAAAAAACCCTGAACTTCTAAAGATTTATGAAGAAGAGGGACGAAATGTTTTTCAACCTATGCCCGAGGAAATAGTGAAAAATTATATAGGAGTGTTTAAGGATTTGCTTGAACCCATATATGTGATAAAGAGACTTAGTGACCTTATAATTGTTTGGCCTCCAGAATTAGACCCATCAAATCCAAAATCATATGTCAATGCAAAAGATATGCTTCACCTTGTTGGTATAGACCTTATACCTTCAGGGCAATTTTACAGATTTGCAAAAAGGGGTAGGGTTGTTCCCCATATAAATGTAGATATCATAAAAAAAGAGAAAGAGTTAAGTCAAATTATAAGAAAGAATTTTTCTTCTGTAGTATCTGTCCTTGTTTATGATGTAAGAGGTTCCACATTTATGTCCCATAAGCTGAATAATGCTGAAAAACAGAGGAGGATACTCACAAAATTTCACTCAGTTGTATTCAAGGCAGCAAAAAAATCAGGTGGTTTTCTTCTTAAAGAAACTGGTGACGGTGGAATTATATGGTTTGGAGCTAATTCAAAGGAGCTATACAATGATATTTATAAAGGTGTTTTTACCGATACAGGTAAATTTATAAGATCATCAACTGCCCTTGAAGAGGAGTTTGTGTTGTTTAAACACCCAGAATCAGGTAAAGAGGCTGTAGGCAGTGCAATTAATATTATTAAATCTGCAGAGGAATTTGTAAAAAATAATTATCTGAACTATAGGGAATGGTTTGGCGATGTCGTTCAGAAGGAAGTTTTCCATGATGGGATGACATATGCCCTTCTTCCCCCACAATTTAAAACACTGTTCAAACTGGGTATAGGAATTTCAAGCGGTTATCCAGGAAGGGATATGGTTTTTACACCTAACGCATTTGGTGATCCGGATTTAACTGGTCTTTTAATAAATGAAGCGACTGTTTTCTCTACAGGCAGGTCCCCTGAAAGGTCCGTTGTTTTAATGGACCACCCAACAATGATAAATATGCTTTTGAATGTAGAAAGATTTTTTATTAGTGGAAAGATTGAAGAAAAGTTTAGTGAGGAAGATGTTGTAAATAAATTATTGCAGATATTGAAAATGAGTGGAGAAGAGCGGATATATTTTCTGGATGGCTATAGGGTAAGAAGGGTTGGGGTTTACTTTGTAGACAGAGAAAAAAAGGAACAACAGTTGATTTTAGAACCAGTTGATATTGAATTTGAAATAAACGAAGAGGGTGATTTAGTAAGTGATAATGGTAGAATAAAATTTTTGTACCAGGTTATTCCGGATGAAGGCAAAACCTGAATACAAGATTTTTGCAGATATAATAAGTGCTATCAATAATCCAAATAAGAGTATTGATGAAATACTACATATTATTATGACAAATATTTCTAAGCTGGTTCATGCTGAAGCGTGGTCTCTTTTAGTAGTTGATGAGAACAGAAATCAACTTGTATTCCAGGAGGTCTTTGGGGAGAAAAAGAGTGAACTCACAGGTGTAAGGATACCAATGGATAAAGGTGTAGCCGGGTGGGTTGTAATGAATAAAAAACCAGTGATGGTAAGTAACGCCTATAATGATGAAAGATTTTTTGATAAGGTTGATAGAAAGACTAAATTCACAACCAGGTCAATATTAGCGGTGCCAATGATTACAAAGGGTAAAGTGGTTGGGGTTGTAGAAGTTTTGAATAAGAAAGGTGGAGATAACTTTACCAAAGATGATTTAGATAAGATAAATGCATATATTCAACAGGCTGCCCTTGCCCTTGAGAATGCCAATCTTATGAAAAAACTTACAGAAAAGGTGGGATATCTTACGCTTATTGCAAGTATAAATAGGAGTATTACATCGATTCTTCAACTTGATACACTCTTGAAAAAGAGTGCTTACCTTATCAGAAACGCTTTTAATTATCATTATGTTTGTATTGGTTTGATCAAGGGAAAAAATGTTATACTTCAGGGTTACTCTATTAGCAACGGCAGTTCTCCAAGGAACAGTATTATTCCTGCTGGGGAGGGTATCGTTGGGCATGTTGTAAAGACGAGAAAAAGAATGATCGTAGACAATATTTTGAATGATAAAAAGTATAAAAAGGGTATTGCAGACACGATGAGCGAAATGGTTATTCCAATTAAACGAAAGGGGCAAATACTTGGCGTTATCGATATAGGCTCGAAGAAAGAAGCTGATTTTTCAGATGAGAATGCAGAAATTATTGAGCAGGTTGCCCTTCAGTTAGGCGTGGCAATAGAAAACGCAAAATTATACGAGAATTTGAGAGAGAGTGCATTTAAAGATGAGTTAACTGGTCTTTATAATTCAAGGTATACGGTTGGGCCTATGAGGAATTTAATAGAGAATGCCAGAATTTCTAATTTACCGGTGACTTTAATTTTTCTTGATCTAGACCATTTTAAGTGGGTTAATGATAGTTTCGATCATATAGTGGGCAGCACTTTGCTAAAAAAAGTTGCTCAAAGAATAATGCGGGTAATTAAAAAAGAAGGTATTGGAATTAGATATGGGGGTGATGAGTATATAATTGTTCTTCCGGGCAAAACATTGAAGGAAGGTGTAGAATTGGCAGAGTTGTTGAGAAAAAGGATATCCGGAAGGAAATTTAAGATTTCAAAAGAAATTTACTATAGAATTAATGCAAGTTTTGGTGTCTCTTCTTTCCCAGAGCCTGCAGAGAATATCGAGGAATTAATCAGAACTGCTGATATAGCAATGTACAAGGTGAAAGAACTTGGTAGAAACAACACTGCTTTTTTAAAAATTGATGGGAGGATAGAACTTGTCAATCAGTAATAAGAGCATACTAAATAAATTTAAAAATATAGATTATCCCTATACACTTGCAAAGGTCGACAACCAATATGCTGGTCTTAACGACTTTGTACCTGATTGGGCAAATATTGAATTACTGGATTTACACCATCCAGAAGGGAGAAGAACTTATGAAAGGACTTTAACTTTTTTACTCTCTTATATTGCAAAAAAACACAATGCTATCATCAAAATAGAACATTCATACGGAGATGCATTATATGGAGAAGTAGAAAGCGGGAGTATTAATTTGATACAAATAAAAGGCGAAATGCAGGATTTAATAAAGAAAAAAGTTGTGATAGAGAAGAGGTTGTTGAGAAAGCTTGAAGCAGTTTATCTTCTTAAAGAGAGGAAGATGTATGACGATCTTCAGATTGTAGAATATCTTTCACGTGAATTTATTACAATTTATAGTATTGGTGATTATATCTGTTACTTTGCTGGGCCACTTCTTCCACATGCTGGTTTTGTCAAATTCTTTGACCTTGTAGGAATTGAAAACGGATTCTTAGTCGTATTGCCCTCAAGATCAGACCCAAATAAACTTGGCGCTATTGTTGAAAGAGAAAAATTATTAAGAACTTATAATGAATCGAAAGATTGGGCGGAAATACTAAATATATGGAGTGTTGGATATTTAAATAAAGCGGTTATATCGGGGAAAATGGGAGAAATAATAAAGGTATCAGAATCCTTTCATGAGAAGAAAATTGCACATATTGCAGATGAAATTGCAAAAAGAAAAGAAAACATTAAGATGATTCTAATTTCAGGACCCAGTTCCTCTGGCAAGACGACCTTTTCAAAAAGACTTGCCGTCCAACTTATGGTAAATGGCTTAAAACCAAAGACGTTTAGCCTGGATAATTATTTCGTTGATCGGGAAAAGACACCTTTAGATAGTGAAGGACATCCATATTTTGATGCCCTGAGTGCATTAGATTTGCCATTGTTCAATGAACATCTTACCAGGCTTTTGAATGGAGAAGAAGTAGAGGTTCCAAAGTTCAATTTTAAGAAAGGGAGAAGGGAGAAAAATGGTAAAAGGGTAAGCATGAAACCCGGAGAAGTATTGATTATTGAAGGAATACATAGTTTGAATCCAAAATTAACCGAAAGTATAGATGATGCAAAAAAGTATAAGATATATGTAAGCGCATTGACACAGTTAAACATAAATAGGGTTAATAGAATTCCGACAAGGGATGTAAGACTTATAAGAAGAATTTTCAGGGATACATTATTCAGGGGTAATCCACCAGGATTGACACTTGAAAGATGGGCTAGCGTCGTGAGAGGAGAGGAAGAAAACATCTTCCCATTTCAAGAAGATGCTGATATTATGTTTAACTCTTCGCTTGTTTACGAACTTGCCGTTTTGAAGAATTATGTAGAAACTCCCTTGAGATCTGTTAATAGTACAGAACCCTATTATTGTGAATCATTAAGGCTTCTGAACTTTCTTGACCATTTTCTTCCTATAACCTCAGCTGAAATCCCACCTACATCAATATTGAGAGAATTTATAGGTGGAAGTAGCTTCAGGTATTAAATAATCAACATCCCTATTCTGTAAACAACGAAAGAAAGGACATACGCAACTGAGATGGAATACAAAAGTGAAAAAATTGCCCATTTGTAAGATTGTGTTTCAGTCTTAATTGCACTGAGCGTAGCAAGGCAGGGAAGGTAAAGTAGGGTCATTACAAGGAAACTAATGGCAGATAAGGTTGTAAAATAAGTATGAAGTGCCGTTGCAATGTTACCAGTTTGAGCTCCTACCAAAGTTCCAAGGGTAGCAATAACTAATTCCTTAGCTACAATACCAAGCAAGAGGGCAACCACAGCTTGATAAAAACCAAAGCCATTTGGCTTAAATAAAGGTGCAAAAAATGAACCGATATGACCTAATACAGATGCCTTACTGGCATATTCAACTCCTACAGGAAGTGAAGCAAGAAGCCATACAATAAGGGCGCCTGCAAAAATTATGGTACCCGCCCTTTTTAAAAATTCCTTGCTATGTTCCCAGGAATGTAGAAAGATAATCTTAAATGAGGGCATATTATAATCAGGGAGCTCCATAATTAATTCACTTTTTTCTCCTTTAAAGAATGATCTCCTGAGAAAAATAGCAGAAAAGAACGCAACCAAAATGCCTAATATATATAGCGATATAAGGAGAATCCATCCGTTTCTTGGGAAAAAGGCAGTAATAAAAATAGTAAAAACAGCAAGTCTCGCACTACAGGGAATAAAAGGATTTGTTAAAATTGTAATGAGCCTATCCTTTCTGTCCTCAATGATTCTGGTAGATAAAATCGCTGGAACGTTACATCCAAACCCCATTACAACAGGGATAAATGATTTCCCGTGAAGGCCTGCAAGGTGCATAAATCTGTCCATTACGTATGCACCTCTTGCCATATAGCCAGAATCTTCAACAAATGCAATAAGAAAGAACATAATGAATATGACAGGAAAGAAAGAGACTACTGTTCCCACGCCTCCAATTATTCCATCATTTATAAAGGAAATGATATACGAATTTATTCCTAAAGAAGTGAGAAGATAATGCAAGAAGATAGCTAACTTATCGAATAGAAGGGAAAAGAAAGACGAGACAGGTGTGCCAACTTTAAATGTAATGAAAAATATAACAGCAAGTGCTGTAAAGAGGATAGGGACACCGAGAATATGATGGGTAAGAATTGCATCTATTTTATTACTTGCGTTGGCTTCCTTTCCCTTTATTTTAACTGCTTCCCGGGTAAGACCCTCAAGGAAAGAATATCTTCTTTCAATAATATAGGTTGGAATGTCAGTTTTTAAGAATTTTCTGATATGTCTTTTTTGATGCTCTAAAGCCTGCTGAAACTGGTTAGAGAAAAGAGGAGAAATACTTGGATCTTCTTCGAGTGCCTTTATTGCGAGCCATCTTTTTCTATTATTGTACCCCTTCATCTCAGGAATGAGTTTTTCGAGAAAATCTATATGATCATCGAGATGTTCTCCATAATCCATTCTAAATTTAGTCTTATTTATGTGCTCTGAGAATATTTCTTTCCTCAGTTTTTCTACATTTATTCCTTTCCTTGCAATAATAGGAATTACAGGTATGCCAAATACCCTTTTCAGTAGTTCAATATTAATCTTTTTTCCTTCCTTCTTAACACGATCCATCTTGTTTAGAACAAGAATCGCATCGGCTCCAAGTTCAAGAACCTCCAACAAAATATATAGATTTTTTCTTATGTTGGTAGCATCGACGATAACCACTACCTTGCAATCATTTTCGAGTATAAAATTTCTTGCTATCTTTTCATCAATTGTGAATGGGCTAAGACTTAATGCGCCGGGGAGATCTATTAGTCGCGCTCTTTTGTCGTTATAATCGAGTATTCCTTCTTTTTTTTCAACAGTTACACCTGGCCAATTTCCAATTTCTTGTTTTAACCCTGTTAACTGATTAAATAGGGTACTTTTTCCAGAATTAGGATGACCGAAGAGTGCGACGAGCATTTCTCTTTTTTTCATATAACCATATTAATTTAGGTTTATATTATGTCAATAGATGTTTAACAATCCCCTGGTTTCAAAAATTCATTCTTTAATCCTTGCAGTCTATTCTGTGTAAAGTCTTATAGTTTAAGAAGTCGTTATGAGTCTTACTATCCAGACCTTTCTGTCCATTGAATACAAAATTTTTCCTTCGTCAGCTGTCTTTTAGGCAGTTTCATTTTGAAAATTGCAATCTCTAATATTCTATTGACACATTGTTAAATTTGTTCATAATGTTTGAAAAGGAGAAGGAATGATATTTTTGTTATTTTCGATATCCCTGGATAGTCTTGTTCAACCCTATGGAATTGATAATATTAATTTTGAGTATAAGGCTTACTGGTCACGTTTTCCATCCCCTGGAGAAATTCCATATACCTTTGCATTTTTCAAGGGTCTTTATAAGGAACCTATAAAGGTCCTTTTAATGGCTCGTTCCTCAGCGAATATCGTTGAGGATTATCTGAAAGTAAGTTATAAAAAAAGTGATAAAATATACCATCTTTTATATTCCTTGGGTGTTGATAGATTTATTTCGGGATTTAGAGATTACAGCCCTAACTTCTCCCCATATGTTAAAAACGAGAAGGGTGCCCTATATAATGCAGTAAAGAGGATACAAATACAAACTGCTAAACAGGAGAATTTGATATCTTTTGGTGGTGAATATGACACACTTCCACAGTTAAAGGGGAAATTAAGCAAAATACCATTGTCTCTTCAATATGAATTAGCTACGTTGATAGATAGGTTGCATGATTCGTATCAATGGATTGTGCTTGGCTTGAGAAATGTAGATTTTAAAACGAGGGTTGAAATTTTTAATACCAGGGATGCAGATTTGACCCAGTCGGATGGTATGAAATATTATCCCCATTTTGATGACTGTATGAAGAAAATAGATTATAGGTCATTGTTTTATGGTGCACTTAAGGCGGCATCTGCCTCAGAAATAGCAGCGCGACGGATTGATTCTATTATGAAGGTTAATAAATACAATGTGAATTTTGATATAACCATCCCTACATCTATTGGTGATATTATGATTTTGGGTACTAACTCAAAGAGCTATCATATCAAGAATGCACTTCTCGTGGTTGATCTTGGTGGTAATGATACATATACAGGTAATATAGGTGCGTCTGGGCTCAGCAACCCTCTGTCTGTGTTTATTGACATCGGTGGTGATGATAAATATGAAACCAACGATTCCCTTGAAAATGCTCAAGGGGTAGGTGTTCTCGGTACAGGGGTTCTTATTGATGAAACGGGTAATGATCAATATAATGGTGGGAAAATTTCACAGGGGAGTGGAATATTTGGAGTAGGCATTCTATTTGATAACAATGGTTATGATAAATATAAAGGCTATACCCAGACTCAAGGTTATGGTTTATTTGGGATTGGAATGCTTATAGATAGGGTAGGTGATGATAATTATTATGCCTTTGGGGATTGTCAGGGAGATGGAGAAATGCATGGTATTGGAGTGTTATGTGACAGATATGGGAATGATACATATAAAGCTGAACCATATTCGAGGGTTTATAATAGGGGAGATTATCATTCTAAACAGAAAATTAATGCGAATAATGCACAAGGGTTTGGGGGTGGTAGAAGGGGGGATGGCTCCGATGGGCACAGTTGGGCAGGGGGTTTGGGTATGTTAATTGATATTTCAGGTAATGATAGATATATTGCCGGCAACTGGGCACAGGGAGTCGGTTACTGGCTCGGAACAGGCATACTTTATGATAGGAATGGTGACGATTATTATAATTCCTGTTATTTTACCCAGGGCTCTGGTGCGCATTACTGCATAGGTGCCCTAATAGACGAGAATGGTAATGATGTGCATAAATTGTTTGAGACAGCAGGGGCAGCCCTTGGTTTTGGTTGGGATTGGACCTTTGCATTATTTCTTGATTATTCAGGAAACGATAAATATAATGAAAAAATGATTTCGATGGGTGTCGCTGAAATCAATTCTATTGCATTATTTCTTGAATTAGATGGGGACGATGAATATATTGTTAGCAATGCTGGATTAAGATTGGGTGCATCTGATTTTAGAAAATATTATAAAGAGATGCCGCGTCATACCTTCTATCCCAATCTTGGGAAAAATATTGGAATTTTTATTGATGCCGGGGGAAAGGATAAATATTACGAGGTGGATAAAAAATGGGAGCAAAGCCTCTCGAAGCGATACAAAAATAATAAAAAATGGATGGAACCCCCTGAAAACTCAGAAAAGTTTGGGTATCGTAATCTTGGTATTGGCATTGATATGGAGGGCAAAATAAATGATATCCAGTAAAAATAGGAAGAAATTTTTATTAAGTCTGGCGGGATTTGATCCGACTGGGGAGGCTGGCATTCTAAGAGATGTAAAGGTATTCTATGATTTGGGATTTCCAGGTGGTGGCCTTCCAACATCTCTTACAGTTCAGAATAGCAATGTTGTATTCAATACATATCCTATTGATATTCAGTACATCAGAAGAGCAGCCGGTAGATTGGAGAAGGATGTATATGGTATAAAAACAGGTATGCTTTATTCGGTAGATATGGTTGATAGTGTTATACATATAATTATGAGCAAAAAACCAAAGTTTCTTGTTGTAGACCCTATAATAAAATCATCTTCTGGTTATCCTTTTATTGGTAGAAGAGGCCTTAAGGCATTAAAGAATTACCTTTTTCCTCTTGCGACAGTTATCACGCCAAATTTTGAGGAGGCCAGGGAACTGACAGGAGAAAAGAATATAAATAATATATTGGTTACATTAAGGGAGATGGGGCCAAAGTATATTATTGTTACGGGAGGAGAGTCTGGCGATAGGGATATACTATATATAGGGAAGGATATTATTGAGTTAAAACCTGGTGTGAAAAGGAAATATTCAATGCATGGGAGTGGGTGTACTCATTCTGCCGCATTACTCTCTTTCCTCTGCAGTGGTATGGATATTCTTGATGCCGCAATTCATGCAAAAAAATACGTTGAGGATAAAATTACCGTAGAGGGGAAAAGAGAGGTTAAAAGGAAGAAGACAGATACCCAAAAATTATTTGACTTTTGATTGTTTAACATTGTTAAACACAAATAAGGTGTTATAATTACATTATGAAAAGGTTAATCTTTTTTTATCTTTTCTTTATATTTGTTGATATCCTCTTTGCTGACACTATGAACGAGA
>Ga0190347_1000016_pt1 | contig 49867 bp, 42 predicted proteins | sample 48721356_MG_FD_161652 | JGI IMG/M metagenome (GOLD analysis project Ga0190347, IMG submission 161652) | Hydrothermal vent microbial mat bacterial communities from Southern Trench, Guaymas Basin, Mexico - 4872-13-5-6_MG | ecosystem: Environmental > Aquatic > Marine > Hydrothermal vents >...
TGCCCATCATACAGCATCAAGTGGGCATGTTCGTCGCCAATCTGCCTTGCATATATAGTGCTGCCATCGGGTTGGGAGAGGATAATGTTTCCAGGATATGCGGGGACAGAAAAGCCAAGAATCGAGAATGCGATTATCAGGAAAATCAGCACTTTTTTCACATCATTCACCACCCTTTAGAATGGCGAGTTTATCAAGAAAATCTATATCAGAAATAAAAGATTTGAAATCCTCGAAGTGTGGATTGTTTGAAATAAGGGAGACCAAAGCGAGTACTTTCAACAATTCTTCTTTGCTCAAAGCATCGGGCAGGTAATTAACAAGCGTATCATCTGAGGTTGAAAGAAGAAAAAGCCCACTGTCAATCGCGCTGTTAAATTCGCCCAATTGCGTTTTTGTGAGCGCAAGCCCTGAAAGTATTTCTTTTTTGGCAGGGTAGCTTTCCCTGGCTTGTAAGAAGTAAAAATCTGCGAGCGTGAAGTTATGTTCCAGATAGTAGCACCAACCCAGTCCCTCACTGGCAAGGGCTTTTTTCATGGGATTATAGGAAAAATCGGCAACATGGCTGAAGTCCTCTTTAGCCAGGCTGACTTCTCCGGATCTTAAATGTTCAAAGCCCGTCTGAATCCTGTCGGGAATTGAAGGAACGCATGACTGTAAAAAAAATCCTATAAAAAATAGTAAAATAATTCTACCGAAATACTTTTTTTTCATAAAAGCACCTCCCCACTCGTATTGTACTTCATGGAACCGGAAATCATTAGTGAATTGTGAGGGATAATCATGATACAGGTGGTTGGAAACATAAATTTTGATATTACGGCGATGTTAGACAAAACCCGCAATATCGAAGAAAACAGGGTTCTCGAATTGGATCCGGGAATAGGCGGAACGGCTTCCAACACCGCTATTCAGCTTGCAAAACTGGGGCGAGAAGTATTCCTCAACGGAGCACTTGGGAACGACATTTTCGGTCAGTGGTTGTTGAAAGAGCTCAAAAAAAGAGGTATCAACGTGGAATATGTTAAGGTTACCGATGGCGAGAGAACAGGATTTTGTTTTGTAACAGTCAATGGTGACGGACATCGCTTTTTGTTTACCTATCGTGGAATTAACGAAAAAGTCTTTCCCAAAATTGCTGCTCCAGAAGAAACCACTTTTCTCCATTTGGCTGGCATAAGCATAGCACAAGCCGAGAAAATCTTGAATAATCTAAGCTGTGACATTCCTATTATTAGCTACGCTCCCGGTGGTATCGTTAGCTTTGAAAATCCGGAAGGCTTGGTGAAATTGTCAAAATATTTTACTTATTTGATTTTCAACGAGAAAGAATGGGAAGCAGTTAAAAAAGTTGGCAACATCAAGTCAAAACATATTGTGGTTACAAAGGGCGCAAAGGGTGTAGAAGTTTTGCCTGAAGGTTTTTTTGTTCCTGCTTATTTGACGAAAGTTGTAGATACGACTGGTGCAGGAGATGCTTTCAATGCAGGTTTTATTCATGTGATTTCTTCTGGAGGAAATCTCAAAGAAGCGCTTCGATTTGGTAATGCACTGGGAGCATTGAACGTTCAATACAAAGGTGCCACAGGAGAATATGGGTTGTACGAGATTGAAAAATTCATCTGTACAAGAGAACCGACATTGAAGAAGTATATATGATGGGGGGGAACATCCCCCCCGTATTATAAAGCTAATAATTTTCCACGAAAAGTTCAAAGTAACTTTGTGGGTGCTTGCATGCAGGGCACTTTTCAGGTGCTTCGTAAGCTTCAAGGATGTAACCACAATTTCTGCACTTCCACAATACTTTTTCAGGCTTCTTGAAAACATGTCCCTTTTCCACGTTTTCCGCGAGTTTTAGATAACGTTCTTCATGCTTTTTTTCGACTTTCGCTACCTGCCTGAATGTTTCGGCAATATCTTTAAAGCCTTCTTCTTCAGCAACATCAGCAAATGCTGGATAAAGTTCTGACCATTCTTCATTTTCACCTGCTGCGGCAGCTTTGAGATTTTCAAGAGTTGAACGATATTCTACCGGATAATCCGCATCTACATGAATGGTCGCTGGCAATTTTTCGGTTTTTTCAGCTATGTGCTTATAAAAAAGCTTGGCATGTTCTTTTTCGTTTTCAGCAGTTTCCTGAAAGAGTGAAGAAATTTGCTCAAATCCTTCTTTCCTGGCTACTGAGGCAAAGAAAGTATAACGATTTCTCGCCTGAGACTCACCTGCAAAGGCCTTCATTAGATTTTCAAGTGTTTTTGTTCCATCGAGCTTGTTCATAGATTCACCCCCCGTAATTATTTAGAATCGTTATAATTAAACCACAAATCAGGTTAAATTAATCAGTGCATTTAGTCCTCTTTCAATTGAAAAAAATGCATCAACAATCATGGGATCAAACTTCTTGCCTCTTTCCATGTTTATTATCTTAAGAATTTTATCTCTTTCTAAAGCCTTTCTGTGAGGCCTTTTAACTCTCATGGAAGCATAACTGTCAGCAACGCTTACAATCCTTGCGGAAAATGGTATGTCTGTGCCAGATAGTCCGTGAGGATAGCCACTTCCATCGAAGGCTTCATGATGATATTCAATGATTTCAGCACATAAATTGAAAAAAGCCGAACCTGTCTCAAGAAAGCCTTCTATAATTTTCACTCCTTTTGTGGTGTGTTCCTTCACTTTCTGGTATTCTTCATCAGAGAGTTTGCTCGGTTTTTTCAACAATTCCGACGGAATTTCCAGATTCCCTATGTCATGAAGTAACGAGGCTTCACGAATATCTTTAATAAAGTCCTTCGTGATTTTATAGGAATGATTTTCACGTAATGCCACGGCTACCATTGCTGAGGCATCAGAGATTATTTGCAAATGCTGTTTTGCTTCTGGAAGCATATTTTCGGCATATTTTGCAAGAATATTGGTCATTGCAGTTCGGTCTCTGGCAATATATGTGCACTTGTTTTTCAAAGGAGTTAAATCGAAGGCATGACAAAAGACATGACTCAAAACCCGATCGTTAAAAACCGGGATCATGGTAACACAAAAATATCCAGTAGTATTTGCTCCAGTGAGAAGCAGCTCTTCACGTACAGTTTCACCCCTTTTAAGAAGGAACTGGAAAAGCCTTAAAAGTTCTTTTGATGTTCTTCTTTCGATTATATCTTCCAGTACCTTTCCATTAACCTGTTCGCGGGTTCTTCTGAAAAACCTCAAAAAATGCACATTCGCAAATAGTATTTCACCTTTGGCATTCGTTATCCAGAAAGGATTTGGAATGTCACCAAAATTATCTGGCGTAAAAGCAGGTATATTTAACATTTTATGTTTATTGTCCATCTGTATCACCCTTTCTTCCAAAAATGCGCGATTTATCTAATCCAAAGGTTTCTTTTTCTACGTTTCCCAGGGGTTCAATGTGGACGTGTACATCATACACCTTGGGTACGTTTTGCTTGATATTTTTTTCAACAGTCTTTGACAATTCGTGTGCTTCATTGACTGTAATATCACCTTTTACCTCCATATCCAATTCCACGAAGTACTTATAACCGAATTTTCTTATTCTTATTCTATGGGGGTTTGACACCCCATTGGTATTTGCAGCTTCTTCCAGTACCCTGCGATAGATATCATCGCGTGGTTGAATGCCATCCATTAGTTCATAGCTACTGCTCATGAAAAGCTCGATAGCGGTTTTTATAACAAATGCGGAAACAAAAAGCCCCAATATCGCATCAAAAACAAATAAGCCAGTTAGCTTAACTATAACCATTCCGGCGGCAACAGAAAGTGAAATGAATATATCGCTTTTCATATTGATGGCATCTGCTATAAAAACATCGCTATCGATTTTATGGCCTATGTACAATTTGTATTTGTAGAGAGCATATTTCCCCGCTGATGAAATAAAAGCCACTGACAGGACAATTGGTAGGTTTTCAACAAGGAGTTTCCCAGAAATGAGCTTTTGCATTGAGAAGATGGCTAATTGGGCACCTGCAAAGAAAATTATCATGGAGATTATCTTTGAGGCAATTGTTTCAGCGCGTTCGTGACCATAGGGATGTTCCTCATCGGGGGGCTTTTTTGAAAGATTTGTAGAAACCAAAGTGATCACAGAGGTCAATATATCGGTTGCAGAATCAAGACCATCAGCTGTGATGGCCATACTTCCTGTAAAGGCACCGGTAATAATTTTCAGTGCAGAAAGCAAAGCATTGCCAACAATGCCTATTACCGCCCCTTTTTTAGCGTTTTCTTCTCTGTTTTTCACAACATTCTTCTCCATTGAACAAAAATAGAACATAAACAGTCTTATTTATAAAGAAAGCTTACCCCCCTAATTACTGTCGCGGGCTGCAGCCCGCTTTTTTATTTGATCATCGCTGAGCTCATTCTTTCGAGAGAAATCGAATTCTCAAATTCCGATAATTCTCCGTTTATCAGAGTAGTATGCCCCTGCTTTTCAAGTATAACCGCTTTTGGGTTGAAATTGTGCACAAAAAGGGTTGTTTCCCCTTTTACTTCAACAGCGAGAAATAGAACATTGTTTTTTACCTTTATTTCCAGTATTTTACAATTGCCTATCCATGAGTTCTTTTTCCTAAAGTGCAGGATGTTCTTGACTCTGGAAAAATAGGAATGGATTGTCAAACCCTGCACCTCATAAGAAAGTCCAGAAAAAGGAGGATTGCTTGCAAATGCCTTCCATTCTGTCTGCCATGGTCCGGAGCCAAGTTCGAACCATGGAAAAGGTTCAAGTTGAGCTTCGTTGGCAAATTCGTTGTATTCGCCTTTCATTCCCAACTCTTCACCATAATATATAAAAGGAATACCTGGAAGTGTTGTGAGTACAGAGAAAGCAAGGAGCGCTTTGCTTTCATCACCTTTCATATAGGACAACAGTCTTGTCATATCGTGATTTGTCAAAAAAGTTCCTGAGGCGTACAGAATCTCATCTCCGAAATATCTATTCATAACATGATATAGCGCTTCAGCTAATTTTCCAGGATTTAGCACAAGGATATTTTCCTTTATTGCATATGCCAGTGGAAAATTAAATCCAATTCCAAATACGGTGGAATACAAATCAACGATATCCGGGTCATCCCAGACTTCACTGACAAAAACAGCATCGGGATTTATTTTTCGACAATGCTCAGTTAGGTCTTTCCAGAAAGCAATGTTTCTTTCGTGCTGATATTCACATTTACCAGTCTCTTTTGAAAAGTCGAAAATATGTTTGGCAGCATCAAACCTGAACCCGTCAAATCCAAGAGAGAGCCAGAAAGAAAGAATTCTTTTAGCTTCTTCGCGAAGCTCGGGGTTTTCATAGTTTAAATCGGGGCTTCCCGGGCCGAAAAGTGCATAGTAATATTCACCGTTGAGTTTTGACCAAACTTTCTGATTATCCCAGGGTCTGCGTGCCTTTAGCCATTCGGGCTTCTCTAACCAAAGATATTTACTTCTATGCCTATTATCACCTGAAAGAGCTTTTAAGAACCAAGGGTGAGTTATGGCAGTATGATTCAAAGGCATGTCTAAAATCACTTTCATGCCTTTTGTATGAGCACGTTCGAGAAAAACCTTGGCATCTTCCAGAGTACCATATGCCGGGTTGACTGAGTAAAAATCTGAAACAGTATATCCATGATATGAAGGAGATTTCATTATTGGTAGTAACCATATTCCTGTTATACCCAGCTCCGCAAGGTAATCGAGTTTTTCTGTGGCACCCTTGAAATCGCCGATGCCATCTCCATTTCCATCCGCAAAGGAGCGAAGAAAGAGTTCGTAAAACATTTTTTAACCTCCTAAATCGATCTGAAGAGATAATACATCATACGAAAAAGATATTATCAATTCACTATGTTAAAATCCATTAAGAAAAGAGGGAGGTGTGATAATGCAGCTAAATGAAATCCTCGCTAAAGGAGAGAATTACGGAGCAAGTGATATTCATATCACTCCGGGCCAAAAGGTGGCTTTCAGGATAGATGGATCACTTTTTAATGACAATGAATTGCGGCCTTCTATGGAAAACATAATTCAGTTGCTGAGAGAATTGGAAGAAAAAACGGGAATAGAACTCACAGATCCTGTCAAAAAAGAGGTGGACTTTTCTTTTAGTTTTGGGGAATCACGTGTGAGGGGAAACCTTTATTTCTCTGACAAATTGCCAATTTTAGCACTGAGGTTGATTCCCAAGAAAATCCGTACCCTTGATGATCTCGGATACCCCCCGTTGTTCAAAGAATTTTGTTCGCCTGATAAAGGGCTTGTGCTTGTTGCCGGGCCAACAGGAAGCGGAAAATCCACAACACTTGCAGCCATGCTCGAACATATAAATGTAAACCGGCCGGTTCATCTTATAACAATCGAAGATCCCATAGAATATGTTTTTGAATCAAAATTGGCATTAGTTCATCAACGTGAGCTGGGACAAGATACAAGCTCATTTTCAAATGGCTTGAAATATGCCTTAAGGCAAGATCCGGATGTAATACTCGTGGGTGAGATGAGAGATGCTGAAACGATGGAGCTTGCAATGACAGCTGCTGAAACTGGGCATCTCGTTTTTTCGACAATTCATACTAATTCCGCTTCCACCACCCCGGAAAGGATTATTGGTGTGTTTCCGCCATATCAGCAGAATCAGATTGCCATGCAGCTCGCAAACAGTTTACTGGCGGTAATATATCAGAGGCTTTTAAAACACAAAAGTGGGAAAGGCAGGGTGCCGATTCTAGAGATTATGGTTGTGAATCAGGCGATAAGAAACCTGATAAGGGAGAAAAAGTTTCATCAAATAGAATCCATGATGCAAGCAGGTGGAAGATTTGGTATGGTAACCTTTGACGATGCGCTTATAAACGCCTTTAAACAGGGAGATATCTCTATGGAACAGGTTAAAAACTATGCTCGCGATCCTGAAGCCGTAACCAGGAGGTTAATCTGATGAATCCGGTGGAGATTCTCGATTCACTGAGAAAACAACTGAAAGAAGTCGAAAGGGAATTGTCATCACCAGAAATTTCCTCAAACCCTGATAAACTTATGGAGCTCAGCAAAAAACACGCTGAGCTAAGAGAGATATTCTTGCTTGAAGAGGGAATTGAGGCAAAGGAGAGAGAATTGCAAGAATGGAAAGACCTCCTTGAACTTTCACCATCAGATGAGCAGGAGGAAATAAAACAAACCCTGGAACATTTGCAAAAGGAAATTGAAAAGCTTCATCTTGAACTCAAAATGCGCCTTGTACCTGATGAAGATTCTGATAGGAATACCATCGTTGAGATCAGAGCTGGTGCAGGTGGGGAAGAGGCAGCACTCTTCTCGGCAGACCTTTTTAGAATGTACGCTCGGTTTGCAGAAAGATCGGGCTGGAAAGTTGACGTGCTGGACATGAATGAGACTAACCTGGGTGGTTATAAGGAAATCGTCTTCGAAATCAAAGGGAAAGATGTATATAGAAAATTGAGATACGAAAGTGGTGTACATAGAGTGCAGAGAGTTCCAAGAACCGAATCAGGCGGGAGAATCCATACTTCCGCCGCCACAGTTGCCATTCTTCCAAAGGCCACAGAACTGGATGTGAAAATTGACCCTTCCGAATTGCGTATAGATACGTTCAGAGCCTCTGGCGCTGGAGGGCAACACGTTAACAAGACAGAATCTGCGGTTAGAATCGTTCACCTTCCTACAGGCATTGCAGTTTCAGTACAACGCGACCGCTCACAGCATCAGAATAAAGCCAGGGCTATGGAGTTGCTGAGAGCGCGGCTTTTTGACATGATGTTGCAAGACCAAATGAGCAAAATGTCTCAAAAAAGACGACTGCAAATTGGTTCTGGAGACAGAAGCGAAAAAATCAGAACGTATAATTTTCCACAAAGCAGAGTCACAGACCATCGGATAAATTATACAAGTTACAGGCTAGCGGAAATTCTCGACGGCGATCTTGAAGAACTCGTTTCGAGACTTATCGAAGCGGATCTTGAGATAAAGCTCAAGGAGCTTCAAGAGCGGTTGAAATAACTGTTGAGAAAAAAGAGAGGGGCAGTTTGCCCCTCTCTTTACGTTATTTCATCATCAAGGATATATGCCTCTGAGCTTCGTAGCAGTTGCTACTCGATCGATAGCAACGATGTAAGCTGCAGTCCTCATGTCAGTGTTGTATTTGTGCATGGTATTCACAACACTTCCGAAAGCCTGCCGCATAATTTTATGCAAAGCCTTTCTCACATCTTCAATATCCCAGAAATACCATTGAAGCCCCTGAACCCATTCGAAGTAAGAAACGGTAACACCGCCAGCATTTGCCAGGAAATCGGGAACAACGAAGATTCCCTTCTGGAGAAGAACTTCTTCTGCTTCTGGAGTTATAGGTCCATTGGCCCCCTCAACGATTATTTTGGCTTTTGTGTCGTTTGCATTTTCCATAGTGATGGCATTTTCAAGAGCAGCGGGAATGAGAATGTCCACATCAAGAGCGAGAAGTTCTTTGTTGGTAAGCGTTGTAGCATTTGGATAGCCCTTAATTACACCATTATTCTGGTCTCTGTAAGCGATTACTTCATCAATATCCAGTCCATCGGGATTGTATATGCCACCGGAAACATCACTAAGAGCCACGATTTTTGCTCCAAGTTCATCATGAATCAACTTGGCGGCATAAGAGCCAACATTTCCAAATCCCTGAACTGCAATTGTAGCGTCTTCTGCATCAAGGCCTTTGTAATTTATTGCTTCTTCAGTTACAACTCGAACTCCTCTACCAGTAGCTTCCGGCCTTCCAGCAGAACCACCGATATCCATGGGCTTTCCGGTGACAATACCAAGAACAGAGTGACCGACATTCATGGAATAGGTATCCATGAACCAGGACATAATCTGTGCATTTGTATTCACATCCGGTGCAGGAATATCTTTATCCTCGCCGATTATTACCTGTATCTCAGAGAAGAATCTTCTTGAAAGTCTTTCAAGCTCGGCAGTTGAAAGCTCAGAGGGATCAACTTCCACTCCGCCTTTACCCCCGCCATAGGGTATGCCAACAACGGCACATTTCCATGTCATCCAGAAGGCAAGAGCTTTAACCTCGTCTAGGGTAACGTTAGGATGGTACCTTATTCCACCTTTTGCAGGACCTCTGGCGATGTTGTGCTGAACCCTGTGACCCTTAAAGACCTTTACACTACCGTCGTCCATCCTGACGGGGAAATTGACCGTGAGTTCCCTTTTTGGATGCATAAGCACATCAGCGAGACATGGATCAAGCTCCATGACTTTGGCGGCCTTGCTGAATTGCTTTAAAGCGTTTTCAAACAGACTTATCTCGGCCACTTTAGTAAACCTCCTCAGAAGAAAATTGTGTGTTCCAGCTTGATTTTATTCCCGGAACTGTTTGTGAACAACTCCACAAATTGGCAAAGAACGGCGTTTATTTTCAATTAGTGGGTTTTTTGTCATTGATACATCAACTATTTTCTGATAGAGCAATCGAAAAGGTATTATCAAAAAAATATTTAAAAAGCGCGGGATTTTCCCGCGCCACTGGTACCCCCGGAAGGAATCGAACCTTCATTTGCGGATTAGGAATCCGCCGTTCTATCCGTTGAACTACGGGGGCAAAGCGACTACATTATATCATCACACCAGAGGCTTTTCAAGATCCCTTTCTGGTAAAATAATGTATGGAGGTGATGAATTGTTTCCGCTTAGAGACACCATCCCCAGCAGGAGGAAACCATATGTAATGTGGGCAATAATCATTACAAATATCGCTGTTTTCATATACGAACTCCTGTTATCAGATGGTGAGTTGCTTCTTCTCATATACAATCATGGTCTTGTACCTGCAAGATACACTAAAGGGCATATTTTGCTTTACAACAGATTTTTGATTCAATATAACCGTTTAGACCTTTCTCCATTCGTAACTTCAACTTTTTTACATGGCGGCTGGACACACTTGCTTGGAAATATGTGGACGCTCTTCATTTTTGGTGATAACGTTGAAGATATGCTTGGACACTTCAGGTTCTTGATATACTACATTCTGTGGGGAGTAGGTGCCGGTTTCTTGCAATTTTTGCTTTCCCCTACATCTCAGGTGCCAGTTATAGGCGCTTCGGGTGCTATTGCTGGAGTGATGGGGGCTTATTTGTATTTCTTCCCGATGAGCAGGATTCTGACTTTCATTCCCGTTCTTTTTCTTCCATTCATTGTTGAAATACCTGCATTCATCTTTTTGCTTGTCTGGTTTTTCATACAGTTTTTCAACGGAACCTTTGCAATAATTGGAGCGAATTTCTCAGGAGTAGCCTGGTGGGCGCATGTTGGGGGATTCATTGCGGGCCTATATATGGCGAGATTCTACTCTAAAAAGCACTTTGGATACCGATAAACTGGAGGTGAGTTAATGCGAGGAGCCTTTGTAGCACTTGAATCAACTGTTATAGCTCATGGGCTTCCATGGCCCGTTAATTTTGAAACGGCACTGGCAATGGAAAAAGAAGTGAAAAAACAGGGTTCGATACCAAAAACAATCGGCATTATTGGTGGCAACATAAAAGTTGGTATGACAAAAGATGAACTGAGATATCTTTCAACGGCTAAAAGTGTTATGAAAGTGGGCACCGCTGAAATAGCAGTTGCTACTGCATTGAAAAAGGATGCTGCCACTACCGTAAGCGCAACATTAAAGCTCGCAGACAGAGAGGGTATAGAAGTATTTGCCACAGGCGGTATTGGTGGAGTACATCGTGATGTGGAGTGGGATGTTTCACAGGATATAATCGAATTATCAAAAACGAATATGATAGTGGTTTCAGCCGGGGTTAAAAGTATCTTGAATGTAGAAAAGACGCTGGAATTTCTCGAGACTTTTCAAGTTACAGTTATAGGCTACCAAACGGATAGCTTTCCATTGTTTCATTGCCGCCATAGCAAATTTCCGGTGAGCATTTCCGTAAAAACGCCTGAAGAAATCGTTGAGATTTTTAAGGAAAAGCAAAGGTTGGAAATAGAAGGCGCAATTCTGGTGGCAAACCCCATACCTGTTGAGTATGAAGTCCCCTATAATGAATTGATGAAATATATTGAAACAGCAATCTCTGAAGCAAACTCGAAAAGGATTTCAGGAAAGGGATTGACTCCATTCCTGTTGGGGAGACTTTCGGAACTCTCCAATGGAAAAACCCTTGAAGCTAACATTGCTCTTCTAAAGAACAATGCTTCCCTGGCAGGGAAAATCGCCATGGCGATGATGAGAACATGAATAGCATTTTCAAGAACTGTCGCATATACAACCCTCTCAATGGTGAATACAACTTCCAGGATCTTTTTGTTGAAGATGGCGCAATTGTAAGGCATAAACCGGAAAACGCCGAGATCATCGATTTGAAGGGTTGTTACCTTTACCCGGGAATGGTTGACTCCCACGCCCATCTTCTGGCAACAGGTAAAAAGCAATTCATCCTTGACCTCACTGGAATTGATACAAAAGATGAGCTTGTAACGCTACTGAAGAATTTGGAAGAACAACCACGTGGCTTTATTGAAGGACGTGGTTGGGATCAGGAAAAATTGGGTTTTATGCCTGACAGAAGATTCCTTGATGCTATCACACCGTTTCCTTTGCTTTTGGTGCGTAGATGTGGGCACATAGCGACGGTGAATGGTCCGATGATTTGGAAATACTCTTTACATGATCTTAATGGTATAGATGGAACAGACCTTGCGCTTGGAGTAGTGAAAGAAAGAGCACTGGAGAAATTGCGTGAAAAGCTCCTTTCGGAAAGAGAAGAGCTAAAGAAATACCTTCAGACTGGTGCTGATGAATTTTTAAAATATGGAATCACAAATGTACACAGTGATGATTACCATAACATGGAGCTCAGGGATCTGATAGAAGTTCTTTCATCACAAAAGCACATAAGGATATATGAAAAACTCAGAATAAAATCCGCAGAGGAATTGGAAGTACTAAAAGAATTGCAGAAACATGAAACGGATTTCTTCAGCTTGAGGGCCGCAAAGCTATATCTTGACGGTTCCTTCGGTTCAAGGACTGCTGCTCTGTGTGAACCATATACCGATGATCCCCAGAACAAAGGAGTGCTTTATCTTTCATCAGATAAACTGCTCCCTTTTGTGAAAAGAGCGGAAAAAGAAAGCATACAGTTGGCTATTCACATAATAGGAGACAGGGCTTTAAAAGAGGCTTTGAGTGCGTTTTCTATTATAAAAGAGGGTAACCCACTGAAGCACAGGCTAATACATGTCCAAATTGCAACTGAAGAGCAAATAAAACTGATGGCCCACTTAAAGCTAAGGGTTTCTATCCAACCAATATTTTACAAATCAGATAGAGAAATGGCATTTTCGCGCCTTGGGCCTGAGCGCTTCAAAAATGCTTACCCTTTTAAGAGAATGGATGAAGCAGGCATAAGCTTATCAATGTCCACAGATGCTCCGGTTGAAAGTGCCAATCCTTTTCAAAACATACACGCTGCCGAATATTTCTTTGATAGGAAGCGAGCCCTTTATATGTATATGATTTCTGGAAGACTTTTTGAAAACAGAGAGTCCATTTTTCCACTAACTGAAGGTTCAAAAGCAGATTTTTTTCTCTTGGAAAGAGAACTTTTATCAATTCCAAGCAATGAACTGGATGATTTAGAAGTTTCAATGACCATTTTGAATGGTAAGGTTGTATATGAAAGGTGAGTTTTTGAAGTTTCTATTGTAAACTTTTGTAAGAATATGTAACTGATATTTTACTACCATTACATCTTCGGTTAATATTACTTGGTGGTTCGTTTTTTGTTATAGGATGAGGGTTATAGCCTTTTACAAATAAAATCATTCGACTAAGTCATATTGACTTATTTCTATACCTCTTTTTTGAAGGGATGTAACGTCGTTTTGCCTGTCTTATTGCGTTATTTTCGATTTGATGTTAAAATTATTTACAGTAATAAAAAAAGCGGCCTGAGCCGCTTTGGTGGGCTCGGGTGGAGTCGAACCACCGACCGCCCGGTTATGAGCCGGAAGCTCTAACCAAACTGAGCTACGAGCCCGATACTAAAAGAATTATAATACCCACCACGGCTTCTGTCAATAGGTTGGGAGATGATAGAGTGAAGAGAAGCTTAGTGGATCATACTGTTTCTGACCCCGTAAAATACTTCAGTTGTAGATATCCCAGAATACTCGTTATACGTGCTGCCTTCAAACTCCTGAAAGATGGTAAAAGTCTCAGCCAAAAAGATATGGAAGGTATAATCCTGAAGATGTTGAAAAAGAGATGAGAGTTCCTCTCATCTCTTTTTTCTAAGCACTTCACCGATCTTTGGAAGAAAGTCTTTTTTTCTGGACATAACACCATTTAAAACCACGCTGTTGTTTTCATCCAAATGCACTTTAAAAGCTTCTTCGATGATTTCCCTATTTCCTTCAACCCATACTTCGCTTTGGTTTTTTGGGACGTTTGTGAAAAGAAGAAAAGCAACATCAGCCTTTGAATTATTATAAAGATGCTTCAAAGCCTTTCTGAATTCCTCTTGCCTACTTCTAACCTGTTCCATATCCATAACCATAACCTGAGCGATCAAGACATTGTAATCACCTATTACGTATTCTTTGACATCTTTGGAGACGACTTCATAAGGAGCTTTTCCCGAAAGATCCAAGCCTTTGCGTAAAAGGTCTTTGGAGAATTCTTCAAGGTTTATATCTGCAATTTTCGATAATTGTCTGGCGGCTTCTCTGTCTTTTTTCGTTGTTGTTGAAAGTCGAAAAGCCAGAGTATCAGAAACGATTCCACCGAGTAACACACCAGCTATTTGAGGATTCTTTTTCTTGCAGTTTTTTAAAAACCATTCTCCGACAATCGTAGAAGTGCTCCCAACTGGTTCATTGTGAAATCTCACAGGTTTCAAAGTAGTAAGGCCACCGAGTCTGTGATGATCGATGACCTCGAGTAATTCTGCTTGTTCAAGGCCGTCTACCGCTTGGGGCCTTTCATTGTGATCCAGCAGGATTACCTTTTTTCGAGTGTCGTAAAGAAGATTGGTTCTGGTAATCACTCCGACTAACTTTCCGGTTTCGTCTAAAGCCAACGCAAAACGCTCCTTTGATTCATATATTTTTGTCTTTATTTCATTTAGTTTTTCACTTAATTTGGCTGTGATAAAGTTTTTAGACATGATCATTTTAGCAGGCATGGAGAGATTAATCAGTTTTCCTACACCGTAAGGTCCATAAGCTGTTGATATTATCCCGACATGGTTCCTTTTGGCTTGAATCAGTATTTCTTTAGAAGGAACATGGGAGTTAGTTAGTATCATCAGTGTAACTTTTTTTTCCACCAATTTCAGTTGCATTTCAGGATTGTTCCCGACAATAGCCAAGTCAGTGCTTTTCAATTTTTCAACAAAAGTGCTGGTTGAATCGATGGCTATATGGACTTCACCCTTGAGAATATTGGTAGATGGTGACACGAGAACATTGCCCTTTAGAAGCTGGGCTATGGTGTTTACGTTGATTGGGTGTAATTTCAGTGAATCGACCGATAACCGCTTTACATAAGCTCTTGCTAAATGGCGCTCACTGATGATTCCCGAAGGTCTGGAATTGTCATCAACAATTGGAACGACTTTTATATTGTGTTCTTCCATGATTTTGGCAATTTCATATGTTGAGGTTTCTTCTGATGCCACAATGGGGGTGCGCAAAACAAGATCGCCTACTATCGGGTCCACCGTCTTCATGAAAACAGGCGGTTCCACGTCAAAATAGGAAAGTAAAAATGTACTTTCGCTGTTGAGTGGACCACAGCGGCAAGCTATGTATTCACGCTGGCTATCATTCTGGTTTTTCATATAAGCATAGCCAATTACACTTGCAATCGAATCGGTATCAGGCTGCCTATGGCCAAAAACATATATTTTTTCACGGCTCAATGGTTATGCCTCCTTTTCAGGCTGGTGAGATAGGTTGAAAGATTCAAGATATCTGCTGGCTTTATACCGGGTATTCTCATAGCTTGGCCAACGGACATAGGTCTGAGTTTTTTTAATTTCTCTTTACTTTCGGTGGACAAATTGGGCACTTTATCATAGTCAATATCGCCAGGTATGAGTTCATTCTCGAGCTTTTCGAAACGGTTTATTTCCTGTCTCAAGCGGTTAATGTACCCTTCGTATTTCATTGTAGTTTCAACCTGTTCAGCAAGTGAGCTATCCGAAATAGGTTGAGGGTCAAAATCCTTTAGCAGAGAATAAGTTATTTCCGGTCGTTTTAGGAGCTGAGCAAGTCTAGTAGGTTGATATATTGCCGTTGTCCCCGCAGATAGCAATTTGTTGTTTACAGAATTCGAAGGTTTGAGAACAATGTCATTCAATCGACTCACCTCCCGGTTAATGGCTTCACGAATAATCACGACTTTGTCATAGAACCATCTAGGTATGAGGCCATACCTATAACCATATTCCGTGAGTCTCAAATGTGCGTTATCATGTCTCAGCATTAGTCTATATTCAGCTCTTGATGTGAGAAGGCGGTAGGGTTCATCGACACCTCGGGTAACAAGGTCATCGATCATAACGCCTATATAAGCCTCGGATCTCTTCAGAACCAATGGTTCAGCACCCTTGAGTTTCGCAGATGCATTTATGCCAGCTACGATACCCTGTCCAGCTGCCTCCTCGTATCCGCTGGTGCCATTCACTTGGCCGGCGAAATAGAGGTTTTCCACCAGCTTAGATTCAAGGGTGGGATGAAGCTGTTCAGGGATTACAAAATCATATTCAACAGCATATGCTGGTCTCATTATAACAGCCTTCTCAAGGCCTTCCACTGAATGAACCATTTCCACCTGTGTTTTAAAAGGCAGGCTTGTTGATAGTCCATTCAAATAGTACTCACCTGTGTTTCTGCCTTCGGGTTCTACAAAAATCTGATGGCTGTCTTTAGAAGAAAATTTTAGAACTTTGTCTTCAATCGAAGGGCAATATCTCGGGCCTATGGAATGGATTAACTTCACATCGCCATAAAGAGGGGAGAATTGTATATCGCGCCTGATTATCGAATGAGTTCTTGGATTGGTTTTAGTGAGCCAGCAAGGGCTATCCTTAGGCAATACTCTTGGCTCAGAGAAATAGGAAAATGCAAGAGGAGTATCTGAAGTGTCCTGCCTTTCCATTTTTGAAAAGTCTATGGAACTTCCAAGTATTCTGGCCGGCGTCCCTGTTTTGAAACGTGCAAGTTTAAAGCCGAGTTTTTTTAACGATTCGCTGAGCATTTTTGAAGGGAATTCTCCTAAACGCCCGGCTTCAAATGCTTTTGGACCAATGAAGATCTTTCCACCTAAAAAAGTTCCAGTTGTTATAATAGCCGCTTTACAACGGTAAACTTGGCCGAAATGTGTTACGACACCAGCAACTTTACCATTTTCAACCAGAATTTCTGTCGCTATGGCGCTTCTTAAATAGAGATTCTCTTGATTTTCAAGAGCTCTTTTCATCTCAATGCTATATTCTTTTTTGTCTATTTGAGCCCTTAATGCTCTGACAGCAGGTCCTTTGCTGGTATTGAGCATGCGAATATTTATGGCCGTTTTATCAGTTGTTTTTGCTATTTGGCCGCCCAGGGCATCAACTTCCCTTGCGACAACACCTTTGGCTGGACCGCCTACTGCCGGATTGCAAGGTGCCCAACCGACGGTGTCAAGATTTATGGCAAGTACAAGAGTTTTCATTCCAGCTTTAGCAGAAGCCAACCCAGCTTCGATGCCAGCATGACCCGCACCAACAACAACAATGTCGAAACTGTAATCATCTATTGTGCTTCTCATAACATCTCCCTCCTATCCTATTAATTGTACAACAGAAAGGAGGCTTGAAGATGAAAGTCCGATTTACAGATACGACCTTGAGAGATGCACATCAGTCATTACTTGCGACAAGATTGACAACCGAAGAGCTTGTCGGGGTCGCTTCGCTTATAGATGAGGTGGGGTATAACAGTGTTGAAATATGGGGAGGGGCAACTTTCGACGTTTCGGTCCGTTACCTTGGTGAGGATCCGTGGGAAAGGCTTGATAGGATAAGAGAACAATTTAGGAAGACAAAGATTCAAATGCTTTTACGCGGTCAGAACCTTCTGGGGTATCGTCATTATGCCGATGATGTTGTGGAACTCTTTGTGAAAAAAGTAGCTGACCATGGGATGGACATAGTCAGGGTATTTGATGCTCTCAATGATTTTAGAAATCTGGAAAAAGCAAGTAGAGAAGTAAAAAAGCACAAAATGCATCTACAAGTTGCCATATCTTATACTACCAGCCCTGTACACAATGTTGAATATTTTACAAGCCTTGCTAAAAGTGCATACGAAGAGTTGCACGCGGATTCTTTGTGTATTAAAGATATGGCGGGACTTCTCACCCCTGGAGAGGCAAAGAGACTGGTCAAGAGCATAAAGCAGAATTGCCCATTACCTCTTGAAATACACGCACATTTCACAACCGGGCTGGCAGATCTCACCTATCTAGCTGCAGCAGAAGCGGGCGCTGAAATCGTGGATACGGCAATAAGTGCTCTGGCATATGGTACATCACAACCGGCTGTTGAAAGTTTGTGGGTATCCATGAACAGTCTCGGATACGCTGATAAACCAAACTTAAAACTTCTCAAAACCATTAGTGACTATTTCTCAACAGTTAGGGCAAAACATGCCGATCACGATGTATCGTTGTTAACCATCAAACCAGAGGTGTTAACCAACCAAATCCCGGGTGGCATGTATTCCAACATGATCAACCAATTAAAATCCCAGAAGGCCCTTGATAAGCTGGAAGAGGTGCTTGATGAAGTACCGAAAGTAAGGAAAGATCTTGGTTATCCTCCACTTGTCACCCCAACTTCCCAGATTGTTGGCGTCCAGGCTGTTTTGAATGTGCTTACCGGTGAACGCTACAAAATCATAACGAAAGAAACCGAGAAATATGTGCTGGGTTATTACGGCACTCCCCCGGCACCTGTGAATCCAGAACTAAAAAACCGCATTGAATCTAAAGGCAGCAAGGCTATTACAGGTAGAGCAGCGGATTATATTGAGCCAGAGGTTTTAAGCTCAAGAGAGAAATTCAAGACCATCGCAAAATCAGACGAGGATTTGTTGATACTCCTTTTATTGGGAGAAGTGGGAAGAAAATATCTGGTTGGCAAATATGAGAAAGAACTGGGAATTGATTTCTCGTTGATATCTGATTTTTCTGATACAGCTATTGTATATCCCGTGTAGAAAGGCGTAGTTAGAAGAAGCATAGGAAAATAATTGATTGATAATCGGAGATATTTACCGTTTTTTTGGTATAATCATAAGTAGGAAGTAAGCATTATCATGTTGCCCTTCTGGAGAAATTGATAAAATTGTATTGAGGCAATTTGCCTAAATCAATATAAGGGAGGTCGAAAGAATGAAGAAACTTGCTCTCGTGTTAATGATTGTTTTTGCAGTAGCATCTCTTCTCAGTGCAAAAATTGTCATCTGGTCTTCAGAAAATCAGATACCAGCTCTTCAAAAATTGGCTGCTGACTTTGAAAGGGACTACGGTATTGAAGTGGAAATTCAGCAGGTTAATTTCGGTGACATCAAATCCAAATTCCTCACAGCCGCTCCTGCTGGAGAAGGTCCCGATATAATTGTTGGTGCACATGACTGGGTAGGGGAACTCGCTGCGAACGGGCTTCTTGAGCCCATCCCGTTCCTTCCTGATGCCGATCAGTACTACGAAGTGTCCCTCGATGCTTTTAGCTACCAGGGGAAACTCTATGGCGTTCCATATACTATTGAATCCATCGGTATCATTTATAACAAAGATCTTATTGAAGAAGCGCCAAAAACAATTGATGAGCTCGAACAGATGGCCGCGGAGGTTGCAGATGATGAAGTAGTTGGTTTTGTTTACGATGCTGGCAACTTCTATTTCTCATTCCCCTTTATAGCTGGTTATGGTGGCTATATCTTCAAAAGCACTGAAAGTGGTCTTGATGTGAATGATATAGGGCTCAACAACGAAGGTGCAATTAAAGGGGTCAGTCTTATCAAGAAATGGTTCGACGATGGACTTATCCCTCAAGGTGCCAATTACAATCTCATGGACTCCCTCTTCAAAGATGGACTTGCTGCATTCATAGTAAATGGCCCTTGGGCAACCCCTCATTACAGGGATGCAGGTATAGACTATGGAATCATTCCATTTAGTGAAATCGAACTGGAACCCGGTACAACTCCCAAGCCCTTTGTAGGAGTTCAGGGGTTCATGGTCAATGCAAAATCCAAGAACAAGCTCGAAGCCATTGAATTCGCTGTCAACTACATTGGAAGTTTTGATGGTCAGTACGGTATGTTTGTTGGTGAAAGAAGAGGAACTGTAAGAGAAGACGTCTTTGAATACATTTCAAAAGACGCTGGACCTGAGCTTTACGATGTACTTCAGTTCTCCAAAAGCGCTTCTGTGGGAACACCTATGCCTAATGTACCTGAAATGGCTTCTGTTTGGGGTGCCATGGGCGATGCACTTAGCATCGTTATCAATGATCAGGATACTGTCGAAAATGCTCTCAACTCTGCGGTTGAAAAGATCAAATCGGCCATTGGTGAATAATATTTGAGCTGTGATTTCAAGAAATGCGTTATTTCGCGGGGCCTTTAAGCCCCGCGTTTAATCATAACGTTCGGAGGCATTAAAATGAGTACAAAAAAACTTCTCGGGTTTATAGTTGTTCTTATTTTGCTTTCTGTTTTTGGTGCTTTTGGGTTGATGAGCCTCATACTACTTTGGGCAAATGCCAATTATGGGTTGGCAATTATTCTTGGTGTTTTGCTTGTGAGTATTGCCTTTGTACTCATCAATCCGAAAGGTTACCCTTACAGGTATATGATTCCCGCTATGATATTGCTGTTTATTTTGACCATTTATCCCATGTACTATACCTTTAAAACCGCTTTTACTAACTTTGGAACCGGGCATCTCTTCACCAGGCCACAGATTATTCAGAAACTGCTGAGTAATTACTATTATGTACCTGAAAACCCAGAAGAATACAGTTTTTCTGTCTTTGTAAAGCTAAAAGACTACAAGCCAACTGATGATTTTATGATTATATTCCGTTCCTTATCAAGCAATGAATTATTCATTGCACCTAAGCCGGCAGCGGTTCAAAAAGATTCCGAAGGAAATATCCTTCTGGCTGAATCGCGAATGTTTTCAGTTAAGAACGACAGAGCAACAGTGAATGGAGTTTTGTACCAATTAGTGAGGTCCTCTCAGGATAACAGCATACTATCGGTGGTATCAAACAGCGGTGAGAAATACATGTATTTCTATTCCCCTGATGATAGAACTACAAAGTCAAATGCGCCTTTTTATCTGAGCGAAATCAGGGGGATCTGGCTAAAAAATGCAGAATTCACAAACCCCATGGGACAGCAAGTAAGGCTGAATCCCAACAGGCTCTTTACGGATTTTGCAACTTCAGAGAGAAAATACGGGATTAAAGTCATAACTTCTATTGAAAGTGGAAGAGCCGTTCAAAAAAACGTTGTTTACAACAAAAAGACTGGCAGGGTATTGATTGAAAGAGATGGTTATTTTTACGATATAGATGATAATGGTCAGGAATTTGCGGTAGATGGTTATATTTCAAATATCGGATTTAAGAACTTCATGAAGATGTTCAAGGACCCAAGGATCAGCGGTCCTTTTGTGAAAATCTTCATCTGGACCTTCACCTGGGCTGCATTAAGCGTACTTTTTACCTTTACAATAGGTTTGATTCTTGCACTGGTATTAAATGATAAAAAACTAAAAGGGACGAAAATCTATAGAACATTGCTCATTATTCCCTGGGCCATTCCCGCTTTTATATCTGTTCTGGTGTGGAAGAACGGTATGTTTAACGAAACCTACGGCATTATAAACAGGTTTATTGTAATGGGGCTTTTTGGGGCTGAAAAACCAATAAAATGGCTGAGTGATCCCTTTTGGGCAAAGGTTGCTGTTCTTCTTGTGAACACATGGCTTGGGTTTCCTTACATGATGACGATAACACTTGGGGCGCTTCAGAGCATTCCAGATGAGCTCTATGAAGCTGCGTCAATAGATGGTGCTACAGGTTTTCAGAGATTCAGGAAGATTACCTTCCCATTGCTGATGATTGCGGTGGCACCGCTGCTCGTGGGAAGTTTTTCGTTCAATTTCAACAATTTTGTCGGGATTTACCTTTTAACCGGGGGAGGACCAGCCATTCCAGGAAGCTCGACACCCGCAGGGGCAACAGACATACTCATTTCATATACATACAAACTTGCCTTTGAGGGAAGAGGGCAAGATTTCGGCTTTGCCAGCGCAATTTCCATACTCATTTTTGTGATAGTAGGTGGATTGAGTTGGTTGAACTTCAAACTCTCCGGTGCTTTTGAAGAGGTGAACAGATAATGGCTATCGAAAAGAAAAGATACTGGCTAAGGCATCTTATCCTTATAATAGTAATCGCGGTAGTTCTCTTTCCAATGGTATGGCTAATATCAACTTCTGTAAGGCGCGACCAGGCCGCCTTTTCTCCAAATTTATTTTCCACCAGGGTTACTTTGCAACACTATAAGAACTTGTTATTCCCCGAGCGCAGCGTGCAAAGACTTATCCTTGATATTCAGGAAGCAACCTACAAACTCGGGCGGTTCAGGGATAAAAGCGAGAAGTCGATCAACAACACCGTAGAGAAATATCTCAACAAATTTGAGGCTCTGATGTCAGAATCAAAGCAAATCGCTTCTGATCTTGGCACTTCTTTTGCAAGCGCAGATGAAGTCCTTGGTGCTGATATTGATAAGAAAATGATTTTAGCTTTAAATCGACTGAGGGAAGAAGATCTTAAGCTAATCGACGAAAAGCTCGAAGAACTCAAGAATGCAGAAGATGACAATGTAAAATCGGCAGCGGCTCTTGAAATTCTTTCCTCTTTAAAACCATCAACTAATGGTGAATTTATCTTCTTTCTGGACAATGTTAAGCTCGATGACGCCCTAAAATTAAAATCCTTTTTGCGAGATTTTGACAAAATGCGGATTGGGATTTTGAACGCTGCCACGAATTTATCCAGTTTATTGGATGACCTCGACTTTGAGATGAAGTCTGAGGTTCTTGAAAGTCTTTCGAGAACCTCTGAATACATCTCGACAAACGGTGCTGAATACAGCCAATGGAGAAAAAACGAATATTATAAGTTCATAAGAAAATATATCAGCAGGTTAGAAAAAGATCTTCCTGAAGATCTATCTGGAAAGATAAAAAACGAAAGAGAAGGGCTTTATAACTCTTTTAAAGCTGCAAAAGCCAGCTGGGATGAAATTGAGACATTGTTTAAGCAGTTAAAAGATGAATTGAAAACTGCAAAGACTAAAGCTCTCGGGACAGATTATACCGATTATAGTGCAGCGATAGAAGAACTTTCAGATGTTGAGAATGAAATCAGCCAGAAGGAGAAATTTATTGAACAATCTCTTGCTGGTAGAGCTGAGTTACGCGAATCCATGTCAGTAGCGATACCGATACTTGTTCCTGAATCTGGAAGACTGAGGTCGTTAAAATCGGTGATTGAAAAAGCTCTTGAAGGTCCAAACATAAAGCCAACTGAAGCGGAAAAACCCGAGGAGTTATCGGACTTTTACAAACGCCTGGAAAGTATCATAGCTGACTTTAAACAACTGGGATATAAGGACGATATCTACGCGGCGCTTTTGAATATTGAATCAGATCTGGGCTGGTTTGTAGAGAGAGCTGGTATTCTCACTGCCAATACGAACAATTCGGAGATCAAAAAGGCTCTTGAGATCCTGGAGGCTTCCAGAATAAATCTTTTAAGAGTCATACCTGATATTGAAAAAGTTGTGGGAGATGCCAGATCTCTTGAGACAGGAATTGCGACCGCCCAAAACGAACTAAACGAACTTAAAAAGAGAAAGGTGCTGCTTGAGCAGAAAATAGCTGAGTTGACTAATAGCTATAATAAACTTCTTGAAAAATACAACGCCAATGTAGAGATCATAAAGCTGGAATACGCACATACGATCGTGGCTGAGAATATTACCGATATCACAGCTGCTGAAACCTACGCAGAAAAAGCTGGCGAAATTGTTTCTGAATGTTTCGGGTACAAATACAATAAGCGTTATCGCGACTTTACCTGGTACAAAGATTTCAAAGAAGCACAAGACAACATAACAGAAGGTACCAGTGTACTCAGCGAAGCCATCTCAGAGCTAAGTGCTCATGAGGCATTGTTGAAAGAAAAGATCTATGATTACATTCATTTGCGTTTTCTCGGAACACCTGTTACCCTTGATGAATTTACGCTTATGATCGCCAATTACAACAAATATTTCCAGGTTTTCAATGCCAAATATCAGAGAGCTTCACGGAAGATCTCGGACTTGCTTGACTATCCCTCAAGCTATTCCAGCCAGTACAATCCCCAGTTAAAGAAAATAGATAGGTTGCTTTTCAGGAGCAATCAGATATGGATGCCCAAGGAAAGCACGTATTTTTACTTCACCAAATGGATAATGAACTCTATAATAGTTGCCCTTATGGTTGCTTTGATAAGCGTCACAGTAGCCGCACTTGCGGCGTATCCTTTCAGCAGGATGCGCTTTTTTGGGCGTTCACAAGGGCTCCTCTTTTTGCTCCTCATTCAAATGTTCCCGTCTATCATGTTCATGATAGCCATATACGCTTTGCTGCAATTTATGGGGAACTATATTCCTTTTCTTGGGTTGAATAGTCTTAGCGGATTGATATTCGTCTATTCAGGTGGAATTGCTTTCAACATCTGGCTTATAAAGGGATATTTCGATACAATACCTGATACCCTGGAAGAATCGGCTATGATCGATGGTGCAACAAGATTCCAGACTTTCTGGAGGATAGTCTTACCGCTTGCGCGACCAATCCTGGCAGTTATAGCCATTCTCACCTTTATGGGTATTTTTAACGAATTTGTCATGGCGCGCATTTTCTTGCAGGACATTAATAAATGGACTTATGCCGTTGGGCTTCAGCAGTTCTCAGGGAGATTTGAAACAAGTTGGGGGCCTTTTACTGCTGCAGCGCTCATAGGTGCTATTCCCATGATCACATTTTTCCTCATTTTACAAGATTATATTGTAGGAGGCCTTACAAAAGGCGCAGTGAAGGGGTAAAATTGATGCGGGGCTCTAGCCCCGCTTTTTTAGAGGTGGTATCATGCTTGATGAATATGATATGTTGCCAGATTATAAAAGAAGAGCTATTTCCAATTTTTCATCGGGATTGATTGCGCATTTTTGTGGACATAGTCCTTATCCAGCTTTTCCCTTTAAACAGGATAAAATAGACCTTTCAGATATTGATAACATTGTTGTTTTTATCATTGATGCTCTTAGATATGCGACAGTTGAAAAATTGCTTAAAAGAGGAAAATTCGAAATTATTGGTAATACCAGCCTCAGTTATATGACTTCTGTATTCCCCTCAACTACAACAGCGGCTTTAACTAGCTATTTCACAGGTGTTCCACCTGCCAAGCACGGTATGCTCGGATATACGCTTTATTTGAAGGAGTACGGTTCTATTGTCAATATGATAGAACTTACACCACTCTATCAGGAAAGGGATTCTCTTAGCCGTATAGGCTTTGATCCACTGAAATTTATACCTGTCCAGACGGTTTTTCAACAGCTATACGAAAATGGCGTGAAAGGTTATTTGATTACTTCAAAAAGCTTTGTGAACACCGGATTATCCCGTATGCACAGTAATGGCGGGCATTCAAAGGGTGTATATGGAATCGGGGACACCTTTGAAGAGCTCCATTCTCTTTTAAAATCTGGTTCCCATGAAAGTCTTACTTTTGTTTATTGGGGGCTTATCGATACTTATGGACACAGATATGGTCCGAGTTCGGAAGCCTATGAGCTGGAGTCATATTGGTTATTGAAAATAATTGAGGACTTTTTCATGAGAATCAGAAAGAAAAAGGTGGCTTTCTTTATCGTTTCTGACCATGGCCAGATAAGTACACCATGGGAGGAAGAAATCTGGTGGTCAAGGCATGACAGGGATATTTACGATTTACTATATGCTTTGCCAACCGGTGAACATCGTGCGACATACCTTCATACCCACGAACCCGAAAGATTGAAAGCTATCATTGAAGAAAAATATCCAGGGAAATTAAAAGTCCTTTTAAGAAAAGAAACATTGGAGCTCGATCTTTTCGGTGGCATTCCTGAGCCGGGCTTTTTGGATAGAATTGGCGAAGTCGTTGTGATTCCCGAAAGAGACGGATCCTTTTGCTTTAAATATACAGGGCAGGAGCATTCCATGAGAGGCAGACATGGTGGGCTTTCACAGGATGAGATGAAAATCCCGGTTATTTTCATGAGAAAGTGAAGGAGGTGTACCATGAGAAAATTTGATGTAGTGGTTATCGGTGGTGGCCCGGGGGGAAGTGACTGTGCCATAAGACTTGCTCAACGCGGCAAAAAGGTGGCTATTGTGGAAAAGAAGCACTTTGGGGGTACCTGCACAAATGTCGGCTGTATACCCACCAAAGCCTTGCTCTATGTCTCAGGCCTTTATGCTGGAATTAAAGAAAAGGGAAAACGCCTGGGGCTCTCGGGGGAGTTAAGTTATGACCTTAAAGGCATGAAAAAACATATGGAACGTTCCATTTTAATGTCCCGCAAAGGGACGGAGGCATTGCTGAAAAAATATGGTGTGGCTATTATAAAAGGAACCGCCTATTTCGATAGAGGTAATTTCTACGTTGAGGAATCAGGTGAAGAGTTGAAGGGAGATTACTATGTTATTGCAACCGGCTCGCAACCAAAAATTCCCGCGACTCTCAGAGTCGAAGGTGTGTGGAATTCAGACGACGTATTTACGATGGAAAGTATTCCTCAGAGTATAGTGATAATCGGTGGAGGAGTTATTGGCATAGAAATGGCGACGTTGTTTTCAAACCTTGGAAGCTCTGTAACCATAGTTGAAATGATGAATCGCCTTCTTCCCAATGAAGATATTGATGTGTCAAAGGCTATTGAAAAATCGTTGACCCGTCGGGGTATTAAAGTCTTGCTATCCACAGCAGTCAAAAAGATCGAAAAATCTGAGACTTTCAACATAAAGCTCAACAACGAAATGGAATTTTCATCTGAAAGGGTTTTAGTTGCCATCGGAAGAGAACCCGTTATTCCCAAAGGTCTCGAGGAAAAAATCGATACAAATAAAGGGGCAATTATAACTGATAGAGATTTTAAAAGCAGTCTTCCGAATGTCTACGCTATAGGAGACGCTCGTGGGAAAGTAATGCTTGCCCATGTTGCCAGCGCTGAAGGTGTATATGTAGCTGAAAAATTATCTGGAAACAACCCTGAAATAGATTTCAATGCTTTCCCATCTGTGGTTTACTCAACTCCAGAAGTGGCGTCTGTGGGCTTAAAAGAAGAGGAAGATGGTTTAAAAGATGGGCTCAAGAGCTTTCTCTTCCCAATGAGTGCAAATGGCAGGGCAAACACGATGGGCGAACGGGATGGTTTTGTAAAACTCGTGGTAGATGCTAAGGGTACTATTGTTGGTGGAAGCCTTGTGGGTGCCCATGTGAGTGAAACTTTGATGGAATTGGTTCTGGCAATCAAGAAAAGGATGACGCTTAAAGACCTTTCTGAGGTTATTCATCCACACCCAACAATTTCCGAAGCTATAAGAGATGCTGTCGAGGGGTTGGAAGGGAACCCGTTGCATATTTGATACTCAAAGGGCACCGGTAACGGTTGCCCTTTTGCATTTTTTCAGGAAGCAATGTTCGCAATCCGGTTTCTTTTTGCATAGGGTTTTTGAATGTTCTACAATAAGGGCATGAAATTCCCGAAATAAATTCACATCGTTCTGGAAGGCATTGTGAAAAAGGGCTTGAACTTTGTCGTAATTCTTTGAAGTTTCGATGCCATACCTCTCAAGAAATCTAAATGTGTAGGCATCAACGACGAATATGGGCTTCTCCAAAGCGTATAAAAGTATAGAATCGGCCGTTTCTTTACCTATCCCCTTGATTGACAGGAGCTTCTTTCTGATTTCTAAAAGCTCATCCTTGGCATTTAAACTCAAAAAGAGTTTTGCTACTGCTTTAACGGCCTTTGATTTCCGTGTGTGAAAACCCGCCGGTTTGATCGCTTCCTGTAAAAGTACATCTTGCAGTTCGTAAAGGCCTTCAGGCAAGAGGACCTTCAATTTTTTGAGATTTCTTATGGCTTTTTCTACATTGTGCCAATTTGTGCTCTGGGTTAACACAGCACCGACCGCTACTTCAAAAGGTGTCTCGGCAGGCCACCATCCATGGGGATTGTAATGTTTATGCAGTTCCTTAAAAATTTCTTCAAGGGCTTTTTTTGCTTCCATGCCTTTTTTCCCAATTGATTTCAGCAACGGATTTTTGCAAGTAGTATGGGGCTAATTCCCTGAGGTTGACAAACTCCCTTTTTTCATAAGATTTTTCAGTTAGTCTCAAAAGGTCTTCTATTGCCGGTGGCTTTGCGAGCCTCATGCTCATTCCCGGTAAATCCAAGGAGTAATCGTGGTCTTCAAAAACAACTATTTCGTCGGAATTTAGCTCTTTTTTCAACTCTTCAAGAGGGGAAAAAGCTGGGGAGGTTTCTTGTATCAACTCATCGCTGGTTAACCTATACCTGCGCCAATAATAATGCCCTTCTCTTCCTCTTCGGATCACCACACCTTTTTCTTCAACGTTCAAAGATGCAATTGCCAGTACATCAAGGGAACAAAAAACCGCTACGGAAAGATTGAAGGGGAATGCAAACCCCTTTATTGTTGATATGCCTACTCTCAAGCCAGTTAAAGATCCAGGACCGATACCGCATCCGACAAAATCGAGTTCTGAAGGATTGAGACCAACATATGTTAATAAATCCTGCATAGCCGTTATAAGAAAGGCGCCATGTTTGCCAACGGAGTTAAGTATAACTCCCGCTTCTTTGCTTTTGGCTTTAACCGCAACCATTAACCTCTGCGAAGAACTGTCAAGCGTTAGAAAATTCATATTGCCTCCCCTCTAATTTAAATGTTTAAAGCCTTCTCCAAATACTTCTGCGTTATTGACGACGATCATGAATATATCTGGATCTTCTTCTTTGATTATACGCCTTAATTGCCCTAACTCCCTTCGTCTCAGCGATACCATTAACACAGGCCTTTTTTTCCGTGTGAATCCCCCCTCAGCATTGAGCAGAGTAACCCCTCTTTCCATTTCTTCCAGTATCCTGGTCTTCACTTCTTCAAACTTGTCTGTTATTATGAAAGCTGTTCGTGTGTTTCCAAATCCCTCGAGAATCCCATCAATGGTCTTGCTAGTTGTAAAAATGGTGATAATACCATACATAGCAACAAGAGGGCCAAAAACTAATATGGCAATTGTTGTTATTATGGTATCGACCAACAGGAGCCCTATCCCTGTGCTTATGTGAAAATATTTGCTGAGAATCATTGCCACAATATCTGTTCCACCGGTCGAAGCACCACGCCAGAGTACCATGCCCATCCCTATTCCTGCTAATGCTCCGCCGTAGATCGCTACAAGAAGCCCTCCATCTTGTACGCTGGAAGCCAGAAAAATGGGAATTTTTACATATTGAAGTACATCTATAAAGACCGATAGAATAACGGCTGAATAAATGGATTTAACTCCAAAGCCCACACCAAGTAATACAAAAGCAAGTGTGAAAAGAACCACGTTGTAAGCGAGCATTTGAAGACCTACCCACCAGCCAAACATTTTATAAAAAATTATTGCTAGACCGCTTACACCACCAGCTATAATGTTATTGGGGATCAGAAAAGATACAATTGCTATGGCTGTTATCAAAGAACCAAGAGTAATGACAAAATAATCTTTGAAAGCCTTGCCAGGACTCACGTTATCACCTCTTTCAATTGGCGGTTAACCTCTGTCATTATATCAAAAAACAAAGCGGCAACCTGTTAAGGTACCGCCTTGCATTATACATTTGCATTAATGAGGCATTATCTCGAGATGCCTTTAGTCCTTGCTAATTCTTCCAATAATTTCTTTTCCTTCAAAGAAGGTTTGGGAATTTTTACCTTTACCGTAACCAATATATCCCCGCGCCTTCCGCTGCTCATTGAAGGGATGCCGTATCCTTTCAATTTGAATACAGTACCCGGGTCAGTACCGGCGGGAATCTTAAGATTTTCATAACTTCCTTCGGGTAAAGGAATTTTAACAACAGTGCCCAAAGCAGCCTGAGTATAGTCAATTTCTACGGTGTATAAAATATCATTACCACTTCTCCTGTAATATGGAGGCATGCTAACTCTGACACGAACATACAGATCACCGTTTGGACCTCCATACCTTCCAGAATTTCCCTGGCCTGCAAGTCTGATGGTAGCGCCATCTTCTACTCCAGGTGGGATGTTTATTCTGACACGGTGCCTTTCTTGAACAGTTCCCGTACCATGGCAAGCAGGGCATCTTTTGTTGATTATTTTCCCCGTTCCTCCACAAGCCTCGCAGACGTGTGTGTTGGTGAAGACACCAAAAAAGGATCTGTGCTCTTCTGTTACCGTACCTGTCCCATTACATCGTGGACATGTTGAGAAACTTGTGCCGTTTTCTGCCCCGGTACCGTTACAAGCGTTGCATGTTGCTTTTCTGTTATACTCGAGAAAGGTGATTTTCCCGTTTATGGTGTCTTTAAGTTCCACTGTTATGGTAGCGTGTATGTCCTCACCTTTCACGCTTCTATGAGTTCTTGTACTATGAGCTGTCCTTGAACCGCCAAAAAAGACGTCGAAGATATCCTGAAAATCACCAAAGATGTCTTCAAAAAAACCTCCACTATTTCCGGAAGTCTTTCCGCCAGAATAGCTGGGCTCGCCTACATACCCAAACCTATCGTACATGGAACGTTTTTGCGGGTCACTTAATACCTCGTAGGCTTCCTGGATTTCTTTGAATTTCTCCTCAGCATTTTTCTTGTCGCTCCCCTTGTACGCATCCGGGTGCCATTGCTTCACTAGCTTCCTGTATGCCTTTTTTATGTCTTCCTTAGTGGCATCTCTTGGAACGCCAAGAATTTCGTAATAATCTTTTCTAGTTGTCATAACCTCACCGCCGTTCACTGCCCGGATGGGGTGTCATCAGAATGTTCTCTCTCTTGTACTCTCGGTTTAACGGCAACCACAACCTTGGGCGCTTTCAAAATTTTGCTGGCATATTTGTATCCCTTTTCTTTAACTTCCAGGATGGTCATCTCTTCAGCAGAATCAGATTCCACGGTCTCCACCGCTTCGTCCCTGAAAGGGTCAAAGGGTGAACCGGTAGCGGGCAAAATTTCCTCTACGCCTTCTTCAGCAAGTATTGCGGCAAGGCGCTTGTAGAGCATTCGGACACCCTTGACAAAGTTTTCAGAGGTGCTATTCCCATGATTTAAAGCCCGCTCAAAGTCTTCAAGTAAGCTTATTAATTTGAAAATAACATTCTCCTTTTCTCTATTAATGAGAACTTCCTGTTCTCTTTGAAGAGCCATGCGGTAATTATGAAATTCAGACTTCATTCTTGCCAACTGATTTTCAAGGTTCTTTATATTTTCATCTTTTTCTTTGAGTTTTTTCTCAAGAGCCTTTATCTTTTCTTTCAAGATCTGAGAAGCGGTTTTCGCCTTTTTGGGTTTTTCCTTTTTTTCTTCCATGATATCTATCACCTCCGATTCATCGCTTGCTGAATACTTCTGATAAACGATTCGACATGTATTTTAGATATGCGTAAATTTTTTCATAAGGTAATATCTTCGGCCCGATAATGGCTATGGTTCCAAGACGCTCGTCAAATTTCTTGTATCCGGAAATAAACAAGGAAAAATTCTTTAGCTCCTCTATTCCAAGTTCATTTCCTATGATTACCTTCTCTTCAAAATGGGAAAATTTATCAATCAGATTTTTTAGCCTGTCCTGGTCCTCCGTGTGCTTTATCAGCCCAACAATATCCTGCCAATTTAACGCATTTGAAGATACGATATATTCAAGACCGTATTTTACATATCGGTTTTCCTCTTCGCACTCAAAAACATTTTGAAGTATATACAGCATCTCTTCAATTTCCTCGTTGTACCAGTGGTCGTTGAGCAGTTTGAGTTCTTTTAGACCTTTTTTTATCTCGCCTATCATTTTTCCTTTGATAGCATCGTTAAGCCGTTGTTGGAGGTCTTCGTAATGGGTAAAATTGTGACCAATATATACTGTTGAATTCACGGTAACACCCAAATCCGTAACCAGGGTTACACCGAAATAGTTTTGTGATATAGGCGAAATGGCGATGTGCTTAACCAATAATTTTTCCTGTTTTGGCTTTTCAATCACCGCATAGGTCATGGTTACCTTTGAAAGTGCTTTGGCGGTAACCTTTAAGATTTTCTCCACATCTGCGACAATAGCGGTCTGGCGCAAGGAAATAGATGCGCTGTTGTCTTCAAAATCCGAGGCGAGCTTTTGAATAGAATTGAAATAAAACCTCAGTCCTTTATCAGTTGGAATTCTTCCAGCTGATGTGTGGGGCTGAAAAATATATCCCAGGAATTCAAGCCTTCGCATATCATTGCGAACAGTTGCGGAGCTGTAATTGATGTTAGAGCGTTGCAAAACCTGCTGGGAACTAACAGGTTTACCATATGTGATATACTCTTTAACGATGCAATAAAGTATCTTCACCTGTCTGTTATTGAGTTTTGGCTTTTTCTCGGAATCTCTGGCGCTCATTAGCACTCACCTCAATAGACTGCTAATCTATATTAGCATTTTGTTTTCTTGTTGTCAAGCTCTCCAATAGGTGATAAAATACAACCATTGAAAGGGGGGTGATCGATGAAGTTATCCCGCGTAATTGAGCTCCTCGGTGATCTCGTCCTTCAAACGGTAAATTTGGATGGAACTAACCCAGAGATTTCTTCAGTTGCTAGTAACTCCCGTTTTCTAAAGCCCAATGACCTCTTTATCTGTATTAAAGGAGCCTACTTCGATTCTCACGTGCTTGCAGAAGATCTTCAGGAAAAGGGTGCGATTGCTTTAATTGCGGAAGATCCCATTGTTTCAAACCAAATAAGAATTCCTATTATTTACGTCAGAAGCAGCAGAAAGGCAGAAGCGCTGTTGTTTATGGAGCAAGCGGATCACCCCTATGAAAAGCTTATCACTATCGGTGTTACTGGCACTAACGGAAAGACGACCGTCACTTCCCTTGTAAAGCATGTTCTTGACACTTTTGAAAAAAACTGCTCTCTTGTAGGGACCGTAGTCAACTACATTGCGGGAAAAGAATCGAGAAATCCAAAAAATACGACGCCAGGGGCTCCTACTCTCGCGAAATATCTCAAGAAATCCGTTGAGGAAAATTATGAGTATTTTGTAATGGAAGTCTCTTCTCATGCTTTGGCTATGCATAGGGTTTCAGGTATGCAGTTTGATGTTGCCGCTATTACCAATATAACCCGTGATCATCTCGATTTTCACGAGTCCTTCGAAGACTACTATGCTACAAAGCTAAGGCTTTTTAATTTGATGAAACCTTCGGGAAAAGCCGTGGTCAACGCCGACCGAATAAACATAGCTAATATTCCTCTACAGCGGGATCAAATCTTAACTTATGGCTTTGGAGACGAATCAGATTACAGGATAGAAAATCTTGAGATGACACGTTCAGGCATGTACTTCGACATAGCAACTCCTTTTGGTTCTACACAGAAGGTTTACACCAGATTGATAGGAGAACATAATGCTTATAATGTAGCAGCCGTCATTGCGATTATGGAGGCGCTGAACTATGACACAACACACGTTATCGAAGCCATTTCCACCTTTACTGGTGTTCCGGGAAGATTTGAATTCGTTGAAGAGGCTTCCAAATATGGATTTGAAGTGGTTGTAGATTTTGCACATACTCCAGATGCATTGGAAAAGCTATTGAAAACCGCCCGAAGGCTCGTTGAAGGGCGGATTATACTTGTTTTTGGGGCCGGAGGAAATGCTGACAAGGGAAAACGCCCGCTTATGGGTGAGGTAGCGTCGAGATTCTCCGATGTGGTGATTCTCACATCGGATGACCCTAAGCACGAAGATCCTGAAGAGATCCTTAAAGATATCGAAGAAGGGATTAGCAAATTGAAACCTTATCTTATTATTCCGGATAGGAAAGAGGCGATATCTGTTGGGCTCACGCTGGCAAACAGGCAGGATATGGTGGTTATTGCTGGTAGAGGCCATGAGGAATTTCAAGTCATCGATGATGAGTTAATTCCTTTCAACGACAAAGAAATGGTTAAGCATATTCTCAATGAGAAATTTCGGAGGCTCATAAAAAGGTGATAGATGAAAGGATTATCGTTGAATTTCTGAAACTAACTGAAGGGAAGAAGTTGAAGATAGATTCGAGGAAAATAAAACCCGGTGATATTTTCATCGCTTTGAAAGGGAAGCATTTTGATGGAAATGACTTTGTTAAAGACGCCCTTGAACAGGGCGCTTTTTTAGCCATAACCACAAAGAGATTTTCAGATAAACGCGTTTTCACGGTGACAGATTCATGTAAACTGCTTTATGAATCGGCAAAAAGGATCTTGAATAACATGGCAATTGATTTCAGGATTGGCATTACGGGTTCAAATGGTAAAAGCACTACGAAAGAATTGCTTTACCAGGCTCTTTTGAAGAATGCTCCCGTTTTTAAAACACCCGGAAATTACAACACGGAAATAGGAATTCCGCTCGCGATTCTTGAGAACAGAGAGGCTCTTGTTTCAAGCAAGTATGCAATCTTTGAATTTGCTGCTGATCAAAGAGGAGACATAAAAAAGCTTGTTGAACTTGTTAGGCCTAATATATCAATACTAACCAATGTGGGATCAGCTCATCTTGGAAATTACAAGTCCCATCAAGAGCTTTTTGAAGAGAAATTTTCCATCTTTTCAAAACTTAAAACTGATGATATTGCTGTGGCAAACGGTGATGACAGAAGAATTGTTGAAAGGCTGGAAAAAGCCCCTTTCCAAACGTTGTTTTTTGGCGAAAAAAATGGGGAACTCTTGCTTGAGGGATATCGTTACATCACCGGAAATACCATGGTTGTGCTGAACTTCAACGGTGAAAAGCGTTTGTTGAGGTTAAAAGGGATCTGGAATAAAGGACAGGTCATGAACTTAATGGCAGCTTATTTGACACTCTTTGCCATGGAAATTGAATTACCAGAACTTTTTTTACTGGATTCTATTCTGCCCTTTGACAACAGATTCAAAGTCCATGATTTCGCTGGAATAAGAGTGATAAACGACTGTTACAACAGCAGTATAGAATCGGTAATGGTTGCCGTTGAAGCGATTGCGAAATTATCCAAAGGAAAAAGAATCGCAGTGATTGGTTCAATTCTTGAACAAGGAGCTTTTTCCAAAGAAACACATCATAAACTCGCCGAATTGCTAAAAGATTTTGATGAGGTGATTCTCTATAATGTTGATCCTCAGGTAGAGTACATCGCTGAAGTTATTGACCCAGCTTTCATAGCTGATTCAATAGAGGCCATAGTAGAACAGCTAATAAAACGTGTTAAAAAAGGAACGCTTGTTTACTTCAAGGCATCAAGGGGTGTCAGGTTGGAAAGGGTTTTGAACGCTTTTAAGGAGAAGTTAGCAAAAAATGGATGAATTAACACTTTTTTTTCTTTCCTTTTTTGGGGTTCTTCTACTTTTATACCCCTTTGAAAAATTACAGAAAAGGAAAAAAATCGGACAATTTATTCGTGAGGAAGGACCCGATTTGCACAATCATAAAACGGGAACTCCTACTTCGGCTGGATTGGTTTTCATACCGATAGCGCTGTTGGTAGTGTTCCTTTTCAGCAAAGATTCAGACTTATTGATCCCCATCGCAGCCGGAATACTTTTTGGAATTGTTGGGGCTATGGATGATTTAGCTAAGCTGGTGAAGAAGAATGCAGCTGGCATAAGCGCTTTGACAAGGCTAACATTGGAATTTCTTTTTGCTTTTTTTATCGTATATATCGTTCAACGCATTAATCCTCATACATATCTTCTCATTCCCTTTACAGAAAAAAGCCTGGATATAGGTTGGTTTTACTTTCCCTTTTCTATGGTTACGATAGTAGGTACTGCGAATGCGGTGAACCTCACAGATGGGGTAGATGGATTGGCTGGCAGTGTATATATTGCTTCGGTATTTCCCTTGATTGTTCTGGGGTATCATAGTAATCTATATTCGGCGTTAGTAGGCGCACTTTTTGGATTTTTATGGCACAATTGGTATCCAGCGAAAGTCTTTATGGGTGATACCGGTTCGCTTTCCCTTGGAGGTATTTTTGCGGTGTCTATGGCCCTGACAGGACGGGAGATTTACCTTCTTTTCTTTGGGTTTATTTTTCTAATAGAAACTTTAAGTGATATTATTCAGGTGGGTTCTTTCAAGCTGAGAAAGAAAAGAGTGTTTAAAATGGCTCCTGTTCATCATCATTTCGAACTTTCAGGTTGGCATGAATCCATGATTGCTTTCAGATTTTCCACCGTAGCACTTGTATTTTCACTAATTGGATTACTTGCTTGGAGGGGTAATTGGTGAACAAAGTCGGATTTATAGGATTGGGAGCCTCGAATTTCGAGCTTTTAAAATATGTGAGAAACACGTATCCAGAATGGCAGTGCTTTGTTTCAGAACAGGAAAAGATTCGAGGAGAATATAGATCTTACCTTGAAAAAGAGGGGATTCTCTTTGAAGAAGGCGGCCATACAGAAAGGATTCTTGAATCTGATTTCTTCATATTGAGTCCCGGTGTCTCACCCACCAGTGAAATCGGTCAGAACATTATTTCAACTGGTAAACCCATGACGACCGAACTCGAGTTTTCACTAAAAGAGCTCAAGAAGAGAAAAAACGGTGTTTTCATAGGTGTAACCGGTACAAATGGAAAGACCACCACCACAACTATGCTTGGGCATATAATGAAGGAAAAAGGGCTAAAGGTCTTTGTTGGTGGAAATATAGGTGTACCTCTGGCAACCGTTATAAAGAGCGATTACGATTTTTATGTTTTGGAAGTTAGTTCATTTCAACTTAATTGGTTCAATTCGAAGGAACCGCTTTTTCATCTTTCGAGTATTCTAAATGTGGCGGAAGATCATCTCGATTACCACGGGTCTTTTGAAGAATATTTGTCGCAAAAGAAGAAGATAGTTAAATTAACAAGAGGCTATTCAATTTTGAGAACAGAACTGGTTGACGCACTGGATGAAGCGAAAAATGGCCATGTTATTCCATTCTCAATAGATGGAGAAGGGCTGTTATCTCTCAAAGATGGAATTATGAAATTTCACAAAGCGCAGCTTGATTTGAGCACGTACATTAAAACAAGGCATAACAGGGAAAATGCCCTGGTTGCAATTGCGCTTTCTCACTTTTTAGGAATATCGGTATTTGATGCCTTTGAGAAATTAGCATCTTATCGTTATCCTGAACATCGGTTGATGGAAGTGGAATTTATGGAAGATATAAAATATATCGATGACTCCAAAGCGACAAATGCTCACGCAGTAGTAAAAGCACTAGAAAATTTCCAGCCCTCCAAGGTAGTTTTAATCCTTGCAGGTAAGGGAAAGAATGAAAGCTATAGTGAACTGCTGCCAAAGCTGAAGGAATTGAAAAAAACGATTATCATTGGAGATAGTCTTGGACTGTTGAAAAAACTCGACCACAACATTAACTACGAAATAGTGGATAACATGAAGCAGGCAGTTGAAAAAGCGCATAAAGCTGCTTTCCCTGGTGATATCGTTTTATTTAGTCCGGGGGGGTCCAGCTTTGATAAATACAGAAGTTACAAAGAGCGCGGCGCGGATTTTATAAATGAAGTCAAAAAGCTAAGGAAGACGGTTGGTACGATAAAATGAAAAGTCAGATAATCATTTTGAGCGTTTTTGTTAGCATCATGCTTGCCATGGGATTTGTTTTCATATACAGTGCAGGCCTGAGTATGGAAGCCAGGCTAATCGGTTTTTATGCTTCGGAGTATCTCCAAAGGCAGCTGATATCATTTTTTATAGGCCTTTTGCTTGCTTCTATAGCAATCTTCATGGGGGGAAGCACCCATTATCGCCTTTCTTTTCTCTTTTACTATCCGACAATTATTTTTCTTCTCATTTTTGTGCTTTTCTCACAGAGCAGGGGTGGAGCCCATAGATGGATTGAATTGGGGAGTTTTTCAATACAGGTTTCTGAATTTGCGAAACTCGTTTTGCTTTTGATTTTATCGGTCCATTTTGGAAAATTAGACAAAGAGAAAACTAATTTCTGGAACACAGTGATCGTGCCTCTTCTTCTTTCCGCACCTATCATAGGGCTAACGTTTATGGAACCGGATCTATCCACATCGATTATTATGCTTTCCATTGTTCTTATCATGATGATTTTAGGAGGCGCTAAGCCAGCACACCTGTTGATTCTTTTTTTATCAGTTGTTTTGTTTGGGGTTTTTATGCTAAAAGCAGAGCTTATAAAACCATATCAACTTGAGAGATTGTCAGAGTTTTTTTCTTCCCTCAAAGGGCAAAGCCATGAGCAGGTTTCATACAGCCTTATGGCCATCTCTTCAGGCAATACCTTTGGAAGAGGACTTGGAATGGGAGTGGTTAAATACTATCTACCTGTGAGTTATTCAGACTTCATTTTTGCTACCATAGGTGAGGAATGGGGAATAATTGGCATGTTCCTTCTTATGTTCTCATATGTTGGTTTTGTCATGATACTTTCCCAGATAGCCCTTAGATATGTCAGAAACACTGAAGGCAAGCTTTTTGTGATAGGCTTTGGATTTTATGTTTTTCTTCAGGCGAGTGTCAATATTGGAGTAAATCTTGGTCTCTTCCCGCCTACTGGAGTCACCCTTCCCTTTGTGAGCTACGGCGGTTCTTCTCTGATCTCTTTAATTTTGGGGCTCGGAATCACGTTTTCTATTATTCTTGAAAAGGGAGAAGAGGACGTTGGCTGACTTGAGAGTGGCACTATGTGGTGGCGGAACCGGTGGCCACTATTACCCGGTACTTGCCGTTGCTCAACGGCTTTCAAAAAAGTATGATACCAAATTTCTTTATTTTACAATCGCCGGACGTCTTGATGATAAAAGAGTCGAGCGGGATTTTTCAAATGTCAGGAAAATCCCGTTGAAAGTGCGAGGACTGCTGAGACCCATATACAAACCATCAAACATCAGAGTCATTCTTGAACATCTAGTGCAAGCGAAACTTGTCAAAAAAGAAATGGAAAAATTCAAGCCGGATTTTCTATTCTCAAGCGGTGGTTATGTTTCTTTTCCTGTTGTATTAGCGGCAAGAAGATTAAACATTCCTATTTTCTTGCATGAACAAAATGCTTTGCCAGGTATGGCGAATAAAAGGCTCGTGAAATATGCAACTGCTGTTTTCGTGAGCTTTGAGGAAAGCATTGAAAAATTTGGAAAGTTCGCCTATAAGGCTCGCTTTACCGGTAATCCTGTAAGGCAGATTCGAAGAAGGCGTGAAGAGATCTTCGAAGAGTTGGGTTTTACCCCTAACAAAGCCCTTATTGTTGTCATGGGAGGTAGCCAAGGATCTTCTTTTATCAATCAAAAGATGTTGGAGCTTTACGATTTAGTCAATTGGAATGAAACAAATTTACAGTTTTTGCACGTAACGGGAAAAGGAAATGAACTTAAGAGCTTTGAGAAATACCCATTTGTCAAAGCTTTTGAATACATTGATGACCTTCATGAATATGTAGCTAAAGCCGATCTAGTCATAACCAGAGGTGGAGCAACCTCAGTTGCGGAAATAATAAATTACCGTCGAAAGGCTATTGTTATACCCTGGAGCGGAGCAGCCGAAAATCATCAATATTACAACGCCGTTTCGTTGGAAAAACTCGGTCTGGGATATGTTATACTTGAAAATGCGGTTACACCAGAACTGCTTCTTTCCAGAATTGAAAATAGCTTGAGTAGAAAAACATTGTCTACCCCTGTTTTTAAGGAACCAGTCGAGTTAATCATCGAAAACATAATTCGGGAGGAATCGCGTTGAAATATCATTTTATTGGAATCGGCGGGATTGGCATGAGCAGTCTCGCGCTCCATTTGGCGGCTGAGGGTCATGGGATTTGCGGCTCAAATTATGAAGAAAATGAGAGAGTCGAATATTTAAGGGAGAATAATATCCAGATATTTATCGGGCATTCTCCACAGAATGTCAGCAATCCTGATATGGTAGTCAGAACAACTGCAGTTTCAAAGAATAACCCTGAACTCATTGCCGCTGTAAAAGGCGGTATTCCTATTTTGTACCGCATGGAACTACTTAAGAAAGTGCTTTCCGAAAAAGAATCAATATGCGTTACGGGCACAGATGGAAAAACCACCTCTACAGCAATGCTTTCAAAGATTTTCATTGATGCTAAAAAAGATCCAACAGTTTTCCTTGGAGGAAAAGTCCCCTTCCTGGAACATGCCAATTACAGACGTGGTGGAGATATATCTATAACAGAGCTGGATGAATCCGATGGTTTTTTTGCCTCTTTCAAAGTAGATCACGCTTTGATTACCAATGTCCGATTCGATCACCTTGAACATTATAACAACAACCACGAGAATTTTTTGGATCATATGCTCCTTTTTGCGAAAGGCGTTTCAGGAGAACTCGTGTACAACCATGATGACGACGTGCTCAGGATGTTGTTCAGTGGCAGAAGATATATTTCCTTTGGGAAACATGGGGGCGATTATCGCTTCAAAAGACTTTCCATAGAGAGACTAAAACAAACTTTTGAGGTTTTTGAAGCTGAAAAATCCTTGGGAGTTTTTGAACTCAACACACCGGGTGAGTACAACATCTACAATGCGCTGGGGGCAATTGCAATGGCGCGTCAATTTGGGATAAGCCCTGAGATTATAAGATATTCTCTTGCTAACTATGTTTCCGCTGATAGAAGGTTCACTATCAGGGGTTACAACGAAGAGAAAGACCTGTATCTTGTAGATGACTATGCGCACACCCCTGACGAAATAAGGAACACCATCAAAGGGGCGAGAGAGGCTTTCCCCGATAGAAAACTGGCAATAGTTTTTCAACCACATAGATACTCAAGGTTGGCAAGGGAAAATGGAAGATTTGCCGCTTCTTTGAAGGATGCCGATGAAGTGTGCGTCTTCAAGCTGTATGATGCTTATGAAAAAGGAAGCAGCGCCTTGAGTGAAACAGAGGTCCTAAATGGCTTAAAAAAACACAACGTGCCTTCTCGTCATTATGTTGATTACCACGAAGTGCTTGAATGGGTCGAAGAACAGAAAAAAGCCGTGATTCTTTTTCTTGGGGCCGGTGATATCACCGAATTATCACGCCTTAGCGCCTTCAAGGTTAATTCAGCACGTTAATTGTTCTATACTCCTGACAAACACCACAAAGGGTACAGCCATTCCACCTGCAATCACGTGTGGGCTCGCCTTTATGTGCCTTTTCGTATTCTTCACGTAAAAATGCTTTACTGATGCCAAGGGATATATGATCCCACGGCAGTTCTTCTTCGACATCTTTTTCTCTTGAATAACTTTCAATATCTATCTTGCAACTTTCAAAGGCTCTTATCCATGTTGAAAGCCTGAACTCTTCACCCCATTCATCAAAAAGCGAGCCATTTTTATATGCCTTATAAATGGCATTTCCCACCTGCCTATCACCACGACTAAGCACTCCTTCAATATAGCTTTTCCCGGGATCATGCAAATGCAATTGCGCAAATCTTTTTATTCTGGAAAGAATTGAGAATTTCTTTCTTGCCTCTGGTGGTGTGATTTGCCTTGCATATTGAAAAGGGGTATGCGGTTTTGGTATGAATATGGAAACAGAGACTGTTAGCTGCTTAAGCCCAAGGGCCTTGATTTTTTTTGACAACGCCACTATACCATTGATGTCTTCATCAGTTTCTGTAGGTAAACCTATCATGAAGTACAACTTGACTCTCTTCCAACCTTTTTCGATTGCAGAAGCTACGGCATTTAATATCTCTTCTTCTGTTATGTTTTTGTTGATCACGTTTCTCAGCCTCTGAGTACCTGCCTCTGGTGCAAAAGTGAGACCGGTTTTTCTAATAGATGCAATCTTTGAGGCCATTTCAACGCCAAAGCTGTCAACTCTCGTGGAAGGTAATGAAAAACCCACATGTTCCTTTTTAAAGTATTTCTGGGCTCTTGATACAAGTTCTTCGACTTTGCTGTAGTCCATAGTACTCAGTGAAAGGAGGGAGAGTTCTTCATATCCCGTTTTTGAAATCAGAGTCTCTATGGCCTGAAGGATTTTTTCAGGTTTTCTTTCTCTTACCGGTCGATAAAACATGCCCGCCTGGCAAAAGCGGCAACCCCTATTGCAACCTCTCATTATCTCTATCACAGCTCTGTCATGAACTATGTTCATAAAGGGAACTATGGGTGAAGTAATGATTTCATAATCGTTTAAGTCTTTGATAAGCGCCTTTCCGGTCTTTCTTTTAGCCAGAGAGGGAACATAAACCCCCGATAACTCGGAAAGCATGGAGAGAAGTTCTTGACGCCTGCCAGATTTTAGCAATTCAAGATTCTCTTCTACGAGCTTTGCTAATTCAAGCATAGCAACTTCGCCATCGCCAATTACAAAGAGGTCAAAAAAGTCAGCCACTGGTTCAGGATTGCTGGTACAGGGGCCTCCGCCAATTATTAGTGGTTCCTTTGTCCGATCCTTTTGAAAAAGAGGGATGCCTGAAAGCTCAAGGAGTCCCAAAACGTTGGTATAACTCAGTTCGTATTGTAGGGTAATTCCCAAAATGTGAAATTCATTAGCAGGAGTGTAACTCTCCAGGGAATACAGGGGGATACCCGCCTTTTTCATTTCGTAAAACATGTCTTTCCATGGGAGGTAGGTACGCTCCGCGCTTATGTATTCTTCGCTATTTAGAAGGTTATAGAGCAGTTTCAAACCTATATGAGACATGCCAATTTCATAGGTATCCGGAAATGCCAGCAGAACTCTTAACTTGTTTTCTGTATTCTTTCTAACGTGATTTAATTCTTTTCCAATATAGCGGGAGGGTTTTCTAACCCTGGCGAGAGTTCCGGATTGCACCAGCCATCTATATATGTCCATATTTGCCTCCTTTAGAGCAGTAAATTAATTTAGCATTATATGGTATTGTAGAGTATAAAACGAAGTGTTATTCTGTATATGATTATGGACCCAGTGGTCCTCGACTAATTTAAGTATTCGGTGAATCCGTTAAGGATAACCGATAGTACAGCCTGTGTTACACAGCGCAGGATATCTTTTTGTACTATTTAGTATTATTTATCGGATGTCCGATGTGCCTTAAAAGTTTCTGGCAATTTCTGTTAGCAGTTTTAGCAAATTGTCGTAATCTTCGATAGCCAGATATTCCACTTCAGAATGAAGATTCTGCAGTGCCAGGCTTAAAGGAACCATTTTTATGCCTCTTCTCTGGAAAGGAATTCCATCTGTACCTCCACCTGTAACGCCAAGTTGGAGGGGAATATTCATCTCTTTTGCAAGCGATAACAAGCGTTTCCCAAGATCATAAGAGGCAATAGAAGAACTGTCGCTCATTCGCAAAACAGGTCCTTTCCCGGGCTTCACACTTCCTGTCAATTTTGAACAACATGCAAAAGAATCAATGGGGAAGAACAACGCCGGATGATATTGTGATGCTATGGCCTGTGCTCCTACCAACCCTACCTCTTCCTGCACTGTCCAGACGAAAAGGAGCTTCTTGTTTAATTCCATGGTTAACGCCTCTTTTAAGAATTCGAGTAGAACAGTACAGCCGAACCTGTCATCAAGCGCCCTTGCAGCAACAAACCTATCGTTAAGGATAGATACCTGTTTCCTGAAAACGGCATAATCAAGGACTTCTATTCCCAATTCAGCGACTTCCTCGGGTGAACTTGCGCCAACGTCTATCGTTGGTTCAGGCTTAACAGCACTTCTGGACAGGTGAGGAGCCAGAAATCCTATCACCCCATCGATAGATTCACCTGAGGAATTTATAACATCCAGATGTCTTCCTACCAACAACTCGTCGGGAATGCCGCCTATTTTCTTGAAGTTCAACGTCCCATCGGGGTTGATCCCTGTGATCAGAAGGCCAAGTTCATCCATGTGTGCTGCAAACCCGAGCATCTCTTCTCCCTGGCCAACTTCAACAATCAAATTTCCAAGATCGTCCACATGGTAGGGGATACCTTTTGGCAGCAATTCAATTATTTTTTCACGTATTATTTCCTCGCGCCCTGAAATTCCCGGGACAAATAACAACTCTGTTAATTTGTCGAAATCCATATTGACCCCCTCCATCTGATAGAATAGATAATCGCAGAAATTTTGAAGTATTCCTTGTAGAATTATATCATTTCAAAGTTTTCCCCAACGAAAAAAGAAATGAAAGGACCAGAGAAACATGGATATAAACGTAACGAGTTTAACACCTCCCGAGCAGTCTAAAACATAATAGCCGTAGCTATGAATCTCTCGATCGGGCTGATGAATGTGCTGGAAATTTTCGCGATTTTCGGTTGACAAGGCAATGGTGTCTTGAAATTCCATACAAAAAAGTTATATAATCAAATACGAGAGGGTTACTTCAGCAGAATTTGGGCCGGTGTAAACACCGGTTCTTTTTTTATCTTTAATGATGGAGTTTACTTGAGTAATTGCTCAAGTGTATGCCAGGCAAGAGTGGCACATTTGACTCTTACGGGAAACTGCTTGAGGTTTTCGAAAACCATAGCATCTCCCAAAAGTTCTGCATTAAAGTCTTCGCCTTTTATCATCTTGTAGAATTCCTGAATAATCTCGACGGCTTCTTCTTTTGATTTGCCTTCGACGAGGTCAGCCAATATAGATGCTGAAGCTATACTAACAGCACAACCATGTCCATCGAAAGTTACTTTTTCAAGGATGTCACCATTGAGTTCGATATAAAGATGGAGTGAATCTCCGCAAGAGAGATTGGAGCCTTCCTGCTCAGCGGTCGGGTTTTTGATTTTACCTTTGTGTGAGGAATTTTTATAATGGAACATGACAACATCCGAATAAAGGTCTTCTGGCCTCATGAAAACCACCTCAAAGCATCTTTTATGCCGTAAAATAATTTGTCTATATCGCTATGAGTATTATACAGGTAAAAAGAGGCTCTGCACAGCGAGGAAACGCCTAAAGCCTTCAACTGCTGTTGAGAGCAATGATGCCCACTGCGGACGGCTACCCCAGACAGTCTGCTCAGCAGTTCAGCCAGATCGTGGGGATGTATATTCTCATGAGAGAAACTTATTATTCCATGACATTTTTTCTGACAATATAAAATCAAACCGGGAATGTCGGTGAGTTTTTCAATAGCGTTTTTCGTGAGATTCTCAATGTGCTGTGTGATCTTTTCAAATCCAGCGTTTTTCACGTACCTCAAGGCTTCAGCGAGCCCCACTGCACCAGCCACATTTGGCGTTCCCGCTTCAAACTTGTGCGGCACAGGAGCAAAGGTTGTCTCTTGTTCGCCAACCCTGTCTATCATCTCTCCACCATACTGAAAAGGGTTCATCTGTTCGAGTAATTCTTTTTTGCCAACCAGGACACCGATTCCAGTTGGCCCGAGAATTTTATGACCGGAGAAGGCGAGGAAGTCAACACCAGAAGCCTTAAAATCAAAAGCTTCATGGGGAATAAGCTGGGCACCATCAAGTACAAAAAGGCCATCAGCAGAATGAACCAGTTCCACGATTGCTTCAAAGGGAGGACGATATCCCAGAGAGTTAGTTAAACCAGTCATAGAGAAAATGAATGGTTTTTCACAGCTTTTCACGACTGCTTCAACATCTTCCAAAGATAGCTCCCCGCCATGAATTTTCACCGGATAGAACTTAAGGCCGGTGATGTGAGCAATCCGCTGCCAAGGTACGAAATTACTGTGATGTTCAAAAAGCGGAACTACAAACGACTTGTATTTCCCAGATAGCCCCAAAGAATAGGCAAGCATGTTCAAAGATTCTGTGGTGCCCTTAGTGAATACCACTTCTGTGGCCTTTCCCCCAACGAAGTCAGCAACAGTTTTCCGAGCATCTTCGTAAAGCATAGTTGATTCTTCTGCGAGTCTATAAACTGCACGGTGCACGTTGGCGTTGGTTTCTGTGTAAAAGTTTTTCAGTTTTTCTATTACGGCCAGGGGTTTTTGGGTGGTAGCAGCGTTATCCAGGTAAACCAGATCAGGTCGTTCTGAAAAAATAGGAAAATCGGTTTTCAATTTTTCGAAATATTCATCTAATTCTCTCACTGAAGACATTACGAACACCTCCGATAACCTCGTCGTCGAAAATCTCTTTTATTTCCTGAAATACTGGTTCAAAAGCCCCAGCTACAATGAGCTTTAGAGCTTCGCTTTCTGAAAGGCCACGAGTCATGAGATAATAGATCTTATCATTTTCAATGGATCCTATTGAAGCGGCGTGGGAGGCATTCACGTCATTTTCATCCACAAAAAGACCAGGAATAGCCTGTACAATAGCTTTATCCGAAAGAATGATCGTGCTTGAATGTTCATTACCACTGGAGTTCTTTGCGTTTTTATTAATTTCGATAGATCCACGAAAAACAGCCTTAGAACTGTCCGTAACCGTGCCTATTCCCTCAATTTCTATGGAAGATTCAGGAGCAATTATTCTACCAAGATAAAGCATATCGATTTTTTCATTTCCGACAGGAAAGAAGAGCGGTTTTACATTTGCCGATGCACCCTGTCCTACTGTTTTGACAAGGTGGTAAGGGGCTACAACAGTCCCGCCCAAATTTACGTCGTACAATCTAAGTTTTGCCTTTTCACCAATAACATAATAATTATTGGAAAAATGATGCGATTGAGCTGATGAAAGGTTTACAAAAAGCAGATTTAACTCTGCACCTTTCTTAAGTAAGAAGCGGCTTGTTATTGCACTGAAGTCACCTCCAGGAGTGTAGAAAACCATATTTAATTTCGAGTTTTCTTCAACTATTATGAGATTTGATGCAAGCTGGCTTTCTGATGTAAATTTGCAGATCAACGTTTCTGCATAATTTGCAGCCTTTTCTGTACGAACAATTATGCCATCTGTTGAAAAGCTATCTGCCAGCAATGTAAATTTTCTATCTGAACCCTGAAAATCGAGGCTATGAGCTAATATCTCTTCTGATTCATCCATTTCAAAAAATCGCTTGTATATTTTTGGGCCCATCAATTCAAAATTTGCATCGGGAATGGGTCTTTTCAATGAGAACTTATTCAATGGAACTCTTTTCCAGGCTGGAAACTTCAAAGTCTTATATTCTTCGTAAGCCCTTCGCTTGAAAACCTTGAAAGCCTTTGAGCCACCATCTATGGAGGCGAGAAAATCTTCTTCGGTATATTCTTCAATATCTAGCACCTTCGACATGGGTTCAAGCATTTTGAATTCGTTGTGGATCAAATTTAATGTTCTCTCTATACTCATTGGCAAACACCCCTAACCTATGCTGCTTTCTATTTCAAGGTTTATGAGCCTATTCAATTCAACTGCGTATTCTATGGGGAGTTCTTTAGAAATTGGTTCCATAAACCCCCTTACTATCATGGCCTTCGCTTCTGCTTCTGTGAGGCCACGTGTCATCAAGTAGTAAATCTGGTCTTCGCTTATTCTCCCAATCCTGGCCTCATGCCCTATATCTGCCTGGCTGGTACGGACATCAATTATTGGTACTGTATCGGACTTGGAGATGTTGTCAAGCATGAGTGCAGAGCATTCAACTGATGATCTCGAGTTTCTTGCTTTTTCGGAAATATATAAAAGGCCTCTGTAAAAAGCCCAACCACCACCAACACTTATGCTCCTGGCATCAACGGTAGAACTCGTGTCTGGAGCAAGATGTATTACCTTTGAACCTGTATCCATTATCTGTCCGGTCCCCGCGTAAGTTACCGCAAGATGGTTCGCTCTAGCCCCGCGGCCCTTCAGAATTGTAGCGGGATAAAGCATGGTTTTCATGCTACCAAGCGACCCCGATACCCATTCCATTGTGCCTTCGGCTTCAACAATTGCCCTTTTGGTGTTCAAATTGAAAGTGTTTTTAGACCAATTTTGAATGGTTGAATATCTCACCTTTGCTCCTTCCATTACATATATTTCCACCATGCCAGCGTGAAGATTATGAACATTGTATCTTGGGGCAGAACAACCTTCAATAAAGTGTAATTCACTTCCTTGGTCAGCTATTATTAAAGTGTGTTCAAATTGTCCCATGCCAGCCAAATTCATTCGGAAGTAGGCCTGAAGCGGTAAGGGTACCTTAACGTTTTTTGGAACATAAACAAAAGAACCACCGCTCCAGATCGCTCCATGAAGGGCAGCATATTTATGGTCGTTTGCAGGGACTAATTTCATGAAATATTTTTTTACGAGTTCTGGATGCTCTTTAACAGCAGTTTCCATGTCGAGAAAAATAACTCCGAGCTCTTCCAGATCTTTACGAATGTGTTGATACACGACTTCTGAATCATATTGGGCACCAACCCCTGCAAGGGCCTTCCGTTCGGCTTCGGGAATTCCCAGGCGCTCAAAGGTATCTTTGATTTCGTCGGGAACTTCATCCCACGATGCTTCTTTCACTGCATTTGGTCTTATGTATGGGACGATTTCGTTTATATTCAACTGACTCCTGTCAACACCAAAGTCGGGTTCAGGTGTGTTCCGGAAAACTCTGAGTGCTTCCAGGCGCTTCTCGAGCATCCATAGCGGTTCTGATTTGTATTCGGAAATTTCTCTGATAATCTTCTCATCAAGCCCTGGAGCACTTTTAAAAGCATATCCAGCCTTGTTTTTAAAATCGAATTTTGATTCATCAACATTGACATGTTTTCTCACTTGATTCACCTCTCTATCCCTTCGAGTAGAAAGGCATATCCATTTTCTTCTATCTTTCTCGCCAGCTCAGGACCGTCAGTTGCTGCTATTTGACCATTTATGTAAACATGAACTCTATCCGGAGAAATGTAATCCAGTAATCTCTGGTAATGGGTGATCAACAATATTGACATACCTTCATCTTTGAATTTATTTATGGCTTCTGCGATTTTTCTGAGAGCGTCAACATCCAGCCCAGAATCTATTTCGTCAAAAATTGCCACTTTCGGCTTTAAAAAGCCAAATTGCAATATCTCGCTTTTTTTCTTTTCACCACCAGAAAATCCCAGGTTCAGATATCTTTCAAGAAATTCTTGATTAAGTGCCACTACATCGGCGAGGCTTTCTATTTTTCTATTCATTTTCAATAAAGGTTCTTTACTTCCCAGGGCTTGTTTTACAGAAATCAGAAATTTTCTCAGTCGAACTCCAGGGATTTCTTGTGGGTGTTGAAAAGAAAGAAATATTCCCTTCTTTGCCCGTTGGTCTACAGTAAGATCCAAAATACTTTCGCCTTCAAGGCGTATGTCACCGCTAGTAACTCTGTATTTCGAATTCCCCATTATCACATTCGCGAGGGTTGATTTACCGCTCCCATTGGGCCCCATTATGGCGTGAATCTGCCCTTCGTTTATTTTTAAATTTACCCCTTTTAATATTTCGATGTTCTCTTCTGCGAGTACAGCATGAAGATCAACAATTTCCAATAAAGCCATAAAAATCCCTCCAGTCACCAATATCTCTACTTTTACCACATAATTATATCATAATACCGACTAATTTTGTAGAATTTACGATTTGATTCCGATTTGTTAGAATAATTCCCAGGGAGGTGAATTTTTGTTTAATACAGTGGTGGGTTTTCTGATGGGAATAGCAAATCTCATTCCCGGTGTAAGTGCTGGAACCGTAGCACTTCTTGGTGGAGTATATGACAAGTTGATTCATGCAATCAGTGATTTTCTATCTCTTAAACTCTCCAAAGGAGAGCTTTTGTTTTTGATTGAGATCGTAGTAGGCATTGTTGTGGGCTTAGTTGGTTTTTCTCATTTGGTGGAGACAGCAATAGTGAAATTTCCCTCGGTTACCTATGGCGTATTTACAGGTTTAGTTATTGGCGGAATACCCTTTGTCTTTTCTCAAACTGGTAATAGAAGAAAAAGCCACTGGCTGAACTTTTTTATAGGGGTTTTTCTTGTGATATTATTGTCACTTCCCGGAGAAGCTACAAAGGAAGCAGGAAAGAACATACTTGAACATTCGCCTGCGAAATTATCTTATGATATTTTTGCAGGAATGATAGGGTCTTCTTCAATGATTTTGCCAGGAGTTAGCGGCGCTTTCATTTTGTTGTTGCTTGGCGAGTACCACAGAGCAATAGCGGCTATAAATGCGCTTGATGTATACGTAATTCTTACAATAGGTTTTGGAATTATCCTTGGAATTGCCCTAATAAGCAAAATGCTGAATATGCTATTGGAAAGAAAAAGAACTGCCACATTTATGTTCCTCGCCGGGCTTATGAGCGGATCTATTCCGGATTTGTTGCTCAGACCAGCTGTGTTTAATTTTGCCCAGATATTAATGGGAATCAGTGCCGGAATCGTGTTTTCACTTTACTTTTCAAGGATAGGAAAGAAAATAGGTGAAACCAGAACCCAGTAAATGGGTTCTGATGATTTCTGTTTATTTATTACCTGCT
>Ga0190347_1000020_pt1 | contig 45407 bp, 41 predicted proteins | sample 48721356_MG_FD_161652 | JGI IMG/M metagenome (GOLD analysis project Ga0190347, IMG submission 161652) | Hydrothermal vent microbial mat bacterial communities from Southern Trench, Guaymas Basin, Mexico - 4872-13-5-6_MG | ecosystem: Environmental > Aquatic > Marine > Hydrothermal vents >...
GCTTGTTCTATATGCTGGGTGGCACGCTTCCAAAAGGAATTATAAGTCTGGCAGTAGCACTTTGGAGGCTGCTGACATACCATTTCATGATAGTGCTGGGAACGCTAGTATTTCTGGCAAGACAGAGAAATTTGACAAAAGAAAAGGGTGCCTGAAAAGGCACCCTTTATAAACGCACGAGCATTGAAGATACTATCTGTTATTGAAAAGATAAATCCATGTTGCTATATCTTCACCGTTTATGACTCCGTCTTTTGGAAGTGATATGTCGCATTTATTCACAGTTGCTGTATCAGTAGCACCTACACTTGCTATAAGGGCTGTAAAATCATCTTCGTCGATAACGCCATCTTCATTTATATCCAAGTTATCTTCAGAATGCTTTACTGTAAGATCGAAAATCGGTACAAACATTGGGTTGTCTTCAAACTGCCACCAACCAGCATTTTCACTGTTATATTCCTCTTCGCTTATCGCAGGAAATACAAAATATCCTCCATCACCAAATCCATATCCCCAAGAGTTTTTAACAATCCAGAATATGTCAGTGGTAAAAGTGCCTTCCCTTGTTGGGTCATAATACTCAAAATTGGTAATAGCTTCATCGAGAATAGGGGTTGCATCAGGGCAAGTTTTCTCTGCAAGAATGACATTATCAAGATCGTCAATCGAAACCCAACCAACTAATGTAACAGCATGACCACCTGTTGGATAATCTCCGGGAATTGGCGTAAAAATTCCTTTGCTATAGTAGCCAAAAGAGGCAGGTACTGAAAACGATATAGCCAATGAACCATAGTTTACCAAAGCAGATTTGATGGCCCCTATGTATTCATCATATGTGAATCCCAGTTCGTGATATGTTGCTGCATCAGGTATCATTAATGTTTTGTTTGATTTTACAAGTGGAGCTTTTACGGCATTGGGTGGAAGCGGTACTTCTTCTTCTGAACCCATAAAAACATCTGAATAAGGAGCAAATCCTTCTTCCATCATTCCATACCTAATGGCATTGTACATTGCAAAGTACGAATTTCCTCCTTCTAAACTATTCTTGTCCTGAACTAAATCATAATGAGTTGCGTAATAGATGTCCCAGTTAATATTATGGAAACAGGACCATCTTTCTGCATAATCCAGAAAGTTAGTTTCATTTCCTTCAGGGTGTCCAAATTTTTGAATTGCCTCTGCACTTTCAAAAGCTCCTGATGTTGCAAAGCTCCAGCAACTCCCATGAAGAAATTGGTCCCTGATTGGCTCGAGCCTATAAAAAGTATCTTCTGTGACTGTTCCTGGTCTTGCCATCATAATAGAGGACATAATAAGGTCGTCTGTCGTGGTCATACCTTCAATTTCGATTTTAGAATCCTGAACCGTTTTATATGAAGCTTTAATATAAGCCTTTAACCTGTTTTGAACTTCCTCAGGCAAAAAGATGTATCCATTTAATTTGGAGTAAAGTTCTTTTAAACTTCCTACTCCCATAGCTTCATACTTTTTTATTAAATCTTCATTGAACCCAGCTCTCCAATAAAGGTTAGATGACTCAAGATATTTATTTATAGCTGAAGTTTGTTCCAAAACCTCGGTTCTGAAACTTCCAAATGCAATTGTGGAAACAATGAATATGATAAGCATTAATACGGTCAGTTTTTTCATAGTCACTCACCCCCTTATTCTGCAATTCCGATTTCTACAAGCTTTGAAGCGTGATCTACTCTGAATCCATCAAGTGCCTTATTTTCACTATCCTTAAATATCGGATTGGGAAGATCAACATAATCACTATATCCATCCCACCATCCTTCATAGGCCAAAGCAAATTCAACGGATTCACCTGTAAAATCCTCGTTTACCCTAAATGTAAGAGTGGCAAATGTCTCGGAAACAGCCTCAGTTTCGTCTTCACCGGTAATGAACCCTTTGTAAAGTGCAACTGTTTCTTCATTTGAGTTAAATCCAGAAATGTCCTTATAACCTTCCATAAAGTTTCCGAACTCTACGTTTTCAAGGGTGACACCTTCACCATGCCAAAGAGTAAGTTGCATATATCTCGTATCATAAAGTTTGGCAAAATCCGGTATGTTCTCCCCTTTAACTACCACAGTAAAAGTATCCCCGGTGGCAACAGGTGTCTCAGGAGTCTCAAGCTTGAACAGTGGGATTTCATCAGAATCATATCTTTCTCTTAAGGTAAAATCTTTGTAAGCTGCATCATGAGCTACAAGCAAATCATTATCAAAATATCTTGCATACTGGACATTTAAGTCAAATCCAACATTAGCAAAATCCATAGTCAAGGTGTAATTTGCATAAGGACCTGATACTCCTAGATAAACAAGATCGATTTTGTCTTCATAATAAATGAATCTATAAAACTGCCAATCAGTGGAGTAATAGTTAGAAGTTGCAGGAATGGAGATCCAATTTTGAAGGTCACTCCTATTTCCAGGAAGTTCTTCCCAAGCATCAAACACCCCATCTTCATCTTCATCCAAAAGGTTGAGTCTTAATCTTTCGTAAGTTGCTTCGTCTGTTTCACTGACATACTGCTTATAAAACCTCACATAAATGTTTCCTTCTGTTTCGAGAAATAGATCATTATGATCGATATACACAATTCCACTGCTTGAATTGTATAGTTCCCTTTTCAAATTAGTGGCTTTGAAACTAACTTCTTTAATGCTTTCGTTCTTGCCATCATCAGCTATTACTTTGGCAACATAATGACCTTCATCTTCGATAACGACTGTTGCTTCAGATTTTGAAGTTTCTGAGAAGATTTCCACACCGTCCTTTTCCAGGACAAAGCTCACGTTCAACGCATCCTGTTCAAAATCTTCAACAACCCATTTAAAAGTCAGCAGCGTTTTTGGAGCTATTTCTTCTCCTTCGGAAACAGGAGAGGTGAGAGAAATGATAGGTGCTCTGTTCTTAAAAATAAAGCATCCTGAAAGCACGAGAGAAACTAACAGCAACAGCAGAAAAAGTTTTACTTTCATCTAAATCCCCCCTTCTACAAATTGGAATGAAACCAACCATAAAAAATTATATCACTCGCCTAACATTAAACAAAAACATTCGAGCAATTTTTTTCATGACGCATCGCAAATACTAAATATAGGAATTAACATTGTAAGAGGTGGCATATATCGTTATTTGCTATTTGAACGTTTGACCTTCAAGAACCAGAAAATATAGAGTAGTCCAAAATACAGGGCAAGCGCCCCGAGGGTATAAAGATAATAACTGGGCTTTCCCAGTTTGTAGCCAAGTATAGGAATATTAATTATTATCATGAGAGGTAACCCAAGAAAGAGAGCAAGCCCACTCCCAATAACCATATCCTCTGCTGTGCCTGATTCAAATTGAGGGTCAACTTCTCTGAGCAGTGCAATGCCTGTTGAGATGGTTCCAGTATGCATGCCAAAGAAGGTAACGATATGTTCGAGCACGGCTCTCTTGTAAATTCTCTTCGAGAAATATATCGTGTAAAGCATGGTAACGATTCCTCCAACTGTTGTGATGACAAATATGGGAACTATATATTCCTTGATGAGTTCCAGGGAAATAGCGGCTATTGAAGCTGCTACCATGTAATCAAATACGATACCGGCCACTCTCTGAAGAAGGAAAGAATTGAGGTACTCTATTTTCTTCTTTTTTCTAATAATGTCATATCCCCTTCTGAACGAGAAGGCAAAGATAACGCCTATAACGAAATGAAAGCCCCAGAGTACCTGCGCAAAGGTTTCACCAAAAGTCCCAAAGTTTCCTATCCAACCTGTAAAGTATTTAAGGAAAAGGTAGGTAACAAGATAAACCGAACCAATGCTCATAACTTGTATAGTCATACCATCAATATCTGAAAATTCGTAGTCCTTGACCAGTGCTTCGACTCTTTCTACAATTTTGGGCTTTTCGATAGGTATGCCGACAGACTTTTTTCTCCTCACCATGATGTTCAACATGGCAACACCACCAAAAGCAGCCCAGAGAAAGCCAATTGTAGCAATGGTTAACCCTATTGTTCCACCGTTAGCAAAGCCCAGAGCTTCCCATTGGCTACCCATAGAATAAGCCTGTCCCGGTCCCTGTGCAAAACCCAATGGAAGCAAAAGCCCAAAAGGAACGAAAAGATTTGGGAAAAATGTATATACCAATATCATGGCGATGCCAAAGCCAACTATTCCTTGTATGGCATAGGAAATGGCTATTAAAAAGCCTGTGTTCACCGCAGAGCGTGAAGACCTTGTTTGCCTCTTTTTCAAGGCAATGGCGATAAACCCTATCGCCATAAGATGGTACACGAGGTTTCCAAGCCTGTCAAAAGAGAAATTGATCAATCCCAACCCGCTTGGTCCAAAGGCCATACCCAAAAAACCCGCAAGAACGGAATTCGGTATCAATATGCGATTAAGGGGTTTAATCGTCTTTTTTATTATCATTGCTATTCCCATCAACAATGAAATGACCATTATGTCGTTTACATATCCCCAGTCACCACCCATGCCTATTTACCTCCGATCTTTTTAGTGTTCAAATCACGAAAGAAAAAGATCACCAAGAAATACATTAGAAAGCCCATCAAACTTTGGTGCATGAAGCACCCTATTAGCACTGGCCGGTCAATGCCACTATTCCTATCTCTTCCAGGATTATTGAAAAGTACTTCAATTTTACATCAAAAACAATATTACTCGCACTCTGGTAAAATAAAATAGTACCAGAAAAGGAGGAAAAAGATGAATTTCACACCACTCGGTGGAGGCAAAGAGATAGGTGCCAATTGCTATATCATTAGAACAAACGGTCTCAATATCATGCTCGACTGCGGAAGGCATCCCGTTAAAAGCGGATATGAATCTCTTCCTGCACTTGAAAAACTTGAAGAGGTGGATTACATTATCATTTCTCATTCACATTACGATCACCTCTCTTCATTACCTTATGTTCTGGGTAAGTTCCCGGATGCTACTGTATTCACTTCAAAGGAAAATCGTATTCTTGCCCTGAGGATATTGAGCAATTCAGTTGAAGTCATGAAAAAGAAAAACGAAAAAGATGCTGAACCCATATTATATACTCACAGAGACGTCAAAAAAGCAAAAAAAAGAATCATTCCTTTGCACTATATGAAACCTCTGGAGCTTTCCAAAGATGTATTGCTTACTTTGTATCCAGCAGGGCATGTTATGGGAGCTTCATCAGCTTTGATAGAGTCCAATGGTAAAAGAATATTTTACACTGGTGATATTTCCCTTTCTCCGCAGCTAACCGTTCCAGAGGCGACCTTGCCTGATGAAGTAGATATTGTCATATCAGAAGGAACCTACGGGCTGAAAGAAACCCTATCCGTAAACAGGGAAATCGAAACTCATCGTTTGAGCAGAAAGCTGAGAAAAACTTTGGGATCTGGCGGAAGGGTGATGTTGCCGGTTTTTGCCCTTGGAAGGGGACAAGAAGCGCTCTACATGATTTTGAAGTTAATGGAAGCTGAGAAGATTCCGCGGGTTCCTATTTATATAAACGGTATGGTACATGTTTTAACTGATCTTCTACTTAAAGAACACGATGACATGAATTCTGAAAATAGGGCTTGGTTCAAAGACTCGATAAAAAGGCATGTTACTGTCATTCCCAAAAAACTCTCCTCCATAATTGAAGACAAGAGTCCTATGATTCTCATACTCAGTTCTGGAATGCTAATAGAGGATACTCTATCGTATATTTTTGCGCGTCAGATGCTTTTGGAAGCCAAATCAGCTATCTATTTCATGGGATATCAAAGCCCGGAATCGCCGGGATTTGCCGTTCTAGAAGCTTTTAAGAGCACCAGGCAGTTAGAGTTGAACGAAGAAAAAATTGATGTTCGCTGTGATGTTGATATCTTCAATTTTTCCGGTCATGCCAATTATTCCGAATTACTGGAAATTCCCAGGAGATTGCAGCCAAAAAAACTCATATATGTGCATGGGGATAAAGAAGCACTTGAAAACCTGAAAGAAGAGCTTCAATACGAGTTCGAAATTGATATTCCCGATAATCTTGAGGAAATAGCTCTATAAGCCTCTACTTGACAACGAAAATGCTGGGTGTTATGATAATATACGGCGCCGGGATGGTGGAATTGGCAGACACAACGGACTTAAAATCCGTTGGGGCGGAAGCTCCGTGCGGGTTCAAGTCCCGCTCCCGGCACCAAGAGAAAAGAATTGATGCCAATGGCCCTTAATATAAAGCTATTCGGTGCGGGGTGGAGCAGTCTGGCAGCTCGTTGGGCTCATAACCCAAAGGTCGCAGGTTCAAATCCTGCCCCCGCTACCATTAAGGCGGTGTAGCTCAGCTGGCTAGAGCATGCGGTTCATACCCGCAGAGTCGACAGTTCGAGTCTGTCCGCCGCCACCACCTAAGCCCCGTTAAAAGGGGCTTTTTGTTTTACATAAAAATATCCCCCCGCAAAAGCGGGGGGATTTATCTGGTGTGCCGATCTTAGATTTAGTCGTTATCAGAGCTTTTTCTGTCTTTGAAGGAAACTTCGACTAAGTTCAATTCTTCATCTGTCTTGATGAATGGTTTGTCCTTTCTTTCATTCCTTTTATTTTTGTTCATATCTATCACCTCAGTTATATTATAGCACAAAATACAGCGTAATTCAAAGCAAAGCACAGTATAATGAAGATAATGATTGTTATTCATGAATATTAGTCAATAACAATAGTAAATGAGTTGCTGGGATTGTAATCGGAATTTCTAATACAAGTGAGTTCCATTTATTGAAGTATTCAAGGAAACTTTGTTATAATTTTTATGCTTACACAAAGACATTCTTGCAGTTATTGATTTCTACATTTTTATCGGCGAAATGGTTAATTCAAAAAAGGCTGTTATTGCCTGAGGATTTTTCTTTGCCTTTTTGGAGGTGAAAAAATGAGAATTTGCGTTATCGGTGCCGGTAACGGGGGTCAGGCACTGGCCGGGGTTTTAGCACAAAGGGGTCATGAAGTGATGCTATTTAATAGAAGTGAAAAGCGTATTTCTGGCATAGTGGATAACCGGACATTGAGGTTAGAAGGGGAATCTTCTGGCCCGGTAAAATTAGCGTATGTAGGCACTAACATTGAGAAAGCAATAAAAAATTGCCAGATTGTTATGATTGTTGTGCCAGCATTTGCTCACGCTTCGGTTGCTGAAAGAATCGCGCCCTACATCGAAGCGGGACAAATAATCATATTGAACCCCGGAAGGACAGGAGGAGCTCTTGAATTCAAAAAGGTTCTGGATGCCAACAATGCGAAGCCTGGTTATGTCATTGCTGAAGCTCAGACTTTTCTTTTCGCTTCGAGAATAGCAGGTCCAGGTCTTGTGAGAATCTTTAGAATGAAAAATGCTGTGCCGGTCTCTGCCTTACCTGCAAAAGACAATCACATTCTCAGTGAAGCGCTTCCCGAGGTTTTTCCTGAATTTGTTATAGCACCAAATGTTTTATATACGAGCTTCAACAACATTGGCGCTGTATTTCATCCGGCAGCGCTTTTGATGAACGCTGGGTGGATTGAAACTACACATGGAAATTTCCAATTCTACCTGGATGGAATTAGCCCCTCTGTTGCAAGGGTGCTAACAAAAATAGATGAAGAACGCTGTGAAATTGCCAGGGCATTGAAAATCGAGCCTTTAGGAGCAGTTGAATGGCTTGACTTCGCTTACGATGTTAAGGGTAGGGATCTTTATGAGGCAATTCACAATAACGACGGTTATCAGGGAATAAGAGCACCAGTAAGCCTTTACAATCGCTATATTCTGGAAGATGTTCCCATGAGCCTGGTGCCAATAAGTTATTTTGGAAAATCATTTGGTATAAATACAACTACCATAGATTCAATAATAAACATCGCAAATGTAGTCATGGGAATAAACTACTGGGAAAAAGGCAGAAACATGGATAGTCTTGGTCTTTCTGGACTCAGTATTAATTCCATATGGGATTACGTTGAAATGGGGGTAAAAGCTCTGTGAAAACAAAAAAGAAAATCCTTGGCGGTGCTATCGGCAGCGATGTGCACGTAGCGGGAATTCTGAACTTCCTTGAGCTTGCCAAAAAAGAAGGTTATGAAACCATTTACCTTGGCGGTGCTCTTTCCCTTGAAAAGTTCCTTGGAAGTATTATTGAAACAAATCCAGATCTTATTGCTGTAAGTTACAGGCTTGGAAAAGAAGCACTGGACAAATTGCTGATTGAGTTCAAGGATCTTCTGAGGAAAAACGATTTGTTGAAAAACAAAGATTTTGTGTTTGGAGGAACTTATGAAACAGCAAAAGTAGCTAGAAAAAGCAGGCTTTTCAGAAGAGTCTTCGATGGAAGTGAGTCAGTGGAGGAAGTCGTATTGTATTTGAGGGGGGAAATGCGTGGAATAAAAAAAGAAAGCTATCCTCAAAAACTCGTGGAGAGAATAAATTTTAAGTCACCGTATCCCCTCATCCGTCACCATATAGGGCTCCAGTCTCTTGAAGAAACGGAAAGGGAAATCCAAAAGCTCGCAAGGTCTGAAGAATTAGATATCATCTCCCTCGCTCCAGACCAAAATGCTCAGCAATGGTTTTTCACACCAGAAAAAATGGACCCATCACAAGATGGAGCTGGAGGGGCTCCTTTTAGAAAAAAAGAGGATTTTGAAAGAATGTATAAAGCAAGCCGGCAGGGTAACTTTCCTTTGTTGCGCTGTTATTCGGGCACAAGAGAACTCATCAAGTATTCGAAGTTACTTTACGAAACCATAAGGAACGCATGGGCAGCTATTCCACTAACCTGGTATTCGGAGCTCGATAGGCGATCCGATCGTGAATTAAAAAAGGCAATTGCGGAAAACCAGAAAGCGATTAAATGGAATGCCGAACACGATATTCCGGTAGAAATAAATGAATCGCATCAGTGGGCTTTGCGCTACGCCCCCGATACTGTGGAAGTAGCGACCGCTTACATTGCAGCCTACAATGCGAAAAAACTCGGCGTGAAAACTTATGTCGCCCAGTACATGTTCAATACCCCCCCTGGAATTTCTCCAGCAATGGATATAGCCAAAATGCTAGCAAAGAAGGAACTTATTGAATCCCTTCATGATAATTTCTTCCGCTCTTACCGCATGGTCAGAGCAGGGCTTTTATCTTTTCCCTCTGACGAAGCCCGGGCTAAAGGACAACTCGTCTCTTCCATGCTCACTGCATCTTATCTCCAGCCGCATATTATCCACGTTGTTGCCTTCTGTGAAGCAAGAAAACGAGCAAAAGCAAAGGAAATAATAGAGAGCGTAAAAATGGTGAAAAGGGCTTATTCCGAAGCAATGAAAGGGCTACCAAATTTCGAAGCCGATCCGAAGATCAGGGCGAGAAAGAAAACGTTGATAGAAGAAGCACAGTTGATAATTGAAGCGATCAAAGAATTGGGAAAGGGTTCAAAAGACCCTTTAACGGATCCCGATGTGATATGGGCTTCGGTTAAGATGGGAATCCTCGATGCCCCGGGATTGATGAAGATGTCAGTGGCTCGTGGTACTGTTAAGACGGCAATTATCGATGGCACTAATCAGGTAGTTGATGATAAAGGTCGTCCCGTTTCTGAAAGAAAGAGACTTAAAGCGCTTGGCTTCGCGTTATAGGAGGTGGTTTTATGAGAGTGGCTGTTGTATATGACGAACCTCTTACAGCTGAAGGAAAAGATATGGTTTCCGCGGTATGTAAAGCTTTAAATAGCCGATATGAAGCCGAACCTCTTCCTTTTAATAGAAATTTCATGAGCAACGTAAAGAAATATGACTTCGTTTTCAATCTTTCCACGGGAGGCGGCAAATACAACAAGCAAGTGCATGTTCCTGCCCTTTTGGATGTATTGGGCATCTCTTTCACCGGATCGCCAGCAGGAGTTCATGCTCTTTGCATGGATAAAGGGTTAACAAAGCTTGTTCTTCAGAAAAACAACATACCTACTCCGCGTTTTGCGGTAATAACCAATCCTTCGGAAATAACAGACCCTGGATTTTATCCCGCTTTTGTCAAACCATCACGTGAAGGCAGTGCTGAGGGGGTCTCTGAAAAGTCCGTAGTTGGAAGCTCCATTGAACTCGAAAAACAGGTGGTGACTCTTTATAAGGCTTTCAAAGAACCGATACTGGTAGAGGAGTTCATAGAAGGTAGGGAATTTACAGTCGGAATCGTTGGAAATGCAGAGCAGGCAAGGGTATTACCAATTCTTGAAATAGATTTTTCGGCGCTTCCGGAGGGACTTGAAAGATTTTATTCTCATAGAGTCAAGCATCATTATGCTGAAAAAACGAGATATATCTGCCCGGCGCGATTAAAAGCCAAACAGATGGAAGAACTGGAGAATTATGCGCTAAAAGCCTACAAAGCTCTGGGAATGCTCGACTATGCGAGAATAGATGTGAGAATGAACGATAAGGGTTTCCATATCATTGAAGTGAATTCGTTGCCACTGTTAGTACCGGTATATTCAGACCTCACAAAAATGCTTGAACCAATAGGATGGAGCTATGACGATCTTATATTGAACATTTTTGAAGCGTCCATAAGCAGGCAAAGAGCTATCAGCCAACCTTGAATGATCTTGTTATCTTTATATGAAGCTCTTTGCACCTTGCTTTTTCAAGTGGAATAAACACTACGCAATCGGCATCTCCGATTTTGACGTTGCATAAGGCATTTCTTGAGTCGTAAGGGCTTGCATGCTGGATTACGGCCGGAAGTCCTTCCTCTGTTATTTCCACATCTTCAGGCCTGAATATCATGTCTTCATATTTATTTATACCAAAGGGTGAAAAGAGCTCCATCGAAAACAAATCAGGTGGATTGTTGTAAATATCTATGGGATTTCCACTAGAAACAATTTTCCCATCGCTCATTATATATACCTTTGATGCGATTGCCATGGCGTCTTCACAATCATTAAGGACTATCAGCACAGAACGCCCTATTTTAAGCAAAAGCTTTTTTATCATCGCTCTCAACTCGGTTCTGACTTTTTTATCAAGCCTTTCAAAGGGTTCATCCATGAATATCATGTCGAAAATCCTCACCGTTTCTCTACCAATAGCCGTCAATTTTTTTATCCCTGCTGGCAATTCTTTTGGCAGCTTTTCCAGATATTCCGATAAGCCATTCAATTCTCCTGCTTTTCTCTTCACCCTTTCAGCGATGTTTTTCTCTTTCTTTAGCTGCAAGGGAAACGCTATGTTTTTGTAGGTGTCATAATGCGGAAAAAGGGCGTCATTCTGAAAGACAAAGGCGATGTTTCTTTTATGTGGAAGCTCATTGGTAACTTCTTTCCCGCCCATAAATACTTTCCCGGTTAAAGGTTCATGCAAACCTGAAGCGACTTTAAGAAGCAAAGTTTTTCCACAGCCTGAAGGGCCTATAAGGCCTACGATCTCTCCTTCATTCACCTTTAAATCAATGGGGCCCAGTTTGAAATCACCTATGTTGGCCTTGAGTCCTTTGATTTCCAGTGCTAACATATATATCACCTTCATTCCAGTATACTGGTGATTTTTACATGTTTTCTTTCTTTAAAAGATTTAACGGCAGCCTCTATTACCATAAGGTCTTTCAAAGCCTGCGCAGAAGAGCCAAGCAGGTTTTCCTTGCCAAATTTCACCACATTATAAAAGTCTGAAAATTCTTCTAAAAATCCATCGTTATCTTGAACTTCCACAGTTTTTTGATCTCTGGCTGTAAAGATTTTGATTATATTACCTTCAATGTACATATTCCCTTCTGTCCCAATAATAGATATCTCATTTCCGAATTCCAGCCCGTAAGATGCGATATAATTTCCAATTGCTCCGTTTTCAAAGAGTAAATTCATGGTTATCGTGTCTTCTGCTCCGAGGTAGTTCCTAACCCTTTTCAAGTAAGCTGAAACCTCCTCTATATCTCCAAGCATTGTTCTGGTAGCTGCGATATGGTGCACACCTGCGTCGGATATAAATCCTGCAATGTGCAGCGGCTTTTTTCTCCACGAGGTTTGCACATATTTGTCTTCCTTGTCCATCAACTTTGTGCTTTTCCAGACGAGAAATGCCGGCTTGCCGATTCCACCATCGTTGATAATTCTGGCGGCTTTTTGAAACACCGGGATGTGTCTGTAATTTTCAGCTATATAGACTGTTTTATCGCTGTTATTTTCAAGATTTAACACTTTTTTGGCATTTTTCATGTCAATGGCAATGGGCTTTTCGGCAATCACATGCAGGTTGTATTTCAGAGCCTTTTCAATGAAATCGGGATTTAAGATCGTGGGAAGAGCAAGATCAACCGCTTCCGCAACACCTGAAGCCATGAGTTCATCAGCGCTGTCAAAAACTCGAGGTTTTGGCTCTATCATTAGAGATAGCTGCTCTGCCTTTTCGCGTGTGCGACTCGCAAGGGCTACTATTTCTATACGGTCCCTTAGTCTTTTCAACGCAGGAAGATGCAACTCCCTTGCCGCTATACCGCATCCTATTATTGCAAGCCTGAGTTTTTCCATTTTATCACCTTCTCCATTCCTGAAAAACCCAATTTTTCGTTGAAGTATATGGAGCTTCCGAAGGAGATCCCTCCCTTGATACCCAATGTTGAAGTCCCTTCGGCATCCATGAGAAAAGAGAAACCAAGATTGATTTGTAGAGGTGTATCGCCAATAATATAGATAATAGGTGATAATATCATAGAGGCGTCAAAGACATAACCGCTGTCAAAAATCCTGCTTCCGAGTTCCCAGGAAATACCTATACCTCCCAAATTAAAGAGATTGAGAAAACTAATACGCCTGTTCATGATTATCATATAAGGCAATGATACTCTGAAGTCCAGCAAATAACTTGTGGGAGGGTATTTTGACATCAGAGGATCTAAAGCATTCGAAGTGGCTTCAAAACTCAGCACATCATAAAAGGGGTCAAAAAACCTCTTTCCTAATGCCTCACCCACAGCCAACAGGTTTAGAGAAGGTATAAGCTCTGAGTTCACATTGGGAATCCAGCTGCCATAAAATCCTCCCATGTACGTGGGCGTGGCATTTATCTCGCCGGTTAGCCCCTCTATTTCAAGGTATAACCCATGCTTTAATGTATCGTTGAAGCTATAGAGGCCCTGGATATAGTAATTGCCGGTGTCGAGGAAGCGCCCCTCTACGGAAAAGTTATGCCTTGCTATAAGGATAGGGCTACTGTCACCTATATAGAGCTTTTCTGGTATGCCAAGGTTCATAGAAAGGTGGATACCTTCGAATTTGCTGTACTTCATTTCCAATGACCTGTATAGATCAGGATGCAAATAAAGGGAAGCACCGGTATAGCTGTACCCCCTTCCATCGTCGCTCGAATAGCCACTCTGGTTTAGCAACCCAATACCGTAATATGGAAATTTTTCAAAGAGTATCTCCCCGGTATAATCCAACCCCGAAGCGGAAAAGCCGACAATTCCATGTGTGCTCAACAAATAAGCATCATATCGGCTTTGTTCCTCGCTATATCCCCCTTTGAACAATGGAGGCCAGTGATTATTGTGCCGCTCAATATCGAATGAATGCATATCTGGATCCAGATGCACCTGCATAGCCGGGATGTAAGGCAATGAAGTGGAATCCAGAGTAACAAAACTGCGACTCCCTTCCGGGGTTTCAATAACCACTCTCAAAGGGACTTTCATATTTTCATTGTCAATTTTCACAATCCCATTTTCGAAATATATTCGGGCATCATAATTATCTCTTTCAAAAAAGAGTGCATTCACAACTTTCGGATTAATATATCCTTCCAAAAAGTCAACAAATTCCCTGGTGGTAACGTTTTTACCAACATAAAGCCGGTAATACCTTGATAGGATTGAATATAATTTTTCACGGCCAAGCAATTCCTCAAGTGAAAAGAAAGCCCTTTTTCCCTTTTGATAGTAAACCGCTGAAGAAAAATTCTGGGGAATGGCATCAACCGGATCAGCAACGGCCGCCTTTACACCTGCCATTTTTGCATAGAGTAACATGAGTTGATCAGCCTGGGTGACAGTCGTCGGTATGTCAAAATAGCTTTTTATGAAAGATGTAAAAAGATCTGAGGCCTTCCAGTTCATATAATAATCTTTTCCATAAATCTCCAGGGTTGTGCTGTGGGCAACATAGTCAGCAAGGCTTTCGCTCATGAAGTTGTTTCTCAAAAAGTCAACGCCTGTTCCAACACCAAACCACAGGTGACTCAATTCATGTGCTACAAGGTAAAAGGTGAGAGGATCAAGTAAGCCGTTTACCCACAGGTTTGCGCTCGTGAAAAAGCCGTCTCCAATGGCTATTAGGCCATCTGCCGTGATTCCATAAAGCCCCGGGAATGGGTCTTGAACGATGTGAATTGTCGAATATCTCAATGCTCCTAATTTTTTGATATGGTGTTCCAGAACCTGAATCGCAAAAGCAGCGAGTTTTGAAGCTACTCCTTCAAAACCTCTCCTGAAATGCACTACCACCCTCAAATCTCCCATCGGAAAAGAAAGCTCTTCGTAACTGTCTCTCTTCACCAGTGCTATTGGGCAGGACAGATAATCGCCACGGGACTTCCAACTTGAACTGCCTTTTTTCTCCCCTCCAACAACAGCTTCCCAACCTTCGGGCAGTTGCATGGAAAGTTGCCATCTATGGGGCTTTATGCGTAAACCCTTCTGATCTTCTATAGGCAGGGGATACCATCCGAAGCGGTACAGGATAAAATCATTGTAACCTCCCTCTTCTGGTAGTTGTTCACTCTTGATGTGTGTCTTAAAATGGATGATCACTTTATCCACATCTTCATTTATTAGAAGCATAGTATCTCTTCTAAGGGTCTCATCGCCCAGGAGTGTGGCGGGGTATGTTTCCAGCGTATAGTCTATTTCGTTACCCTTCCCATCCGTTACCGAAAGAATATCCATAGACCCTGAGGCACCTTCAAACAAGGCATGAAGGTACGGGTTATCTTTTGAGGCGTAATTAGGCAAAAGGAGAAAGCTTTTGATGTTATTCTTGGTGCAAAGGGTAGCTGTAATCGTGAGACTTTCCGGATCAAAACTCGCTTGTATATTGAAGTCCATAGAAAAAAACATTGTTGCTACAAGTAACAGCGAGAATATGTAAAAGAATTTCATCATTCCACCCCTTGAAAATTATATACCTTAATAAGAAAAAAGCCCCCTTCTTTTGAAGAGGGGCTTTCTATAAGCAAAGCCGGAAATTATTCTTTTATTCCTGAGCGTACCAGGCTTCTAACAAAGAGGTCCTGCAACGTGAAAAACAGCAAGAGTGTAGGGAGCACCGCTATCATTGTACCCGCCATGATTATTCCCCAGTTGTTAGCGGATTCCGCTGATATGAGCATCCTGACACCTATCTGTACGGTCTTCATCTTATCTTCCATTGTGATAATGAGTGGCCACAGATACATATTCCATGAATACACGAAGTTGATAATGGTTGCCCCACCAATGATGGCTTTTGATAGCGGAAGAAGGATTTTTATGAAATATGTCATGGGTCCAGCTCCGTCAATGCGTGCCGAATCTTCAAGTGAAGAGGGTATAGACATGAAATGCTGCCTGAACAAAAAAGTGTTGGTTGCACTTGCCATGAAGGGAATAGTCATTGCCCAATAAGTATTAACCCAGCCCAATTTGTTCATCAAGTTGAATAAGGGCAGAATCATAATAGTTTCCGCAGGAAGGAAGAGCGTTGCAAAGAGGAAAGAAAAGGCAAAACTTCTTCCCCGGAATTTGAAATTCGCAAAAGCATATCCAGCGAGAGTGCCTGTAATGATTTTTCCCCCAGTTATCATCACCGCAATTATTGCGCTGTTTAGGATAAGCCGGGCAAAGGGCACCGTGTTAAAGGCGTCAACATAATTTTTCCAATGAAATGCCGTGGGAAAGAATTTGGGCGGGAAAGAAAAGACACTCTCTGGCGGTTGAAGGCTCATGGTAATCGCTAGAATAATCGGCATAATAAAGATAAAAGAAACTGTGATGAGAACTATTTCAATAAGAATTGTATTCAAGCGTTTTTTACTAGAACGAGTCATGAAAACACCTCACTGATAATGGACTTTTCTCTCTGCAAAACTGAAATATATGATGGTTACTACAAGCATTATTGCAAACATAATCATACTCTCTGCAGCAGCTGGTCCACGCTTCTGGAATGTGAAAGCATCCAAGTACAGCTTGTATATCATATTGGTTGTATATCCACCCGGACCTCCAGAGGTCATGACATCGACAATCGCAAAAGAAGAGAACATAGTAGTAACGATATTCATTATCACCAAGTAGAAGGTTATGGGTGAAACAAGGGGAAAGATTATTCGCCAAACACGTGTCATGGTATTGGCTCCATCCAGTGTTGATGCCTCAATAATATCCAGAGACACATCCTGTATGCTTGCAATGTAAAAGATCATATCAAAGGGTAGCATTTTCCAGACAGTAGCAAAGATTAGAGCATAAAAAGCATAAGGCTTTGAAGTCAGCCATGCCACCTGTATCCCAAATAACTTCGCGAAAAAATAATTGACATGCCCAACAACGGGATTTAGAAGAAAAGTCCAGAGTGTCCCAGCTATTGCTGGGGAAACCGCGTAAGGTGCAAAAAGAAAGGTACGATAGATGCGTGTTCCCGGAACCCCTCTGGTAAGCATGTAAGCAATGATAAAAGACATAAAGATCGTTATAGCAACACTCACAGAGACATAAATGAGGGTGAAACGAACCGCATAAAGATACTCCGGATCCTCAAATAGTTGACGGAAGTTTCTCAATCCGACATAAATAGTCCTGTTCCCAAAAGGTGAAGTCTTATAAAGGCTTAGTTTTAATGCGCTTCCCGCGGGATAATATATAAACATGATAATGATGACAAAGGTGGGTATAAGCAAGAGATAGGGGTACAGCTTTCTCATCGACACACCTCCAGCATGAAGCAGGGGCAGCATAGCTGCCCCTGAAGGTATTAATAAACTTCGTTATATTCTTTGATTGCTCTTGTTGCAGCTTCTTCCGCTCTTTTCAAAGCTTCTGCCGGGGTCAATTCTCCACCGAACATTTTCTCGAGGTTCTGCTCAACTGCGGTCCTGATTTCAGGATAAGCGCCAATGATCGCTCCACGCGCATTGTAATTCTGTTCAGAAAGCATAAGCTGCATAAGTGCTGTAAGGTGATCTGGATACTGAGCGTAATAACCCGAGAAGAGAAGTTGTTCAACAGCATCTTTTCTTACAGGGAAGTAGCCCGTTGCCTTATGCCACTCAATTTGCTGTTCTGTATCAGCCATGAATTTAACGAATTCCCATGCAGCCTGGATTTCCTTATCAGGATGGCCTCCAATAATCCAAAGACTTCCTCCACCTATAACGGCGCCACCAGCTGGGGCATCTGCGGGAGTTGGCAGGAATGCTGTACCAAATTCAAAACCGTTTTCTTTTGAAGCATTCATCATAAGTGCAACGTCGGAAGTTGAGGATAAGAGCATGGCAGCTTTTTGAGATATGAACAGGTTTCTTGCGCCAGTCCAGTCTTCAACTTTTGTCTCAATCATTGTGCCTTCTTTTTTCATGTCATTAAGCCATTCGAAAATCTTAAGGCCTGCTTCATTGTTGAAAACAGCTTTTGTCGGTCTTCCGGTTCTACCGTTGTTGTTATCACACATGGGTGCTGACTGGGCAGCCATGAGTTGTTCGAAGAACCAAGAATGCAGGTTAAAGCCGAACCCAACAACATTTCCCTGGTAATACTTTGTAATCGTTCTGGCTGCTTCTTTGAATTCTTCAAAGGTTCTCGGTGGCTTGTCAGGATCGAGTCCTGCTTCTTTGAAAATAGTTTTGTTGTAGTAAAGTATGGCGTTTGAAGAATTAAAAGGCATCGAGTAAAGCTTCCCGTTGACACGATAATAACTAAGCACCTGAGGAAGGAATTTTCCAAGATCGAAGGTCGGGTCGTTCGCCATAAGGTCACCAACTGGTACGGCGATGCCACCATCAACCATTATCTGTGTTCCGACATCGAAGACCTGAACAACATGGGGTGCAGCACCGGCTTGCACAGAGACAATCAGTTTGTTTAATGTGTCACGGTAACTGCCCGTGTATTGAACTTGTACTTCTATATCTGGATGGGTTGCATTGAACTTTTCAGCTTGCTGTGCCAAAAAGTCGATCCTCCACCCCCCCATGGCATGCCAGAATTGTATTTTGACCTTTGCAAGGCTGAGTGTCGCGACAAGAGCAAGGAGCAAAAACACCACAAAGAGCTTTTTCATTGTAACACCTCCCCAAAAATTAACCATCGCAAAATTTGCGATGGTTTTCTCTGCGTCTCTACCACGCGGTTTTATTATTATATCAGTTTTAATACAAAAATTCCAAAATTTTATAGAAGTAATGGTGGCTCACCCTTTCCGAGAAAAAAAGAGGGAATTTCTGGAAGCTTGCTCGGGCACCTCTTTTTTTCTTCAATTACTTCCAGATACCTCCGGGCAGTTGCCCCCCAGCTGTAATCTTTTTTCACATAGTCAACTATCTTCTTCGAAAGTTCCATGTTTAGTCTTCTGTCAAAGATCAATTTTTTCAGTCCCTCAGCTATGTTAATTATATCCTCGGGATCAACTAAAATTCCATATTTGACACCACTCTTGATCATGAATTCAGAGGGACCACCATTTTTGGTTGCAACTGCCGGTAATCCGCAGGCCATAGCCTCAAGCGGCGCAAGCCCAAATGGTTCGTAAAGGGAAACCATAGCAAAAAGCCCTTCTTTCGAAACTGCAACTCTGTAAAGCGCGGCTAGCTCCTTCTGATTAGAAATATTCATGAAAAATACCCGATCGCGTGCTTTATGAGCACTAACAGTTTCTATAAGCTCTTTCAAAATTCTGCCGGGTTCACCGGGAACTTTCGAATATTCTTTGTATGCGTTAGAAATGCCTTTTACAACAATGAGGAGATTTGCCTCTTCATTCAACTTCTTATCATTGAGAAAAGCTTTAAGCAACCCGGCCACATTTTTCTTAGGTTCAAGACGGCTTGAACTGACTATTACAGGTTTTTCAACGCGGTTAGGCGCATAAGCGGCAACTGTGCGTGTGTATCTATCAGCTATTACATCGTCCAGTTCAGTAGCCACAGAGTTGAAAATTCTTGTATTAACTCCGGGGGAAGCAACAGCAAATCTGCTATTGTCATTAACGTCTACCCAGTTTTTATATAATGGATGCGAATACTGTTCGAAACGTTCCTGGCTGGTGCTCACAAAATTCACAACGGAATATTTCATTGAAACCCTTTCGGCGGGGATACGGTATGAAAAACTATAAGTCTTGTCAATTGCTTGGAAATTCTCAGCTGTAACTCCCAACTTATCCATTTTTTGAGCACCCAGAGAATGAGCTGTGAAAGAAAAGGGGATTTTTCTTTTTTTAGCCAGCATGGCAGCAGATAATCCACCATCACCATAATGGCCAGTGATAAAATCGGGGAAAGTTCGTTCTCTCACATATAATTTTTCTATTCCGACAACGTAATCTTTTAGGCACTTCCAAAGCTTTTCTTTCGGTAAAAATTCAGTTCCACCAAAATCGATTCTCACGATTCTAACTCCGCTGATACCCGGGTAATAGTCAAAGGGTGTTGAAAATTCCGGCCAATGTTTATCCACAATCCTTCTTGTAACAATATCCACGTTAACACCGTAAGAAGCCATTGCAATAGCGAGCTCTTTAACGTAAACGAGTTGACCTCCAAAATCGGGATGATCAGTCCAATGACTATCTAAAGGGTCAAAATTACCTTGAGGGTTGAGAAAAGCTATTTTCATAAATCCGCCTTCTTCTCTAATAGGCTCATTAACTCTTTGTACTTCGGAATAGGTAAAGATTTATCCGCATTTTCTATGCGGAAGGCTGCTGCGGCATTGCCGAGTTTGGTCGATTCAAAAACATCAAATCCTTTTAACAATCCGCAATAAAGACCACTCCAGAAAGCATCACCAGCACCGGTTGTATCAACTACACTTTCTGCCAAGGAAGGTAAAGTTTTAAGTGCTTTGCCATCTGAGACTAAAACTCCTTCAGCTCCAAGGGTCAGTATCACGTTTTCCACTCCAAAACTATGAAATAACTCTATGTATTTTTCGGGAGAGTGCTTTCCGAAAATTCTTTCAGAATCGTCAAGGGACGGTTTAGCGAGAAGAATCCCTTCCATGAATCCCGTCATTATGTTCTTGCTTTTGTTTTCTTGCATTACCCAAAGAGCAGGACTGTAGTTCGGGTCCAGGCAAATATTTATGCTTTTACCGCGAGCAATTTCCAGAAGTTTTTTCAAAACCGTCCGGGCAGGTTCTCTTGATATCGGCCAACTTGTAAAGTGCAAAAAGGAAACATTTTCAAAGAGTTCATCAGGATTTTGAGGAAACGAAATCTGATAATCAGCTCCTCTTACGGGCAGAAATTGGGGTGTACCTTTCGATCTTGTAATAAACACCATGCTGGTATTTTTGTTAACCACAGAAATGAAAGAAGTATCGATGTGTTTTGAATTAAGCCATTTTATATACCCTTTGCCAAAGGGGTCATTTCCTAAAGCTGCGAGTAAAATTGGTTCAATGCCAAGGCTTTTGAGATTAACCGCAAGATTTCCTGGAGAACCCGCAAAATGCTTCTCGAATTTTTCAGCATCGGAAAGATCCGATACATATTCTCTGGAAATCATGTCTATCAACAACTCGCCAATAATGAGAACTTTTTTCATATCCTCATCATCTCAAGTTCACTTAATACCCGTCTGAGAAACACTCTTCACATATTGGCCTTGAAGCACTACAAAGAGAATCAACACAGGAGCTGTCATCATCGTTGCAAAGGCCATTATGTCTCCCCAGTCTCTCGGGTATTGCCCAAAGAATACCTGCATGGCTACTGGCAAAGGTCTGTATTCAGGCCCTCGCGTTACCATCAAAGGCCAGAGGAAAAAACCCCACTGCATCAAAAAATGCAGTATGGCAACACTGGCGAGTATGGGTTTTGACAAAGGCAATGCTATCTTCCAATATATCTTGAACCAGCTTGCTCCATCTATAAGAGCCGCTTCTTCAAGAGCTTTGGGAAAGCTTATAAAGAACTGGTAAAACAGAAAAATGTAGAAGGGATTTGCGATAAAGGGTATGATTTGAACATGGTAGCTATCAAGCCACCCAAATTTATTCGTCATCAACAGCAAAGGCACAGCGATGGTTTCAAATGGAATGATCATCAATGCCACAATTATCGATACAAGCAATCCGCGCCCTTTAAAGGTAAATCTGGCAAGTCCAAATGCCATCATGCTATTTACCAGCAATCCTGCCAAAACCGTTAAAGAGACGATGAGTACAGAGTTAAATATGAACCTTCCAAAAGGCATCCGAGCAAACACGTCGCTATAATTTTTGAGCGAAGCTGGCGAAGGGATAAAGGCCTTTATTGAGCCCATTCTTTTCAAAATGTCCAGTTCATCAGGGTTAAGAGAGGTTGAAATCATGTAAATCAACGGAAAAAGGAAGAATATAGCCAGCAGTATCATAAGGGTATAACTAATGCTTTTATCAATGAGTGTAAGCTTTTTTCTGCTTTTTTCTGCGGGCATATTATGACACCTCTCTTTCTTCTTTGAGCAAAAAGCGCTGTATCACTGAAATAGCAAGAACGAGCAAAAAGAACACAACCGTTAATGCGGAAGCGTAACCGATGTACTGTCTTTTAAATCCCATGTTGTATATGTGAAGGACTACAGTATACGTTGCAGCGTTGGGACCACCATCTGTCATAACCTTCACCTGGTCGAAAAGCCTAAAGGCCAGTATTGTCGTCGAAATAATCACAAAAGCCGTGGTATTTTTCAGTTGTGGCAATGTGATCTTCCTGAACTTTTGCCAATTATTCGCGCCATCTATCGTAGCGGCTTCGTAAAGTGATACCGGAATCTCCTGCAGCCCTGCAAGAAAAATCAGCATTTGAAATCCGACACCTTGCCATATCGACATGAACATTATCGCAGGGAAAGCCCAATTTTCATTTTTTATGAAATCAACAGGTTGCCAGCTCCCAAAACTCATCTTTTGCAAAAACAAGTTTATAAAACCTTCGGGATTGTAAAGGAAAGTCCAGATAACAGCCACCACAACCATGGTGGTAACTGTGGGCATGAAATAAACCGTTCTAAAAAACTTCGTGAATTTTATGCGTTTGTTCACAAGCAGAGCCAAAGCAAGAGCAAACGCTGTCTGAAGTGGAACGACTATAATCACGAACTTGAAAATGTTGAATAACCCTTTCCAGAAGAGATCGTCATCCAAAAGTTTCTTGTAGTTCGTCAATCCAATAAATCTTATCGGTAGCCTGCTTATCAGTCTCTGGTTGGTAAAGGAGAGATAAAATGCTGAAAGAAATGGGATGATAATAAAAGTTATGAGTAGCGCAAGCCCGGGTAAAAGAAAAATGAAAGCGTATTTGAATCCCCGCTTCTTCTCGTAAAACATCTTGGCCATGTTCTCTCTCCTCTCTCTTTTATCAAAAAGGTGGGGTATTACCCCACCCTATAAACATAAAGCATCATCAATAAACGGGATAACCTTCATTGTATTCAATATCGTCATTGATTTCTTTGACTGCTCTGTCAAGTTCTTTTCTTATATCAGAACCGTTTATGATGTTGTCAAGAGCCTTAGCAAAAGCGGCGGTGATTGTTGGATAGGCTGGTGTGACAGGTCTTGGCACGGCAATGCTTTCCAACTGTTGGACAAATATATTCAAAGGTCCACCCTCGCCATAAAGAGGAGACAGAGCAATTGCGCTTTTTCTTGAAGGAACAGCTCCATTTGCATTTGTCATCTTTATTATTTCTTCCGGTTTGAGGATGAATTCAAGGAACTTCCAGGCAGCTTCTGGGTGTTTGCTATTTGTCGTTATACTCCATGCCCATGAACCCATGCCTGTTGCCTGTTTGAAGAATTTTGGCATTGGGATGAGAACCAGATCATCACCAAGAGCATCTTTGTATTGGTTGTAAACCCAGTGACCAACCCAAGAGAGAGCCGATTTACCTTCAATAAATTCGTTGTCTCCCGGAGGGTTGGGGTTGACAAAACCCTGAGCGAAAAGGGCCTGGAACCAAGCCGCAGCAGCAAGGGCTTCAGGTCCGTTAAGGACACCATCCGCAGACATGTAATCGCTACGGTTAATTAAGTCTGCACCAAAAGCCTGGAAAATCGGTGAGAAACCATAAGTGTACCATTCTCCAACACCGTAATTGATTTTCATGTCAAGAGGGAATTTTATTTCTGGAAGTTCTTTCAACTTTCTCAAAATACTCATGAATTCTTCGAAAGTCCATGCATCATCAACACTCTTTGGAATTCTTGCACCAATCTTCTCTAGATATTTTTTGTTTGCCCATATTGCAAGACCTGAATCAAAAGTTCCCAGTGCATAAATTTTCCCACTGTAGAGGCCCTGAGAAATAATAGATGGAAGGAAATCGTTTTTTAGCTCGGAGCTCATGAATGTATCAAGTGGAGCCAGATAACCCGCCCATGCGTAGTTTGAAACATAGGGTCCATCGAGGTCAAGGATATCAGGAAGCCCATTTGCCAATGCCGCTGCCTGCACCTGATCATTATAACTTCCTTCAGGAAGCTGAATGGCTATGATTTCAATCTCATCCTGCATTGCATTGAATCTTTTAACTTGATCGTTAATTACATCTCTTTCTGAACCACGACCAGAATGGAACCACAGCTTGACTTGAGTCTTACCCAAAGCCGATACAGAAAGTACAAGCAACAGTGCAATTACCAGAAAAACCATGAATCTCTTCATACTAACCCCTCCAATGCAGATCCCCACGGGGATCGAATTATGGTGATCTAAATAACAGTGAACTTACCTTCCTCTTCACATTCTTTGAGTTTCTTCATTATGTTTTCATCAGTAGAGGCAGTAACAAGCGCTTCCGAACCAGACCAATCCTTTATGCGGACCAGAGATTTTCTGAAGAGTTTAGAAGTGCTGGCCAGAATATATATTTTGGGTGAGGCTTTTACAATGAGCTTTTTAGTTTCAGCTTCGAGTAAGGTAGAAGAGTAATAGCCTTTTTCATCCAGCCCGTTTATTCCCATAAAAGCTTTGTTAACATGGTATCTATCGAAAAATGGATTTATTTCAAGATCGAGGAAATTCATTGTGCCGTACTGAAAATAGCCTCCAAGAACTACCAGTTTTATCTCGGGATATTGAACAACGGTATTGATAACATAAAGAGAATTGGTTACGACAGTTAAATTCAAAGGAGGCGTTTCGAGAAGTTTTTCTGTAAAGAAGAGAGTTGTACTTCCGGAGTCTACAAAGATGATATCGTTTTTCTCCACCAAGTGGACAGCTTTTTCCGCAATTATTTTTTTTTCTTCAACATCAACTGCAATTTGTTCTTGAAACTGTGGGTCATATCTGTGAGGCCTAAGGCTGATGGCACCACCATGAACCCTTTTCAACAAACCAAGGTTTTCAAGTTTTTTCAGATCAGATCTTACAGTAACTTCCGACACACCAAGCTCTTCAGCTAGAGATGAACTGTAAATTTTGCCATATTTATTCAATTTTTCAACGATGTAATGCTTTCTCTCTTCGAAGATGATATTTATCCCTCCCGTAATTAAAACATATCATCTCAAATTGAGAAAGCAAAACACCTTTAGCATCCATTAAACCTAATTATTCCGAATTATTGAAGGTTAGGCTTCGTGCTTTCGCGTTTTTGCGTTTTGTTACGTTTGCTTTCGAGTTTCGATAAAAAAATAATAAAACGAAAATTTTTAAGTCATAAAAATTTTCTAATCACAACGATATTTCCCGGAAAGCATGACCAAAAACATTTGTTCAGCAGATTAAATAGGTCTGTGAACCTTTTTCGTGATAGATAAAGGTTTTTGAGATGCTGTAGCTTCTTGTGTTTTTTTTCAGGGCATCGGAAATGAGTCCCAGATATCCGTTAATCCTTTCAAAGACTTCATTGAGAGTACAGCTTCCCTGTTCTGTTATTATACGGACAAGAAGCTTTCCATTCCCTATCAATCTTATATTCAGCAGATCTCCGCGTGCTCCGAGTTGCATATTTCTAGAAAGGTAGTGCGATATGTCCACGATCAAATTAGCAGACTTGCGTGTTTCAAGTGAGAGTTCCATGCTGTAAACTATACGCATCTCCGTTCCCTCCCTTTGATAGAAGGATCGATAGAGATGAAACAAAATCAAAAAGCTGTGGAACCCATTGATGAAGATCAAGAAATGCAAACTTGCTAGTGAGAAAAAAGAAGCTTCATAATTATTATAGCATGGAACTATGACATTACATTGCAGATAAATGGTCTGAGCTGTATCTGAACATTATCACACTCAGAAGTATAAAAACTGTTGTTAGAACGGTGTTTGAAATCAATAATCCGATGATCGTTTTCAAATCAGTCGGTATTAAGGAGAGTTTTTGAATTTCGCTCAGTAAAGCTGTCATGGGAAAGTAGTCTGCAAATTTTCTAAGCCATTCGGGAAACATGGAACGTGGAATAAGCATGCCGCTAATCAATATAAATACAACGGAAACCCCGGTTACAAGAAACTGACTTCCTCTCGAAGTCCTTGTAAGGCTCGTCAAGAATACACTCATAGTGATGAACACCAATGAAAGCATCAGAAAAAGCGGGGTATTTTCCACAATATTGATTAAACCTTCATAGCCAAAAAGCAGTCCAAAGAGTAGAAAAAAGCAGAACTCAAAAATTCCAACAACTAAGAAACTGACGATCTTTGAAAAGAGAAACTGCAAGGCTCTTGTATTGGCAAGCACTAAAAAGTCCAAAATCTCTGTCCTTTGATCCTCGTGAATAGACCAGCTAAGGCCGATACCCAGGGTAAGCAGCAAACACAGCGCAAGAATTAGAGGAAAAAGAAATTCCTTGAAATTGAATTTATCGCCGTCAACACCCTCCACCACTATCTCAGGTGCTTTGTAGTTTGGATCTACTGTCACATTTTTCATAAAATTCGGGTCAGCGATAACAGGAAGGGCTTTGAACTCATTGAGAACATTACTGAGCACCTGATAAATCGCGATCCCTGATTGAAGCGCATCGGGATTGGGGACAAAAATGAGTTTCGATGGTTTTTGAAAAAGGAGGTCGTTCGCAAACCCTTTTGGTATTATAAAGTAACCATCCAGGTCTTTCAGTTGATTTTCAGCTTCGTTCCTCGTTTTGAAAACATAGATGTTTTCTTCTTTGACCATGGAGGTTGCGTATCGGATAAAAAATATCCCAAGGAAAGTATTATCCTCATTTACAACACCCAATCGAAGTGCGTAAAGTCCATTATTCATGTTAAAGACTCCGGTAAAGAGAACCATTGCCATCGGAAGAAGCAGGAAATAAATCCATATACTCCGCGACCTGAAAATCATTTTAAGTTCATTGCTGAGTAACGTGGTAATTTTCTTCATTGAATCCCTCCGCTTTTTCCTGTATTTCATTATATAACAACACAACGACATAAGAGAAGGAAAGCCGCCCTTTGTCTGGTAAAATTGTTTCAAGGATTCTCATTTCAATAAAGGAGTTGATCGTGTGAAACGCTTTGTTTTTCTTTCTTTATTTCTTATTACCTTCGCTTTGACCTTTGCGAGTGGGGAAGTAGCAAGTATCACGTTGAATGGAACACCATTGTCGGATGCCTATTATCAAGTGAATGCTGACGTGCTTCAGGGGTATCTCAATGATGCGTTGGGAAGTTATCAACAGCAAGGTATCAGCCTTGACCCTTATTTCTCTTCACAAAACGCTCCCAGCCAGATAGAGCTGAAATACAACATTCTCAAGAACTTGCTCGATGATAAAATTGCAGGATATTATGCGCAAGAAAACGGGCTTTTTCCCAAAGAAGAGGAAGTCTCTGGCTATACTGATCAGATAACAACAAGCTATTTTAGCAATCCTCAGTACGTATCCCAAATAGAAATGAGCTATGGTTCAACGGAGACCTTTTGGAGGGTTATAGAGTCTTATGTCCGCTCCGAGCTGATAAAGCAGAATATCCTCAAAACACTCGTGACAGATTATCCAGCCAGTTTTACCGAATACTTCGAAGCCAACAAAGCCGATATAAAGAACAAGTATGAAAAAGTGAGTGCAAGCCATATACTTTTATCCTCAGAAGCAAGCGCCACAGAGCTCAAAAAGCTCATCGAAAATGGCTCGTTGACTTTTGAAGACGCGGCAAAGAAATACTCCATTGACACAGGTTCTGCTCAAAATGGTGGCTCTATTGGTGAGTTCAGCCGAGGAGAACTTGTGAAAGAGTTTGAAGACGCCTCATTTGCCGCTACTCCGGGTGAAATCGTTGGACCCGTGGAAACAGAATACGGATATCATCTAATCCGGGTGGATTCAAAAAGCACCTTTGATTCAGTGGAAGAATTGTTGACCACAAATGCATATACTAATGTTGCGAGAGATTTCCAGAACAAGGTGTATCTTGGCTGGTTCAACAATTACAAAGCAAATAGCCCTCTTGGCTATGTTATTTACGACCCGGAACTTGACCTTCTGGATAGGCTGATGAAATCGCAGGTTTCGGGCGAAGACATAGAAGACTTTTACGCTAGGTTAGAAAAAGAACTATTCGATTCTTCAGGAGAAATCAAAGAAGACACAACGACTTTCGCCGCAGTTCTCTATTTGATGATCTCAGACTCTCTCATGCAGCCAACGTTGGATAACTTGCAAAAACTTCAGGCCATGCTTGATGCCAGAAAAAATCTCCCGGAAGACATAAAAACACTTTCACCAGAAGATATGCAAAAATCTCTCGAAGAAACCCCTGATAGCACTGATAACAAAGTGCTTGAATTAAAGAACAACCTTTCAACACTGATAGACCTTTCAAAAGAGCTCGGCGTTTTTAGTGAAGAAGAAATCAACGCAAGACTCGCTGAAGAGCAGACTTACAAGGACAAAAGATACGCAGTAATTGGAAAAGTCGCTGGATTTCTATACCATAGAATGCCGGACTCAGATAAAGCATTAGAATATCTGAACAAATACAGTGGCAATGATCCAGAAGTGGTGTTCCTTTACACCAGCAAGCAATACGAAAATGAACTCAAACCCATGCTTGAAAGTGAGGAACTCTTTCAGAATTACCTTAACTATTATGAGCAGTATGTAGGTGACAAGGCAGCTGAAATGCTTATAAAATATCCGCTCACCTCCATTGAAAATCGTCTAAAGGAAAATGTTATCAAAAACGATAAGGCTTCTGATGAATTGAAGCTAAAGTCGATAAGACTTCTAATAGAAGCCTATAACAAAGCCGGAAAGCTTTCTATTGACAAGAACCTCAAGATTGACTTCTTCAGCGGTGCTCTTGCCTACACATATTATCTTGATGATTACGTTGATATGGGACTCGTGGAAGAATCTGAGGTTGATGCACTTGTTGATGAACTAATGAATGAGATAAATGCCTTAGAAAATGAAGAATAATACATGAAAAACAAAAAGGGGGGCTTTTAGCCCCTCTTTTTTATTTTATTGCGATGATTTTATATTCTTTGGGTTTTAAGAGAAGAGAAATTTTCAAAGTGATTGGAGAGAGAATGTATTCAGCCTTTTGCTCTTCCCACGAAATATTTTGAAGCACAGCGAGTTTTTCATGATCCTTATACAACGGCCTGAACCTTATTAAATGATTATCGGTATAGTGTAGCTCTATTTCAGCATCTTTTGCTATTTTCCTGTACAATAGGTGAGAAAGGTCAGTATGATTTACCATTGGCGTTTTTAGCAAAAGATGTTCCAGCGGAAAATTCAAGAAGAAAACCTTTCCTTTTTCCAGTTCCATTTCTGTGAGAAACAGTTCTTCAGTAAGCTTCAAAGCTTTCCCTGCACATTTTTTCAGAGGCATATAAGCACTTTCATGAGGGTAATTATCATATTCTGTACGGATTTTCCAGCTTTGTCCTTCAAAGCTCAATTCAATATCTCCGACCAAAGGATCCCAGAGACCGTACCTCAGATTGTGCTTACAACCTGTTAGAGCTTCAAAATTATGAATCCATATGCCCGGTTGAAAAAGATCGGAGCCAGCAAAGTAGCTTAGATAAAGCTGCCCACCGTGTTTTGCGAAGCTGTAAAGCTTTTCCGAAGTGGTGGCTAGGAGTTTTCTAACACAAGGCGTAAGTATGAGTTTATAGTTCATTAAATCCTCAAGATTATCCTCGAAGAGAAAATCAACCTCAAATCCGGCTTTAGCTGCCAGCACCATGGTCTGTAACATCTGACGTGCCATTTCCCGGGGTTCATCAACAGAGAAAGGATATTGCCTGTTGTAATAGGAAGGTACTAAAATTGCCGCCTGTGCTTTGGAAGGTGTTAACTCCTCTAACTCTTCAGCTTGTTTCCTGAAGCTTTTGAATTCGCATGCAACTGGTTTTGGTTCTCCTCTTACATCAAAAACGCCAAAGCGCATCTCAAAAGGGTGATGCAGATAAGGTGGCATCTCAAAATAGTTGAAATCGCTCAAGCACCAACCGAGGTTCCCAATACCACCAGAAAGAAAAGTGTTCAAAAAGACCTCCCTGTAATACAGTGCTATATTTTCATCAGAAGCGTGGCTCGATGATGCGCCAAACTCTTCAAACAACACAGGCAAACCAAAGTTCTTGAGGAACCTAATCATAAATTCGGTGACCATGCTGTGCCTGTAATAGTCGATTTCTGGCACATACATGTGCGGCCCCAAAAAATCGACTATTTTAGATAGACCCTGTATGTCAAAACCGTTGTTACCACCGAACACGTTCCAGTTGCCATCGCCAACTCCCACAGGCCTTTTGGGGTCAATTGACTTTATGCCTTTTACAAGCGTTTTTGCCCAATTCAATACCTCTTCGGGAGTTCCTTCACCTCCATAAAGCGGCATCTCATTTGTCAAAAGATACCCCCATATGGCGTTAAAATCCTTAATTCTTTTTGTTATCTTTTCAATGAGAAATGCCTGTTGCTCTATCATAAAAGGATTTGAATACAGGCTTCGACCTTCTCTAAACCCAAAATCCCAGTTTTCACCAGACATATGTCCCACGATAAAAGTGGGGATTGTCATGAGCTTGTGTTTTTCGCATATTTCAAGGAAAGTTATGAGCCTGCTCATGTGCTTTTCGCTTATTTCGCTAGGGGCGGGTAAAAAACTGGGGCTGAGGATGAAAAAGCGACACAGGTTCATGCCGAACTCTTTCATTTTTTTCACTTCTTCTTCTATTGTTCCCGGGTTCCAGTATTCGTCTTCCCACATCAAAATCGCACCACTGCGCGACCAGTAGTTCACACCAAGTAGATATCCCATCTGTTTTTCCCTACCTTTCAACTGTCCTCACCGATTCTCTTTCCACTATTTTTGTTGGGAGAACGACATTTCTGTAAATCGTATGTTTTCCTGATTCAAGCCGCTCTATCAATAGCTGTGTCGCTAAAGCCCCCATTTCTTCGCGTGGTTGGCAAACAGTAGTAAGCGCAGGAATCATAAAAGAGGCAAAAGGTGAATCGTCAAACCCCATGATAGAGATATCTTCTGGAACTTTTATCCCCAATTCGTTTAACGCTTTTATCGCTCCAAGCGCCACATAATCATTCGCACAAAAGATAGCTGTTACTTTTATGGGTGGGGTAATATGTTCGAGTATAGCTTTGTAGCCATCTTCTGGCTCAAATCCTGTGATTTTGCTCATAAATACCTCAACCTCTTTGTGTCTTCTAAGGTATTTCAATATGCCCTTTTTCCTGTCTCTGGATGCGTAAACATTTTGTGTTCCAGGTATGTAAAATACTTTCCTGTGTCCTTTGTTGTGAAGGTATCTTATGGCGGCATATGCCCCCATGACATTGTCAATGTTCACCGAGTCAATATGCACTTCTTCAACAGGATAATCCACGCCGACAATTGGTATTCCACTGTCAATGAACTTCTGCATGAAGTGCTCATCACACTTGAGAGTGCAAACCAATACCCCGTCAACTTTCCGATTGAAATACTCGTCGAGGATTTCTTTTTCTCTCACGGGTTTGTCCCTGGCAAGAGCAACCATTACGTCATATCCCTTGCTAAAGGCTTTTTCATAGATGCCCGTTAGGATGTTTGGATAATGGTAAGCTCTCAGGTTTGGCACGACTACGCCAATTGTACCAAAGAGCTTTGAATTTTTTCTTGAAAAGGGCCTGGGCTTGTAGCCGAGTTTCTGCATGGCTTTCAGAACCCTTTTTCGTTTTTCTTCGGAAACCTGTGTTGAGCCATTTATGACTCTGGAAACAGTGGCTATTGAAACCTCAGCTTCTTTTGCCACATCTTTTATGGTAACCACAGAAAACCCTCCTACTCTAAAAGATCAAAAGGCACTTTTAGAAAGGCATTGAACCTATTCGTTGTTCTATTGCGTATTATTTCGCGGAAGAGGAAAAAGCTGGGTCTTGGAGTGAAAAGTTTTTTGTCATAGTCAACATGAACCAGTCCAAATCTCAGGGAAAATCCCTTTGCCCATTCGTAATTGTCCGTTAGAGACCAGTGTAAATAGCCACGAATGTCGTACCCCTCTTCAAGCAGCCTTTCGATAGCTGCAAGATGAGATAGGAGATAATAAGGTCTCAGAAGGTCTTTATTATCAGCAATGCCATTTTCAGTTATATACACGGGCTTTTTGTATCTTTCACAGATGGCTTTAGTGATATTGTAAAGGCCTTTCGGGTAAATTTCCCAGCCCGCATCGCTAACAGGCAATCCTGCTTTTGAAAGGGTATTTGGTTTACATGCAAAGCCATAACCGGACAAACTCTTCCAGCTAATTGTAAATCCTCCTGCTTTGAGTATCGGCTCTCTTCTCTCTACGAAGGACCGCGTGTAGTAGTTGATGCCTATGAAATCGATCTTATCTTTTACAGCATCTACAAAATACCAATTCAGCAGATTGTTAGCTTCATCGGCATTATCATCGCCGTCTATCCAGTGAAACGCATAAATGACTCCAATAGGTCTATGGGTATATTCTTTCATCGCTTCATACGCAAGGTTATGCGCATTTATTTCATTGTCTAAAGCTTTTTTCCAGAGCGTAGGGTCTATAACCGAAGGCGGAAAGCCCGAAGGCCTCTGAAAATAGCCCAAATTGGCTACTACATTTGGCTCATTCATGGTGGACCAAAAATCCACAACTTCTCCCAAATTTTTTACCACAAAAGCTGCGAATTTAGCGAATTCATGAGGGCTCCTTTCATCCAGCCAACCAGCTTTACTGAAATCGAGATTGCGGTTCACTTTTATAGGGTCATGTAGCCATAAAGGAAGGGTAAAATGATTCAGGTTGACCATTGTTTTCATGCCCCTGGCTTTTATATCTTCCAATATTTTTCGGTAATGTTTAATAGCCGAATGATCTGCGAGCTCTTCCAGTTCTTCCGGGCTCTCCACGTCAAAAGTGGCATCGGGAAAAATTCTTGACCATTCAATACCTATTCTGAGAACATTAAACCCGGCCTCAAGAGCAAGTGCATGAATTTCGGAATATCTTTCCCAGTAGTTCAACCCATTTTCAGGAAGGTCTCCACTTACCACATTGTTTTCCTGAAGATATTGGTCATGAACCCAGAGGAACCAATCTGTATTTGGATCCATAGTATTCCCGCCCATTTCAAATTGAAAACCCGACATTGAAGCCCCAAAAAGAAAATCTTCGTTAAACATCATTCCACCTCCAGCATGCGACATGGTGATCCTCTTCGACTTTTATAAGCCCTTGTGCTTCGCATTCTTTTGTAGCCAGTGGACATCGGTCATAATACTTGCACATGCCGATAGTATCAGATCCAACGGCTTTTCGTTCTGGAGTTTCAAAAGTTGTCCACTTTCTATCAATCCTTGGCACAGCATCCAGAAGCATACGCGTATATGGATGAAGGGGGGTGCTAAAAACCTTTTCAGTTTTTCCAGCTTCCATTACTGACCCCCTATAAAGGATAATACTCTCGTCGCTTATGTAATAACCCAGTGATAGATCATGAGTAATAAACAGTATTGAAAGCCCGCCTTTTTTGAGCTCTGCCAATATGTTGAGCACATCGATTCTGGTTGAAGCGTCAAGCATGCTTATTATTTCGTCAGCAACGAGAAATTTTGTATCAAGAAGTAGCGCCCTTGCTATAAGCATCCTCTGTAACTGCCCACCGCTTAACTGATGAGGGAACTTGTTAAGAACTGTCTTAGGGTTCAAGCCAACGGATTCCAGAGCGTCAAGTACGTGTATTTGCCATTCTCTCCCGGTTAGTTCCGGGAAGAACTCACTCTTTACAAGTTCAAAAATCCTGTCAGCTTTAAATATGGGGTTAAAAGAAGAAAAGGGATCCTGAAACACACCTTGAACATAGCGATAATATTCCTTGAGTTTCTCTCCTTTGAACAATGATAAGTCTTTCCCTTGAAAGAGTATTTGCCCCTTTGTGATGGGGATTAATTTCAACATCATTTTACCAATAGTTGTTTTTCCACTACCACTTTCACCTATCAGGGAAATGATTTTCCCTTCTCCTATCGAAAATGAAACATTATCAACCGCCGTGAGCTTTCTTTTTCCAAAAGCGCCAAGAGAATAAACTTTTGTGATATCTTTAAGTTCAATCATCGATTGCTCCCACCTTCCAGCAGGCTACCTGGTGGCCCGGTTCTATTTCGACCAATGGAGGTTCTTCATCACATTTTTCAGAGGCAACAGGGCACCTATCTTTGAATCTACAACCTTCTGGAGGATTCAAAAGCTCGGGTGGCCTGCCAGGTATTCCCTTAAGAGGAGCTTGAGAATATTTAATGCCTACTTCTGGCAAAGACGAGATGAGGAGCTTTGTATACGGGTGAAGAGGATTTTTGACGATCGTCTCTGTGGGAGCTCTTTCAACTTGCTTGCCAGTATACATGATCATGATGCTGTCTGCCACCTGGTAGAGGATTGAAATATCATGGGTTACAAAAATCACACTCCTTACGATTTTTCTATCCCTAAATTCAACAATCATTTTTGAAACCGCTTTTTGAGAAGAAACATCGAGAGCGGAAGTGATTTCATCTGCTAACAGCAATGATGGATTCAGCAAGGTCGAGATAACCATTACCATACGCTGATTCATTCCGCCAGATAATTCAATTGGATAAAGATCAAGCACCTTTTCATCAAGCTCTACCAACTTCAACCTTTCCTCTATCATATCCCTCATTTTTACAAAGCTCTCTCCGTGGTGTTCAAGAAGGTCAGAGATAATCTGTTTCAATTTTCTTATAGGATTCAATGCATTCATAGCATATTGTGGAATGATGGACACTCCTCTAAATCTATTAGCTCTCATGGCTTCGTAATTGTCTATCGGGAGTTTCTTGTCGTTTAAAAACACTTCTCCTGAGATATATTTCATAGGAGGCTTCAATAAAATCAGCGCATTGCTCAGAGTGGACTTCCCGCATCCAGATTCACCGGCCAGCCCCATGATTTCCCCGTCTTTTACCTGAAAACTAATACCATCTACAGCTTTTACATCTCCGCGAAGCGTCTGATAGTATATTCTCAAATCCTTTATTTTCAAAGCCATGTTCACATCTCCCTGAGCTTAGGATTAAAAACTTCATCCAATCCTGTATTCATAAAATACATTGCCCCAACGATAGCTGTAATTGCAATTCCGGGTGGAACTGCCCACCACCACATACCGAGTTGTATGGCATTCCACAAGACTGCCTGTTGCATCATAAGCCCAAGGGAAATCCCTTGAGTAGGACCAAGCCCTATGAAATCCAATGTAGCAGCTGTGAGAATCGCTCCACCAAACTGCAGAATGAACACCATAAACACATATGAAAGCATATTTGGCAATATTTCAACAACAATTATCTTCAAAGGTTTCATGCCTGTTATTCTCGCGAGGTTGACAAATTCCCTGGTTTTTAGTGAAAGAGTCTGCGACCTTACTGCTCTGGCTGTCCATGGCCATGCTGTAAACCCAATGAAGACACTCTCAAGGAATACACCACGATACTTAAGATAAGCCGCAAGAATAATTAACAATGCCATGGTGGGAATAACCAGCACAATGTTTGTAAACATCATGAGCAACTCGTCAGCTAAACCTCCTTTGTAACCCGAAAGGAATCCCACGAAAAGTCCGATAAAAGTTGCTATACTTCCGCCTACAAACCCAACAAGAAAGGTCGATCTGAGACCATAAACGAACTGGGAAAAGACGTCTCTACCAAAAGTCGTGGTCCCAAGCCAGTACTCGCCTGAAGGGGGATTATAGCCGGGCCCGGCAAAATCCTGGGGTTCATATTTCGCGAAATAAGGACCGAAAATAGCCAGAAAAGCAAACAAGGCAACGATAAAAACCCCTATCCTTAGCTTTGTGTTCCGCAATGCAAAAAAGAGTATCTCACTTTTTCTGAATTTCATGCTGTCTCACCACTCATTCCACGCCTTACCCTTGGATCCACAATTACATAAATGATATCTATAAAGAAGTTCGCTATTAAAACACCAAGTATAATGAAAAGGAAACACCCTTGAATGAGGAAATAATCACCGTTCAAAATTCCCTGAAGCAAGAGGTAACCTATGCCAGGATAAGAAAAAACCACCTCTGTGGCAAGGGCACCTGCTACAATAACACCCAGCTGTAAAGCCAATCCTGTAATTTGAGGTAGCACCGCATTTCTGAAGGCGTACTTTCTTATGAGTTTCGCTGGGGCTCCCATGGCTTCCATATATCTCGAGTATTCTGATTCCAACTCATAAATAATCATATTCCTCATGCCAATCGCCCAGCCACCAAGCTGAACTATAAAAAGTGAACCAAAGGGTAGAATCCAGTGTTTAAGATAATCCCAGATGAACTCCCAGCTCAGGCTCGGACTCATGGAAAAACTGTATGCTCCCGAAATGGGAAATATCCCAAGCACCACACCAAATACCCAGGCAAGAAGTATTCCAAGCCACATATATGGTGTAGCAGTTATCACATACCATATCGGTAATATGGTGTTATCAAGCCGCTTTTTTCTCGCAGCAAATGCTCCAAACTTATTCCCTGCTATCCAACTTAAAAGTATCGCGGGAACAAGCAAGAGAATATCATAGGGAACCGCTCTCTTTATGACTTCAAAAACAGGACTTGGAAAAAGATATACACTTGTTCCGAGATCACCTTTGAACAGAGAAAACCAGAAATTCACATATTGTTTCCATAGCGGAAGGTCCAGACTGAAAACCTTGTTATAGTAATTGTACAAAAGATCCATGGCTTCAGTCCTCATTGCTGCTCTTGAAAGCAATGTCCTGATTGGATCTCCCGGCATAAATCTGGGAATTACCCAGTCAATCGTAACCGCGAAAAAGAAAGTAAGCAGATATATGATTATTTTTCGTCTTAAATACTTTCCCACTGTCTTTCCTCCCAAAATTTAAACCCCGCCTTTCCTGGAAAGGCGGGGAAGTTGAAACAATTACTTGCTTTGAAGGTCTGTGAGCATCATAAGACCACCAAGCTGCCATCTGCCACCCCAGGTACAGGGATAATGGAAGGGACCGTGTTCGCTGGGCCAGTTTGTCCACGCAGCTTCACTTGCCTGGAACCACATACCGTTATACCAGAGAGGAATTGCAGGCATATCTTTCAGGAAAATTTCTTCGATCTTTGAAACAATTTCTTTTCCAGCTTCTACATTATCGAAAGGTGTTCTGTTGAACTCATCGAGTAGTTTGAAAACTTCGGGATTGTCATATCTACCAAAATTTCCATTCGCTTGATAATCACTGATCGGGAAGAATAACCAGTGGTAAAACGTCCAAACGGTTACGCTTAAATAGCTCCCAAAATTGTTTATAGCCATATCAAAATTGCCACCGTAAAGCTCATCTTGATATCTTCCAAAATCTGGAAATTCAGCTAACGCATTGATTCCAACAGCTTTCAGATTGCTTGCTATTATCTTTATCGATTCCATCCAATCTGTCCAGCCAAACGGAACAATGATCGAAAGTTCAATCTTTGAACCATCAGGAGCTTCCACAAAACCATCACCGTCTTTGTCAACATATCCGGCATCTTTTAACATGCTCTTGGCTATATCGGGGTTGAATTCAAAGCCATATTTGGTGACAACATCCTCATCATAATATTTCATCCAGGCATCTATGGGAAGGAATCCCAGTGGATTTGAGGGGAGCACCTGTTTTTCGAATACCTTTTCGACGATTTCTTCTGAATTTATGGCAAAAGCAACAGCTTTTCTGAACTCCGGGTCGTCCATTGGTTTTTTGGTGGTATTTAAGAAAAGGAAAGCTGTGTTATCTGATAACATGTAAGGCACATCATCGAACCAGGTATGAATCCCGTAAAATTTCTTAATCGTTGGAATACCGGGAAGGAAGAAATTACTTATGTCTAACTCCCCTTTGATAATCATACCGAGGGCAACGTTGTTGCTCATTGCCCTCAAATATACGATCCTCTTTGGAGTGGGTTCTATACCCAGAAGTTCTGTTGCCCACCAGGTGGCGTTTTTCAAGTAAACCATTCTATCCTGATCATATGTCTCCGCAAGATATGCGCCTGTACCAATTGGATTTTCATTGGCTCCCGTGAGAATGGCTTCCTTTGACCTGTCTTTCCAGAGATGTTCAGGGATAATCGGGATCTGGTAAAGGTTTGTAACCCATTCATGGTAAAGTGGCTCCGTAAAGTGGAAGATTAGCGTATAATCATCAACTTTTTCAATGCTACTCAGCCATTTCCAGAGGGTGCTATAGTAAACTTCCGGGATATCCTTTGCGAGTTCAAAGGTGAATTTTACGTCATCTGCATTAAAAAAGGTACCGTCTGTCCAACGAACCCCTTTTCTGATTTTCAACTCATATGTGTTAAGATCTTTCCATTCCCCTTTTTCAGCGAGCCATGGTATCATTTCATCAGAAAGCGGGTCATACAAATAAAGGGGTTCATAGATCAATCCTACTGTGCCTGTAACAGCGGCCCATGGGGTTACCGGGTTCCAGTTGTTTGGTGGCGCCCAGAGTCCTCCACCCGCGTACAGAGTTTCATTTCTCTTGTAAGTTACACCAAGCAATATCGTGCTAAAAATCAATATCAGCACGAGTATAGTGCCCTTTTTCATAAAAAAACACCTCCCACCTTCGTTTCCCCTTAAGGGACAATACAACAATATAATGAAAATATTTTCAAGCAATTTTCTGTTATTTTCATATAGATAGCCTGAGCACTCTTTAAAGCCTAATTAACGCAAATAGCTAAAGATTCGCACAAACAAAGATATTGGCAAAGAAGTAAAATAAATAAATCGTGAAAATATTTGAAAATGAAAATAAGTAAGGAGGTACTTTTCGATCATGCAGCAGGTGAAGCTGACTTTCGATGGTGAATTTAACGGCTTAGGAAAAAACGGGAAAAACGTGGAACTGAAGATTGGTCCAAGAGAATTTGCACCTTATGATCTTATCCTTCTTGCTCTTGGTTCATGCCTATATTCTACTTTTCTTGATATAGCAAAAAAGATGAAAATCCATTGGGAATCTGTTGATCTGGATCTCAGCGGTGAAAAAAGGAAGGAAATCCCGACCACTTTGAGGTGGTGCAGGATTTCAGTTAAGATGAAAAGTGCTTCTCATCATGAAAAAATCAAAAAAGCTTTTGAGCTCGCAACAAAGTACTGTTCCATATATCACACGCTGTCAAAGGTTGCAGAAATTCAATGGGAAATAGAGTTTTACTGATTCACTGACATGTGGCTTTCTCGGGCTAATTATGCTGATGGCTGGAATTTTTTCCAGTTTAAAAACCCAGCAAGAGCCATGTCCAAAGTTATGTTATACATACAGCTTTACTTCTCCTCTTTCAGGCTAAAGCCTTCCATAATGGTTTTTTGGAAAATCAAAAGCACGAGAAGAGGAGGTAGCATGGCGAGAATCGTTCCAGCCATTATAATGTTCCAATCGGCTGCTTGAGCTTCACTCGCTAGCAGCATTTTTATCCCAATCTGGACAACTCTCATATTGTTGGAGTTTGTGATAATCATAGGCCAGAGATATACATTCCACATGTAAGTAAATTCTATGAGAAAGAGAGCTCCTATGTTTGTCTTAGAAAGCGGAATGAGTACATTCACAAGGAATCTCATCGGACCTGCACCATCTATTCTTGCAGCATCTGACAGAGACGGTGGAACAGTCAAAAATAGTTGCCTGAATAATAGAGTTCCCGTGGCACTGGCGAAAAAGGGAATAGTGAGAGCGTAATAGGTGTTAATCCAGCCAAAGGATCGCATCAGATCATAGGTGGGAACAATACGAATAGGTAAAGGTAGCATGTGTGTTATCAAAATGGTTGTGAAGAAAAAGAATTTTCCCTTAAATTCGCCAAAATAAGTGAATGCAAAGGCGGCCATAATAGAAAGCCCGATTTTTGCCAGCGCTACCGTCACTGAAATAAAAGAACTGTTGAAAATGAGCCTGCCCATATTCACCGTTGTCCAGGCCGTTTTGTAGTTTTCCCATATGTGCGTACTTGGTAAAAACCTTGGAGGAAAGCTATACGCTTCCTTGGAATTGAAGGTGCTCATGGTGAAAGCGTAATATACAGGGAAGATAATAACAACCAGCATAATCGACAAAAAAATATATGTTAGGACAATTTTGCTCTTTTTTGTTTTCACAGCTCACACCACCTATCCGTAGAAGACTCGTCGCTCAGCGTATTTGAACTGGAGCGCTGTGAGAATCGCAACAAATACAAACAACACCACAGACTGCGCAGAAGCGAAACCAGTATCTAAATTGATAAATCCATCCCGGTACAATTTATATACCAACACTTCCGTTGCGTTTCCAGGACCGCCTTTCGTCATTATATCAATAAGCCCGAACACCTGGAAAAAAGCGTAAAGCATATTCATTATAAGCAGGAAAAAGGTTGTTGGTGAGAGCAGTGGCAACGTGATCTTAAAAAACTTCCTAACACTTGAAGCTCCATCAATGGAAGCGGCTTCTAAAAGTTCCTCTGGAATCGTTTGCAATCCTGCAAGAAAAAAGATGATATTGTACCCGAGCATTTTCCAAGAAGCAGCGATGATAACAATTACAAGAGCAAGATTTCCGTTCATCATCCAGTTCAGTTTTACATTGAAAAGAGTCTTGATTATGTAAACTATTGGTCCGCTCGATGGGTCAAACATCAACGCCCAGATTGTCCCCGCAACTGCTGGTGAAATAGCATAAGTCCAGATGAAAAGAGTGCGATAATAATTCAATCCCTTTAACCGTTGATTGAGAACAACAGAGATCAACAAGCCTATGGTAATACCCAATGCAACGACAGCAGCAGCAAAGACAAGCGTAATAAGCAAGCTATGGACATAATCTGTCGATTTGAAAAGTTTGGTAAAGTTATAGAGCTTTACAAAAATAAGTCTGTCCCCAAATGGGGATACCCTGAAAAAGCTCATGTATAGAGATTGTATTGTGGGAATTACAAGAAAAATAATCACAACCACAATTGAAGGAGAGACAAGCAAATAAGGTAGAACTTTATTAGGAAATCGTCTTTGCATTTTACCACCTCTGAATGAAAACTGAAACCGGGGGAATTCTTCCTCCCCCGGCATGTAGGAATGCAATTACTTACCGTAAATCATTGTGTACTCTTCAAGAATAGTATTGGCCTTCTTGGCAGCATTATCAAGTATGCGCTTCGCCTCTTTTTTATAGTTTGTACCTGTGTATTGAAGGGCTTCCTCAATAGCAGAATCAACGACGTCCCTTATGGCAACAAAATTCCCGAGCCTTACACCCTGAGCCTCAGGAACCCTTGTGCCAGAGAGAATCTGTAAGAATGCGGTCAGGTGGTTCGGATGTTCGACAAACCAACCTTCGTCTAAAAGAGCCTTAACGGCACTGTTTGTAGCCGGGAAATATCCGGTAGACTTATGCCATTGCATTGTAACTTCCGTTTTCATCACATATTGAAGAAATTCCCAGATGGCTTCATATTCTTTCTGAGTATGCCCTTTCATGACCCAAAGCGTTGCGCCACCGATAACTGAATTTCCTCTCGGATAGCCTTCTATCCTCGGCAGGAATGTTGTTCCGACATTGAAATTAGCTTTGGATTCAATCGAGCCCACGGATGATGTCGATTGGATAAGCATCGCTACCTGGCTTGATAGGAAAGCCTGGTTAGCACTGTATTCTCTTCCACCGTAAACCAACACTTTGTCCTGAGCCCACTTCATCCATTCAGCCATGACGTCGATACCGAAGTCTTTGTTGAAGTAAACTTCAGTAGCCTTAGCCTTTCTTCCGTTTTCGTTGTTTGCATAGAACTGGGCATGGTAAGCATGCATCTGCTCGAAGACCCAGGCAGGCCAGCCAAAGGAAATTCCCCCAGGAGCTGCTCCAGATTCAACAATCTTTCTCCCGTACTCATAGAGCTCACTGAAGGTTGTAGGCGGTTTGTTTGGATCTAAGCCTGCGGCTTTAAAAATATCTTTGTTGTAGTACAATATTGCGGTCGATGAATTAAAAGGCATTGAGTAGAGCTTTCCATTAACTGAATAATACTCAAGAATAGGTCCTATCACATCTCCCCAATCGAAATCCGGACCAGCCAATTCATACACCGGTACTATTGCACCACTATCGAGCATCGTTTGTAATCCCACTTCATAAACCTGGACGATGTGCGGTTGATCATTTGCTCTGTACGCGGCGATGGCCTTAGTTAGCGTTTCAGCATAAGAACCTGTAAACTGAGCTACAACCTCGATGTCAGGATGTGTAGCATTGAATCCGTTAACAATTGCCTCAACTGCAGGTAGTCTGCTTCCACTCATTGCATGCCATAAAGTGATGGTCACTTTTGGGAGAGCTACTGTCATCAGCAGGACAATAAAGAGAAAAACAAGAACCTTCTTCATGCATAACCCCTCCTTAAAAATTTTCCTCAATTTGCTCGGAGCATCAGTGAAATCAAAATCACGATAAATCGTTGCAAAACTCGGAGAAAAACCAAAGATATAACGAGGCATCCATTAATAGGCAATAAAATTATAACAGATTGAATTTATGTCTTATCAAATTTTTGCATGTTATTCTTTATATGAGTACATATACGTTATAGAGGGGGATAGTTTTCATGTTTGAATACCGAAAAAGCGAGGATATAGGAACTTTTGAGAAAATTGCGAGTTTTTCTTTTGCTGTCAGGCATTCACGCCACGAACTTTTGAGAAAGTATATAGCAGAAGCCTTAAGCGGTGGTGCAGAGCTCTATACCGTTCAAGAAAGCTCCTTGGTCGTTGCAGGTTATATACTCTATCCCTTCAAAATGAGGTTGAGGAATTCAATGGTTAACATGGGCGGGATAGGGCTTGTGTGCTCCAGACCTGATTACAGGGGAAAGGGTGCTATAAGGTTCATGCTGCAAAATGCCGCCAAGACGATGAGAGAAAAAGGCATGCAAGTTTCTGTCTTGTATCCCTTCAATGTGGATTTTTATAGAAAATACGGCTGGGAACTCTTTTTCAAAACAAAAAAACTCGTTCTTCCACCTACTACAATCAAAGTGGAAAGCAACCCGTCAATGAATTATCAGTTTTTATCTTTCCCGGACAGTGACGTGAAAGCTTTCTACAACCAGATGGCCAGGACGCATTATAATTTAGCTATTAGAAATGATCACCAATGGCGAAGGCATTTAAAAGTCTTTTTCAATGATGAAGCATCAACAGGGGTTGTGAAATTCAGCCGGAACGAAAAAATAACCGGAATGTTAACACAATATCTCAGCAGGAGTGAAAAAGGTTTCGATTCTTATCTTACGGTGAAAGACTTCTATTACATAGATCAAGAAACAAAACTCTCGATGCTTGGCTACTTGAGATCTCTTTCTCACCAGGTAAAAGAAATCACATTCTATACCGCTGAAGATTTCGAACTGTGGCCTTACCTTGCTGATAGACCCACTGATGAGAAGCTGGAGACCTCCGGGATGATAAGAGTACTGAACCTTGAAAGCCTTAATGGGCTCAATGTTGATTTTGAAATGACTCCTTTAAGAATAAAGGTTATGGATAACCTGCTTGAAGAAAATAATGGAACATTCGAAATCCAAGCAGAAAACGGAAAGCTCGTTATTCAAAAAAATAGAAAAGAACCAGAACTTGAATGTGATATCTCTGGCATATCTTCGGCTTTAAGCGGTTTTACAAACTTTTCAGAGCTTATAAAAATTGGAAATGCAAAACCATTAAAAAAATTCACTCAAGCAGATGTATCAAAAAGCGTTACCTTTCATTCTGAGCCATTTTGATTGTTGGCTTTTAAAGAAACTGATCTTTTTCGTTAAAGTAATAGCTGAGAACAGAAAGGAGATGATATTATGCTACCAAATGTCTCCGAAGAAATGACTTTGAAAGAGATTGCTGATTTACATCATGAACTTTATATGATTCTCCAGCATCTGGGGTTTGATTTGAATACCGGTAAAATGACAAGCTTAAAAAGTTCCTGTCGAAAGAAAGGACTTAACTTACCAGAAGTACTTAAAGCTCTGAACACGAAAGTAGAAGAACTGAATTTAAGAAACAAAAAAATCAATAACGCCCTAAAAAAGCAAAATAGAAATATTTAATTTCTTTTGTAATTGACTGCAGCAATTCCCACTATTGCAAGCCCAAGGGCAACTAAAATGCTCGCTGTAAGCGATTCGCCGGGTATGAAAAGCGCAGAGAATATGGCCCCGGACAGGGGAATCATAAATCTGTATATGGTTACTTCTCCTGCTTTGTTGTATTTCAATACGGTATACCAAAGAGAAAAAGCTGCCGCTGACAGAAAAGAGGAATATAGAAGCAGAACAAAAGCCAGTGGGGTAAAGTGCAAACCTTTATCCATTCCCGGAAAACCAATACCAATCAAGAATATAGAACCCATAAGCATTTGCCAGCCAGACACGGCAAAAGGATTGACACCTTGGGAGAGTTCCTTGGCAAGGATTGTCCCCACAGCTCCCACAAACGTTGAAAGTATTAACAGCCCTTCTCCAGAAAAGCTGAAATCAAGATTTAAGCCTTTTTCAAAATTCGCAAGCAATATTCCTGAAAAGCCCGCTGAAAGCCCCATAACTTTTTTCAAATTTATTTTATCGTTTTTGTACACAAAGTGTGCAAGTAACACGACGAAGAAATTCCCGCTCGCGATAATGACCGATGCTTTTACACCTGTGGTATTAGAAAGCCCATTATAAAAAAGAGTGTATTGCAGAGATGTTTGAAGAAGCCCCAGCAAAAAAAGCCCCAACAATTTACGCCTTCTCGGTCTTACCTTCCTCATTTGAGAACTAAATAGAAAGAGCATTAGACCCGCTCCAAGAAAACGCATTCCTGCGAAGACAAGTTTTTCAGCAATATCCCCTGAAGATATGTTCAATTCAGAAAAGCTGATTTTCAAAACAGGAAAAGCGCTTCCCCAAAGAAGTGAAGCTGCGATTGCCATCAATGCAGCATACAAAGGTTTTTTTGCTTTGATCTTCATTGCTACCTCCTGAAGGCTCTTTCAACTATTTTACCAGCAAATCAAAAAAATAATTCCCATCGTTTTACCCCAAATTTATAAGAATGTTCCTCTTTTGCTGTAACCTTCAGAGAAGCTTCAGAAGCAGCCTGATTGACGAGTTTTATCATATTCGTTCTTTATTGGAAGAGTTGAGTTTGTGACTATTAGGAGAACCAAAAAGCTCCCGCAATCCTCAGCAAAGTAAAGTCAAGGGGAGCTATTTCAAGCTCCCCAATGCTTTTACACTTTTGCGTTAATGAGTTCCTTAATCGCTGAAATCGCCTGTTCTGTCGTCATGTTGCGAATATCAACACCTTTGTGTTTTTTCGCATCAAAACCGGCGTTTTCAAAGGCATCTCTATACATTTTTGATTGCATAGTGGGGTCACAACCTGCAACATAGAGTTCATCAATAGTTTTGTTCTCTGTGAGTGTTTTCAAATACTCGTCACCGTCTGTCGCGCAAAGCTGTGGGTGAAGCGAAACGAAATCAACAAGGTTTTCCCTGCGTATTGCATTCAATACCTCGAATACGTCCATTTGGTGAAAGGAAGGACAAGTTCCTTGACAAACACACAGTAACAATCCTTTCTTTGCCATGTTTATTACCTCCGATCTCCAAAATAT
>Ga0190347_1000021_pt1 | contig 44126 bp, 30 predicted proteins | sample 48721356_MG_FD_161652 | JGI IMG/M metagenome (GOLD analysis project Ga0190347, IMG submission 161652) | Hydrothermal vent microbial mat bacterial communities from Southern Trench, Guaymas Basin, Mexico - 4872-13-5-6_MG | ecosystem: Environmental > Aquatic > Marine > Hydrothermal vents >...
GAGAAGGCTGAACATAGGCTACTTTCCATGGTTGGGAATCAAGAACTCGAAAGAAAGTATCAGGAGTCATCGTTCCCGCCCCAACCTCAACATCATAAGACGCTGCCAAATAGCAGCCATGTTCAGCCCAAAAATGATGAAGACTAAGGATAAGATCCTGGATCGACACTAATTTTTTCTCCCTTTTCTTTAGTTTTCTCCCTGGTCTTCATCCTGAACCACATCAGGTCGCCAACGCAAGACCGGGCGGCGCGCAGCGCTGGTCTCATCTAGCCGTCGCACATAGGTGCCATGGGGAGCTTCCTTGAGAAGTTCGGGCTGGGTAGCGGCTTCTTCGGCAATCTTTTTCATGGCTCCCACAAACATATCCAAGTCTCGTTTGCTTTCTGTTTCAGTAGGTTCAATCATCAAGGCTCCATGCACCGTTAAAGGAAAAGAAACAGTGGGTGGATGAAGACCATAATCAATTAGTCTTTTGGCGATATCGATATTATTTACTCCATACTTTTTCTGATACTTGTCGGAAAAAATACATTCATGGAGAGTAGGCGTTGAGTACTGAAGATGATATATCCCTTCCAAGTTCTTTCGTATATAGTTAGCGTTAAGGACGGCAATTTCAGAGACTTCTTTTAGCCCTTGACTACCTAAGGCCCGGATATAAGCTAAAGCCTTAACGACTACTAAGAAATTTCCGTAAAAACTTCTGACTCTGCCTATTGATTGCGGCCGATTATATTCTAATCGATACCTGTCCCCATCTTTGACGATCACGGGGACGGGAAGAAAAGGTTCTAATTTTTTCGTCACTCCTACCGGCCCAGAACCAGGTCCTCCCCCTCCATGAGGAGTAGAGAACGTCTTATGGAGATTAAGATGAATAACGTCAACGCCGCTATCTCCCGGACGAAATTGCCCCATCAAAGCGTTCATATTGGCACCATCCATATAAAGAAAGCCACCTCGTTGATGAACAATAGCTGCAATTTCCTCAATGTCTGATTCAAAGATACCCAAAGTATTCGGGTTAGTCAGCATAAGAGCTGCAACTTCTTCGGTCATCGCCGCCCGCAATGAGGATAAATCAATAGTGCCTTGCTCGTTTGACTTTATTTCAACAACCTGATACCCGCAGAGATGAGCGCTTGATGGATTAGTCCCGTGAGCTGAATCAGGAATGAGCACATATTTACGTGGATTTCCCTGCGATTCCAGATAAGCTCGGATAAGCATCATTCCGGTTAACTCTCCGTGAGCCCCGGCCGCCGGTTGTAAAGTGAAAGCTTCCATTCCGGTTATTTCCATCAACAATTCCTCCAGCATCTTCAACACTCGCAGATTGCCTTGAACTAAATCTTCGGGTAGCAGCGGGTGTCCATCAACAAATCCGGGAAAAGAAGCAATTTTCTCGTTCACTTTGGGATTAAACTTCATCGTGCAGGAACCTAAAGGATAAAAACCTTCATCCACTGAGTAGTTGGTTTGCGATAAGCGATGAAAATGCCGGACTAATTCGGGTTCCGAAACCTGAGGAAATTCCTTAATTTCAGCTCTTAAGGGAAGCCGTCTTAGTTCTTTTTCTTGGGGGGGGACGTCAAGAGGGGGGAGGAAAAAGGCACTTTTTTCTTGATCACTTATCTCAAAAATCAATGGTTCTCGGATCATAATGAGCCTCCTTCGGCGGTGGCTTGGTCAACCGCTTGCCTTAAATGAAATTTTAATTGGTCAATGCTATCTTGGGAATGAACTTCTGTTACACAGACCAATAGGCAATTTTTTAATTCTGGATAATAGTTCTCAACTTGGAAACCCGGTAGGATATCATGCTGGCGAAAATAAGTTTCCAGGCGACTAAAGGGCACTGGAAGTTGGAGGACAAATTCATTAAATATCGGCCCGCTAAATTTTACTTCAACACCAGGAATCTTGGCTAATTCCTCCCGGGCATAATTAGCTTTATGGAAATTGTGTAAAGCTAACTCTCGCAGTCCTCGTCGCCCCAGGGATTCCAAGAAAATCGTAGCTCGCAAGGCACACCAAGCTTGATTGGTGCAGATGTTGGAAGTGGCTCTTTCCCGGCGGATATGTTGCTCGCGGGTGGATAACGTTAAGACATAGCCTCTTTTACCCTCCACGTCTCTTGTCTCTCCAACTATCCGACCTGGGAATTGGCGGAGAAAATCTTTCCGGCAAGCCATAAATCCAAGGTAAGGGCCTCCAAAAGAAAGAGGCAAACCAAATGACTGAGCCTCACCGGTGGCTATATCTGCTCCCTCTTCCCCAGGAGAAGAAAGCAGAGCTAGCGACAAAGCCTCGGCTACCAGAGCAATACCCAATGCGTTCTTTTGATGGCCAATCTCAAACACAGGTCTCCATTCTTCAACCACGCCAAAATAATTAGGTGATTGGAGAACAACAGCCGCAGTCTCTTCATCTACCTTCTGCTTTAGTTGAGCCAAGTCAACCCTTCCCTCCTCGGTATAAGGGACCTCTTCAATAGTTAGTCCGATATTTTGACAATAAGTCCTTATCGTCTGGCGATATTGAGGATGAATGCTGGCCGCCATAATTACTTTTGTCCGGCGGGTAAGACGCTGGGCCATCAATACCGCCTCGGCGGCTCCCGAGGCCCCATCGTAGAGAGAGGCATTGGCGATATCCAACCCGGTAAGTTGGCAAATGAGGGTTTGAAACTCAAAGATAATCTGGAGTGTTCCCTGGCTTACTTCCGACTGATAAGGGGTATAAGGACTGAGGAACTCGCCGCGATTGCTTAAATAATCAACTGCCGCCGGAATGAAATGGGGATAAGCCCCTCCCCCTAAAAAACTCTGAAAAGAAGCATATTTATTCTGCTGATGAGCCAATTCATCAAAAAATTGGACTAATTCTGGTTCACTCATGGGAGGTGGCATGTTCAAAGGAGCCGAAAGTCTCAATTTTTCAGGAATAGTCACGAACAAATCCTCAGTCTTGTCAATCCCGATAGTTTTTAGCATCTCCTGAATATCTTGACTAGAAAGAGAAATGTATTTCATTTTTTAACCTCTTTTCGGGGAAAAATAATAACTATTATTACTCTTCGATACCCTCGATATACTTCTCATATTCTGAAGCGGACATTAATCGTTGAAGTTCGGTTTCATCTTTTATTTTTATTTTGACTATCCATCCTTCCCCGTGGGGATCTTCGTTAATTAATTCCGGGTTGTCATTTAAGGCTTGATTAACCTCGACTACTTCTCCGGAAATCGGAGAGTAGATATCTGAAACTGCCTTAACTGATTCGACAACACCTAAAACTTGATGAAATTCAAACTGGGTGTTTACTTCGGGAAGTTCAACAAAGACAACGTCTCCTAATTGTTTCTGAGCAAAATCAGTAATGCCTACTACTCCCAACCCATTTTCGACCTTTACCCACTCATGGTCTTGCGTATAGTAATAATCATTGGGATACATTTAATCCTCCTTATTTAAAAAGCCATTATTTTTCTCTTTTATAAAAAGGGGTCGGTACTACTTGGGCTTTAACCCTTTTTCCCCTTATGCCAATCTCAAAAATGGTGCCTTCTTCGGTGTAATCCAGAGGAAGATAGGTCAAACCAATGCTTTTCTTAAAAAAAGGAGAAAAAGTGCCCGAAGTGACTTGGCCTACTTCTTCGTTACTAATATAGACAGGATAATGAGGACGAGGAATTCCTCTTTCCAGCAATTCAAAGCCCACAATTTTTCGTTTCAAACCTTCTTCTTTCTGTCTAAGGAGAGCTTCTCGCCCTAAGAAATCTCCCTTTTTAAATTTTACAATCCAACTCAAACCAGCTTCAAGAACAGTGGTGGTTTCGTCAATATCATTACCATAGAGCATCAGACAAGCTTCTAAGCGTAGGGTATCTCGAGCTCCTAAACCAACCGGAACTAAGCCCAGCTCCTTTCCTTGAACCATGATTGTTTCCCAAATGGGCACTGGATTAGCCGAATAAGTATAAATCTCGAAACCATCTTCCCCCGTGTAGCCGGTTCGGGAAACAAGAACTTTCTCGCCCTCGATTTCCGTCCAAGTAAAACGGAAGGATTTCATCTCCCCTAAATCCACGGGAACTAAAGGCTGAAGAATTTCCTGAGCCCGTGGTCCTTGAAGGGCAAGTTGGGTTACCTGATCGCTTTGATTCTCAACTTGAACCTTGTAACTTCCTTGATGGCTGACAATCCACTGGTAATCTTTCTCGGTGTTGGCTGCATTAACCACTAATAAATATTGATTTTCAGCCAAGCAATAGACCAAGAGATCATCAATGAATGTTCCTTGGGGGGTGGTGAGGGCTGAATAATGGGCTTTACCTGGAAAAAGCTTAGCCACATTATTTGGGGTTAAATATTGCACAAAGTTTAATGCATCCTCTCCAGTAACCATAATTTCACCCATGTGGCTGACATCGAAAAGACCGGCTTTAGTTCTAACAGCTAGATGTTCATCGACAATACTTGAGTACTCAACCGGCATCTCCCAACCGGCAAATTCAATTATTTTGGCTTTAAGCTTTTGATGAATCGAAAAAATACGTGTCTTTTTCATTGATCAAACTCCTATTAAAATTAATTTGATACCACAGAAAAGCTGAGTATTCAAGGATAAAGAGTTTTTTTTGAACTTGTCGCCTAGGTTTTTTCTGATATAATTATTTAATTGGCCATGAACTTATGGAAAAAAGCGCTGCAAAAAAAAATCAAAACCTGTTTAACTCCTCTTTTTCCCTTGGAGGAAAATGACCTCGAACTCACTCAACCACCTTCCCTAAAAATGGGAGATGTCGCCCTGCCAGTGGCTTTTCGCCTCGCCAAAAAATTAAAGAAAGCCCCTTACCAAATTGCCCAGTTAGCTCTATCTCCTCTCCAGACCATTGAAGAAGTAAGCAAAATTGAATTAGCTGGCGGGGGCTATCTTAATCTCTTTCTCGATCGTAAAAAATTCATCAAAAAAATATTTGAAGGAAGCCCTAAAAAAGACTCGGGGGCAGAAGAAAAGAAAATCATCATCGAACATACCAACATCAATCCTAATAAAGCCGCCCACATCGGTCACCTCCGCAATGCTGTTCTGGGAGATACTCTGGCCCGTTGTCTCAAATACAAAGGGGAAAAAGTGGAAGTGCAAAATTATATCGACGATACCGGAGTTCAGGTGGTCGACGTGGTCTTTGGATTTCTAGAGCTGGAAAAGAAAAAATTGCCTGAAATTCAATCTATTCCTGCCCAATTAGATGATTATTGTTGGGATTTATATACTCGTGTCTCCCAATATCTCCAAGAGCAACCAGAGGCGCAAGCCAAAAGAAATATTTACTTAAAAAAAGTTGAGAAAGGCGAAGGAGACGAAGCTCGGATTGCCGAATACATATCGCGACAAATTGTCCAAGCTCACTTAACCACTATGAAACGACTAGGGATTACTTACGATGTCCTCCCCTGTGAAAGTAGTATTCTCCATCTTAAATTCTGGGAGAAAGCCTTTCAGTTACTCAAAGGAAAAGAAGCAATCTCTCTCGCCCAAGATGGACCAAATAAAGGTTGCTGGGTAATGCCTCTAGCCCAGCGGACAGAAAAAGAAAAGGTAATTGTTCGCTCCGACGGAACGGTCACTTACGTGGGCAAAGATATTGCCTACCAACTGTGGAAATTCGGCCTTTTGGGTTTAGATTTTTATTACGAACCATTTATTGAGGAAAATGGTCATACCATCTGGATCTCTACCGACCAGCCCACTTCTTATCAAGTCCACTTTGGGGGTGGCTCCAAAGTGTACAACGTCATTGATACACGACAGTCTTATCTCCAGGACGTCGTCGTTGAAAGTCTCCGTCTCCTGGAATATCACCAGCAAGCAGAAAACTCTATCCACTTCTCCTATGAGATGGTGGCTCTTTCTCCCCAAAGTCTCAAGGAGCTGGGCCTTCAACCTCCCCCGGGAGAAGAAGAAAAAAACTTTTACGAAGTCTCTGGCCGCCGCGGCTTGGGAATCAAAGCTAACGATTTTCTTGATCAACTAGAAATCAAAGCCTACCAGGAAGTCAACCGGCGAAACCCTGATTTACCAGAGAAAAGCAAAAAAGAAATCGCCCGCCAGATTGCCTGTGGAGCCCTGCGTTATTTCATGCTGAAATATAGCCGAAATTCCCTTATTGTCTTCGATTTTGACGAAGCCTTAAATTTTGAGGGAGAAACAGGTCCTTATTTACAATACACTTATGTCCGCATCCAAAGTATTTTCCGCAAACTGAAGGAAAGGACAAAAATTAGGGTTGAGAATTTAATTTCCCTAGATAAAATTGACCACTTGACCTTAAGTACACTCTCCCCTCAAGAAGAAGATGAAATGTGGGAGCTCATCTATTTTGCCTCTCATCTGGATGAAGAAGTCCTTCATAGCCTCTCTACCCTCGAACTTTCTAATCTAGCTAAATTCACCTTTAATCTGTGCCAAAAATTCAACGCTTATTATCATAAATACCCCATATTGGCTGAAAAAGATGAACAAATTCAGCAATGGCGGATTATCACTATTTATTATCTCCAGAAAACTCTGGCTACAGCCCTAGAATTAATGGGATTACCTCTTCCCGAAAAGATGTAGCCAAAATCAATAAACTAAGATCTTTACAAAGCCATGCTTCCATCATGATCGCTGGGGCCCTCTTAACGAATTGTAACGAAGTAGTTGATGGGCATAAAATTTTTATTAAGGATAAGCAAATAAGTGATTTTTATTGTATAATTTGTATAATAATTATCCTGATAGCCAACACAAATCTAAACTCAATAAGGAAGGAGATGAGGAGATGATTGAAGTTGAACATCTCACTAAAAAATATGGTGACTTAATCGCCATTAAAGACTTAACCTTCCAAGTTGAAAAAGGAAAAATTTGGGGCTTCCTCGGCCCCAATGCCGCCGGTAAAACAACCACCATGCGAATCCTCACTGGTTACCTTCCGGCTACTGATGGTCACGCTCGAGTGGCTGGCTACGATGTCTTTGAACAAGCCAATCAAGTTAAACGAGTCATTGGTTATCTTCCCGAGGTAGTCCCCCTGTACCCCGAAATGACCGTGGAAGGTTATTTAAAATTTGTCGCCGAAATAAAAGGAATTCTGGCCGCAGAAAGAAAAAAGGCCGTCAACCGAGTGATTGACCGAGTGGGTTTATCTTCAGTTCGTTCGCGTTTGATTAGAAACATCTCACGCGGGTACCGCCAAAGAGTTGGTCTGGCTCAAGCCTTAATTCACGATCCCCAAGTGCTGATTCTGGATGAACCAACCATTGGTCTTGATCCGGCCCAGATTATTGAAATCAGACAACTAATTCGTTCCTTCAAAGGAGAAAGAACAATCATCCTCTCGACTCATATCTTAGCTGAAGTTACTCAAATTTGTGATGGAGTGGTCATTATCAATGAAGGGCAATTAATGGCTAGCGGCTCCTTGGAAGAATTAACTAGCTCACTTTTAGATCAAGATGGTGTTTATCTTAAGCTGCGCCAAAAAGATCAAGAAATAACCTCTCTCTTGCAAGCTCTCCCCCACGTCACCTCGGTCCAACCCGAAAATGGTGGCTGGAGAATTGAGTGGCCATCCGGTTATGATCTCCGAGATGATATCACCCGCTTGGTAGTCGAGAAAAATTTAGGGCTCCAAGAAATGAGACCTTTAGCGATGAACATTGAGAATCTCTACTTGAAAGTTATCTCGGGAGGAGGAATAAGAAAATGAGAAATATATGGGCGATAAGTAAAAAAGAAATTCAAACCTATTTCACCTCACCCATAGCTTATGTAGTCATAACCGTTTTTTTGGTTTTAGTCGGGTTTTTCTTCTACAGTCTTATCTGGTGGTTCAACTCGCAATCTCTCCAGATGGCTCAAAATCCTTACTATTTCCAGCAATTAAACATCAACCAAATGGTCTTTTCACCTTTATTTCATAACATTAGTATCATCCTCCTGTTGGTTATTCCTCTTTTGTCGATGAGGCTTCTGGCCGAGGAAAAAAAGATCAAGACTGACGAATTACTCTTCACTTCTCCCCTTTCTATCAATCATATCATTCTCGGTAAATACACGGCGGCCCTCGCCGTATTAGTCACCATGTTGCTGCTCACCTGGATACCAGTGATTTTTACTTTTCTCTACGGTAACCCTGAGCTACCTTCCCTCCTTAACGGCTATTTAGGGCTCTTTTTAGTAGGAGCTTCTTTCATAGCCATCGGTCTTTTCTTTTCTTCGGTAACCGAAAACCAGATTGTCGCTGCGATGCTCACTTTTGGAGCTCTCCTTCTCTTCTGGGTTCTTAATTGGGCTTCTTATTCAGCCACTGGGTTTTGGAAAGATGTGCTGAATTATTTATCCTTTTTCCAACATTTTGATGATATGACAAGAGGAATCCTCGATACTTCTGATCTTGTCTATTACTTAAGCATCATCTTCCTCGGGCTTTTTCTAACTCACGCAGTGATTCAATCTCGGCGATGGAGGTAAAAAATGGAAGTACTCCGTAAATACCTCAATACGGTTGGAATTTTGCTTTTTCTTTTTGGGCTTTTTGCCCTCCGGATTTGGACTTACAAAAAATTTATCGGTTTCATTCTTATCGGCCTTGGCCTGGCGAGTATAATTATTTACTTTGGCTTGAATCTTTCGGAGCTAAAACAATCCCTTCGACGAAAATCGTTTATCTATTCCAGCAATCTCTTCCTCGTGATTATTTTGGTGCTTGGAATTTTAGTGATTATCAACCTTTTCTTTGCTCGCCATCACTATCGCTTTGACTTTACCGAAGCCAAACTTCATTCGCTCTCAGACAAGAGTATCCAAGTCCTCAAAAACCTAGATAAAGAAGTCATGATTCGTTGTTTTTTCCGAGAAGGAAATTTTAATCGGTCAAAAATGGAAGACTTACTAAAAATTTACGCTTATCATTCGGGAAAAATAAAATACGAATTTATTGACCCCGACAAAAATCCTGGTTTGGTCAAGCGCTATGAAGTTTCCGAGGACGGCACGTCCATTTTTGAATGCAAGGACAAAGAAAGCCGCATTAACACTACCTCTGAAGAAGACGTCACCAATGCCTTGATTAAAGTAACTCGAGAGAAGAAAAAAATTATTTACTTCCTTGAAGGACACGGTGAGCCAAGTATTGAGGATAGCGAAGCAGGTGGTTATTCCCTGGTTAAATCAGAACTGGAAAAATTAGGCTATGAAGTCAAGACACTATCCCTAGCTCTCGCTGATAATTTCCCCAAGGATTTATCCCTTCTCGTTGTACCTGGTCCGCAAAAGGACCTCCTTCCTAACGAGTTAGAAACAATTCGTAACTATTTAAAACAAGGAGGACGCGTTCTGATTATGGTTGACCCCCAATCTGCCCCTGGTTTAAAACCTTTTTTGAATGAATATGGTCTCCAACTTGAAGACGATTTGGTCGTAGATACTGTTTCTCGTCTTCTCGGAGGAGACTATTTTATGCCCGTGGTGAGCGAATATGAGTATCACCCTATAACTCGAAATTTCCGGTATGCTACTTTTTTCCCTTATGCTCGCTCCATCAACATTGCTGAAGAGAAACCAGAAGGAGTTGTCGTCGAGGCTCTAGCTAAGACTAGCCCCAATTCTTGGTCAGAAAGGCAGCTTAACGAACGGGAAGTTACTTTTACCGAAGGAAAAGATGTCCACGGTCCGATTAACTTGGCCGCCGTGGTAACAATTTCTCCTCACCAAGAGAACAAGGCCAAAGAAAAAGCGGAAAAGAAAGAAAATACCACCGCCGATAAAGAAAAGGGCCAGGACAAAGACGAGTCTTCTAATCAAGAAGAAAAAGACCAAGGTGAAACCAAAACTCCCGAAGCCCGGCTAGCAGTGTTTGGTGACTCTGATTTTGTAACCAATCGTTATTATAACCTTTCTGGTAATGGCAACTTCTTCCTGAACACAATTAACTGGCTTACTGAAGAAGAAGATTTAATTTCTATCCAACCCAAAACTCAAAACCCCCGAACCATTAATATGACTCCCACCCAGGGTCGACTCCTCTTTTTTGTTTCGGTGATTATTCTTCCTCTCTTAGTTTTGGTCATCGGAGTATCAATCTGGATAAGGAGGAGAACGCTATGAAATTTCGCACCACTCTCTATTTATTTATTGCTTTTGTTATCCTCCTAGCCTTCTTCCTTCTTTCCGAATCTGTGTTTAAAAAAGAAAAAAAAGAAGATAAACTAGTTGATCGCTCTTCAGAGGAGGTCACCGAAATAATTCTGACTAGAGGCGAGGAGACAATCCATTTCGTTAAAGAAGACGAGGACAATTGGTTAATTAAAGAGCCCATAACTGCTGCTGCTGACCGCTATGAAGTAAACCGTCTAGCAGATGATTTCTCTAATTTAAAGCTTGAAAGAGTGGTCGAGGAGGCACCCAACGATCTCAAAAAATACGGACTACCAAATAAGGAAATTACCCTCAAATTCAAAGACAAGACCGAAGTCAAAATCGAAATTGGCGAGGAAAATCCCTTGGACAACACGTTATTTGCCAAAAGAAGTGACGAGGAGCGCGTCGTCCTTCTTCCCAGTTTCATTAAAACGGCTTTGGATAAAAAACTTATTGACTTTCGCAAAAAAGATATTTTTTCCTTGGCCACTGACGAAGTCAAGGAAATCAAGGTGGAAGGGCCACAAACCAAATGGGAAGCTGAGAAGAAAGACGATGAGTGGTGGCTAACTTCACCTCTTCAATCCTTGGCTGAAGCCAGCCAAATAAGCAATATTCTTTACTCTCTATCCAGTCTAAAAGCCAAGGAATTTCTCAGTGAGGAAAAAAACGAAGAAGAACTGAGAAGATATGGCTTGGCCAACCCTCAATACAAAATCAAGCTCCAACTCCCCCAAAAAGAACAGGAATTGACGGTCTACTTAACCAAACAAGACGACACTCTTTATGCCACTTCCACCGCCACCTCCAAAATCATCTCGGCTGAGGACACAATTACCTCCGATTTAGACAAAAAAATTGAAGAGCTAAGAGAAAAAGAAATTGCGGTTTTTTACACCTGGGAGGTAAAAGGACTAAAGTTGAAAACAAAGGAATTGGACATCTCTTTGCAGAAAAATGATGCTAATGACTGGCTTTTTGAACCATCAGGTAAAAAAGCAGATAATGAAAAAATTGAAAATTTCATTCGCGAAGTCGAAAGCTTAGAAACAGACTCATTCATCGATCCACCTTTTGAGCTGAAAGAATACGGATTGGAACAACCTCAAACTGAGTTTACTCTTCTTGTTGAAGAAGGAGAAAATAAAACCAAGGAAATAACCATTCAAGTGGGCCAAATCCAAGAAAAAGATGGGGAAAAAACAGCTTACCTTCGAAATACCAGGCTAAATTATCTTTTCCAAGTAAAAGCCGATTTCTTAGAAAAGCTTCCCCCCCAAAAAGAAGATTGGCAGCCCAAAAGCTCTTCGGCATCAGGAGAAAAAGAAGGTGAAAAATAAAGGAGTGTCAACATTAAAGAAGCAAAAAGTGAACAATTAAAACAGCCAAAACTTAGTGACCTAATTGATTATACTCAAAGGATTGGTGCTTTCGCTTCGTGGGAAGCACTTTTCAAATTTTTCTTAGCCAAAGTACATGAGATTTTTAATCCTTATCTAACCTGCCTGATTATCCCCAGCGAAGAGAGGAAAAATTTAATTTATCAGCTAGTTATTGGTCCTCAGAGTGATCAAATTACTAAACTAAGCCTCCCTTATGGAGAAGGTTTAGCCTGGTGGGTGTTTGAACACGAGGCCCCCCTGCTTATTTCTGAAGCTGAGCTGGACCCGAGAGTATCCTCTCGCCTGACAAAAATTATTAAGACTGATATAAAAGCAATTTTAAGTGTTCCCCTTAAGATTTCCTCAACAATAATGGCGGTAGTGGAAATCATCCAAACAAAAGAACAAGGCTCATTTTCTTCTGCCCATCTTCAATTCCTCCAAACCATGACCAATCTGGTGGGATTGATGGCCGAAAAGATTCACCTCCAGAGCAAGCTTCAAGACCAGGATCGACTTGACCCTCTGACAAAGGTTTATAATCGCTCTTATTTTGAACACCTTCTAGCCCAAGAGATAGAAAGATGTGAGCGTTACAATTTTCCCCTTTCTCTCATCCTGCTTGACATTGAAGCTTTCCAAAAAATAAACGAAGAATATGGTTATCAAGCTGGCGATAATATACTGAAAACTTTGGCTTGTTTGCTCAGGGAGCAGGTGCGTAAAGTTGATACCGTATTCCGCATCGGTGCTGACGAATTTGCCCTTCTTCTTCCTCATACTGATGAACAGGGAGCTCAAAAGGTGCGCCAAAGAATCCAACAAGCCCTCCAAGAAGCCCAAGATAACCAAAGAATTCTCCCTTTCCATATTAAGTTTGGACTATATTCGGCAGCAGGAACCGAAGAGGCCAAAGATTTATTTGCCCAGGCCGACATTAATCTTTTCCAAGAGCGCCAGGAAGAAATCAGCGAACTTATGAGAGAACGCCAGGAACTATTTCAGCTAATTCTTCCTTTTATGGATGAATAATAACGAGGGAAGGGAAAAGAAAGATTTATCGCCTCTGAAGATCCTCCATACTTAACTTTTCTTTTTTCGTGTACTCGGCTGGAACTTGATAAATTCCCTGGGGAGCATCTTTTTCACTAATTTCGAGCACTTCTGTAGTCGACCTGACTGTGTTTCCCATCATATTCATCTTTGTTTCACTGGCAATCCATTGTCCTTCCACTTTCAGCAATTCCTGGAGGGCCGATTGATTTAAACGTAATTGGGCAGCCATTACCTGAGACGTCAAGTCTTTGGTTACTTTTTCCCAGGAAAAAGGAACATCTTTTGTCGCCCAAACCTTCATCTCCATCTTCATCATCATAATGTTCATGACCACGTCATATTCAGAACACTCCCATTGCCCAATTTTCTTTTTCTGCCCGGTCGGAGTAACCTCGATGGTAACCGAATTGGCCATTTGATTCATCATCTGAGCCATCTGGGCGGGAACATACTTGGAAATGTCGAGGGGTAAGTCCATTTCCACATATGATTTATTTTGATGATCCACGAGATACATGAGATTTTTATTTAGATCAATGATCATTGACTGCTCAGAAGAATTGGCAGCCATTTTTTTGAGATCCTGACTTATCCACATCTCCATTACTTCATCGCGAGCCGGTTGGCTTTGGCCCATCATTTGGATGGCATCAGTGTGAGATTTTTCTTTAATAAAATAATCGCCGTAGATTAATCCTCCCATAAAAAATAATAAACAAAGCAACCAGACAATTTTTTTCATGAGACCTCCTTTTCTTTCTCGATTTTATATTTTTCATCTCTTCTTGTAAAGTTTGCAAACAGTGATAAGGAAAATTAGAGATAAAATAGGTAATAAAGAAAGAGGGGTTTTCATTACTCCTGGTTATATTGGAAACCTTAGCTCCAACAATTATGACCGAAATTTTTTTCATCCCTTTTTTATCTACTAGTGTCCAAAAATAGAAATATTATCCATCTTTTGACTATTATGTCTTCTAATAGGGATGCTTTCTCCGAGTCAAGAGAACCTAGTCAAATTTCCTTTCCTATGATATATAGAAAAGGTGGGGCATCTGATAATGAGGAAAAGGCCTAACTTTTGCATTTTCTTCCTGGCCTTGGGCATTATCTTGGGGATTAGTTCCAATGCGTTAGCTGAGTCTCTAGTCCCTAACCTGGAAGATTTTCTTTCTCCTCCCGTCTCTCCCTCTAACCTCCCCCCAGCCACTCCCCCTAAGATTCTCCGCCATCTCCGTTGCATTTATGATGAAGTTAAAGAAATGGGACCTCGGAAAGGAGATAACTTCATCAAGCGAGAATTTTTCATCGAAATCGACGGTTGCCAAGAAAATAAGGAAGAGCAAGTTGTCGTCTTAATTTACCCCGACCTCCAACTCGAGCGTATGCTTATCCAAATCACTAGCTTCTCCTCTCCCCAATTAAAATTTACCCGCCTCGCCAAGTCAACCAAGAATATCTCTTGTGCCTTTCTCAACAATGACTTAACCTTGACCAGCACTGATTATGACGAAAAAGAAACAGAACATTTCTTAAAGGCTATCTTAGAAGGAATTAAGAAAGAAAAAAAACTTCTTTCTCTTATCAAGAAAAAATAACCAGCTACCTGTCTATTTTCTTTATCCAATCTTGATCGTTAACCTTCCGGTTGAAGAAACATAATCTAATTTAGCCTCTTCCCCAACGTCTACTTTTGATTTGCACAAAATGTCTACTTTTTGATCTTTGCGGAACACCAAAATCTCCTCATTTTGACATCTCCGGTTGCTTATGATATACAAATTTTTTTATCTTATCTGCTATTTTTAAGATTCATAATTTTATTTTTTAAATTTTGGATGTAATAGGTTAATCGAGGTTTTCTCGTCAAACTTTCTCATTAACAAATTTTAGTTTACTTTTGGAGTTAGAAGTTTTCACTAAGGAGGCCGATGGGGAACTTAAGTATCACTTATGAATTTGTTCCTTATGGAACTCATTTTCATCCCCAACCCAATACTCTAGTTTTGGATGTGGGACGGGAAACAAAGCCGGGCGTCATTGACCATCACCATCCTGATGCTCCTCCGGAATGCACGGCTTCCCTACTAGTAAAAAAACCCGAGCTGGTCCTTGAGCATATCTACCCTCCCCATCATCTCAGCCCTGAAAAGCTCCCCCCTCTGAAATTTATTACCCACCGTTTTCCCGATTTTGACGCCATTGTCTCTCTCTTCTTAGCCCAACAAATCATTCTCTCTCAAGAAGTCGTTGAAGATATGATTGCTCTTGCTGACTACACCAAACTTGTCGATTCCGGGGCTTTACCCCGTACTTATGATCTGACAGGAACACCATACGCGATTCTCCGGGCTCTTTTTACCCGGTTAAAAGTAGACACCGAAGAGGAACTAAACCAAGAGCGAATCCGGATTGGGCTTCAGTTTATCCGTTTTATCTACGAAAAATTGAGGGAAGGTTACGATGTGTTTGACAATCGTTCCTTTTATCAAGGAACCGGGGCTTATGAAAAAGTGATTAAGCTCATTGAAAACGACTATTTCTCTTACCTTCAGGACTTGCGACGCTCGCAAGCTTTTCTTCTTGATCTTCCCTCCCCTGGAATGGAGCAATTGAAAAGAATTGATGCTCTCCTCATCCAAGATCCAGCCAGTATCCTCCTTAAGGAATGGGCCCGACGAGATCGAAACCACTCTCCCCTCCACCAAGGCTTTGGCTTGCTCATTTCCGGGACTAAACATGGTCGTTACATGCTAGGGGTAGCTCCCGAAAAAGGAGTTCATCTCAAGGGATTGGCCCCTATCCTCAATGACCGAGAAAAAAAGAAGCGAGAACTTGTCGGGCGATCCTTTGTACCATGGTATGATGGTAACTGCCCTTTGTTTAACTTCCGGATCATTGCTGGGCCTCAAGATGGTTCGGAGCTTTCATTTAACGATTTAATTGAATCTTTACGCAGTTACCAACGAGTGCTTCACCAGGACTTTCCAACTAAGAGAAAACCATAAATATTCTGGGGCCATCTAACCCCTTGCTCTTATCTAGCTATAAGCATCTATATCATATCATGATTATATCCTGGCACCATGATTATCCCCCTCGTATCCCCCTGGCCACTGCCCCCAGCTCTTATCTATCTAGAACCATTTATAACCCTTTACTCTTATAGTCAGGGTAGGTATAATATTTTCTACTTCCGGAGAGGTGCTGGAGTGGCTGAACAGGGTCGCCTGCTAAGCGACTGTACCGACAAAAATCGGTACCGTGGGTTCGAATCCCACCCTCTCCGCCATCTTTCCTTTTCGGTATCTTAAAAAGGTCTTGCCTCGTCTCTACATCGCTTATCCCCCACCGAATTTATTCTAGAGAAGGGCAATCCCTTCATTCATGGAGTTGAAAAGTGACCTATATTTTTTCTCACTTGCTCTTATTGCTTCCTGAGCTTGTACGCGATCGGTTATATCCTGGATAAAGCCAATGGATTTGATAACACGGCCATTGCTATCATGATAATGTTCCCATTTTTGAAAAACAATTCGAACTTCTCCCGTCCGGGGTTGAAGAACACGGTGCTGGATTTCAAATTCTCCTCGTCCTTCTTCCATCGATTTTCGATAAGTCACATCAAATCCTTTCCGGTCCTCTGGATGAACAAAGGCCAAGAAGCCTTCATAGGTTGACTCCCGCTCAGAAGGTTCATTCCCCAGAATTCGGTATATCTGATCTAACCAGACTAGTCGATTCTTGACCAGATCTAGCTCCCAATGCCCGACCATTCCCAGTAACTGGGATTTAGAGAGCAGCTTTTGGTTTTCAACCAATTGGTGCTGGGTAATTAAACGCCGATCTTCGTTTCTCAGAAACACTCCAATAACCATCGTAGCTAGAGGAAATGTAAATAGGCTTAAATTTTGTGACTCAAAATTAAGTTCTGATCTTTTAATTTGTAGTTAGCAAAGGTGGATGCCGGAGCCCTGTTTATACTTAATTAATTGCCCCCCATTTAATCATATTTCGATTAATCATCCCCATAGGGAAAGAGAATAAAAAATCTTAACCGTTCCAGAAAAGCCACAGTTCTATTTTCCCCGGTACCAGCAAAAACTTAAGTGTAAACTTCGCTGTAGATAATCTTTTATTAGATAAATGAGTGGCGGAGGGAGAGGGATTCGAACCCCCGTCACGATTCCTCGTGAAGCGGTTTTCAAGACCGCCGCCTTCAACCACTCGGCCATCCCTCCACCGGTAAAGGGGATTATTATTTTAAGCCACTTACCTTGTCTTGACAATAGGAGAAAAATAACCGTCTTAAAAATAGAAGGGCAACCTCTCCTAAACACCTTAAAGATTTCACCTTAAAAGCCAGCCAGTAAATCTGTTTTTATCTTTTTGAATTTCAAAGACTTTGAGCATGGCCAGGATAGTTTAACCAAGCTGAGCTTACCTGTTTCCGACACTCGCCTTAATTTTTCCGCAAGGGCAAATAAATTCGAGTCTTACTCAGCTCTTGGATAACTGCAGGTAAGGGGAAATTTGATATTAAGCTGTTAGTAACGAAGATCGTAAGGTCAAGCAGAATTTCTTTTCCTCAGCTTTCCTTTTAAGGAATGGATTGACGACCACCTAAATAGGGTCGAAGAGCCTCAGGAATGAGGATTGAACCATCCTCTTGTTGAAAATTCTCGAGGATAGCCGCCACCGTTCGTCCAAGGGCTAAACCAGAGCCATTCAAGGTGTGGACAAATTCAGGTTTACTTCCCGGCTCGCGGCGGAAACGGATGTTGGCCCGCCGGGCTTGGAAATCCAGGCAATTGGTACAAGACGATATTTCCAAGAAGCCATCTCGACTAGGCATCCACAGTTCCAAATCATAAGTTTTGGCCCCAGCAAATCCTAAATCCCCAGTACACAGCAACACCACCCGGTAATGAAGGCCTAAGCGCTGGAGAATACCCTCGGCATCAGCGGTTATTTTTTCCAATTCGGCAAAGGAATCTTCCGGAGTAGTCAAAGCTACCAGCTCCACCTTATTAAACTGGTGTTGCCTGACTAGCCCCCGGACATCTTGGCCATAGGAGCCGGCTTCCCGTCGAAAACAGGGAGTATAGGCCACAAACCGTTGCGGCAAACTTCCCGGCGGCAGAATTTCTTCGCGGTAAATATTGGTTAAAGGAACCTCGCCGGTAGGAATCAGATACCAAGGATGACGCCGGAGACTAAATAAATCTTCTTCAAACTTAGGTAGATTCCCGGTTCCAAGAAGAGACTCACGATTAGCAATAAAAGGAGGGATGACTTCCAAATAACCATTTTCCTGGGTATGAACATCTAACATAAAATTAATTAAGGCTCTTTCCAGTTGAGCTCCCCAGCCCTTGTAGAGAGCAAAGCGTGAACCAGCTAGCTTTACCGCTCGATCGAAATCAAGAATACCTAGTTGCTTCCCCAATTCCCAATGGGGCTTTGGTTCAAAACTAAATTCAGGCTTAGTACCCCACCGCCGCACCTCAATATTATCAGTTGAATTCTCTCCGACCGGAACAGACTCATCTGGTAAGTTAGGAAGGCCAATTAAAATCTGATAAAGATGCTCTTCAATATTCCTGAGCTCCTCTTCGAAGCAACGGACTTCCTCGGCTACAGCCTTCATTTCCGACAAGACTTCACTTGTATCTTTTCCTTCCTTTTTCAAGCGGCCAATTAACTTAGAAGCTCGATTCTGTTGGGCGCGGAGTGAATCTACTTCCTGTTGAAGGCTTCTTTTCTTCTGGGTTAGAGATAAAAACTCATCTACCTTAAAATCCACCCCTCTTGTGGCTAACCGGGCTTGAACATATTCGGGTTTTTCGATAATCAATCGGCGGTCAATCATGGGGACGATTATACCATATCTCTAGGGTGATTAGAAATATATCGTTTGGGCTTTCCTAGACAGTTGACTACTAAGGTTCCTTTCCTTATAGTTTACGACAGGGATAGAAAAATGGGACTTACTGATCGAGGCTACATTCAAGTTTACACTGGAAATGGCAAGGGAAAAACCACTGCTGCCCTTGGTTTAGCTCTCCGGGCGGCTGGCCATGGTTATCGAACTTATATCGGCCAATTTTTGAAAGGCCAAGATTATGGCGAATTGCACAGCCTTGAAAAACTTAAAGACTACATCACTATCGAACAATTTGGTCGCCGGGGCTTTATCCATGTTACTTCCAATCCTGACGAAGAAGATATTCGTCGGGCTAAAGACGGTTTGATTCATTGCCACCAAGCCATGATGTCCGGCCAATATGACCTCATCGTTCTCGACGAAATTAATGTTGCTTTATACTTTAATCTTCTTGAAGAAGAGGAAGTCCACCGCTTTCTCGACGATAAACCCGAAAAAATAGAGGTAATTTTGACTGGTCGGTATGCCCCCGAGTCCATTTGCCAGCGGGCTGATCTCGTCACCGAAATGAAAGAGATAAAGCATTATTATCAGCAAAAAGTTCCCGCTCGCAAGGGAATCGAACGTTAAATAACGACCACCATGGAACAGAACACCCTTGGCCAAAAAGATGAAAATTTTAAGAATATAAATATTTTAAGAAGGCCCTCTAGCTGAATGAAAACCATGGATAGACAACAGTTCGAGCAATTGGTTCAGGCTGCTTTCCAAGAGATTCCCTTGAAATTTAAAAAGCTGATTACTAACGTGGCCATCATTATTGAAGACCGACCGGACCCTTCACTCTCTCCTCATTTAAAAACAAACCATCTACTTCTTGGCTTCTATCACGGAGTCCCCCTCCAAAAGCGTGGCTCTTTCTATGGCAATGTTCCGCCTGATGTTATCTACATCTTCCAGGAACCTATTGAAAGAATTTGTCGCACCCCTGAAGAAATAAAATTGAAAGTGAAGGAAGTTCTCCTTCATGAACTGGGCCATTATTTTGGTTTGACCGAAAGTCAACTACGAGAAATAGAAATAAATAAAGGAGAAAAATCATGACTAGAGCTAGATTGGAAGGAACTTTCGCTGCCCTAACCACTCCTTTCGCAGGAGATGAAGTTTCTTATTCTGCCTTTAAGGAAAATTTAATTAAGTACAATGAAAGCCAACTTGATGGTTATGTCATCCTAGGTTCCACTGGGGAAGCTGTTTCCCTCAGTGATGATGAATCGTTAAAACTAGTCGAGGAAGCGGTTAAAGTCTCCGCGCCCCAAAAAAAGCTCATTGTTGGTACGGCCCGGGAAAGCACCCGTCAAACACTTGAATTCACCACCAAAATTTCTCAATTTCCCCTGTTCGCTGTTCTGATTCGAACCCCAAGTTACTATAAACGCCAGCTTACCCCTCAAGCTCTTAAAGAACATTATCTGCGCTTAGCTGAAGGCTCTCCCCTTCCGGTTATCCTGTATAATATTCCTCAGAATACAGGTGTTAGTCTTGATTTAGAAACACTGGTCGAGCTTGCCCAGCATCCCAATATCATCGGGATTAAAGACAGCTCGGGCAATTTAAATTTTTTAGTCCGGGCTTTGCCTCATCTTCCGGCTGATTTTAGTTTTCTCCTTGGCGCCGGCAGTTTAATTTTTCCCGGGGTCAGCCAAGGGGCGGCCGGTGGGATTCTAGCTTTGGCCGCGGTGATACCTGACCAATGTGCTCGACTCTTCCAGCTCACTAAGGAAAGGAACCATCAGGAAGCTCGCCAACTTCAACTCCAATTAGCTCCTTTAAATTCACTTTTGACCCAAGAATACGGAATCCCCGCTATTAAATTTGCCCTTGACAAATTGGGTTTTTACGGAGGATTACCCCGTTCTCCCCTCCTCCCTCTCTCTTCGGAAGGGGAAAGCAAAGTCCTGGCGTCTTTAAAAAAAGTGGGCGCCCTCACTTAGTTCTCAAGGAAAACTTAATGAAAATTAAGTCCCAAAAAAAACTTGAGATTAATCCCCATCTTTTCCTCTGCTGGTTAGAACACAGGTAATAATTAGACAGGGAACATGATGGTGGAAATTCAAGCTTCCTCTTCCCAACAAGATAAAAAAATTAAAAACAGAAAATGTTCCCTTATTTTCAGCTTGTTTTTCTTCAAGTTAATTTCTCTGGGAATCATCAATGAATAAAACGGATCATAAACAAGAAAATATAAACAAGAAAAAAGGAAAGGAAAAGGAAAAAGCTTAAAATGAATAGCCGCCGCCTTTTCATAAAAAAATCCTTCTTTACTTTAAGTTCACTTCCCCTTTCTCCTTTACTCTTTACCTCAGCTTCTTCGCCGCCTCATCGAATTAAAAAGGGGAACATGATTTATCGGCGTTTGGGACGCACAGGTTTTTATGTTTCAGAAATTTCCTTGGGTAGCAGTCCTCTACCTGATTGGGGGCTTTTTCGAGAAATAATTGATCGAGGGGTTAATTACATTGATTGCTCTCACACCTACATGGGAGGAAATGCTGAACGTCAAATTGGCCGCCTTGCTCGCGAAGTAGGCCGCGATAAAATTTACGTGGCCACTAAATTTCATTTTCGGCCTCAAGATACCATCACATCTGTCATTCGCACCGTAGAAGGAAGTTTAAGACGCCTTCAATTCGATTATATCGATGTGTTGATGACCCATGGTGTCAGCAATCCCGAGCATCTAACCGATGAACGCATCCTCACTGCTTTTGATCGACTTAAACAACAAGGAAAATACCGTTATCGAGGATTTTCCTGTCACCAAAATCATCTTCAGGTCTTCACCAAGGCGATCGAATGTAACCTCTACGATGTAATTCAAATTGGATATAACATCTATGATCTTCAAAAAGTTGAAAATCCCATCCGCACTTACCCTGACTATCTGGGAGTTTCAGGAATAAAAGAATTGTTTCAGCAAGCCTTTGACCGTGAAATTGGCCTTGTAGCTATGAAAACATTAAAAGTTGGTGGTCGCCGGCAAGACTTGACTGCCTATCAGCAAGGAACCACATCCATCTATCAAGCCATGCTAAAATGGGTACTTTCTAACCCTTACCTTACTACTGTTGTCACCGAAATGCTTAACTTTCAGCAGATGGAAGAAGATCTAGCCGTCGTCGGCCAAGAAATAACCGAAAAAGAAAAGAGAAACCTTTATCGCCTCGTGGCTAAAACCAGTCGCCTAACCTGCCGCATGTGTGGAACCTGCGAAAAAGTATGCCCTCAATCAAATCCTCTTCCAACCGTTTTAAGATATCTGCATTATTTTGAAGGCCAAGAAAAAAAAGAATGGGCTCGTCAAAAATTTGCTCAATTAAAAACATCTCTTCAACCTTGTCTTAATTGTGGATTATGCGAAAAATACTGCCCTTATCTCTTACCCGTTCGCCAACTTTTCCAAGAAGCTCAAGTTCTCTTAGCTTAAGTAAGGGAAAAAACGGCTAAATTCCCCTCCCATTTCTTCCCTGAGTGGTAAGCGAAGTAAAGGAGAAAAAGTTAGTTATTTCATCTTGAAAAGCGCTAGGCTCTTCAAGCTTAGCTTTAAGCCTTAAGGCTGGTTTATTTCCGGCCTAGAATAAAGAGGAAAAGGTTAAAAGGACTCGGCACTCGTTAAAATTCCGGAGCAAGGCTTGTTTGAGGATACTTGGTCAGAAAAAAAAGTCAGAAATTAAAAGGACCGTGCACCCATCTTCGACCAGCCCTTACCTGCGCCATTCAGGCAGCCAGCTCAGGCAAGGCTAATCTGCAGCACAGGCAGCTCTCCTGCTACCGCTGCTACCTCCCGGTCCTGACGGGGTTCACAGGCGCTTCCTTGCGCAGGACCCTACCCTCATCACCGCTTACCTGAACGCAGTCCAGACAAGAAGTGGCCTCGGATGGGAGTTCGACCCCACTAGAGCGGGTTGTGGGTTACAGGGCACCGCTAGCTCCCCATCTAGCACGGTCCTTATTTTCTTTTTCATTATTTTCCAGTTTATCTTTATCTTCTTATTTCGTTAACTAATTTTAGAATCTATAAGCCACACCGCCTCGAAAAATAAGCCCATCCCAGAGCCCTGTTTCCAAGCGAAGGTAAAACTGCTCAACTACTCTGATTCTTATTCCCAGATGGGTCTGCAAAATAATAATAATATTGGGAATATTAAAATCAACTTCTTCCTCGGCCTCTTTCAAGGTTTTTGTTTCTGATTCCTCAATGGTTTCATCCGGTCCTGCCCACCGATAGTATCCAGTATAATTGTAACTCATCTCCCCCACCAAATTGCCCAAGCCTAAACCGATGACGGCATAAGGACTAATTCGCCACCGCGGCCTCAAATCCCATCTTAAACTGATGTTTGTCGTCCAAGGTGAAATTTCCAGCGATCCAAAAGCCTCAACTTGGGCATTGGTTCCATCTTTAAACTCCTGCTTGACATCACCATCGACTGACACCTGCATGGTTGTTTTTTCCACCGAAAAACCAAAGCTAAAGGCGCCTTCTCGACCCTGGGGGTAATACCTTAATTCAAAGCCAAAATTAGAACCCCCTGAATCAAAGATTAATGTTTGAGTATAATTCCCCTGTTCAATCCCGGGGTGGGAGTCACGGACTTGATTGGTAACTTCTTTTCGAATCTCCCGGCCCAAATCTTTCTTAAGGTCCTCTTCAAAAAATCCCTTGATAGGATCCAAAGTCCATTGCCCATAGTGAACTTCAACTTCTAACTTTTCCCACCAGGGGGATGGTTTTGCCTGGGGTACCTCAACCACCTGGTTGGTTGGTGGTTCTTTTTCTTGGCTAAAAATATAACTTGGCGAAATTAAATTGCCAAATAGAAATAAAAATGAAAACAAAATGAGAGATATTGGAAAAAATCTTGCTTTTCTCAAAATTCACCTCATTTCAAGCTTAATGGTTCATTTGATCCTAGCTGGGCCAATCAATGTCTTATGCCCCTGGGGCAAATCCTTACCGCCTTGATTCCCGCAGTAAGAAAAGGCGGAGGAGTTGCATGAGGGCCATGGCCGTCGCGGCAACATAGGTTAAAGCGGCGGCTTTTAAAACCTGTCGCGCCCCTTCTAATTCCTTTTCCCGAAGATAACCACCTTGATAAAGAATTTTTAAAGCTCGGTTAGAAGCGTTAAACTCCACCGGCAACGTAATCACGCTAAAAGCCACGGCTCCCACAAAGAGAAGAATTCCCAAGTCCATTAAGATGCTTGGTCCTTGGCTGCTAAATAGAAAACCGATGAAAAAAAGAGGAAAAGCTAAACTCGAACCTAGATTAGCTACAGGGTAAATTGCATTACGCAGGTAAAGGGGGGTATAGCCTTGGTGATGCTGAAGGGCATGGCCTGCTTCATGCGCTGCTACCCCCAGGGCAGCTAATGACGATGAAGAATAGACATTTTCCGAAAGGCGTAAAACCTTTTTTCTGGGATCATAATGGTCACTTAATTGTCCGGGGACCTTTTCTACCCGAACATCATCAATTCCTGCCTGGTCAAGAATACTCCGAGCTACCTCAGCGGCTGTCCGGCGGGAAGAGGCCAATATTTGGCTGAATCGATGAAATGTCGATTTAACCTTCTGTTGAGCATACCCAGCTAAGATGAGTGGTGGAATCAACAGGAAAAACGTATAATCCCAGAAAAACATTTTCATCACCTCCTTTTTTAATATTACCAGAATCGTTCTCTAGAGACAATTATTCCCCCCTTGAAAAGTAAAGCATCTCTCCAGCTTGGCGAATAAAACAAATTTGGCTTTCTCAGCTGGCTGTAGTCTTCTCATTTCGCAATCCTTTATTTCAGTCGGAGCAAGACAAATCTTCTTGACACGAGTCCCTCAGGGTGATAGATAAGAATATCTGATATTTTAGAAGGAGGATCAAATGAACCTCAAAAAATTATTAACTTTGAGCTTAGGGCTTCTGTTTATTCTCCCTCTCCTTGCCCTTGCTCAAACTCCGCCGGATAAATTTCTCGGTCATCAAGTTGGTGCTGACCGTAAGCTAGCTGATTATAACCAGATTACTGCTTACTTCCAGAAACTCGACCAGGAATCCCCCAAAATCAAGGTGGTTGAAATCGGAAAGTCGACCCTAGGCAAACCAATGATCATGGCCATTATCACTAGCGAAGATAATATGGCCCAACTAGATAAATACCGATCCATTACCCGTCGTCTCCGCGATGCTCGGGGGCTCTCTCCCGAAGAAGCCCGCCAACTAGCCAAGGAAGGTAAAGTCATTCTCCTGATTACCTGCAATATTCATTCCACAGAAATTGGCTCGGCCCAGATGTCGATGGAGTTTGCTTATAATCTAGTAAGCGGAAAAACTCCTTTTGACACCGATAAGGTTCTCCAGGATGTGATTGTTCTTCTTGTCCCTTCCACCAACCCTGACGGAGAGCAGATGGTCACCGAATGGTACCGGAAATATGTGGGAACTAAATATGAAGGAGGCCAAATGCCTTGGCTCTACCATCATTACGCGGGACATGATGACAACCGGGATTGGTTCATGTTTAATCTGGCTGAAACTAAAGCAGTAACCAAACTGCTTTACCATGACTGGATTCCCCAAATTCATATCGACGAACACCAAATGGGTTCAACTGGAGCTCGCTTGTTTATTCCTCCTTTCATGGATCCTCCTTTACCAAATATCCATCCGCTGGTTTGGCGGGGAGTGGCTCTTTGTGGTATGAACATGGCTTATGACCTCCAAAAACAAGGGTTTAAAGGAGTGGTTCATGGTCGTAGCTTCACCGGTTGGTGGATTGGGGCTTGTGATGACACTTCTTGGCTTCATAATTGCCTTGGTCTTTTAAGTGAGATGGCCTCGGTAAAAGTGGCCACACCCATCTACATTGAACCCAATGAATTGCCTAAATCCTACATTGAGAAAAGAATGCAATTCCCTGATCCCTGGTCGGGAGGATGGTGGCGATTAAGAGATATTGTTGAGTATGAACTTGCCCTTTCAACCAGCTTGGTCAAAACAGCTTACCTTCATAAAGAAGATCTGCTCTATAACTTTTACAAAATGAACCATGATTTCTGCCAACCACCAGCCAAAGGCGAACCTTTTGCCTTCGTAATCCACCGTGACCAACATGATTATTTAACTACTTTACGGATGCTGGATATCCTCCAGTTTGGAGGAGTTGAAATTCACCAGGCGACAAAAGATTTTGTGGCTGATGGCAAGCTCTATCCCGCCGGATCTTTTGTGGTTTTAATGGCTCAACCTTATCGACCTTATGCTCAAGCACTCCTAGAAAAACAGAAATACCCAGATATTCGCCAGTATCCCGGTGGGCCACCCATTCCTCCCTATGATAATGCTGGTTGGACGCTACCTTTGCAAATGGGAGTTACTTGTGACCAAATCAATAACCCTTTTACCGCTGAGTTGAGTAAAATCGACAAGATTCCTTTTCCCCAGCCTTCTGGTCTTCCTGCCACTCCTTATTTAGCCTTCGATGCCCGTTACAATAACTCCTTCCCCATTGCTTTTGCTCTTCTTCAAGGAAAAGGAGAAGTTTGGCGAGCCACTCAGGCCTTTAAAACTTCGGCGGGGGAAGAACTTACCACCGGCACTTTTTTAGTTAAAAATGACGCCCCCGCTCAAAAAATTATCAAACCTCTTCTCGAGAAATGGCGAGTATCACCGGTGGGTTTGAACGATATCGCTAATATCGCCAAAGCTCCCCTCAAGAAATGCCGCGTTGCTCTTTATCAATCATGGCGAGCCAATATGGATGAGGGCTGGACTCGCTATGTCTTTGATGATTTAGATATTCCTTATACTACGTTACACAACAAAGACTTCCAAGCCCCCAAAGGCAAGAAAGTAAATTTACGACAAAAATTTGATGTTATCGTTTTCGCCTCGGAAAACCCTGACATTATCAAACTTGGCCGTCCTTCATCGTCATCTCCTTATCGCCGTTACTTCACCGAAATGCCACCTGAATACCAAGGCGGAATCGGGCAAGAAGGAGTAACTGCCCTTAAAGATTTTGTCGCCCAAGGAGGCATTCTCGTTACTCTTAATGACGCCTGCCGTTTGGTTTTCAACGAGTTCAAACCACCTGTTTCCAATGCCCTGGAAAGAGTGGATCGGAGTAAGTTCTTCTGCCCCACTTCTTTACTGAAGATTATAGTTAAGACCACTCATCCCTTAGGATACGGTCTTCCCAAAGAAGCTGCGGCCATGTTCTCACGAAGCTTAGTCCTTCAAACCAGTATCCCTTCTGGAGAATGGGACCGGACCATTGTTGCCTCTTATCCCCAAGAAAACGTGCTGTTAAGCGGCTGGCTTTTGGGCGAAGATTATATTGCCCGCAAAGGGGCCGTGGTTGATCTTAAATACAAGAAAGGCCATATCGTGCTTATTGGTTTTCGTTGTCAACACCGAGCTCAGTCCCACGGAACATACAAGTTCCTGTTGAATGCACTCCTTTACCCCGAAATAGACTAGAGTAGTGAGTGGAGGTGGGTGTCAGTGGGGTCGGGCCTCGCTATATAGTTGATAACAAATAAATTAACTATATATGGCTCGCCTAAAGCAGCCCTAAAACGCGATTTTTGGCCCCAAAAATCGCGTTTTAGCTAATTTTTTTTCTAAACTTAGCAGCTAGAACATACAAATTGATCTTTTACAAACTGATCTTTTAGTTCGTTACCTCCATCTAATAGTCATTTGCCTATTTTATGTTCTAGAAATCCTTACTTTAAAGGCCTATTTCATCCCTTTTTTACTTTAAAGTAGTATAATATTAAGCAAATTGTTCACCTTGGGGAGAAGAAAATGACTGCAAATTCTCAGCTTCAGCCTTCCACCTCTAAGAAATTGGCCCTCATCATTTTCAGTGGTGACCTAGATAAATTATTAGCTGCCTTCACCATCGCCACTGGAGCTGCGGCTTCGCAGATGGAAGTGACCATGTTTTTCACCTTTTGGGGCTTACGCGCATTGAAAAAGAAAAAACGGACAGGAAAATCCTTTTTTGGCCGTCTTTTTGGTCTTTTCTACCCTGGCGACATCAGCCGATCTTCTCCCAGCCGCTTGAGCTTTGGTGGGCTTGGCCGGTGGATGTTTAAGCGCATGATGAAAGCCAAGAAAATTCCTTCTTTAGAAGCAATGCGTCAGATGGCCATCGAACTGGGGGTTAAATTCTACGGTTGTCAAATGAGTATGGAAGTCATGGAAATCCCCCGGGAAAGCCTGATTCCCCAAGTAGAAAAATGTGTGGGAGTAGCTTATTTTCTAGAAAAAGCCCGAAACTCCGACGTAACTCTCTTTATTTAGACATCGGATAAATTAAGTGTTTAGTTAAAAAAATTTCTAATCTAATAATCAGGTTGACTAATTTCCCCTGAGCTCAAATCCAGAAGGCCCAGAAGGTAGAAGAAAAAGGAGTCCAAATTTTTAATTTTGGTGAACTTAAGTTGTTCATTTTTTTCTTTCATTCAAATTCTTCCACCAAGATGACAATTAACTGAGTCAATGTTTCGAGATCAAAACAATGAATTTTTTCAATAAAGAACCAGAATTTTATTTTTCATTTTTTCCTCCCCCAAAATTAAACTTTGAAGAATTGCTTCTAAATCCTGGACATTACTTTTATCTATTACCTCCGAAGGAGTAGCAGTAAACCGGACGGGTAAACCCACAACAATAATTTCTCTTGCTTTCTTTTGAAACGGCAGAATTAGGGGGGAATTAAGAGAATTTACTGTTTGAACCAGACCTTTATTTTCCTGAGTGAAGCCGGATGTACTGGGCCCGTAAATAAGCCGTTGCCTCTCCTAATCCTTTGATTCGCAAATTCTCTTCTTTAAGCGAGAGTTTTCCTTGGATTTCTGTTAACCGGCTATATTTATGTTCCTCGAGCCAATTATTAATTTCATTGATAATTTCTCTTATAGCCGCGGGACCTTTCTGGTAGAGGAGACGGCACACCTGAACAGCAGATGCCCCGGCCAAGATTAATTTCAATGCTTCCTCTGACCCTTTTACCCCTCCTGAAGCAGCCAAATCGCATTTAACCCGGTTGGCCAAAAGGGCAATCCATCGCAAGACTAAATTAAAGTTAGCTTCGCCCTGACGATGGCGAGCTTGCAAGCTTGTCAGGTCAAGGTCAGGTTCTAAAAACCAGTTAAAAAGAACTACACCTTGCGCGCCCGCTTCCCCCAAACGGCGAACAAAATGAGGTAAAGAGGTAATTTGATGAAAAATCTTAACCGCCAAAGGAAGGCTGACAACCTGTCGCACCTTCTCCACAATCTTTAAATAGCCACTCTCATACTTATCACCAGGCTTTTCAGGATCAAGGGGAAGAGAATAAATATTCAACTCCAGCCCATCGCAACCGGCATCCTCTAGTTGCTGGGCAAAACGAATCCATCCCCGCTCTGTTTGCCCATTAATGCTAGCCAAAAGAGGAAAATCAAATCGCTTTTTTGCTTCTTTGATTAACTTGACTATCTGCTGCGGGGCATAATCAAGAAGCCCTCCGCTCTCAAGATAATCCCTCATTTCGGGATAATAGTCCAAGCCTTCCTCGCCTCCTTCAACCCAAAATTGCTCCTCGAAAATGGATTTCAAAACCACCGCACCAGCTCCAGCTTCTGCCCATTTTTCCACTCCTTCCAACGACCGGGTCAATCCAGACGAGGCGACAATTATCGGATTCTTTAATCTAAGACCCATATAGTTTACTGTTAAATCTTTCATCCTTTACTCCTTTCTGATAACACTTGTGGTTATCTTGAAACAAGAATTTTGGGAATGTTATTCTGCTGGAGGTAATTATTCAATCGCTTCACATCTTGGCTGAAAAAATTTTGAACTTCTTGGGCCACTTCCTTCAACTCGCCTTTTAGCTCAACGAATAACTCCACCTGGGCAGGAGTTGGCCGCGTATCAACCCCATCAATATTTCCAAAAAGTTGATTAAGCAACTCCCCTAATCTTGGCCCAGCACTCCAAAAAGGCTTTCCTTCAGGACGAGTCAATTTGCCCATAATATTCTTTCCTTCCTCCTCTAACAGTTGCAATTGCTTCTCAATTTCACTAGCCTGCGGAAGTTTGCTCTTTCGAACCAACTCTTGTCTTTCTTTAAGTTGAGCCAACACCGCATCCAATCCACGGCAATAATCATTCACTTGAGAAATCAACTCTCGGAGTTGGAGAGAATAACTTAATTGTGTTTTTAAATCCTCTAGACTAACTTGATGATTGGGGTCCATCTTCACTTCCACTGTTCTTTCTTCCTGGTTCTGACCTACCACCAAGCGGATGGTGTATTTCCCGGGTAAAACTTGAGGGCCCCGGGGGCCACGCCGGAAAAAACTCTCTCTTATTTTTTCCTCCCGACGAGGACGAGGCGGCTCAAATCGTAAATCCCAAGCCACTCGATTAGCGCCTTTTTCCACGGGAATGTTCTTTAAGGTTCGGATCAACTGGCCTGAAGAATCACAGATTTCGATTCGAGCTTCATCTTCATTAACTTCATCTTTATTGATTAAATAGGTAATCAAAACTCCATAAGGAGGATTTGGCCCCCTGAAGATCTTATCTCCGATCCCGTAACGGGTAGGCTTGATGGCCACGCGATAAGCAGGCCGAGGTTGCCCAAGATGGATTGGTTTAGCTAGCACCCCGGGCTTAAGTTCTTGCCAAATCGCAATATCGTCAAGAATCCAAAGTGCCCGGCCATGAGTACCGAGAATCAAGTCGTTCTCCCGGGGATGAACCAGAATATCATGAATAGCCACCGTCGGGAGATTACCCAGTTGAAGTTTTTGCCACTTCTCACCTCGGGAAAAACTCACCATCAACCCCAGCTCCGTCCCCAAATATAGAATATTTGGATTTCGCGGGTCTTCCCTTATAACCCAAATGTAGTTATTGTCCGGGAGGCCAGTGGTTATCATCTGCCAGGTGGCCCCAAAATCAGAGGTGACATAGACATAAGGGCGATAATCATCAAGCAGGTGACGGTCAAAAGTAACATAAGCTTTTCCGGCTGAAGTCCGCGAAGGTTCGATATGGGACACCGGAGAATTAGGTGGCAAGCCAAAGATGTTGGGGGTAACCTCAATCCAATTTTCACCACCATTTTTAGTTACGTGGAGGCGTCCATCATCACTTCCGGCCCACAAGATGCCTGGCTGAATGGGAGATTCAGCCAAGCTAGTGAGGGTACAGTGATATTCAGCGGTAGTATTTTCCGGCCAAGCAGGTCCACCCGCCGTTTTTTGCTTCCCGGGGTCATTAGTCGTCAAATCAGGGCTGATTACCTCCCAAGTGGTACCAAAATCATTGGACTTAAAAACCACGTTTCCACCGACATAAACTGTGTTTCGGTCATGAGGAGAAAGAATGATAGGCGTGTTCCAGTTGAAGCGATACTTAAGCTTTCCGACGGGATCTCCATCAGCTCGACGAGGCTGGGGACTGACATTTTGCTGCTGACGGGTCACCATATTAGTCCGGTAAATATTACCCCCTTGGGACTCACTCAAAAATAAGTCAGGATTATCGGGATGGCTAACTACGTAGAACCCATCCCCAAAACTAATCATCCGCCAGTCATCGTTGAGGATGCCAAAGGTCTCCTGGTTACGACTAGGCCCAAACCAACAACCATTATCCTGAAGCCCGCCCCCCACATAGTAAAACGGAAGACGGTTATCAGCGTAGATCTGATAAAACTGAGCCAGAGGAAAAACATTGACATACTCCCAATTTTGACCGCGATCATAAGAAACAGCAATCCCGCCATCCTGGCCTTGCCAGAGCCGGTTTGAATCTAAGGGATCAATCCACAAAGTATGAAAATCAACATGAGTTGAGGGAGAAATTTGTTGAAAAGTCTGGCCGCCATCAATCGAGACTTGAAGCCTGGAAGAAACAGCATAGACTCGACTTTCATCTTCTGGGTCGACTCGAAGATCGGTGTAATAAAATCCTCGCGAGACAATCTCCACATCCCGGGAGACGCAGCGAAAACTTTCTCCTCCATCATCCGAGCGATAAAGAGTTCCCTCGGGCGATTCAGTGATTACATAGACTACCTGGGGATTACTAGGAGCAACCTTGACCCCAATCCGGCCAACGAGCTGCGGTAAGCCATTTGTTAATTTCTTCCAGGTCTGACCACCGTCCACCGAGCGAAATAACCCTCCTTGCCGGTCACCACTACGGAAGGTCCATGGCTTACGTTCGAAACGCCAGAGACCAGCATAAACAATGTTAGGGTTTCGAGGATTGATATCTAAATCAGACACACCGTGATATTCATCGAGATAGAGCACCTTTTTCCAAGTTCGTCCGCCATCAACACTGCGGAAAACTCCCCTTTCAGAGTTAGGACCAAAAGCATGTCCAAGAGCTCCCACTAAAACAATTTCTGGGTGGTGAGGATTAACAACAATTCTTGAAATATGGCGTGTATCTTCCAGCCCCAGATGCCTCCACGTCTTGCCACCATCAGTTGATTTATAGACTCCATTACCAAAAGAAACTGAGTTGCGAAGATTAGACTCACCGGTGCCGACATATATAACTTCAGAATTGCCCGGTTCTAAAGCAAGATCGCCAATGGAAGCCACGGGCTGGTGGTCAAAAATAGGCTCCCAAGTAAGGCCGCCATTAGTGGTTTTCCACACCCCTCCAGAGGCAGTCCCCACATACACCAGCCGCTGGTCGCCGGGAACTCCTTCGACGTCAGTTACCCGACCCATCATATTGGCCGGACCAATATTGCGCCAAGTAAGATGGCGAAAATAATCGAGCGGCACTTGCGGCCCTTGAAGGTTGCCAAGCGTTAAATCTTCCTGCCCATTCGGCTGCGGCGAGAGAAAGCCGGTATTGAGGACAACAAGGAATCCAATCACGATAACTTTACCCAAGAATAACAATTTCTTACCTCTTCTTTCTTTTAGCCTGATCTTACCCATCACTTTTCCTTTCATTGAATTGTTAATAATTTAAGTTTAAATATTATTGGTAATCCATTCAAATTCTTAAATAAACTAATCCATCTCCCCCAGAATGATTGCCTTTGATTTATAGCTTTCCTGGCTAATTGGAAAACCAACAGTAAACTATCCATAATTAAATCTAAAACAGAAAAATTCCCAATCAAATCAACCAAATAACTATTCATCTTCTTTTCCTGGCAGGGAATAAAAAACAAAACGGATTTACCCCACTAAAAAATTTTGACTTTATTAACATTTTATTTTGCTCTTAGTAACAATCACAATGGCTAGACAATAACCCTCGTTTGCTAATCTCTTCTAGCCAGCCCAAGTTTCTCTAATTTCACCGTTTAGACCACTTTTCCGGGATTACAGATGTTTTTAGGGTCAAATACTTTTTTTATTTGGCGCATTAACTCGATTTCTACCTCGGAAAGGACTAGGTTTAAATAGGGCTTTTTGATCAACCCGATACCATGTTCACCACTGATTAAGCCTCCACGCCGGGTGCCATCCCGGTAAAGTTCTCCTCGCACCTTATCCACGGCTGGTTTCCACTCTTTTTCCGCCAGCGGGTAGCACTTTCCTTCTTCATACCGGCAACACATGATGTGGGTGTGAACATTTCCATCAGCCGCATGACCAAAAGTAGGTAACCATAGGCCATACCGGGCCGCCACCTCGTGAACCTTACGGACATGGGCAGGAATTTCCGCCCGCGGAACAACTATATCTAATATCTCGATGGTCCACTCTTTGATTGCCTCATAGATTTGACTGCGGATGGCCAAGACTTCTTCTTGTTTGGCCAGACTATCAGCAACATAGATATCTAAAGCTCCCTGCTCTAAACAGACCTCTCCTACTCTTTCCGAGAGTTCATCCATTTCTATTTCGCTGGAGGCATCAAGAATAATTACCAAGTCAGTGATTCCCTTCTTCGAGGGCCAGGTTTTTTTTAAGTAATTTTCCGTCAGGTGAATCACATCTTTGGGAACGAATTCCACTGCCAGCGGGATAATTTTGGCTTTGAAAAGCTGAGGAACTGTTTCAATGGCCTCTTCTAGCGAGGCAAAGGGAATAACCAAAGTCCGGTAGTAACTGGGAATAGGGTGAAGCTGAAGGATGGCTTTAGTAATTACTCCTAAGGTTCCTTCCGATCCAATGAGAAGATGAAGAAGGCTATAACCCGTTGAATTTTTCAGTAATTTTCCCCCCGGCCTAATTATTTTCCCCCCAGGCAAGACGACTTCGAGGCCCTGAACATAGTTTCGGACTACCCCATACTTGACGGCCCGAGCACCACCGGCGTTGGTGGCGATTAAACCACCAATCATCGCACTCTCTTCTCCTGGATGAGGAGGAAAAAAAAGTTGTTTCTCCTCTATGGCCCGATAAAAATCTCCTAACCTCACCCCTGCTTCAACCACGGCCATCAGATTGTCCTGGTCGATCTCGGCAATGCGATTCATTCTCTCTAAAGAAAGCACAACCGCCCCTCCGTGAGGTACACACCCGCCGCAAAGACCCGTCCCCCCTCCCCGGGGAACAATGGGGACTAACATTTCTTCCGCTAGTTTCATTAAGGCCGCCACTTCTTCAGTTGAACCTGGCTTGACCACCACTAACGGCATCTCTCCAATATCGGGCAGAGAGAATTCATCGTGACTATAATCCACCATTTTTTCGTCATCAACAATCAAATTGCTCGAGCCCACTACTTCGGCAAACGCCTGAATAATTTTTCGGCGCTCACCCATCTTGACCATTTTTTCTTGCCTCCTAAATAACTATTCCTTGATAATGATGGCTGGGATCCCCGCTTCTCTTATCTTGGTGTTAAAAACCGCCACTTCCTCAGTGAGGATGGAATTTAAGCGGCTCAATTGTTCATCAGCCTGAGCCGAAAGCTCTTTAAATAAAGCATAGGATTGTTCCGTGGGTCGAGCATCAGCACTGGCGACAATTGAAGCTAAGGCCGCAATTTTATTGTCCAAGAGAATGGGATAATTCAGCGGATCCTGGGGACTCTGTGATTTGGATTGAATTAAAACATCCTCTACCTGTTGGAGATGAGCCAAGACAGCCTGTCCTTCCTTTATCAATTCCTTGACGCCGGGGTAGCTCTTAATTTTTTTCAGATAATCCTGAATCTGGTTCTTGGCCGAGCGGAGGCGGTTAATGCCTCCATTCACCGCCGATAATTTATCCCGAATTCTAATCAACAAATCAAATTGGGCTTGTAGGTCAGCTTGAGTGGCTTCAAGACGGGGATCTTTTTTCCACTCCCATTCTTGGGTCATCGACCAATCCCCGATCTTTAATTTCACTCGATAACGCCCGGGCACGGCCACCGGTCCTCGCCCAGAGCCTCCCCAAAGGACTGCTCCTGGAACTCGGACGGCATCAGGGTAACGCATATCCCAGATAAACCGGTTCATGCCTTTCTTGACCGAAATCGAGGTTCTTCCTCTCCCCCAAAATTCTTGTCTTTCAGAAACAGCAGGGGGACGTCCGGCTTGGCTGGAAAATGTCCGGATTAAATTACCTTCGGCATCATAAAATTCCAATTCCACCGGCTGGCGAGGAATCTCTCCTAAATAATAATAGATGACTGACCCAGAAGGAGGATTTTCACCCATACTAGAGCGAGGAAATCCTCTGCCTCTGAGCCGGTAGGCATCTCTGGGTTTATAGAGATAGTATTGCGCTCGGGTCACTTCGAAAGTAAGCTGGTGAAGAGGAGTTAAATCATCAAGAATCCAGAAAGAGCGCCCATGGGTGGCGGCCACCAAGTCATTATCTTTGACCACTAAATCATGAATGGGCACCACCGGCAAGTTAAGTTGGAGTGATTGCCAATGCTCACCGTCATCAAAGGAGACAAAGATTCCTGTTTCACTTCCAGCATATAGCAATCCCTGCCGTTGAGGATCTTCGCGTACCACCCGGATAAAAGTATCTTCGGGAAGGCCTTGGGTAATCTTCTGCCAAGTTTGGCCAAAATCCTCGGTTTTGTAGATATAAGGCCGAAAATCATCCAGTTCATGTCGATCTACAGCTAAATAAGCTTTCCCCGGAGAAAAAGTTGAGACTTCAATCATGGAAATTAGACTCCAGGGAGGCAATTGTTTAGGAGTTATATTCTGCCAGGTTTTTCCTCCGTCACGAGTAAGATGGACCAGCCCATCATCAGTCCCCACCCATAGAATGTTGGGGTCATGGTAAGACTCAGCCAAGGCAAAAATAGTACAGTAATATTCTACCGAAGTATTATCTTTAGTTATTGGCCCGCCTGAAGGTCCTTGCTTACTTTTATCATTAGTAGTTAAATCCGGGCTAATTATTTCCCAACTTTGACCCTCGTTGGTTGATTTAAACAAAACCTGGGCTGCATGATAGAGAACGTTGGAATCAAAGCGAGACACCCAAATCGGAGCTGTCCATTGAAAACGAAATTTCAATTCGGCTGCTCCCCAGCCCATGGGGTTATCAGGCCAGGGATTAATAGCTCGGGTTTGCTTGGTCTTGGCATTCCATCTAGTAATCAGTCCGCCATAACTGCCGGCATAAACAATGTCCGGATTATCATGGCGAGCGACAACGTGTCCGCTCTCCCCACCTCCAACAGGTTCCCAGTCGGAAGGGGTAATCCCGGCCCCATCGGTGCGACTGGCAATGCGGACCGTACTATTATCTTGCTGAGCTCCTAAGACACGATAAGGAAAATGGTTATCGGTAGTAACATGATAAAACTGGGCGGTGGGCTGGTTATCAAGGGAAGACCAGGAACGGCCTCCATTTTGGGTAACACAAGCTCCGCCATCATTCCCGTTAACCATAATTTGGGGATGATAGGGATTTATCCAGAGATCGTGATTATCTCCATGAGGAGTGCGGATCACGGAATAAGTTCGCCCTCCATCAACTGACTTGTAAACGCGGGTGTTAAGCACAAAAACGGTTTCTGGATCTTGGGGATGAGCATAAATGCGGCTATAATACCAGGCTCTCTGGCGTAAGCGACGGTCTGAGTTAAGGCGAATCCAAGTTTGGCCTCCGTCATCGGAGCGGAAGACTCCACCATCTTCGGCCTCAACAATTGCCCAGACCCGATCAGTTTGGGCCGGGGAAACAGTCACTCCAATTTTACCGATAATGCCCTGGGGCATTCCCGGTTTCCGGGTTAGCTCTTCCCAGTTCTCTCCCCCATCAGTTGATTTGTACAGCCCGCTGCCGGGACCTCCACTAACCAAGCTATAAGGTGTCCGATAGGCCTCCCAGAGAGCGGCATAGATTACGCGAGGATTATTGGGGTCAAGGATCAAGTCAATGGCTCCACTTTTTTCATCCCGATAAAGAATCCGCTCCCAGGTTGCTCCGCCATCTAAAGAACGAAAAATACCGCGCTCCTTATTAGGACCATACACATGGCCCAAAGCAGCAACATAAACGATATCCGGATCACGGGGATGGGTTCTAATTCGAGAAATATGGCGAGTATCATCTAAACCAAGGTGCCGCCACGTCTTTCCTCCATCGGTGGATTTGTAGACGCCATCACCATGGGAAATATTTCCCCTGATGGGTGCCTCTCCCATGCCCACATAAACTATATTAGGGTCAACTTCCGAGACAGCAATAGCTCCCACGGAACCCGTTTTAAAAAAGCCATCGGAGATATTCTCCCAGGTTAGCCCCGCATCTTCAGTTTTCCACACTCCTCCTCCCGTGGCTCCCATGTAAAAAACGAGAGGGTTGGCTGGCACTCCCGTGACGGCAGTAACCCGGCCACCCCGGAAAGGACCGATACACCGCCAGCGAAGAGCTTGAAAGAATTCGGGGGGATAAACGCCCGTAGTGTTCTTCGTAGTGTTCTTAGGAGCTGCCTCAACATAGAATTCGCCCCCAATTAGAGTCAAGACTAAAGTGAACAAAATAAAAATGAGTAATTTTTGATTTTTCATCGAAGAATCCTCCTTATCACATATCGCAGGCACAGGCAGGGTGATAAATACTCATTAGCCTTAAAATTTGATAATCAAGTTTATAATCCAATTTCCTCTTTATGTAAAGAAAAAGTTAATGGCACCTTGACTTGAGTTTTTAATTATTCAGCTTGAAAATGATGAAAACAGGCCGCAAACAGGCAGCAATCTGCTTAGCGGTGATTTTCAGGGCCAAAAATCGCCGCTAAGGGCCTTCTTTGGTGGGCACTTTATGGTTGTTTTGCTTGTTTTCAATAAGATGACGCGGCCCGAACCCAAACTTAAGTAACTAGAGAAAGTACGGCTTGCTCAATATGCGAAGCGGAAAGGCCAAACTTATCCAGCAGCTCTTCAGGAGACCCTGAACGAGGAAGATCCGATACGGCCAAATGAATTATCTGAGATTGGCCGGCTAGAGCGGCGGCTACCGCCTCACCTAAACCCCCAGCCGGGTAATGATCTTCTACTACCACTACCTTTCCGCCAACTTCTTTTGCCTCCTGAAGAAGGCCTTGCCGGTCGATGGGCTGGACAGAATAGGCATCCATAATTCTGACCCTAATTCCTTTCTCCACTAACTTGTCGTAAGCCTTGAGGGCCTCAAACACAGTAATTCCAGCAGCAACAACCAAGGCCTTATCCTGAGGGCTACGTCGAAGAATCTTTGATCCTCCGATGGGAAACTTCTCGCCCCGGGAATAAACTAGAGGAGTAGCGGGGCGAGTTGTCCGCAAGTAACCTATTCCCTGGTAACGAGCTAGATTCTCTAGACAAGCCTCGGTTGAATAAGCATCACAGGGATAAAGCACAACTCCCCCGGGAAGAGCCCGAAACATAGCTATATCCTCGAGCCCCATCTGTGACGGCCCATCAGCTCCGATACTTACTCCCACATGAGAGCCCACAAATTTAAGATTGGCCAGCGAGCAACCGCTCATGCGGATCTGATCATGAGCGCGAGTCAAAAAGGCAGCAAAAGTGGCCACAAAAGGCAAGAAGCCTTTGACTGCCAGCCCCAGCCCGATGCCAACCATGTTTTGTTCGGCAATATAACATTGGAAAGAACGCTGGGGAAATTCGCGGAAAAAATCCTCAGCATAAGTTGAGTTTTTAACATCGCCATCAATGGCTACTACCCAATTATTTATCTGACCTAACCGAACCAAGGCCCGGCCATAAGCTCGTCTTGTGGGCGTGGGAACTTCATAGTTTCCCCGTTTAAAGGCAAATTTTCTTGGCCAGCGAGGGGGCGAAAAAGGTTGGGGCCTTTTAACCAAGCTCGCTGCTTCAATAGTGGGAATTGGGCCTAATTCGGCCAAAGCTTCAGTTAGCTTCTCTTGGGAAAGAGGTTTGCCGTGCCAACCATTCCTATCTTCTAAAAAAGAAACCCCCTTCCCTTTTATAGTTTTAGCTAAAATTGCCACTGGCTGAGAAGATTTTTTTGCCTCTTGAAAAGCTTTCAAAATTTGATCAATATCATGGCCATCAATCATGAATGTTTGCCAACCAAAAGCTTTAAACTTGTGCTCAAAGGCTGCCACATCATGACCATGCATGGTTTCTTCTGATTGGCCCAAGCGATTGATGTCGACAATCGCCCAAAGGTTGTTGAGTTTAAAATCATGCGCGCTATTAGCTGCTTCCCAAACTGCTCCCTCGGCACACTCCCCATCTCCCATTAACACGAAAACCCGGGCGGGGCTTCCAACCAAGCGATAAGCGAGAGCCATCCCCACTCCTACTGATAAACCTTGCCCCAAGGACCCGGTTGCTGCTTTAACCCACTTCATCCGGGGAGTAGGGTGCCCTTCCAAAACACTGTTGATTTGACGGAGAGTCATTAGTTGCCGGTGATCAATGAGACCAGCTTCAGCATAAGTGGCCCAAAGAAGAGGGGCCGCATGTCCTTTGGAGAGCACCAGTTCATCATTAGCCCAATCATGAGGGTCAGCAGGGTTTAAACTCATTTCATCAAACATCAAGCACGCCATTAAGTCAGCGGCAGAAAGACAAGTTGTCGGGTGCCCCGAACCCGCTTTGGTGGTAGTAACCAGGGAAAAATAACGTAATCTTTTCGCTATCTGATTTAAAATAACTTTTTTGCTGTCCACAATGATGCCCTCCTTTTTAAATATCTTATTAAATGCCTGCAGATTACTACTCTATTTTATTTCTTTCTTTAGCTTGCCAAGAAGTACTCCCTCAACTTTGGAGTTATTAATTACTCCAAAGAAAAACCATTATATCTACTCTCTCTTCTTTGCTCAACAAATAATCTTTCCTATTCTCTCCTCTTTAGTCTCTTTATTTATTCCAAAATAATTATTTATTGTATGATGTCGCTTTATGTCGCTTTTTGTCACTTTTTGTCGTACTAACCAAGTTACCTCCTCCGGTGAGAAAGATTGCTGAACAATTTTATTTGACTTCTTAAATCTAGTTTTCTATGATTGTCGAGATAGATTTTCGGTTAGACCAGGATTGATAAAGCACCCCAATAATTTTGAGTTGAATAAAAATGGCTCGAAAAATTCTAGATTCCTGGAAAGAAATTGCTCGCTATCTCCAACGAAATGCCCGAACTTGTCAAAGATGGGAAAAAGAAATGGGACTTCCCGTTCACCGGTTTGAAGATGCCTCCCGCTCCCGGGTCTTTGCCTATCAAGATGAGTTGGATAAATGGTTAAAAGAAAAGTCGCAACGGCCTGAGCTATCAGGCGCAAAAAAGAAAGTCTCGACACAAATCTTTAAGTGGTCTCTGGGAACACTAATTATATTGCTTGTTTTGATTATTACTTGGCGGGCAATTATCTTTTTTTCCCCTCGCGAACCCCATGATTTCCAATTAGAACATAATAAGCTCATTATCCTTGACCAAAAGCATCGGCCTATCTGGGAATATGAGTTCCCTAATATTAGCTTATCCTCTAATGAAACCTACCATAGTCGTTTCCAGAAGAAAGCCTTACTTCCAAATCCAGCAGGAATACCGGCCTGGTTCCTTCCCTTAATTTACATCGGCAATATTAATCAGGACCAGCACAAGGAAGTCCTCTTTATGGTGAATTGGGATAAAGCACAGCCGAATAGCTATTTTTATTGTTTCGATTATCGAGGTCGCCTTCTTTGGCAATTTTTACCCCAAGAAGCTCCGAAATTTGGAGAGATAACATATTCGAAGTTTTTCCGTAACGCCGGATTTTACCTAGAAGATTTTAACCAGGATGGCCGACAAGAAATCATAGCCATTTTTAATTGTGAGACATTTTTTCCCACTCTCTTAGTGCTTTTAGACTGTGAGGGAAAAAGCCTCGGTCATTATTGGAACTCCGGTCGTCTTAACGAAGTCATCACTTATGACTTGGAAGGAGATGGCCAAAAAGAAATTATTCTCGGGGCCCAGAATAATGAATGGCGGCAATGTGCAGTAATTGTTCTTTCCCCTGATCATGTTGAGGGAGCCTCCCCTCAAACTAAGGATTATTATAGCTGCAAGAATACATCTGTAAGAGGGCGGGAAAAATACTACCTTCTTCTTCCTTTAAACGAAGTAGCTGCCAAAATCACAACTCTCAATACAATTTTCAAAATTCAGCTTCTAGATGGTCCTCGCTTCCAAGTCAATGAAAAAACAGCTCATTTAATATACACCTTCGACCGTAATATGAATCTCGTTTTTTTTGATTATTCACACCTTTTCATTCAAACCTTTAACGAATTGAAACGCAAAGGAGTTTACCCACCGGAAATGACCGCCAAGCAGGTAGCTAATCAAATCAAAGAAAAAGGAGTCCGTTATTTTGATGGAGAAAAGTGGGTAAAAACTCCCACTATGACCCGTTTCTGGAAACAAAAATAAAAAGCGCGCCTAGCAGGATTCGAACCTGCGACCTTCGGATCCGGAGTCCGACGCTCTATCCCCTGAGCTACAGGCGCACTGACCTATATTTATACTTTATTTCCCGCCCAAAGACAACTGCGCAACTATAATTACAACAAATATCACTTAGGCGATATGAACTGCCCCCCAAAATTAGAACCTAACAAAGGAAAAACCCCGGTAAGTCTCAAAACTAGCTCACAATTTTATTTTTATCAAAAAAAAGAACAAACTAGGAGCGTCCAACGGCTTGGGTCTAAACTAGTTAACAATTTTATTTTGACTTAGGAGAGGGGCCATCGTAAACTCTTTTCAATTTACCAAAAACCGATTGAAAGGTGGGTTTATTACGATGGCTAAATTGCTAATTCTACTTACCTGACCCTATCTTTCAATCTCTTTATCTAATCTTTCCTTCTCCAAAATCCCTGTCCCCTATCTTTAATTTTTTTCTCTATACCCATATCTACATTTATATCTATATCTATTGAATTGTCACTATCTATGGAAATTATCTTTTTCCCTATTATCTGTTTTTTATAAGGATATTTGATTTTCTGAAAAAATCATGCTTCTTAGCCACAAATCAGGCAGGTTCTCGTTGCGGGAAAATAATTTTAAAAGTCGTTCCCTTTGTCCGCTCCACTTGAAGGTGTCCACCAAGCTGTCCCACTAAATCAGTTACTATCTGAAGTCCAAGAGTTTGTGGCTCCCCAAGATCAACTTCCTCAGGAAGGCCAACCCCGTCATCGCTCACGATAAGTTGATAGTTCTTTTTTTCAATTGGATAGAGCTTCACTTCAATCCGGCCTCTATTACAGTCAATAAAAGCATATTTAAAAGCATTGCTCACCAATTCATTGATGATCAATCCACAGGGGATGGCCTGATTGATGTCGAGAAAAACATCATGGACCTCTATATTCACCTTGATATCCTTCCCCTTTTCTTTAGCCATAAAAATCGAGTAAAGGTGTCCAACCAAACGTTGGACGTAATTAGTAAAATCAATCCGCGCTAGATTCTTAAACTGATAAAGAGACTCGTGAATGAGGGCCATGGAACGAATGCGATTTTGGCTAACTTCAACCATTTCCTGAAATTCCTTATTTTGACTCTTCAGGGCCTGCAATCGAAGAAGGCTAGCCATTAGCTGCATATTATTCTTGACGCGGTGGTGAATTTCCTGAAGAAGAACTGTTTTTTCTTTTAAAGATTCTTTTAGCCGCCTTGCGGCTCTTTTTCGTCGAGTTATATCTTGATAGAGAGCGTAAAATCCTTTCGACTCGCCCTTAATTATTATCGGGGTTACCGTAATTTGAACCTCGATCCTCTTTCCCTTTTTAGTCCGACGAATAGCTTCAAAAACAACATTTTGGCCTTTAGTTAACTTATCATAAATCTTTTTTAGTTTTTTGCTCTCCCCGGAAGGTATAATTAATTCGTCAATATTACGGCCACAGATTTCTTCGCCTTGGTAACCAAAAAGGCGCTCAAATTCTTTATTAACCCTTAGCACTTTGGCTCTAGGATCAGCCATTACTATTCCAAGCGGAGTGTCTTCAAATAGCTTATTAAGATAAGCCCTTTCCTGCTCTAAAGCCTGATTTATTTTGACTTTTTCGGTGATATCGCGGTGAATACTGATAATAGCTAATTGCCCTTTATAACTAGTGAGAGCGGCATTTACTTCTAGGATCATCTCTTGGCCATCGGGCCGTCTATGAGTAGTTTGAAGGTTCCGTAAATGTCCCTTTTTTAAAACTTTTACTATATATCTCCGCCCTCTTTGGATATCTTTACTAAATTCTTGTAAGCTTCGGCCAATTAACTTTCCACGAGGAAGTCCATATAAACGACAAGCCTGAATATTAGCATCCAGAATAATCTCCTTCTCTGGCTCAAAAACAAGGATAGCATCGTGAGCATTCTCAAAAATTCTTCGATAGTAAGCTTCCGATTCAACGAATGCCTTTTCGATTCGCCTCTTTTCAGTGATATCCAGAAGCTGGGCTACCGTTTGGGGACGACCTTGATTGTCTTTAACCACAGTAGAAATAATTTCAACCCTTCTCTTTTCCCCACTTTTGTGGACAACATTAAATTCGTAGCGCGGGGGAACTTTCTCTCCTTTCTGGCGAAGCATATATCTTTCCTCCACCAAATTACGACTTTCCTCATCTAAAAACTGGCGAAAATCCTTGCCAATTACCTCATCTACGGAATATCCCAGCAATTCACAAAATTCATCATTGATATACTTAAATCGAAATTGATCATCGACAATCAAGACCCCAGCATGAGAAGAGCGAACCAAGGTTTCATAAAGTTTAGCTTTTTCCTTAAAACTCCTCAAAATATCCGGTAAAACCAAGTCTTCCTTTTTTTTCCATTTGTTTTCCTGCTTCACTAACGCCAAGGGATGATGCTGATCAATATCAAGAACCTGTTCCTTAAAACATTTATTCAAATCATACTGACAGATGGCCATCATTCTTAAATTTTGCAACGTATCTTGCACTCTTCGCTCATAATCTTGTATTTCGGACCATGTTGATACTGATATTCCTGAAACATTGCCCGTAACTCGAAGACCACTAAATCCTCTTTTAAGGGCTTCCTTCTCTTTTTCCTGCCATCTATTAAGCACCTCTTCGACAAGAAAAATTCCCTTGGGAAAATACC